>Ga0233416_10000569_pt1 | contig 11449 bp, 14 predicted proteins | sample Sediment_Towuti__2_FD_188638 | JGI IMG/M metagenome (GOLD analysis project Ga0233416, IMG submission 188638) | Sediment microbial communities from Lake Towuti, South Sulawesi, Indonesia - Sediment_Towuti_2014_0_MG | ecosystem: Environmental > Aquatic > Freshwater > Lake > Sediment | place... | reverse complement strand
GAGAGCTCGCCCCGGAACGCCCCGGTGCGGTCGCGCTCGCGCAGCAGGGCGTGCAGCTGCGGGTCGTCGGGATCGACGATCGCCGGCCGGCCGATCGCGCAGAGCTCGGCTTCGCTCCGCCCGAACATGCGGCAGGCCTCGGGGTTCGCCGCCAGGAGCTGGCCCTCGGGGGTGGCGAGCAGGATGGCGTCGATGCTGTGCTCGAAGATCGAGCGGAAGCGGTCCTCGGTCGCGGTGTCGCGCTTGCCGCGCGGCGCGCGCCGCACCGCGTCCTCGGCGGGGCGCGGGACTGCCGTCGTCCGGTTCCTCCCTCGCGCGCGAGCGCGGTCGCCGCGGATCGTCACGTCGGTCGGTCGAGCGTCTCGTTGAACTTGTAGCCGACGCTCCAGACGGTGAGGATGTAGCGCGGGTTCGCCGGATCGCGCTCGATCTTCGCGCGCAGGCGGTTGATGTGCGAGTTGACCGTGTGCTCGTAGCCGCTGTGCGTGTAGCCCCACACCGCGTCGAGGAGCTGGGCGCGGGTGAACACGCGGCCGGGCGCACGCGCGAAGTGCAGCAGCAGGTCGAATTCCTTCGCGGTCAGCTCGACCGGCGTGCCGGCGACCCGCACCTCGCGGCGGTCGGCGTCGATGGCGAGATCGCTCGCGCGGATCACCGCGGCCGGCGCGGCGGCCTCGCGCTTGCCGAGCGCGTCGCCGCGCCGGAAGATCGCCTTCACCCTCGCGACCAGCTCCATCAGGCTGAACGGCTTGGTGAGGTAGTCGTCGGCGCCGAGCTCGAGCCCGAGCACGCGGTCGAGCTCGGTCGACTTGGCGGTCAGCATGAGCACCGGCACGTAGCGGTCGCGCGCGCGCAGCCGACGGCAGATCTCCAGACCGTCCATGCCCGGGAGCATCAGGTCCAGGATGACCAGGTCGTAGTCCTTCGCCTCGGCCTCGGCGAGTCCGGCGACCCCGTCGAACGCGAGGGTCACCTCGCAGTTGAGGTCCTTCAAGTGGAGCTGCACCAGCTCGGCGAGGTCCTGCTGATCCTCGACGACGAGCACGTTTCGGGACATGGTTGCAGGTGTGGTTGCGAGCGGGCCCGGGCGGGAGCGACCGCTCTCCGGGCCGGGGTCGACCCGGAGGCCACCCCCCGGATTCCGATCGTTCGCATCAAGCATAGACCGCTCTCCTGCCGGAACACCACTCCGACGACCCCGCAAGCCTAGCCGGAAGTCATCCCGAAACGGTCACGAAGGCGTAACGGTTTGGTTGGCCGATGCCGGTACGGGAAATCCGCCGTGCCGGGCCGCCCCGCCGTCCATTCCGGGCGCCGTGACCCAAATGTTATTTCCGGGTGAATCGGACGTGAACCCCGCGGCGGAGACTGGCTGCGCGATCGGCCTTCCGGCCCGTCGCGAATTCAGGAGGGGCAGGACATGGATGCCATCAGGTTGGACGCCAGCGAGCTCGCGAAGCATCGCCCGCATCTCCTCAAGTTTGCGATGCTGCAGCTTCGCAACCCCGCCGAGGCCGAGGACGCGGTGCAGGAGACGCTCCTCGCGGCCCTCCAGGCGGCCGACCGCTTCGCCGGCGGGTCCTCGGTGCGCACCTGGCTGATCGGCATCCTCAAGCACAAGATCGTCGACGGCCTGCGCCGCCGGTCGCGCGAGGTGCCGCTCGCCGCCGACGACGAGGGCGGACGCGAGGCGCTCGATGCGATGTTCGAGGAGGACGGCCACCACCGCGAGGACCCGGCCGACTGGGGCGATGCGGAGGCCGCGCTCAGCCGGCAGGAGTTCTTCGACATCCTTCAGGAGGGCCTCGAGCGCCTGCCGAAGAAAACCGCCCGCGCGTTCACGCTGCGCGAGGTGATGGGGTGCTCGACCGAGGAGATCTGCACGCAGCTCGGGGTCACCGAGGCGAACTGCTGGGTGATGCTCCACCGCGCCCGCATGAGCCTGCGCGAGCACCTCGAGGAGCGGTGGTTCGCGGCCGGGGCGCGGTCCCCCAGCGAAGGCGCCGCGGCCGCTTGATCCGCTCCGCCCGGCGGTCTAGCCGGCCAGGAGCGGCGCCAGATCGGTCATCGCCTTGATCGCCGTCTCGGGCTGGAACCCCAGCTCCTCGGGGACCTCGGCAGTAGTGCGCTGGATCCAGAACGTGCGCAGTCCGGCCGACACCGCGGCGACGGCGTCCCAGTTGTTCGCCGAGACGAAACCGAGCTCGGGATTGGCCACCTTCATGTGCTCGGAGGCGAGGTTGTAGACGCGCGGGCTCGCCTTGAACACCTTCACTTCCTCCACGCTGACGATCTCGTCGAGCAGGCCGTGGATGCCCGCGCTGCGCGCAGGGGCCGAGCGCGATCTCTATACTGTCAGTTGAAAGAGCGGCTCTCGAGGCGGCCGGATCACCCAACGTTGAGCAGGCTTGCCGGCGAGCAACACCGGACACTTCCATCCGACTGCATTAGGTCTCGAGCTTTGGCGAGTTCCGCATGGAGAACATGAGCCGACGTCAAGCGCTCGGCGTCCTTGCGACGGCGGGCGCCACGATTGCAAACCTCACAGGAGTCGCACAGATGGACGCTCAAGCACAAACCTCTGCTGCGCCGGCCTTCCGTGGCCAGCATCAGCCGAAGCCCTTGCCGTTTGATCCGGCAAAGTTGAACGGACTGTCCGAGAAGCTCATCCGGTCGCACTGGGAGAACAACTATCAGGGCGCAGTGCGCGCGCTCAACGCCGTCGAACAGCGGCTCGACGCGATGCTGAAGGACAAGGATTTGCCGCCGTTTGTGTACGGCGATCTGAAGCGCGAAGAGTTGGTCCGGACCGGCTCGTTGGTGTTGCACGAGTGTTACTTCGCCAACCTCGGCGGCGACGGCAAGCCGGGCGGCGACATCGCCCGCGCGCTCAACCAATCATTCGGTTCCAACGAGCAATGGGAGGCGGAATTCAAGCGCACGGCGAACGGGCTCGGCGGCGGATCGGGATGGGTAATCCTCGGCTTCAACCTGCATACGGGCGAGCTGCACAACTACTGGGCGTGGGACCACATGCACAACGCTCCGACCGGGCTGCCGCTGCTCGTGCTCGACATGTACGAGCACGCTTATCACATGGACTACGGAGCGGCCGCCGGCAAGTACATCGACGCCGCAATGCGGAACATGAACTGGGAGGAGGCGGATCGGCGCTACATGCGGGCGGTCGCTGCCGCCGGCGCCCTGCGCGGCTAGGGTCGCCGGGCGGGGATCGTAGCCTGGTCGACCCGCGCGGCGAGCGCGTCGATCTCCCGCTCGAACTCTCGGCGCAGCGCGCCCTTCGTGCCAGCGTCGAGGCGCCGGGCGCTACTGCCTGAGCTTGCCCCAGAGCTGGTCGAGGCGCGCGTAGCGGCCGCAGCCCGAGGTGTAGAACTGGTAGCGGATCGGGTTCTTCTTGTAGTAGTCCTGATGGTAGTCCTCCGCCGGCCAGAACTCGCCGGCCGGGACGATCGGGGTCACGATCGGCTGCTTGAACGGCTTCTCCTTCTCCCATTTCGCCTTCGACGCCTCGGCGAGCCGCTTCTGCTCCTCGGTGTAGTAGAAGATCGCGGGGCGGTACTGCGAGCCGACGTCGCAGAACTGCCGGTCCTTCACCGTCGGGTCGTGGTTCAGCCAGAACTGCTCGAGCAGCCGCTCGTAGCTCACCTTCGCCGGGTCGTAGACGACCAGCACCACCTCGGTGTGGCCGGTGGTCCCGGAGGACACCTCCGGGTAGGTGGGCTTCTTCTTGGTCCCGCCCATGTAGCCCGAGGTGGTCGAGACGACCCCCGGTACCTTGTCGAACGCTTCCTCGGTGCACCAGAAGCAGCCGGCCGCGAACGTGGCCTGGGCGAGACCGGCGGGCGGCGGGGTCTGCGCGATGGCCGACCCGGCCACGAGCAGCGCTGCGAGAGCGAGGCAATGTCTCAACACGGCGGGGACTCCTGAGTTGGCGTGGCGCTTAGTCGAGCGCCGCGCCGAGCGCCTTACACCGGCGGGGCCGGCGCGTCGCTAGGATAGCTCGGCGCCCGGGGGCCGAACATCCACCGGCCGTGTGGCGAGCCCCCAGGCGCGCGCGGTCACCGCGAGGAGGGCGCGCGCCACCCGCTCCGGCTCCGCCACGGTCGGACCCGGCCCCGGCTCGGGGGGCAATGCCCACCCGCCGTTTGCGAGCGGGCCGGGCGGAATCGAGGGCTGTACCGGCAAACCGTGCTTCATGCGCTCCCCCTGCGGCCTAGTCGAGGGGTTTCAGGTTGCCGAGCAGCGTCGGGATCAGCTCCGTGACCGTCGGGTGGATGTGCATCGCGCGCAGGATCGTGGTGTAGGGCGCCTTCGCGTACATCGCGTCGAGCAGCGAATGGACGATCTCGTCGGCGTTGAGGCCGAGGAGCGCCGCGCCGAGCAGCTCCTTCGAGTCGGCGTCGACCAGCACCTTCATGAACCCCTGCGTCTCGCCCGCCTCCCGTGCCCGGCCGACGCGGGTCATCGGCAGCTTGCCGGCGAGGACCTTCCGGCCGCTCGCGCGCGCCTCCTTCGCGGTCATGCCGACCCGGCCGAGCGGCGGGTCGATGAACAGCGCGTAGGCCTGGATGCGGTCCGAGATCCGGCGCCGGTCGCCGTCGAAGAGGTTGGCGGCGACGATCTCGTAGTCGTTGTAGGCGGTGTGGGTGAACGCGCCGCGCCCGTTCGCGTCGCCGAGCGCCCAGACTCCGGGCACGCTGGTGCGGCATTCATCGTCCACCTTGATGTAGCCGCGCGGATCGGTCTCGATCCCGGCCCTGTCCAGCCCGAGGTCGTGCGTATTGGGAACGCGCCCCACCGCGAGCAGCACGTGGCTGCCTTCGGCGATCGGCGCGCCGGCCCGGCACTCGAGCCCGACGACGATCCGGTCGCCTTTGCGGGAGAGCGCCATGCATTCGGCGCCGGTGCGGATCTCGATGCCCTCGCGCTCGAGAATCGCCTTGATCTCCGCCGACACGTCGTCGTCCTCGCGCGCGATGATGGTCGGCATGCGCTCGACGACGGTCACCTTCGAGCCGAACCGCCGGTACATCTGCGCGAACTCGAGCCCGATGTAGCTTCCGCCGACCACGATCAGGTGCTCGGGCAGGAAATCGACCTCCATCATCGTCGTGTTGGTGAGGAACGGGACGTCGTTCACGCCGGGCAGGTCCGGCACCACCGCTCGCCCGCCGACGTTGATGAACACCCGGTCGGCCTCGAACGTGCGGCCGTCCACGGCGACCGTGCGCGGCCCGGTAAAGCGCCCGTGCCCGCGCTCGAGCCGCACGTTCTTCATCCCGCCGATCCAGTTGGTGACTCCGTCGGAGGACTGCTTCACCACGCCGTCCTTGCGCGTCTTGACCACGTGCATGTCGACGCGGACGTCGCCGGCCGAAAAGCCGTATTCCGCGCCCCGCCGCGCGACGTGCGCCGCGCGCGCGCTGGCGACCAGCGTCTTCGTCGGAATGCAGCCGTTGTTGACGCAGGTCCCGCCGACGAGCTTGCGCTCGATCACGACGGTCTTCAGGCCCTCGCGGTCGAGCCGGGCGCAGAGCGCGGGCGCCGCCTGCCCGGTGCCGATCACGATCGCGTCGAGTCGCTCAGCCATGGGCGTGCTCCTGGTGGACGGCGGGCATGCCCAGGTACTCACTCCTCAGGTCCACCGTCGAGTGGTGTCCGATGTGCTCGTAGGTGTTGCCGAGCCAGCGCCGGGCGGCCTCGCGTCCGAGGTCGCGCAGCCGGCACAGGAACTCCCAGTCGGTCCTGAACTTGCTCGCGACCGTGAGGTCGCAGAGGAACTCGTCGGCGCGGATCGAGTGGACCAGGATATGCTTCAGCCGGTCGCGATACTCGGGTTTCAGCCAGTCCTGCTCGATCAGCTTGGTGGCGAAGGCGATCGCGCGCAGCTCCTTCAGCAGCGAAGCGTTGAACGTGATCTCGTTCAGCCGGTTCTGGATCTCCGGCCCGGTGGTCGGCAGCTGCGGCCGGATGATCGGGTTGATGTGCGCGATCACGATGTCGCGGCTCTGCGTGTGATAGAAGAGCGGATACAGGGCGGGGTTGCCCATGTACCCGCCGTCCCAGTAGTGCTCGCCGTCGATCGTGACCGCCTGGAAGAGGAACGGCAGGCAAGCGGACGCGAGCACCGCCTCGAGCGTCACCTGCTCGTTGCGGAAGATCCGCGGCTGCCCGGTGCGCACGTTGGTCGCACAGATGAAGAGCTCCACGCAGGCACAGGCGTGGATCGCGTCGAAGTCCACGTTTTTCGCCAGCACGTCGCGCAGCGGATTGAAGTTGAACGGGTTGAACTGGTACGGCGAGAACGCCCGCGTCAGCGTGTCGAAGAAGACGTACGCCGGCGTCTGCTCGAGGCCGATGCCGAACTCCTCGAAGCCCGATGGCCGGACCGGCGAATAGCGCGCGCCCGCCTCGCTGATGCCGCGCCAGAACTTCTCCAGCGCCTCGCGCGCGCCGTCGAGACCGCCGTTCATGCGCCCGTAGGCGTACACGACCGCGTTCATCGAGCCGGCGCTGGTGGCCGACAGCCCCTCGAGATCGAGCCGGCCGTCCTCGCAGAGCTTGTCGAGGATTCCCCAGGCGAACGCGCCGTGCGCGCCGCCGCCCTGCAGCGCGAGGTTGACGCGCTTGATCTGACCTCTGTCCACGGGGACCTCCGTTGGCGGTGTGAGCAGCGCGACTACTTCAACGTGACGCTCGAAGTGATCGACGCGATCACTCCCGATGCGGTCTCGAAGGGTTTCCGGTCGGCTTCCTTGATGCCGTGGCGCTTGGCGATCCAGATGAAGTCGGTGTAGACCGTCCAGACGTCACCCTTCTCGTCCTGCTGAACGAGCAGCCGCACCGGCCAGTCTATTCCCGCTTCCGGCTTCGCGTTGAGGAACTGGGTGCCGAGCGGCGGGTTGCCGAAGACGAGCAGCGTCGAGGGCAGCACCTTGATCCCGGCCTCGGCGGCGAGCTGGCGCTGGTCGATCTCCTGGAAGAAGCGGATGCCCTTCGCGGCGATGTCCTTCTTGAGGCGGACGATCGTCTCGTCGAGGGGATAGGCGCTCTTCACCCGGACGATGCCGTCCGCGGACGGAGTCTGCGCCACCGCGGGCGAGACGATGAGCGCGGCCGCGAGGAAAGCGGCCGAAAGTGCCTTGGCGATGCGTGCAAGCATGGGTGTCTCCTTAGGGGTGTGAGGGAACCGGCTCGGCCTGGCGCTGCCACGGCCAGCGGCCTTCGAGCTCGAGCGCGAGGCTCCAGCTGAGGAAGGTGCGGATCAGGACGATGACCGCGAGCGCGATCACGCTGTCCATCGTCGGCTTCAGCGTCACCGTCTGGACGATGTCGGCCGCGATCAGGACCTCGAGGCCGAGCAGGATGGCGCGGCCGAGATCCTGGCGGTAGCGCTTGTAGCGCGACAGGCCGCCGTCGCGCGGTGCGGCTGCGCAGCGGATCGTCGCGACGAGGATCCCGCCGACGATCAGCGCGACGCCGGCGATCTCCGCGGCGTGGCCCGCGAGCTCGACGAATTCCTTGAGCACCATCGCCGCTCCTATGCTGCGCGGACCGGCGCCGCCGGGAGCTTCAGGCGCACGGCGAGCGCCGCCGCCACCGCGAGCGCCGCGCCGATGCCGGCGACGCAGGCCGGCCATCCGAAGCGATCGAAGAGCTGCCCGAGCACCGCGGTGCCGACCAGGCCGCCGAAGAAGTAGCAGGCGAGGTAGATCCCGCTCGCCGACCCGCGGTCGGTCGTCGCGGCGCGGCCGACGAAGCCGGTGGCGGTCGCCTGGGCGAAGAACGTGCCCACCGCCACGAGCGCCATGCCGGCGATGACCGCCAGCAGGCTCGGGCTGACGAGCAGCGGGAGCCCGATGCCGGCGACCGCAAGTGCGCCCCAGATCGCCGGGCGCGTGCCGAAGCGGCGCACCGCGCGCCCCGCGAGCGGGGTCGTGATGACCGAGGGCAGGAAGACGAAGTAGACGAACCCGAGCGCCATCATCCCGATCGCGAGCGGCGGGCGCACCAGCACGAAGTTCACGTAGGTGAACGTGCCGATGAACGCGAACAGGATGCAGAAGGCGATCGCGAAGCTGACGCGCAAAGCGGGATTGCGGAGGTGCTCGGCCCAGATCGAGAGCGGCGAGCGCGCACCGGCATCCCCGGCCGCCGGCGCCATCGTACGGCCGAGGTAGAACCAGACGAGCACCGCGCCGGCGAGGTTGAGCGCGGCGAAGACGTAGAAGTTCGCCGCCAGACCGGCGTGGTCGACGAGCGCGGCCGCCATCAGGCGCCCGATGAGGTTGCTCGCGACGTTGCCGGTGATGTAGCCGGCGAACGCCCCGGCCGCGTCCTCGGCGCTGCAGTGCTCGCCGAGGTAGGAAAGCGTGAGCGCGAACGCGGTCGCCATGCACAGGCCCTGCGCGATCCGCAGCGCCGTGAAAGTCATGAGGTCCGGAGCGACCGCGAGCGCCGCCGTCGGCACCGCCAGCACCGCGAGCGCGGTCACGATCCCCACCCGCCGGTCGATGCGCCGGCTGAAGAACGCGACCGCGAGGCCGGCGATCGCCATGCCGATCGTGCTCGCGTTGACCGCGAACCCCATCGCCGCCGGGCTCACCTGGTAGTGGCGCGCGAGCGCGGGCAGTATCGCCTGCGTCGCAAAGAGATCGACCAGCGTCAGGAACGCGATCAGGCCGATCACGAACGTCCGCACGAGCGCGTGCGGCGAAGCGTGAGCGGCGGCCATGTGCGGCGCCTGGACGTGAGCGGTACCCATCCTGAGACTGACTCCTGGGGCAAAGCACCCTGACCGGGGAGGGCCGCGGTGGCGCGGCCCTCCCCCGATCCGGCGCGCGGCAAAGCGCGCCGTTACATCATCTTCTCGTTGACCTTGTCCTCGACCTCGAAGATGTCCACCGAGATCAGCACCGCGGTCTCCTTGCCGGTGTTCTTCCACCAGTGCGAGGTGCCGAGCCGCTCGGGCGAGATGTCGCCGGCCCTGTGCACGATCGGCACCGCGCAGGTGCTCGCGTACTCGGTCACGGTGCCCTTGACGATGTAGATCATCGCCGGCCGGTTGTCGTGGCTGTGCCACGGCACGATGCCGTCGGGCTGGATGTCGAGGCGCCGGGCGCGGAACAGGCGGTTCTGGAGCGCGACCTTCTCCTTGGAGAGATCGGTCGACGCGATGACCTTGTCGGTCACGTCCTTGGGCGCGGTGGCGCCGGGCTTCTGGCCGGTGCCGTCGGGCCGCCGCTGGTCCGCCGGGCACTCGCCGGCGCTCGCCGCGGCGGCGAAGGACAGCGCTCCGGCGACGGCTGCCGCCGTCGCGATCCGCCGCCAGGTCGGGCGGCCGTGCTTTGCTTTCGGTTCCATGATGTCGATCTCCTTTCGTCTGCTGTGGTTGCGGTCCAGATGGCCGCGGAATCGGTTGGCCGGCAGGGTTTCGTCGTGGTTCATCGCCGTCAGTGGGCTACCCACCCGCCCTCGATGGGAATCACCGCGCCGGTGATCGACGCGGCGTCGTTGCTCGCGAGGAACAGCGTGAGCGCGGCCACTTCCTCGACGGTCACGAACTTCTTGGTCGGCTGTGCGGCGAGCAGCACGTCGCGGATGACCTGCTCTTCGGTGAGGCCGCGCGCCTTCGCGGTGTCGGGGATCTGCTTCTCGACGAGCGGCGTGAGCACGTAGCCCGGGCAGACGGCGTTCACGGTGATGCCCTGCTCGGCGACCTCGAGCGCGACCGTCTTGGTGAGCCCGGCGATGCCGTGCTTCGCGGCGACGTACGCCGACTTGTAAGGCGAGGCCACCAGGGCGTGGGCCGACGCGATGTTCACGATCCGCCCCCAACCCCGCTTCTTCATCGCGGGCAGCGCGAGCCGCGTGGTGTGGAACGCGGCGCTGAGGTTGATGGCGATGATCGCGTCCCACTTCGCGAGCGGGAACTCGTCGATCGGCGCGACGTGCTGGATGCCGGCGTTGTTGACGAGGACGTCGATTGCGCCGAACTCGGCGATCGCGGACTTGAGCATCGCCTCGATCGCGTCGGCCTTCGACATATCGGCGCCGTCGTACTTGACGGTGACGCGATAGCTGTCGGCGAGCCGGCCACGCAGCCGGTCGACGTCGGCCTTGTCGCCGAAGCCGTTGAGGACGATGTTCGCGCCCTGTTTCGCGAGCGCCTCGGCGATGCCGAGCCCGATGCCGCTCGTCGAACCGGTGACGAGCGCGGTCCTGCCCTTCAGCATGGCTGCCTCCGTTCCAGGAAAACGGAGGTTGGTCGAGCGGGAGTCGCCTTCCTGACAGGCCGCCGCTTCGTCCGGCGGCCCGGTCCGCCGCGTTCTCTAGGCGGCCCTGCCTACGGCGTCTTCGAGGCGCCGGCGGAGGTTCTCGAGGTGCCGGTCGCGCAGGCCATGGGTGGCCAGCGCTTCCACCGTGCACAGCAGGTACTCGGCGGAGGTGCCGAGATGCCCGGCCGCGTCGGCGATCGCGCCCACGACCTGTTCGAGCGTGAGCTTGCCGGCGTAGTTGGGATGCTTGCGGTTCACGACGAACGCGAGCGCGCGGAGCTCCTCGGTGCAGCCATGGCTCTCTGCGCACGGCTTGCCCTCGACGCGCACCCAGCGCGCGGCATAGGAGCCGCTCACCATCTCGCGATTCCAGAGGAGCTTCAGCTCCTGCGCCGCGTGGGCGGCGGGGAGCCTGTAGGCGAGGCCCTGGCACGAGCCGCCGAGGTCGAGCCCGAGCACCAGGCCGGGGCACTGCGGCGTGCCGCGCCCCGTGATGGACCAGAGGCAGAACCGCCGGTGGAAGCCGCCCAGGGTCGCCGGCCGCCGCTCTACATAGTGTATGAGCGGGTTCCACATCAGCGAGCCGTAGCCGAACACCCAGACGTCCTCGCCGGGACGGGCGCCGGTCAGCGCGGCCCCGATGGAAGCCTCAAGCTCCGCGTCGGAGAGCGGCGGATGGTGATCGGCGCCGCCGCATTCCGCCCAGAGCCGCCGGAGCAGCCCGTTCTCGAGGTCGTCGCGCGTGAGGGACATGGCGGGGGCGAACGTGGTATCTATCGGGCAACGACCGAGGCCTGAAGAGGTTGACAGCAAGCCCCGGGCCAGACGCGGCAATTTTGCACGCCGCGCCGTGGCGCCGGTGCTCGCGCGTGATCCAGTCGGGCCGCGGCGACATCCTGCAATACTCCCCTGTCGATGCCAGCACCCCGCCTGCGTGAATTTTCGAGCCTCGGCCCGCGCGGCTTCCACCGCATTGCCTACACCGACTGGGGCGACCCGCACAACCCGCACGTGGTGTTCTGCGTCCATGGGCTGACGCGCAACGGCCGCGACTTCGATTACCTCGCCGCCGACCTCGCGCGCGACTGCCGCGTGGTCTGCATGGACGTCGTCGGGCGAGGCGCGAGCGACTGGCTGGAGGACAAGGGCGA
>Ga0233416_10000568_pt1 | contig 11454 bp, 13 predicted proteins | sample Sediment_Towuti__2_FD_188638 | JGI IMG/M metagenome (GOLD analysis project Ga0233416, IMG submission 188638) | Sediment microbial communities from Lake Towuti, South Sulawesi, Indonesia - Sediment_Towuti_2014_0_MG | ecosystem: Environmental > Aquatic > Freshwater > Lake > Sediment | place... | reverse complement strand
CGCGGCCGCCGTCGAGCAGCGCCACGACGATCTGGGGATCGTGTGGCCGAAGGCGATCGCGCCGTTCCAGGTCGCGGTGATCCTCGCGAACCAGGACGACGAGCGCGTCACCGCCGAGGCGGAGCGGATCTACGTCGAGCTCCTCGCCCGCGGCGTCGAGACCGCGCTCGACGACCGGGACGAGCGGGCGGGCGTGAAGTTCGCCGACGCCGACCTGATCGGCTACCCGGTGCAGGTCGTGGTGGGCAAGCGCGGCGTCGAGGGCGGCTCGGTGGACCTGAAGCTGCGCGCGACGGGGGATCGCTCACAAGTCCCGCTCGCTGACGCGGCCGCCGCTGCGGTGGACCTGCTCGCGACGGCGCCGTAGGCTCGCGCCGTGGCCGCGCGCGCGCCGAGCCGTCTCCGGGACTTCGTCAAGCTCCGCACCGACGTCGAGGGAGTGCTCCAGCAGGTCTCGAGCGAGGTCTGGGACCTCGTCCTGATCGCGGTCGACGGCACCTGGGTCCGCGAGGAGTTCGAGAGCGCCGAGGCCGCGGAGGCCGCGTGTTTGGATCTCGGCGTCCGGGTCCACCAGGGCTGGGACGACCCGCGGATGGCCCGACGCCTGAACAAGCGCGATCACTGGAACACGCCCGGCGGCCAGAAGCGCGCCCTGTAGTCGATCTCCGGGGCCGCTGACCTGCGTGCTCGGGTATACTTCACGCGTCAACGGAGCGGTTGTACCCGGAAGTGGGCTCGCGCCCACTTTCTTTTTCGAGAGGCGGGAGATGGACGCCGAAGCGCTGGTCAGGCCGGTGGTCGAGTCGGCCGGGCTGGAGCTCTGGGAGGTCGTCTACCGCAAGGAGGGCGGCCGGATGGTCCTGCGGGTCTCGGTCGACCGGGAGGGCGGTGTGGATGTAGACACCATCGCCGGAACGGCCGAGCGGATCTCGAGGCGCCTTGACCTCGAGGACTTCGGGCCGCGTGGCTACGCCCTCGAGGTGGGCTCGCCCGGGCTCGAGCGGAAGCTCCGGACGCCGCGGCACTTCGAGCGCAGCGTCGGACAGCAGGTGAAGGTGAAGACGGTGGAGCCGGTGGGCGGCTCCAAGGTCCACCAGGGCGCGCTGGTCTCGGCCGACGCGGAGGCGATCGTGGTCGCATCCGACGGCGGAGAGCTGCGCGTCCGATATGCCGAGATCGCGTCGGCGCGCACCGTGTTCGAGTGGGGAAGCGCGAAGAGGAGCGGTTGAGATGAACCAGGAGATGATCGCGGCGCTCCGCGAGCTGGAGCGCGAGAAGGGCATCGCCTTCGAGACGATCCTCGCCGGCCTCGAGGAGGCGATGGCCTCCGCCTACAAGTCGTGGTGGAAGCAGCAGCATCCGGAGGTCGACGAGGACTCGATCGGCGTGCGCGCGACCATCGACCCCGAGACCGGGGATCTCCGCGTGTGGCTGCAGCAGCTCGAGGAGATCGAGCACGAGGATGCCGAGACCGGCGAGGTCACCACCGAGCACAAGATCCTGTCCGAGGACGAGGTCGAGGTCACCGACGAGTTCAAGGGCCGGATCGGCGCGCAGACCGCGAAGCAGGTCATCTTCCAGAAGCTCCGCGACGCGGAGCGCGAGATGACCTACGAGGAGTTCGCCGGCCGTGAGGGCGATGTCGTGACCGGCATCGTGCAGCAGCAGGACCGTCGATACATCCTGCTCGACCTCGGCAAGGTAGAGGCGCTCATGCCGGCTTCCGAGCAGGTCCCCGCCGAGGCCTACCGGCACGGCGAGCGCGTGAAGGCCTACATCACCGAGGTCCGGCGCGGCACGAAGGGCCCGCAGATCGTGGTCTCGCGCACGCATCCGGGATTGCTCAAGAAGATGTTCGAGCTCGAGGTGCCCGAGATCGAGGAGGGCATCGTCGAGATCAAGGCCGTGGCTCGCGAGCCGGGGCACCGCTCGAAGATCGCGGTCTCCTCGAGGGAGCCGGGTGTGGACCCGGTCGGCGCCTGCGTCGGCCCGAAGGGCTCGCGTGTGCGCAACGTGGTGACCGAGCTGCGCGGCGAGAAGATCGACGTCGTGCCCTGGAGCGCGGACGCGTCGACCTTCGTCGCGAACGCGCTGCAGCCGGCGAAGGTGAAGGAGGCCCGCGTCGACGAGTCGACGCAGACGGCCCTCGTCATCGTGCCCGACTACCAGCTCTCGCTCGCGATCGGCAAGGAGGGGCAGAACGCTCGTCTCGCCGCGCGCCTGACCGGTTGGCGCATCGACATCAAGAGCGAGACGCAGCAGTCCGACTCCGGGTCTCCGGCCGTAGCCGAGCCCGAGACGCCCGTCGAGGCCGAGGCCGTTGCCGCTGAGCCCGAGGAGGGGGCAGCGGCCGTCGCCGACGAGGAGCCGCCAGTGGCCGACGCCGTCGAGGAGCCGGCGCCGGGCGAGTAGCCGGTGGCCGCGCGCCGGGAGCCCGAGCGAACGTGCGTCGGCTGCCGGGGCACGGCCCCGAAGCGTGATCTGCTCCGCCTCGTCCGTGGGACGGATGGGGAGGTCCGGGTGGACCCGAGCGGGTCGGCGCGGGGACGGGGCGCGTACGTGCACCGCACGTCGGCGTGCGCGGAGGCGACGCTCGCGAAAGGAGCGCTCGCGCGGGCGCTCCGGACGAAGGTGGACGAGGACGGAGCCGCTAGGCTAGGGGCGGATCTGATGCGGGAAGTGGTGGAGTGAGGGTTCACGAACTGGCCAAAGAGCTGGGGGTGGCGAGCAAGGAGCTGCTCGCGGCCCTGAAGGAGATGGGCGTCGATGGCCTCACGGCGTCGTCGTCGGTCCCCGATCAGGCCGTCCCGCGCTTGCGTGCGTCCGGTGGCAAGGCGGTGCCCGAGGCCAAGCTGCGCGAGGTCGTCGAGGAGGCGGCCCCGAAGCGCCGGCCGAAGCCGAAGAAGGTCGAGGAGGCCGCCCCGCCGCCGGTCGAGGAGGTCGAACCGGCCCCCGAGGCCGCTCCCGTGGTGGAGGCGCCTCCCGCCCCCGCCCCCAAGCCCGAGCCGCCGAAGCCCGAGCCGCGGAAGCCCACCCTGCCCGTCCTGAAGCTCGTCCGAGGGGCCACCGCGCAGGACGTCGCCGACAAGACGAGTCGAACGGCGGCGGACATCGTGAAGATCCTGTTCGCCGCCGGCGAGATGGCGACCGCGACCCAGTCCCTGCCCGACGAGGCGCTCGCCCTCGTGGCCTCCGAGCTCGGCTACGAGGCCGAGATCGTGGGCGTCGAGGAGGAGGAGCTCGAGGAGGAGGAGGTCGTCGACGAGAGCCGGCTGCGCCCGCGGCCACCGGTCGTCACCGTCATGGGCCACGTCGACCACGGCAAAACCAAGCTCCTCGACGCGATCCGTCGCACCGACGTGGTCTCGGGTGAGTTCGGCGGTATCACGCAGCACATCGGCGCCTACCAGACGCACGTCGGCGAGCGCGAGATCACGTTCATCGACACGCCAGGCCACGAGGCCTTCACGGCCATGCGCGCCCGCGGCGCCCAGGTCACCGACATCGCGGTGCTCGTGGTGGCGGCGGACGACGGCGTGAAACCGCAGACGATCGAGGCGCTGGATCACGCGAAGGCGGCGGACGTGCCGATCATCGTGGCGGTGAACAAGATCGACAAGCCCGAGTCGGATCCCACGCGGGTGCGCCAGCAGATGGTCGAGCTCGGTGTCGTGCCGTCGGAGTGGGGCGGCACGTTCGAGTTCGTGGACGTCTCGGCGAAGGCGCTCACGAATCTCGAGACGCTCCTCGAGACGATCCTGCTCGTCGCCGACCTCGAGGATCTCAAGGGCGATCCCGAGGGGCGCGCCCGCGGGACCGTCATCGAGGCGAACCTCGACAAGGGGCGCGGGCCCGTTGCGACCGTCCTGGTGCAGCGGGGCACCCTCGACGTCGGTGACACGCTCGTGTGCGGTACGACCTTCGCCAAGATCCGCGCGATGCTCGACGAGAACGGTCAGCACGTGAAGCAGGCCGGACCGAGCAAGCCGGTGCAGATCCTCGGCTGGTCGCACGTTCCGAACGCGGGCGACGACTTCCGGGAGGTCGAGGACGAGCGCGAGGCGCGTCACGTCGCGCAGGAGCGTGAGGCCAAGGTCCGCGCGGCCGAGCTCGTCGCCACGCGCCCCCCGACGCTCGCCGAGCTGATGGCCGCCGCCAGCGCCGCCGAGGTGCCCGAGCTGAACCTCATCGTCAAGGCCGACGTGCAGGGCTCGATCGGCGCGCTCGTCGATGCGTTCATGAAGCTCCCGCAGGACGAGGTGCGCGTGCGGATCATCCGCAGCGCCGCGGGCGCCGTCACCGAGAGCGACATCAAGCTCGCGATGGCCTCGAGCGCGATCGTGGTGGGCTTCAACGTCCGGCCCGACGCGACGGCTCGCGAGCTTGCCGAGAAGGAGGGCGTCGACGTCCGACTGTACCGGGTGATCTACGACGCGATCGACGATGTGCGGAACGCGCTCTCGGGCATGTTGAAGCCCGAGGAGCGCGAGATCGAGCTCGGCCGGGCCGAGGTTCGCGCCCTCTTCCGCGTTCCGAAGGTCGGCGTCGTGGCCGGCTGCTACGTGCTCCAGGGTCAGATCGTGCGCAACAGCCGCGCGCGGGTGGTCCGCGACGGCGTCATCGTCTACGACGGCCGTGTCGGATCGCTCCGCCGATTCAAGGACGACGTGCGCGAGGTCGCCGAGGGCTTCGAGTGCGGCATCGGCATCGAGAACTTCAACGACGTGAAGGAGGGCGACGTCATCGAGACCTACGAGGTTCGTGAGGTCGCCCGCGAGCTGTAGCGCTCGCGCGAGAGCCCATGCTCGTTGCGGTGGAACGCTTCGATCTCCGCATCCCGGGGTGCGCCTCGCTGAAGGAGAAGCGACACGTGGTGAAGACCCTCACGGCCGCCATCCGATCGAAGTTCAACGTGTCGGTGGCAGAGATCGACCACCACGACCTGTGGCAGCGAACCGCCCTCGGGGTGGCGGTCGTCGCGGGGGAGCAGTACCACGCGAAGCGCGTGCTCCACGAGGTCGAGAAGCTCGTCGAGCGCTGGGCCGAGGTCGAGGTCATCGGCGCCGAGCTTTCCATCCACTACCCAGACGACTGACGCCGGTAGGCTGTGGCCATGTCCCAGGGAGCGCGCACGAGCCGCATCAACGAGGAGTTCCGGGAGATCCTCGCCGAGGAGATCCCGAGGCTGAAGGACCCTCGCGTGGGGTTCGTCACCATCACCGGCGTGAAGGTCACGCCCGACCTCCGGCACGCCACCGTGTACTACACGGCGCTCGGCGAGGAGAAGGAGCAGCGGGCGACGGCGGCCGGCCTTGGCTCGGCGAAGTCGCACCTCCGTCGCGTGATCGGCCAGCAGGTGCGCCTGAAGGTGCTCCCGGACCTCGAGTTCACGCGGGACGAGACGATCGAAACGGCCGACCGGATCGAGGAGCTTATCCGCAAGCTCCACGAGGGGGAGCGGTGACGCTCGACCTCGCGCGGGCCGCGGCGGCCCTGTCCTCGGCCCCACGGGTGGCGCTCGCGTGTCACGTGAACCCCGACGCGGACGCGATGGGCGCGATGCTCGGCCTCTCGCTGATCCTGCGCTCGCACGGCGCCCAGACCGTGTGCTCGTTCCCGAACGACCCCTTCGAGCCGCCGCGCTGGACCGAGCAGCTGCCGGGCAACGACGCCCTCGTCCCGCCGGCCGAGTTCCCGGCTGAGCCCGAGGTCATGGTCACGTGCGACGTCGCCTCGATGGACCGCCTCGCGATGCTCGCGAAACCGGCCTCCAAGGCTCGTGAGCTGATCTGGATCGACCACCACGTGAGCAACGACGGCCTCGGCACCATCTCGCTGGTCGACCCGATTGCCTCCTCGACCTCCGAGATCGTGTTCCGCCTCGCCAAGGAGATGGGCGTCGAGCTGACCGCGGATGCGGCGACCTGCCTGTACGCGGGGATCGTCACGGATACGGGGAGGTTCCAGTACGAGGCCGTGCGGCCCGAGACCCTGCGTGTCGGCGCCGAGCTGCGCGAGTTCCCCTTCGATCACGCCCGGCTCGTCAGAGCGCTGTACGAGGACGACCGGGTCGCCTACCTGCATCTCGCCGGGACGGCGCTCCAGCGGCTGACGCTCGAGGCGGATGCCGACCTGGTCTGGACCTCGCTCACGCAGGCCGACCTGGCGGCCGCCGAGGTGCACCCGAACGAGGCCGACGACCTCATCGACCTCATCCGGACGACGCGCGAGGCCGACGTTGCGGCCCTCGTGAAGGAGCAGCGCGACGGCCGGCTGAAGGTCAGCATGCGCTCGCGCGGCGGTCACGACCTGGCCACGGTTGCCCAGGCGTTCGGCGGGGGAGGGCACCGGCTCGCCTCCGGCTACACGTCGAGGCACGACCTGGCCGGCACGGTCGAGCGGCTCAAGGCGGCCCTGAAGGGCGAGCCGGTCGAGCCGTAGCGCTCAGCGCACCACGGCCTGCACGATCGCAACCGCGACCGGCGCGAGCAGCAGCGCCGGGAGCAGGTTCCCGACGCGGACCTGCCTCAGGTCGAGGAGCCGCAGCCCGATCCCGAGGATCAGGATGCCCCCGGTGGCTGTGAGCCCGGCCACGACTTCGGGCGTGAACGCGTCGCCGACGGCCGAGGCGGCGATGGCGATGGTCCCCTGGTAGACGAATACGGGGATCACCGAGAACCCGACGCCCCACCCGAGCGCCGACGCGAACGCGAGTGCCGCGAAGCCATCGAGGAGCGACTTGATCGCGAGCAGCTGGTAGTCGCCGGTGAGCCCGTTCTCGATCGAGCCGAGGATCGCCATCGGTCCGACGCAGAACACGAGCGAGGCCACGACGAACCCCTCCGTGAACCGGGCCTGGTGCTCGTGCTCGAGGGCGAAGCGGCGCTTCAGCGTGTCGCCGAACGAGTTCAGCCGGTCCTCGATCCGCAGGAGCTCGCCGAGGATGCCGCCGACCAGGACGCTGCCGAGCACGATGAGCACGCTCGCGCGGGTGAGGGTCGAGAGCGGCGGGCGGAAAGCGGCGAGCGCCGCGTCCATCCCGACGACGAGGACCACGAGGCCGAGCGCGTGCATCACGGTCTCGCGCACGCGCTCGGGCAGACGGTCGCCGAGGAGGGTGCCGGCGAGCGTCCCGGCGACGACCGCGACGACGTTGATGAAGGTTCCGGAGAGCGGCATGGCGCGCAGAGCCTAGCCGGACCTCCGGTAGGCTCGCACCGTGGCCGGGCCCGAGGGTCTCCTGCTGATCGACAAGCCCACCGGTGTGACCTCGCACGACTGCGTCTCGATGGTCCGCCGGGCCCTCGGCACGCGCAAGGTCGGACACGCGGGCACGCTGGACCCGATGGCGACGGGGCTCCTGCTGATCGGCGTCGGCCGCGCGACGCGGCTGCTGCGGTTCCTCGGCGATCTGCCGAAGACCTACGAGGGCACCGGACGCCTCGGCCAGGAGACCGACACGCTGGACGCCGAGGGCGAGGTCGTGCGGCGCGCCGACGTGCTCGTCGTCCGCGAAGACGTGGAGCGGGCGTGCGCGTCGCTCGTGGGGGAGTCGATGCAGCGACCGCCCGCCTTCTCGGCCGTCAAGGTCGGCGGCCGCAAGCTCTACGAGGCCGCGCGGAAGGGCGTGGCGCTCGAGGCCGAGCCGCGCAGGATCCGACTGGACAGGTTCGACGTGCTGTCCTTCTCCGAGACCGCGTTCGACTTCCGTGTCGTGTGCTCGGGCGGCACGTACGTGCGGGTACTCGTCGCCGACGTGGGCTCGGCGCTCGGGTGCGGAGCGCACCTCGAGCGTCTGCGGCGCACCGCGATCGGACCGTTCCGCGTCGAGGACGGGGTGTCGCCGGACGCGCCGGGGAGGCCGCTCCCGCTCGAGCGCGCCGTTGCGCACCTGCCGCGCCTGGACCTCGAGCCCGAGGAGGCGCGCGTCGCGGCCAACGGGAGCATCCTCGGACCGGCGGGCATCGAGGGCCCGTACGGCGTCTACTCGCCGGGCGGGCGCCTGATCGGGATCTACCGCGACGAGGGCTCGAAGGCGCGCCCGGAGATGATCCTCGCGCCCGACGGCTAGCTGCGCCGCAGCATCCGCGCGGCAGTGGCGGCCATGAAGCCGAGCGGGATGCTCACCGCGACCCGCTGGACGACGCCGTTCCCGGGTCGCGTGACGTCGGTCGCGAAGTAGACCATGAGCGTTCCGGAGGCGAGCCCGCCGATCGCGGCCGGGAGGGCGAGCGATGTCCACTCCGGATCGCCGCGGAAGCGTCCGGCGAGCGCGAGCATGCCGAGAACACCGGCGCCGCTGCCCGCCACGGCGGCGAGGTCGTGGAGGTCGTTCACGAGCGATTGGCCCTCGGGCTCGCCCGGCGGTGGGACGTTCGACATCCGGTCGCGGCGCAAGACCCCCGCGCCGATCATCGCCAGGCTCGACAGCCCGAGCAGCCAGGGGCCGATCCCCGCGCGCCGGTCGCCACCGAGTCGGCGGTAGAGCTCCTCGGCGAAGAGGAGGCCACAGGAGCCGAGCGCGAGGAATCCGGTGGTCATCACGTGCGGGGCCTCCGCGTCGGGCGCGGCGAGGCCGCTGATGTGCTCGTCCCGGATCGAGTAGCCGGACTGCCGGGCGGTGCTCGCGGCCCACGCGGCCGTGAACGCGGCCGGACCGATCGCCCCGCACGCCGCGCGGAGACGGCTCCACTCCATACCAGGCATCGTAGCGACCGGGGTACCATCGCCGTACCGAAGGGAGGCGACGCGATCGTGAAGGGCGACGGCAAGGGCCTGCCGAAGGGCGTCTACGAGAAGGAGCTCCGCCGTCTGCAGGAGGAGCTCGTCCTCATGGAGGACTGGGTCGCGGCATCGGGTGCGCGGATCGTCGTGCTCTTCGAGGGACGCGACGCGGCCGGCAAGGGCGGCACGATCAAGCGCATCTCGCAGTACATGAACCCTCGCATCACGCGGATCGTCGCCCTGCCGAAGCCCACGGAGCGCGAGCGCACGCAGTGGTACTTCCAGCGCTACGTGTCGCATCTTCCGGCTGCGGGCGAGATCGCGCTCTTCGACCGCTCCTGGTACAACCGCGCCGGCATCGAGAAGGTCCTGGGCTTCTGCACGCCAGAGGAGCACCGTCGGTTCCTGCGGCAGTGCCCGATCTTCGAGCGGCTGATCGTCGAGGACGGGATCATGCTGTTGAAGTACTGGTTCTCGGTCTCCGATGAGGAGCAGGAACGGCGGTTCACGAACCGCATCAACGACCCGATGCGCCGCTGGAAGCTCTCGGAGACCGACATGTACTCGCGCACGCACTGGGTCGACTACTCGCGCGCGAAGGACGAGATGTTCGTCCACACCGACATCCCCGAGGCCCCCTGGTACGTGGTCGAGGCCGACGACAAGCGGACCGCCCGCCTGAACTGCATGGCGCACCTGCTGTCGAAGGTGCCGTGGACCCAGGTCGACCACCCGGTGCTCGAGATCCCCCAGCGCCAGACCGACGAGGGCTACGTCCGCCCGCCGCGCGAGGCGTTCACGTACGTGGCCGACCACGCCTCGACCCTGCGCGAGTGAGGCACGGTCGGCGCGGGAGCACGCGAGCGCCGACCTGGGAGGGAGCGGGCGGGGTTCGATACCCTCGATGGCCATGGATGTGATACGCGGACTCGATGAGCTCGCGACGCCGGATGGACCCTCGGTCGTCACCGTGGGGTTCTTCGACGGGGTCCACCTCGGCCACCAGGCGGTGCTCCGCACCGCGGTCGAGGCGGCGGCGGCGCGAGGGATCCGCTCGGTCGCGGTCACCTTCGACCGCCACCCGCGCGAGATCCTCACTCCCGGTCGCGAGCCCCGGCTGCTCGCGACCGTCGAGCGACGCGCGGAGCTGATCGCCACCGTGGGCATCGACGTGCTGCTGGTGCTCGCGTTCACCGAGGAGCTCTCCCGGTGGTCGGCGGAGGACTTCGTCTCCCGCGTCCTCGTCCAGGGCCTGCGGACCGAGCACGCGGTCGTCGGCGCGAACTTCACGTTCGGCTTCAAGGCGCTCGGCACCATCGAGACCCTCGTCGAGCTCGGGCCGAGCCGGGGCTTCACGGCCGAGGCCGTCGAGCTCGTCCACCTCGGAAAGCGCCGCGTGTCGTCGTCGTCGATCCGAGAGGCGCTCGTCGAGGGCGACCTCGGGTGGCCGGAGCGCGCGATGGGCCGGCGCTTCGTCCTCGACGGCGAGGTCGTCCGCGGCGCCGGGCGCGGCACCGGCCTCGGCTGGCCGACCGCGAACCTCAGGGCGCTCCCGCGACTGCTCCTGCCCGGTCGCGGCGTCTACGCGGGCATCGCGCGCGTGCCGGACGGCGAGTTCGTCGCCGCGGTCAACGTGGGCACGAACCCCACCTTCGGACAGGAGCCCCTCCACGTGGAGTCGTACCTGCTGGACTTCGAGGGCGATCTGCTCGGCTCGCCGATGTCGATCGAGTTCCACGCCCGCCTGCGCGACGAGGAGCGTTTCGACACGAGCGAGGAGCTGTCCGCGGCGATCGCCGACGACGTCCGGAGGACGAGGGCGCTGGTCTCCCGTCCGGTGGGAGACTCGGGTCCGTGACCGGCCGGCACGGGCGCAAGCCGCGGGTGCCGTTCGCCGTCGTCGTCGTGCTCCTGGTCGTCCTGGTGGGCGGCGCGCTGGCCCTCGCCAACCTGGGCAAAGGGGAGGCGGGCGCGGTCGACGGGGCTCCCGCGGCATCGAGCGCGCCGACGGAACCGCCGGCCGCCTCACCCTCGGCGACTCCGACGCCTACGCCGACCGCGGCGGCGGCCGAGGAGCCCGACGAGCGCAAGGGCCCCCTCGTGATCCACGGCACCGGTGACGTGAGCCTCGACCCCTCGTACATCCCGGCATTCCGCACGAACGGCTACGGGTGGGCGTGGAGCGGGCTCGACGGGCTCTTCGTCCACGACGACCTGACGATCGTCAACCACGAGTGCCCGTCGACGAACCTCGTCGCGCCCGTGCCGAAGGAGTTCAGCTTCCGCTGCGACCCGGCGGCGCTCGAGGCTGCGAGGGCGGGCGGCGTCGACGTCCTGAGCTTCGCGAACAACCACGCGTTCGACCAGGGGCCGCAAGGCCTGCTCGACTCGCTGCGGAACGCGAAGCGAGCGGACCTCATCGCCGTCGGCGCGGGCGAGAGCGCGGAGGAGGCCGACGCTCCTCGCTACGTCGAGGTGAAGGGCTGGCGGATCGGCATCGTCGGGGTGGACGAGGTGCTCGACCCGATCTCGCAGGTCGCGGTCGGCGACGAGGTCGGCACGTCCGTCGGCCACACCTTCCCGCGCGCGCTGCGCGCGATCCGTGAGGCCGAGGCGAACGCGGACCTCGTCGTCGTGATGATCCACTGGGGTGTCGAGCTCGACACGCAGCCCCGGGACTACCAGGTGCAGGAGGCGCACGCGATGATCGACGCCGGGGCGGACATGATC
>Ga0233416_10000567_pt1 | contig 11461 bp, 11 predicted proteins | sample Sediment_Towuti__2_FD_188638 | JGI IMG/M metagenome (GOLD analysis project Ga0233416, IMG submission 188638) | Sediment microbial communities from Lake Towuti, South Sulawesi, Indonesia - Sediment_Towuti_2014_0_MG | ecosystem: Environmental > Aquatic > Freshwater > Lake > Sediment | place... | reverse complement strand
AAATCCATCGATAATTTCTACTACAGGTATCATTGAAGCGCCTGCAAAACCAAGAGAATACTATATGGAATTGATTTCAAATATGGTTCAAGGTCTTAACCTTGAATCAATTAAGGAAAAATATCAAGGAACATATCTAGAATATCATGATAAACGGATTTCAAATGTAGTAGAAGGGTATTCCTTACAAGCATTATTTTACTATCTTACTGGAGAACCTTTTTGTGAACAACTAGAATGCAGGCTATTTAACGCACACTGGCAAAAGGATCTAATACATTCACAAATTGAAAGTGGTAAACTTTGTGAAAGGCATCAAAAAATCTTGAACAATTTAGTGTTTAATTTAAATTCATGAATTAAAAATTTGATTTATGATATCCTCACATCTAGAAAAACTCTCAGGCGACAGTGGAGTAGAACCGCCTCCAAATAAACCAAATAAAAAAAAGTCAAAATATGATGTAATTATAATTGGCGCAGGACCGGCTGGATATACAGCTGGGATTTATTGCTCACGAGCAAGACGTGATACACTTATTCTCTCAGGCATTCTTCCTGGTGGTCAACTCGTTAATACCACAGAGGTTGAAAACTATCCTGGTTTTGAGAACGGGATTATGGGTCCAGACCTTATGATAAATTTTAGAAAACAAACCGAAAGAATGGGAACCACGATAATTGATGATGAGGTAGTAAACGTTGATTTCAAACATAAACCATTCAAAGTTCTTACAGCATCTGAAGAGTACGAAGGTAAAGCAGTAATAATTTGTACTGGGGCTAATCCACGGAAGCTTGGACTAAAAGGAGAAACGGTCTATGGTGGAAAGGGAGTATCATATTGTGCAACATGTGATGGTCCGTTTTTTAGAAATCAGGAGTTGGTTGTTGCAGGTGGAGGAGATTCTGCAATTGAAGAAGCAACTTTTCTTACAAAATTTGCGTCAGTTGTTCATCTTGTGCATAGAAGAGATCAGTTAAGAGCAAGCAAAGTGATGCAAGAAAGAGCATTTGCGGATAAAAAAATCAAATTCCATTGGAATAAGACTATTGAGGAAATTTCTGGAAATGTAAAGGTGCAAAAAGTAATTATAAAAGATACCAAAACCAATGAAAAAATTACACTTAATGTTGGAGGAATTTTTGTTGCAATTGGTCATGAACCAAATACAAAATTATTTGTTGACCAAATTGAATTAGATAAGCAGGGATATGTTGTTCTAAAAGGAAATTCAAGAACTAGCATTGAAGGAATCTTTGCTGCAGGCGACGTTCATGACCGTAGGTATCGTCAGGCAATAACTGCCGCAGGTTTTGGATGCATGGCTGCAATTGATGTAGATAAATATCTGACAGAGATTTAAGTTCCTTCCACGTCTGTTCATTTTGATCAGACATTTACAGATACTATCTATTTTGTAATAACACATGAGGAAAATGAAGAATATGTCAAAATTAGAAAACGAATACTTGTCAAAAAAGATGGAGGATAGAATAATTGTTTAAGAAAACAAAAACCAGTTTTAAGATTGGGGGGTTAGTTGGCATAATAATTCTGCTATTAGGTGTAACAGTGATGTTTGGGGTGTACCAAACGTCTAGAGTTAGTAATGAGATTATAAAAATTTCTGAAGAATACGCCCCATTATATGAAATAGTATCTGAGATCAAGTACCAAAAATCAAATCAAAAATTAACTCTTGAAAAAATTATTAGGTTTTCTGAAACTAACAATGATATAGAACTTGAAAAAACAAAAGAAGAGTTTTTGATAACAGGTAGAAATATTGATTCTATTATAGAGAGAGGTAAAAACATAGCAAATGTTGGAATGGATTTAACAGACTCGGAAAAAACACATGATGATTTTGAAATCTTAGATCAAAAATTATCTAATATAGATAGAATTCACAATCATTATGAAAACCTTGTAATTGATTTATTTTATGAATTAGATAACGTTCTTTTATTAGAGCAAATCCAAACAACTGAAAAACAAATTGAAATTGAAATTGAATCAACTTTGTCCTCCTTGTCAACTCTAACAGAGGAATCTACTAGTCTAATTGAATATAATGAGAGAAATTCGCTGTATGGTCAAATAACAATAATAATAATCGTCGGAGCAATTGCATCCACGCTTGGTTTCTTTATCAGCCAAATAAACAGTGATTTGAAAAAAGAGGTTGATTTGAAAACTTATGAATTGAAAGCTGCTAATGAAAAATTAAGGGAACTTGATAAAAGAAAAGATGAGTTTATTGGAATAGCTTCTCATGAGCTAAAAAGTCCAATTCAACCTATATTGGGATTTGCAGAATTAGCAAAATCAGGGGATATTGATCAAAATGAAGCTTGGGATGGAGTGCTAGAGCTTGCAAATAAATTACAAGATTTGGCAAATGTGGTACTTGATGTAAGCAAAATTGAAAGTAATAGGCTGGAGTTACAAATGGAAAAGATTCCAATAAACGATCTTATTTTAGAAATTACAAAATCATTTAAAATTAATCTCAAAAAACCTATAATCATTAAAGAGAACCTTGATGAAAATATCATCGTTGAAGTAGATTGGGTAAGAATTGGACAGGTATTTAGGAATCTTCTAAATAATGCAATAAAATTTACTCAAAAAGGAACAATAACTATAGAGACTCATGTTTATTCAGATGAAAATAAAATCCAATTTAGAATCTCCGATACTGGATTAGGAATTTCTAATGAGATTTTACCTAGAATATTTGAAAAATTTGTTACAAAAGGTCTCAAACATGAAGAACAGTCAGGGACTGGACTTGGTTTATTCCTGTGCAAAGGAATTATAGAAGCTCATTCTGGAAAAATATCTGCTCAGAATAATATTGAAGGCGGAGCAACTTTTGAATTTACAATACCTATCTTAAACAAAGAACAAATACAAAGACCTCCTGAATTATCTACAAAGTAGCTAATGGATGTTCGTTTAATACAAACAAACTAAATGTTAAACTCCATTTGGAGATTATAGTAGCTGGAGTATTATCTTTGAATGTTTTAGTAGCTGAAGACAATTTATTTACAATTCAACAGTATAAACACATACTTGAAAAAAAGGGTTGTAAAGTGACTATTGCACATGATGGAGAAGAATGTATACAAAAGTTTGATGAGGCATTTTTGTTGCTAGATCCTACTTCAGTTGAATCAGGTCCGTTTGATGTAGTATTAATTGATAATAATATGCCAAAAAAAAATGGTGTAGAAGTAGTAAAGGAAATTTTAAAAAGATCCCCAAAACAGAGAATTATCTTTGCATCTGCATATAACATAGGTTCCATCTTGAACGCTTCGGAAGTAGTAATGAATGAGGTAGAGATACTGCAAAAGCCTTTTTCTCTTAATGCAATGATTGCTAAGATTCAGACCAAAAAATAATTACATGTAAGCAATTTTTGAGACGTATTTTGCTTCTTTTAATGACTTATCGAACTCTTCTTCAGTCATAACTTTTTGTTCAGCGTAAATACTCTTGAATTTTCTACCATCGTCTGCAAAGATTCCCACGACATAACCTTTGTCAATTGGATACTTTTTCATACATGCATAAACAGCTGCTGACGATGGGCTAATGAGTAACCCATCCTTTTTAAACACAGTTTTTACTACTCCAAAAGCTTCAGCATTTGTAACTGATATCCAATCATCAACAACACTTTCTCGTTTTAAGAACAGATCAGGTTTTGCAGATTCCTCAAAATTTCTCCATCCTTGAATTAGATGATTTTGTTGTGGTTGGCAGCCAATAATTTTGATGTTGGGGTTTTTCTCCTTAAGATAGGTTCCAATTCCAGTTATCGTACCACCAGTACCTACTCCAGTAAAAAAATGAGTTACCTTGCCTTCTGTCTGTTTCCAAATTTCTGGACCAGTTCCTTTGTAATGACCCATAAAATTAGCTTCATTAGCATATTGATTTGGTGAATAATAGGTGTCTGGTCTTGATGACGCTATCGATGTTGCTAAAGCAATGCTTTGATCAGTTCCTGCACCTACTTTGGGACATAGATCGTCACTTGTTTCATATAATTTGGCACCAAGAGATTCAATAATCTTTTTTGTTTCATTACTTGCCTTTTCTGGAATTACAATCTCTACCCCGTATCCTAATAATTTAGCAATTCCAGTAAGGGCAATTCCAGTGTTGCCAGAAGTAGGTTCGATGATAATACTTTGACCTTTTTTCAGTATGCCTCGTTCTTCTGCATCTTTTATCATCCAATATGCAGCTCTATCTTTAACTGAACCAAATGGATTATGACTTTCAAGTTTTGCAAAATAAGTAACGTTACGATTTGAAAGAGACTCAAGTTTAACAAGGGGGGTATTACCAATTTGATTTAGAACAGATGAATCAGTTACAACTTTCGTAGCCATAGATTACTTCACCTTTTTTATAGTAAACTCAATGACATTATTTTTTTTATTCATATTTAATAGCTCGTGACCATTTCTGTTTACCCATCTTGAAATATCATCTTCTGCAGCAGGGTCGTCTGCTAAGACAGTAAGTACCTGTCCGACTTGCATTTTTTCAATTGCAATCTTGGTTCGAAATACTGGCTCAGGGCAAAACAAACCAGTTGCATCTAACTTTGTAGATTGAGAATTTGAAATTACTGTTCACCTATTTTTATAATCGTTGTTTTGTTATATTAAAAGCTATTTAGCAATTCAGAGTGTTTAATCATCATAAATAAAAAATTAGTTTTACCTAACAATAATTGTTATCATAGAGCCTTCTTAAAGATGTTCCATGGGTTTCTTTCATTCATGAAATTTGAGTCAATATTCTGATAATTAATTTTGTGTGAAATTCTTTTCAAAAAATATAGACAGAATTTGTAAACCATCGTCCATAGATAACTATCTTGATCAATATTATACATTCTATACAAAAATGAAAATAACCACAAAGTGTTTGGATGGTGCTCTCGAACATAATTAAAAATATATTCTTTAGAATTATTAATTTTAAATTTCAAGTGCTCTAATGTTTCATCAGGTAGAGTGTAACCTGTATTTAGAATTTTTATTTTTTTATTTCTCATAGCAGATAAAATATCGTCAAGAGAATTTTCCGAATCTATAACATTTACACATCTTCCAAGAGTAGAAATAATATGCGAATCACTCCCTGAGACTTGGGTCATATTATTATCAATCGCAAATTGACTTGCTTTTACGTTAGAAATCATATCGATGTTGTTACTATTGAAAACTTCGATCATATCGCAATTCTTTGCTTTGTCTCTAAGTGCATCAACTAAGCTAAATGGATGAGGAGCAGACGAGATACCATTTTGTTTTTTTACCTCATCAATTATTTCCTCTAAACTAAGAGTAGGAGGAATTTCTTTATGAATTCCATATGTTAACACATGAGCTCCAGTATCAGTAGTAACTTCTTCAGCAGGATAAACTTGAATATTTTTAAACTTGTAATGATCATTTTTGTATTGGAGCATTTGAGAATATCCATCAAGAGTATTATGATTAGTCACAAACAATGCTGATATACCTAATTCGTTTGCACGCTCTAACTGTTCTCTAATAGTTACATTGCAATCGTATGGAGGTTCTTCATCTCCCAAATGAAAATTTGAAAATAAATTATGACAATGCAATTCAGATTTGATTGGCAATTTCAAACGGTATTTTATTATTGATTTTATATTTTTATCTTAATCTTTTATTCAAATGAACTATCTGAATAAATCATCTTTTTCAGGACGAATTATTGAATTGATTGCTGAAACAGATTCTTTGTATTTGTAATTTCGTACAATGGCCACAGGGCAATAAAGTGTCTTACCCATTACAAGCTCAGCTGCTGAGCAAATTTCATCAGCTATAGCGATTGCAGTCACTCGAAGTATTTTTCCAAAACTATCATTTGTGCCTTCATAATTTAGAATTGTGTTCATCCCTGCAATACCAATTGTACAGTTTGTCTGACCCATTCGAAATGGTCTACCAAAGGTATCTGATACAAGAACTGCAATCTTTTTTTTAGTTTTTTCATATATCTGTGCTTGTATTGACGATGCTGACTTGTCTGAATCTAGAGGCAACATAGTTGCATAACCAGTATCAATATTACTTTCATCTACTCCAGCATTTGCACAGATAAACCCATGATTTGTTTCTACAATAATTATTCCATTTTCCATTCGTACAATTCTTTTTGATTCTGAGAGAATCACTTCCACTAGTTTTGGATCTTTTTTGTATTCTGCGCCAATACCGAGTGCAAGATTAGATGGGATTACCTCAGAAAGATTAACTGTTCTTCCCTCTTGTTTTGAAATAATTTTCTGAGAAATTACAAATATATCTCCATCTTGAATTTTTAGATTGGACGAAGAAAGAATTAATTCAATTAGCTTATCGCCTTTATGAATTTCTTTTTTTATGTGTATAGGAATTATTTCTAGTGTCATGAACTTAGTTTATGAGGATTGTATTTATTGATGTTATTGAACATGAAGAATCTAGATGAAAAAATAACTTAGGCAATCGTAGGAGATTCTAATTTGAGATTGTAATGCTTGTTTATGAGGTCAATGATTTTAGCAAGATTCTTTTCATCTAGGGTAACTGTTGCCAAGTCCTTAACTAAGTCTTGGGCTCTATATGCAATTCCCAAACCACAGATATCAAATAATTTAATATCATTTGCACCATCGACAACAACAACAATATTCTCTTTTTTTTCTCCCCATTCTTTTATTTTAATTCGTGCAGATTTTGCTTTGTCAGAGTCTACATTAATTTTAACACCATCTAGTTTTCCATTTTTGAATATAAGCTCATTTGAGTAAACGAAATCCAAGTCCAACTCATCTTTGAGTCTATCAGTCATTATTGTGAACCCGCCTGAAACTGCCATTAGTTTCCATCCTGCTGCTTTCAAAGATCTGCATGCTTCTCTTGCTCCAGTCATAATAGGTAAAGAGTTAGCAATTTCTTTACAGATAGATTGATCAAGGCCTTTAAGTAAATTTATTCTAGTTTTTAATCCATCTTCCCAATTAATATCTCCTTGAATCCCTTTTTTGGTAATTTCCCAAATTTCTTTTTCTTTGTTTATTTTTTCGGCTAAGATAGGCAGATATTCTGCATCAAAAAGAACTCCTTCAACATCAAAAATAACTAACAATTACTTTCTTCCTTGTGAACTAAAACTAGAATATATTAAAGTTTAAGAAGTTTTTGATCGCCAACATCTATTAATAAATCAATTATTGTAACTAATTACGGTATGGAAGAACTTGAGCATAAATATGAAGTCGAAGTAAAAATAACCGATAAGCGTCAGATACTTCCTGATGATGTAAAGGAGGAGCTCAAGGCATCAGGAATGATGGATGAAAAGGGCAAGCTTAAACTAAAAGGGGTCAGTCCAAAAATGCTAAAAAAAATGAAAACGGAGTATGTTGATTGTCCTGTTCTAAAAAGTGAGACAAATTTTATCCAATGTTTTGTTTGTCCAAATTTCCAAAGCAGAGTTATGGGCAAGGTTCTCTGCAAAGGAGATTCATTATAACTTAAGAAAAGCTCATTAGTATTGATTTTCTTGAAATTGTAAATTGAGTAAAGAAATTGGAATTACTGTTACAAAAAATGATGATTTCAGTGAGTGGTATACGCAGGTAGTTCTAAAGGCGGAATTAGCTGACTATGCACCAGTTAAAGGATTAATCGTACTAAGACCAGATGGCTATTCAATCTGGGAATCAATTAAATCCGAACTTGATAAAAAATTTAGAAAAGAAGGAATTAGAAATGGGTTTTTGCCTGTACTAATTCCTGAATCTCTTTTGGGAAAAGAAAAGAAGCACTTTGCTGGATTTAATCCAGAGGCTTTTTGGGTAACACATTCAGGAAATAATGAGATAGGAGACAGACTTGCATTGCGCCCAACCTCAGAAACACTTGCATATTCTATGTATTCAAAATGGATTAAGAGTTGGAGAGATCTTCCTCTCAAAATTAACTTTTGGAATACTGCACTTCGAGCAGAAATTAAAGCTACAAAACCATTTTTAAGAAATTCAGAGTTTTTGTGGCAAGAAGGACATACAGTTCACACAACTCAAAAAGAAGCAGAAATGGAGGTTATGAAAATTTTAGAAATTTATAAAAAAACAGTAGAAGAAGAATTAGCAATTCCGGTAATTATTGGGAAAAAAAGCGAGAAGGAAAAGTTCGTTGGTGCAGTTTACACCACTACTATGGAATCTCTTATGCCTGATGGTAAGGCATTACAAATGGGAACATCTCACTTCTTAGGACAAAATTTTGCAAGGCCATTTGATGTAAAATTTTCTGATGAAAATAATATTGAAAATTATGCTTGGCAAACATCATGGGGAGTATCATGGAGACTAATTGGCGGAATGATTATGGTGCATGGGGACAATAAGGGTCTCGTGTTGCCACCAAAGGTAGCACCAATTCAAGTTGTAATTATTCCAATATACTACTCTAGCGAGGATGCAAAAAAGATAACAGAAAAATCAACAGAAATTGAAAAAATATTACTTGAAAAAAATATACGAGTACATGTTGATACAAGAAATGAATTGACGCCTGGCTTCAAATTTCACGATTGGGAGCTTAGAGGAATTCCTTTAAGAATTGAAATTGGCCCTAAAGATTTGGCAAAAAAGAAGGTTGTAATTGCTACAAGACACAACCATGAAAAAAATGATCTTGCGATAGAAAAAATTAACGAAGATATTCCACGGATATTAGAGAATATTCAAAAAGAAATGTTTAATGTTGCTAAAAAAATTCTTCAAGAGCGAAGCATAATAGTTGATGATTATGAAAAATTTAAAAAGGAAATAGAAAATGGTGGTTTCTTATATTCCCCATGGTGCGGACAGGAAAGATGTGAAGAAAAAATTAAGGAAGAGACAGGAGCAGATATTAGAGTGATTCCTTTTGATAGTAAAAATGTTCAAACAAAGTGTGTTTATTGTGGAAATGAAAGTGTGATAACCCCAATTTTTGCTAGAGGATATTAGTAGTTAATATAAAATCCTACAAGTAAAATCGTTTTTTAAAAATTTTTTGTATTTAATTAATTGCGACCATTTTTTATATATAATTTGATTATTCCAAATTATGAAAGAAATTCTTAGAGTTGAAAATCTCAGAAAATACTTTATAAAAAAATCCTTTTTTAGCTCAAAAACCTCCGTTGTAAAAGCAGTAGATGATGTGTCTTTTTCACTTGGTGAGGGAGAAGTGTTTGTTCTTGCAGGAGAATCAGGATCTGGAAAATCAACTATTGCGAGGCTAATTTTTAATGCAGTGGAAGCAGACTCTGGTAAAATAATTTTTGAAGGGCAATATGTTGGGATTGATTCAAAGAACCTTAAAAAACTCAGAATGGCGTGTCAAATGGTTCACCAAGACCCATACGATTCCATTAATCCACGAATGAAGGTTTTTGATATTATTTCAGAACCGCTTGAGATTCATAAAATTGGTAACAAAGATGAGAGGCAAGCGAGAGTTATGGATGCTTTACGAGAAGTAAGATTAGAACCTCCCGAAGATATTGCTAGAAAATATCCTCACATGTTATCTGGAGGTCAAAGACAAAGAATTGTTTTGGCAAGAGCTCTTGTGTTAAAACCCAAAGTGATTATTGCGGATGAGCCAGTGTCAATGTTAGATGTGTCAATTCGCGCAGAGATGTTGGAATTAATGGAAGAGCTTCAAAAAAAGTACAACATTTCATTCATTTACATTACTCATGATTTAGCAACAGCAAGACATTTTGGTCAAAGAATTGCAATTTTGTATTTAGGGAAAATAGTGGAAATGGGTTCAATAGAACAGGTTTTGTTACATCCAAAGCATCCCTACACTCAAGCACTCATTGATGCGTTATCTGAGCCAGAACCTGACAATCTTCATAGAGAAAAAAAGATTCGAATCAATGAACCACTTGATATTGATGTATATGAAGGATGTAGATTTCGTGCAAGATGTCCTTATGCAATAGAAAAATGCAAGAGTGAACCCCCTTTAGAAAGTACTGAGGCAGGAAGAGATGTGGCTTGTTTTGTTAAATTAGATTGAAATGGGGAAAACGCTAACCTTAATCAACTCAAGCTTGTCTTGTTTTCCCCAACAAGCGAGGATAGTGGTTAGCACTAACATCTGTTGCAAATTTTGTATTTAATACTAATTATGAAACCATTGAAGGTAATCGTTTGTCTTTATAGGTAACAATCTGGGATACTCCATTTTTTGGGTATACGCCATAAATTAGCTGAGCTTTCTCAACTACGGAATCTTTGAGAGAGACCATTAAGAATTGGCTACCTTTAGATCTTTCCTCAATAATTTTTGAGAGTTTTTCTGAGTTAGGCGCATCCAAATGTGCGTCTACTTCATCAAATAGGTAAAATGGCGAAGGTTTTAGCTTCTGCAAAGCAAGTACAAACACTACTGCAGCTAGAGTCTTTTCACCACCACTAATTGAGGTAGATGTTCTTTTTGGCTTGTTTGGAAATTGAATCATGTATGTAATTCCAGTCGAGAATATATCATCCTCATTTTCAAGCTCAAGCCAGGCGTTTCCTCCTGTCATCTTGGAAAATATAGCACGAATTTCCTTATCCACTATATCAAAAGCGTCTAGGAATGTCTGACGTTTGTCCTTTTCTATTTCTTCGATGAATTTGACTATGCTGTTTCGTTCTTCCTCAAGTTCATTTTTCCTAGTAGACATTGAGCGGTAACCTGTTGCAAGATCGATGTATTGCTCTGCTGCTTTTCGGTTTATAGATTCTGAAAGTATTCGTTGTTCTGCAATAAGTGCCTTAAGAATAGGTTCAACCTCAAAGGTTTCAATTGATTCTGAGTATCCATAATGTGATATGAGTTTTTGAATTTGAGATTCATTTTCTCCAAGATCTTTTAGGTCACGGTTAAGTACATCGGATTGTCTTTCACGAAAACTTATCTCTTTATTTAAGAAATGTTCTTTATCACGAAGTGTATGCAGTTTTAAATCAAACTCGTTTACTTGTGAAACTGACTTGCCAGAAGTTGAGATGAGCTGCTGTTCTTTTTCTCTTAGTTTAACAAGATTTTCATTTGTAATCAGATACTCTTTTTCTAACATTCGTAATTTGATTTCCAAATCATGTTTTTCCTGATTAATTGAAGCCTGCTCTTCGTGAAGATTTTTGGATTTTGCTTTTTCAGCTGTTTCCTGCGCTGTTAATTTAGCAAGCTCAGATTCTTTTTCTTTTAGCTCAGTTATGATATTTGTTTGCTGGATTGTGATCTCAGATTTTTTCTCATTTAATCTTGATAATTCATGAGCTATTCTAGTTTGTCTAGGATCAGAATAATTTTCTGAAACAATTTTTATTCGTTCTTCTAATGATGC
>Ga0233416_10000564_pt1 | contig 11516 bp, 10 predicted proteins | sample Sediment_Towuti__2_FD_188638 | JGI IMG/M metagenome (GOLD analysis project Ga0233416, IMG submission 188638) | Sediment microbial communities from Lake Towuti, South Sulawesi, Indonesia - Sediment_Towuti_2014_0_MG | ecosystem: Environmental > Aquatic > Freshwater > Lake > Sediment | place... | reverse complement strand
TGTGGGGTAATACCTTCACCATCAAAACGCATGCTGGCCCAACTGGTGTGGCACGTGCGCTCATTAATCACAATCACTTGATCCCGACCTATATTTATCGAGATCCGCGGGCAGCGATGCTGTCTGCTTTTGAGTATGGACAGCGGGCTTCAATTAAAGGTCGCCAGAATGCATTCTCCCATCTTACGAGCCTCGATAAGACAGCGGAATTCATGCAGGGATACGTGAAAATTTGGCATATGTGGATTGGGTGTGAGCGAGTTTTAGCAGTGCAATATGAGCAACTGGTTGAGGAGTATGATCAGGAATGTTCCCGGCTGGTCGCTTTCTTGTGCCAGGAACATAACCGGGAAATCCAGGCGATTTTGGAGAAATATCGGCCAGAACAGGGAGAAACCGGTCAGCGGGGTACCCATTTTAGCAAAGGTCAGGCAGAGCGTTTTCGCCGGATTTTCACACCTCAGCAATTGGAGGCGTATACCCAGGCATTCGCTCCCGCTCTGGCTGAAATGGGCTATCCGCTGTAATATACCTTGCTTTTTTATAATTTATTGATGATAATTGGGTTGCCGCTTGGATCGGATGATGACCAAGACGTGCACATAATCTCATATTTACCATCTGTGTCCGTAAACCCGGGATAGCGGGTTGATCAAGACGGGTTGATTCTTAATCAAGCCTTGCTACCTCAACCGGGTGGACCCTACCCAGTGAAAGGAGGGTACCTTGTCAACCACCAATTCCTCATCCCCTGTTGCCCTGAGAGAAGGGCGAAAAAAAGTAACCACAAGGGCTCTTCGCCTGAAGAAGCAACATGGTGAAACGATCACTATGTTAACAGCTTATGATTATCCGACCGCACTGGCAATAGACCAGGCGGAGATTGATGTGATCCTTGTGGGAGATTCGCTTGGCATGGTTGTTTTGGGCTACGAGAACACGTTGCCAGTGACTATGGAGGATATGCTCCATCACTGCCGGGCAGTAGCGCGAGGAGCTAAGTACGCCTTATTGGTCGGGGATATGCCATTCATGTCTTATCAAGTCTCCGAAGCGGACGCAGTCCGGAACGCTGGTCGGTTCTTGCAAGAGGCTGGAATGGATGCAGTTAAATTGGAAGGTGGGAGGGAACGCCTGGATGCCGTGCACGCCATCGTTCGCGCAGGCATCCCGGTCATGGGGCATATCGGCCTGACCCCACAAAGCATTCACCAGTTGGGTGGTTTTCGGACGCAAGGCAAGACCGCGGCTGCTGCCAGGCAGCTGTTGGAGGACGCCCTGGCACTGGAACAGGCGGGTTGTTTCAGCCTGGTACTCGAATCCGTCCCGGGGCAACTGGCGACCGTAGTTTCTGAACGGTTGGAGATCCCAACCATCGGCATTGGTGCTGGAGCAGGCTGCGATGGGCAGGTCCTGGTCACTCACGACCTGTTGGGTTTGTTCGACCGGTTTACACCTAAATTTGCTCGTAAGTATGCAGATATCCACGGTGAGATGAAGCGAGCATTTGCCGCCTATAAAAATGATGTCGAAACGAAAGTTTTTCCCGGTGATGGGCAAACCATCGAGATGTCAGACGAGGAGTGGGGGATGTTCACTCATGAGCTGGAAAAGATGGACCAGGAATAGAGGATGGCCGGGCAGGGAAGTTTCTCCCCAACCGCTTGTAGGGTTTACCTTAATGGGAGTCATAATGGAACCTGAACAACCGATACTGATCCTGGGGACCGGGGCAATGGCGTGTTTGTTCGCTGCCAGGTTAGCAGCAGACGGTGCCAGTGTGAGAATGCTTGGCAGTTGGCCAGATGCCTTGAAAGCTTTGCAAACCCAAGGGGTGCGCATTGTCGAGGCAGATGGCTCAGAATACGCTTACAAGGTGACAGCGACCAATAACCCCGAGCAATGCATCGAGACACACACAGCTTTAGTCTTGGTCAAATCCTGGCAGACCTTGCGGGCCACTCAACAACTGGAGACCTGCCTGGCAGTAGATGGATTGGCGTTGACCCTGCAAAATGGTCTCGATAACTACCCGCTTCTCAAAGCAGGCTTAGGATCTGATCGGGCTGCATTGGGGGTGACGACTCTGGGAGCGACCCTGGTGGAGCCTGGCAAGGTGCGTATAGGTGGAAATGGTGGGATATCCTTGGGCAAGCATGATCGGTTGGAGCGGATCTGGGGACCTTTAATCGGGGCTAGTTTCCAGGTTGAGGTAATCGCCGACATGGATTCCCTGGTGTGGGGAAAATTGGTGATTAATGCAGCGATCAATCCACTTACGGCGTTACTCAGGGTGCCGAATGGAGAGCTGCTTAAAAAGCCGGCTGCCAGGGTCGTCATGGGTATCCTGGCCAGGGAAGCAGCTGCTGTCGCGGCTGCTCAAGGGATACAGCTGCCGTATCCCGATCCGATCTCTGCCGCAGAGGAAGTCGCCCGCCGTACTGCCAGTAATTATTCGTCCATGCTGAAGGATATTCTGCGTGGAGGACCGACTGAGGTGGATGCCATCAACGGCGCGGTTGTACGAGTAGGGAGACAGATAAACGTACTGACACCGGTCAACCACATCCTGTGGCAAACTGTGAAATCCCTGGAAAATGGAGGGGAATTGAGATTCGATATGGCACCCACCAACTTTGCCAAACGAAGAAACAGGCGCGCTCCAGGCGATCAGCGGGTAAATCTTTCAACGTTACAACAGCCCTGACGATGAAGCAAGTCGTTACTGTTTCAGAGATTAGATCCGCGCGGGCTGCCTTGTCTTCGCCAGTTGGGTTCGTCCCAACTATGGGATATTTACACCCCGGACATCTCTCACTGGTCAAACGGGCGCGCGAAGAGTGTGCTAACGTGGTCGTTAGCATCTTCGTAAATCCAACTCAATTCGGTCCCCAAGAAGACCTTCAGACATACCCAGGTGATATAGCCCGGGATCTTGCATTGCTCGCTGAAGAGCTCATTGACCTGGTATGGATCCCCAAACAAGAGGATATGTACCCGGCTGGGTACCAGACCTGGGTCACTGTCGAAGAAGTCGCCCAGCGGCTGGAAGGAGCTTATCGCCCTGGCCATTTTCGCGGCGTTGCGACAGTGGTGGCAAAGCTGTTAAACTGCGTTCAACCAGATAAAACTTATTTCGGCCAAAAAGATGCCCAACAGGTAATCGTCATACGCCGCATGGTGCAAGACTTAAATATCCCCGGAGAGATCATCGTGTGCCCGACGGTGCGTGAACCGGATGGCCTGGCGATGTCGAGTCGGAATTCTTACCTGGATGTCGAGGAACGCCGCGCCGCAGGAATCCTCTTTCGAGCTTTGACCGAAGCACAATCCGCGTACCAGATGGGTGAAAAAGACTCAGACAGCCTGAGGCAAATGATGGCCAAGATCATTCAGAGTGAGCCTTTGGCTCGCCTGCAATATGTGTCTTGTGCGGATCCTGACTCCCTCGTTGAATTGGAGGGGATAGTGCAGCGTGCTTTGCTTTCGATGGCGGTTTTTATCGGCAAGACGCGCTTGATCGATAACCTGATGTTGGGTTGAGGCGAAACTGAGATGCTTCTCACAATCGATATCGGGAACACGAATATAACCTTGGGGGTGTACGACGGCGAGATTTTGGGCCCGCGCTGGAGGCTGGCGACCGATCACGAACGAATGCCCGATGAGTATGGCCTGCAATTCGTAGGTTTACTCGAGCACGCCGAGCAATTGCCGGGCGATGTCACCGGCGTTTGTCTGGCCTCTGTGGTACCACCTCTGACCGGGCGAGTCGTCCAGGCGTGCCGTCAATATTTAAACCAGGATCCACTGGTTGTTGATGCAGGGGTTAAAACCGGAGTGCGCGTGCGTTACGAAGATCCGCGGGCGGTCGGGGCGGACCGGGTGGCAGATGCAGCCGCGGTTCAACGCCTATATGGGGGTCCCGCATGTGTGGTGGATTTCGGAACCGCGACCACTTTCGACGCAATATCGAAAGAAGGGGAGTATCTGGGAGGCGCCATTGCTCCCGGGATAGGCATCGCGGCAGAAGCGTTATATCTGAAAACGGCGAAATTAATGCGCGTTGATTTGCAAAGGCCACCCGCCGCAATTGGGCGAAATACTGTTCACTCCATGCAATCTGGCCTGTTGTTTGGCTATGTGGGATTGGTGGAGGGTATGGTGGCGCGCTTTCGACAGGAGCTGGGCTTAGATATGAAAGTCATCGCAACCGGCGGGTTGGCTGAGATCGTGGCAGCGGAAACCAGGGTGATCCAGATTCTCGCTCCCTGGCTCACGCTCGATGGTCTTCGCATCATCTGGTCGCTTAACCGATAGGGGAGGTTAATTTATAATATAGCTATCCGGGGATAAAATTTTTATCTCTTGCCTGGGTAGATGATGAAAACCGAGATCATACTTGCGGACCACCCCATTGCCCTGCCGCACGCGGTAGATATACTAAGGAACGGTGGTTTGGTGGTTTTCCCGACTGACACGGTGTATGGTCTGGCAACATTACCTCACCGGGAGGAATTTGTCGAAAGGTTGTTTGTCGTTAAAGGTCGCAATAGCACCCGGGCAATCGCCGTGCTTATTGGTGATCCTGGCGATCTGAGCAAGGTCTCGGTTTCACCCAGTGTTTCAGCACTTCGGCTTGCTGAGCATTTCTGGCCGGGGCCTTTGACGCTGATCGTACCACGCCATCCATCGCTTCCAGATGTGCTCTCACCGAACCCTACGATCGGAGTACGTGTTCCGGATCACCCGGTTGCTCGAGCATTGCTAAGGCTTGCCGGTCCCTTGGCGGTTACTTCCGCAAATCTATCTGGGCAACAGAATGCCAACACTGCACAAGAGGTTTATGAACAACTGGGAGGCCGGGTACATTTGATCATCGATGGCGGAACGACGCCAGGCGGCATACCATCCACGGTCGTAGACTGTACTCAACCGGAGCTGGTTCTCGTCCGCCCGGGACCGATTTCGTTAGAGGAATTGAAAAACGTGCTTTCTTAAGGATTCCCATCTTCGAATAATTCTCACCGAGTTCTTATGCTCTTTTCATGCTGATTTCAGTTGGGTATGTAGAATCTAAATTGCATTCTCCTCACTCATGACCGCCCGATAGGGAACCTGAGCCACTCCCAAAGGGCGGTTTGATTTAAACCGGGCTTAGCGACCAATTCGGAACGACATCCATATCTAAAGAGTCTTGTTGCCCGCGGATAAAATGATAGAAGCCTGCTCCGGCGATCATTGCGGCGTTATCGGTGCATAAATTCAGGGGGGGAACATAAACTGGCAACTCGGATTTTTCAGCGAGAGACGCCCGTAAAGCTCGGTTGGCGGACACACCACCTGCTACGACAACCTGCCTTGCCCCAAACTGCTTGGCGGCTGCAAGACTCTTTCCGACCAATACATCCACTACAGCTGTCTGGAAGCTGGCCGCCATATCAGAAACCGGCAACGGTACGCTGGTTTCTTCATGCCTGCGTACTTCACGCAGGACAGCGGTTTTCAGCCCGCTGAAAGAAAAATCCCAGCTATCTTCTAACCATGCCCGAGGGAAATTGTAGGCGCGCGGATTACCCAATTCAGCAGCGGTTTGGATGGATGGCCCGCCAGGATAGGGCAATCCTAACAATCGGGCTACCTTGTCGAAAGCCTCTCCAGCAGCATCATCCAATGTAGCCCCCAGGTGTTTATATTGGAGATGCCCGCTCATCAATACCAGTTCGGTGTGCCCTCCAGAAACAATCAGAGCCATAAGAGGAAATTCTGGTTCTGGAGGCACAGGTTGATCGACGGGATACAACCATGCGGAATAGATATGCGCTTCGAGGTGATTAATACCAACCAGCGGCAATCCGGTTGCCAGGGCTAATCCCTTGGCGGCGTTAACTCCCACTGCCAGGGATCCTGGTAAGCCTGGCCCACGAGTAACGGCAATGGCGTCGATCTCATCTATCGCCAGGTGGGCTTGCTGCAAAGCCTGGGTGATGATGGGGTGAATGGTCAAGATGTGTTGGCGGGAGGCAACTTCTGGAAATACGCCTCCGTATTGGGCATGCAGGTCGACCTGTGAAGCAACCTGGCTGGAGAGGATCGCTCGTCCCCCAATTACTACCGAAGCCGCAGTCTCATCGCAAGAGGTCTCGATCCCAAGGATGCGCGCAGGGATTTCAATTGCACCAGGTCGTGTGATAGCAGGTGTGGGCATATCGATCTATTTGATCGGCAATACTAAGTCTAATGGATACTCAGCGAGGATCTCCATCTTTCCATCCGGGCGGACCGAGATAGTATCCTCCAATCGAACCCCCATGTTTCGGTCTGGATAATACAGGCCTGGTTCGATGGTTACTACTACCCCTGGCTCGAGACGATCGTTCTCTGAGGAGATCAGGCTAAAGCGCGGGTATTCGTGAATGTGCAGCCCCAAGCCATGGCCTAAACCATGTACATATCCTTCCTGGGTTTGGGGATTGCTTTTTAACGTAGGATGGCCTTTCGCTTCGAATAACTCGCAAGCACGCATCTGATAATCTCGGCACATTGTATTGAGTTTAAGTTCACTCATGATTCGGTCATACACCGACCGGACATCCTCATAAAGGGCGTATACTTCATCGGAGGCATACCCCAGGCACCAGGTGCGGGTGAAGTCATAATAGTAACCACCACCAGATTCGCATGGGAAAATATCGAAGATGATAGTTTGTCCGAGTTGTATTCGATCGGTTGGATTCCCACTGCTATGAGGAATAGCCGCATCCCGCCCGATTGCGAATATAGTTCCTTCTGGATTTTCGGCGGCGAGTTCGGCCAACCAAAGGCTAATGCGACTCTTCACATCCGCGATGGTAAGCGGCTCTCCATCAGGTTTGATCAGAGTGTTATTGTCAATCCTATGTGAGGTCAAGAAATCTGCAACCTGGCTGACGACCCGAGTCGTAATCTGCCCCATGCGACGCATGCGGGCTATTTCTTCGTTTGTCTTCGTCGCCATGGCTCGCAAAAGGATCGAATCTCCAACCTGTCCGACAACCGTCAATCCAGGCAGCGCTTCCTGCAAGCCGGAAAAGACCGCGAAAGCCTGGCCTGCATCGACCTTTCCATATATACCTAATCGACCGGTTGTAAAACCCAGGTCGGTCAAGATTTTTTTATAAAGCAGCGTGTATGCCTTTAATTGGTTACCGTTGCTTTGCTTGAGGATTTCATTCCAGCGATAGTCGGACAGGTTGCGCGTCTCTAAGCCAGTACTCGCAGCTTCATCTCGTTCCATTGGATTGCAAAATAATATCGGATTGCCACCCCGTTTTTTAAACAAGTCGGCGCTGGTGAGGTGTGCCCTTCCAGTGAAGTAATACATGACCGGGTTATGTTGGGCAGGTCCTGTGATCCAAATGGCATCCAGGTCGAACTCTTGCATAAGGCGATCTAGGTCGGATATCATGAACACTCCATTTGAATGTTGGGTATAGGTTTATTGAATTGCCAGGGCTGCTCGCACGTTATCGATAAATTTGAATTCTTGCTCGGGTAAAATAGTGCGCGGGTCGAAAACGATTTGATCTGCTTCGAGTCGGGCAATAATTGGCGGATAGGTCTGTCGCAGACGGGCGAGGAAACGGTCAGGTTTGTGAATGCGGAGCGCCAAGAGCCAGGTCGGCAGAGTCTCGCCAGGCAAGCTACCGCCGCCAATTGTGGATTGACCAGGAATGACTTCACCCATCTGTAAGGTTGTCGCCCAGCCATCTGCACGGGAGCGAATCGAATCGGCTGTGCAGGCGATCATTCGCCATACAGGGATAGCTTCCAGGGCTTCATCCCTCAGGTAATGAAGCAAGGTGGCGGAAAGCGCTGCCAGACAGAGCTTGTCAGCCCGGATCGCGCGTGCCAGCGGGTGTTTCTTCAACTTTCCGACCAGTTCTGATTTGCCAAGAATGATTCCGGCCTGTGGCCCTCCTAATAGCTTGTCTCCTGAAAAACAAACCAGGTCAACTCCCGCTGCCAGGGATTCCTGAATCATTGGCTCGTGTCCGAGGCCGAATCGAGATGTGTCCAATAAAGAGCCTGAGCCCAGGTCGTCCACGACAGGCACGCCAAAGCGATGCGAAAGGACGACCAACTCTTCCAGACTAGGTTCGCTGGTGAAACCGATGATCTGGAAATTCGAGCGGTGGGCGCGCATCAGTAAAGTGGCTCCCTGTTCCTGAATGGCTTGCTCGTAGTCTGCCAGATGAACCCGGTTTGTCGTGCCGATCTCTACTAGGTGGGCGCCAGATTGGGCCATCACCTCTGGAATCCGAAACCCGCCGCCGATCTCAACTAATTGAGAGCGAGCGATGACGACCTTCCTGCGGCGGGCCAGGGTTGTGAGGATCATAAGTACAGCAGCTGCGTTATTGTTCACCACCATCGCTGCTTCCGCGCCGGTAATGCGCACGAGAAGATCCTCGGCATGTCCTGCGCGTGACCCACGCTTTCCACTGGCTAGGTCATACTCCAATGTGTTATAGCTTAAAGAAACCTCCTGGACAGCTTTCATTGCAGCCGGGCTGAGCGGAGCCCGACCTAAATTGGTATGCAGGATCACTCCCGTAGCATTAACGACCGGCTGGAGAGTTGGCGTGGTCCATGATCGCAGTTTACCTTCCACCTGATCCAACAAGCTGCTCTGATCGGGTATGGAGACCAGACCGGTGTGCTCCGCCCGAACTGTCTCTAGCACACTGCGAATGGCTTGCAAGGTCAGAGGCCGACCATAGGTCGACACCATTTGGATGACGGTCGGGGTTTGGAGCAACTGATCGACCGATGGGAGGCGACGCAGATCGTGCATTCGTGATCGTGTGTTCCTGCAATTGCTAGGGTGGAACTATCTGGATGGCTGGCTATCAGGGCTTCCATTGGCTGCGTTCTCGAAACCGGAGAAGCATTTCGATCAGGATTAAGCCGACCGCTAGTAGGAGCGCCAGAGAGGAGGTAAGCACGCGCCCCAATTGGAGCCACGCCAGAGTGGGGAAATAGATGCCAATCCAGACCGCTTCACGCAGAATAACTCCTGTAGTTGCGGGAGGTGAGCTGGAAAATCGCCGATTCAAGAACGCAACCACTGGCAAAGCGGTTCCGGTGAGCGCCAGCACTGTTAAGAAAAAGAACAACCAACGAGGGCCAACCGTGGGGGTCGTAAGATTGATCAACGCAAATAAACCGCCCCACCCGAGGATGGCTAAAATGATAGAAGCAGGGAGGAAAGAGCTCACGGAGGGTGGCGTCTGGGTTTCCATGCCGGTGCGCTTGATTATATCCCAAAATAAAAACCCCGGTTTCCAACATTGAAGGAGGATTTTAGCCGGGGTTTTTGTATATTATCTAAGGTAAGGGTCAGGCTTCGTGAAATTCACCTTCGATGACTTCGCCTTCATCTTCAGAACTTGCTGAGCGATACCCGTTACCGTTTGTCCCAGATGGTTGGGAGTACAACTGTTGGCTGATGGCGTGAAAAGCATTCTGGAGGTCTTCTGTCAGATTTCGGATGCGCGCGATGTCATCACCTTGGATTGCTTCTTTCAATTCCTGGACCTTTCTCTCTATTTTTTGTCGCTCATCGTTTGGGACCTTTTCACCCAGGTCGCGCAAGGTTTTTTCGGTCTGGTATGCAAGGTTATCAGCGTTGTTGCGGACTTCTATCAGTTCCCGTCGCTTACGGTCGTCGTTTTCGTGCAACTGGGCTTCATTAACCATTCGGTCGATTTCATTCTTGCTCAGGTTTGTCGAAGCTGTGATGGTGACGCGCTGTTCGTGGCCAGTCGCTCGATCCCTAGCGGCTACATTCAGAATACCGTTGGCGTCGATATCGAAGGTCACCTCGACTTGTGGGATGCCACGCATGGCAACTGGAATACCTTCCAAGCGGAAACGTCCCAGGCTCATATTATCCGCAGCCATCGGTCGCTCCCCTTGAAGGATATGAATATCGACCGCAGTCTGGTTATCCTCTGCTGTTGAAAAAACTTCAGATTTTTTCACCGGGATTGTGGTATTACGTTCGATCAAGGGGGTCATGACACCCCCTAATGTCTCCACACCCAGAGAAAGCGGAGTGACATCTAGTAGAAGGACATCCTTGACGTCACCGCCCAAAACTCCTGCCTGGATAGCGGCACCAACGGCAACAACCTCGTCGGGATTGACACCCTTGTGGGGTTCCTTATTGGTTAAGGATCGCACGAGATCCTGCACCATTGGCATGCGCGTTGCCCCACCGACCAGGACGACTTCATCGATGTCAGCGGGCTTCAGATCGGCATCTTTAAGGGCAGCGTTGAATGGACTGCGTAAGCGTTCGACCAGATTCTCGGCCAGCTGTTCGAATTTGGCGCGTGTCAGCTTGATTTGTAAATGCTTGGGCCCCGAGGCGTCTGCCGTGATATAGGGTAAATTGATCTCGGTTTCCATAACACTGGACAGCTCGATTTTAGCTTTTTCGGAGGCTTCCCGTAAACGTTGAAGAGCCTGTCGATCTTTCCGCAGATCGATGCCTTGCTCAACCATGAATTCGTCTGCGATCCAATTGACAATGCGCTCGTCCCAATCGTCACCACCCAGGTGTGTGTCGCCATTGGTTGATTTGACCTCAATTACACCTTCGCCAACTTCGAGGATCGACACATCGAAAGTTCCGCCGCCTAAATCGAAGACCAGAATGGTTTCATTCTCTTTCTTCTCCAGGCCATACGACAAGGCTGCAGCAGTTGGTTCATTAATAATACGCAACACTTCTAATCCGGCGATTTTCCCAGCATCCTTGGTGGCCTGGCGTTGGCTATCATTAAAATAAGCCGGAACTGTTATAACTGCCTTGGTAACAGGTTCTCCCAGGTAAGCCTCGGCATCTGTTTTCAATTTGCTGAGGATCATGGCGGAAATTTCTTGCGGACTGTACTCTCGCCCGGTTACGGGGATATGTACCCGCGCGTCGCCAGAAGGACCTCGAACGACTTCGAAAGGAACTATTTTTCTTTCGGCTTCGACTTCTTCATACCTGCGACCAATAAAACGCTTGATCGAGTAAATCGTGTTTTCCGCGTTGACGACTGCCTGCCGTTTTGCAGTTTGCCCAACCAGTCGTTCACTGTTCTTCGTAAAGGCAACAACGGAAGGTAACAGACGAGACCCTTCAGCGGTAGTAATCACGGTTGGATCTCCGCCTTCCATCACTGCCATAACACTGTTGGTCGTTCCCAGGTCAATACCGATAATTTTCGACATAGAGTCTCTCCTCTCTGATTGCATATCGAACTTTGTTGGCATTATCTTAATGAATTCATGCAAGAATACTGTTAACATCACATAGGAGCGATGTCAGAATCCAATGCCCGATGAAAACATAAAATAAACAAGATCAACATAGTCAAACCCAATATTCAACGAAATGTCAATCTTGTGTAGCCAGATAAGAAAATTTGGCCTTTAAGAGGCAAAAAAGGGAGGCTGAGTCAAGCATTAAACTTGCATTT
>Ga0233416_10000563_pt1 | contig 11526 bp, 13 predicted proteins | sample Sediment_Towuti__2_FD_188638 | JGI IMG/M metagenome (GOLD analysis project Ga0233416, IMG submission 188638) | Sediment microbial communities from Lake Towuti, South Sulawesi, Indonesia - Sediment_Towuti_2014_0_MG | ecosystem: Environmental > Aquatic > Freshwater > Lake > Sediment | place... | reverse complement strand
CTCGCCCGCCAGCAGCTTGCGTGCGCGGAGGTCGAACCAGTAGCCGGAGGGCAGCGAGTGCAGCACGATCCCCGAGACCATGAGCGGGCGGTGCCCTTTCATCAGGTGCGCGTCGGTGCGCACCTGCGAGCCGTCCACGATCGTGACCGCGCCGCGGCCGACGACCTCGAGCGTCTGGTCGTTGTAGACGATCGCGCACGTGTCCTCGTCCAGGCCGAGACCGATCAGCGCCGGCGACATCGCGACCACCGAAAGGAGCCGGCCGAGGCGCGCCCGCTGCTCGAAGTGCTGGTCGACGACCACCTGGTGGAGGATCCCGAGCCCGGCCGAGAGCTGCGCCATCCGGTTCTTCGGGGTCTCGCCCGAGCGGCCGAACGCGAGCATGTGCGCGGCGAGCGCGCTCGCGCCGGCGGAGGTCCCTCCGATCACGGCACCGCGGTCGTGCACGAGGAACAGCGCGGTCCCGAGCTTCGTGCCCCCCACCACCGACGAGAGCCGCAGCTGGTTGCCGCCGGTGAGGAACACCCCGGTCGCCTCGGCCATCGCCGCCGCTCCCGCGGGGTCCTCGGCCTCCTCCCGTTCGGTGGGGCGCAGGCCGGTGACCTTGCCGACGCCCATCCCCGTGAACAGGTCGTGGTAGACCTCGGTGGCCTTGTCGCCGAGGGAAGAGGCGGTCGAGATCACGACCACGTGGGCGTCCTTGCCGCCCGCGAACCTCGCGAACCGCGACAGGATCGCCTTGTCACGGAACTTGTCCTCGGCGCCGCCGATCAGCATGACCGGGCCGGCGCCGAGCATCGACCGTGCGGTCCGGCTGCGCTTGCTCGCGCGGGTCGCCATGACGAGGAAGTGTAGCCGTCGGTCGGTCCCCGGTCGCGGGCTCAGTCCGGCCGGACGCTGCGCTCGGGGTCGCCTGGCGGGCGGAGGATCAGCCGGTCGTGGGGCTCGAGGACGTCGACGGTGCCCTCGAGACCGTGTTCGACGAGGAGCTCGAAGCCGTCGCCGCGAACGAGCTCGTCGGTCGGAACGCGCTCGTCCGTGAGCGCGAACTCGACGCCGTCCCTCGTGCGCTGGAGCCGGATCGTCGCGTCGGCGCTGAAGCGACGCGCGCTCTGGTACGAACGGAGCAGGAGCTCGGCGGCCCAGTCGGTGATCTCGATCACCGGCCGAGCCTACCGGTCCGAGAGATCAGTGCGCGTGGGGGCCGCCGCCGAGTCCGAGGCCGCAGTTCGGGCAGCGCCAGTCGTTGCCGTCGCGGGAGTCGGCGCCCCACAGCGCCGAGGCCATCACTACGAGCGCCATCACGCCGAAGAACACGAGCGCGCCCATCCTCATCTCCCCCCCTCGTGGAGGAGCCGGGTCCCCGCACCGACGAGTACCGACCCGAGGGCCGAGCGGACCCGGCGCGGGCGACGGACCCGCTCCCGGCGCGGGCGGCCGTCCCCGGCGGCGCCCTGCGCGGCCAGGTCCTTGGCGCGAGCCCTGGCCAACTCCATCCCGATCATCGGGCTCCGCATCGCTCCCCACCTCCCGTGGCTCGTAACCTGTCATGAAGGGTATATCGGTTAGCGTAACTTGTCAACGGATTTCACCGGTGTACACTGACGACATGATCGACATCGCGGTCCACGACGACACCGAGCCGGCTCCCGGCGACCTCGAGGTCCTCCAGCGGTTCCTGAACCTCCACGAGCACGGACCCGACGGCGCCTCGACGCCGCCCCCGGCCGAGATGCTCCGGACGTTCCTCGTGCAGCGAGGGCTCCTCGGTGAGGAAGAACGCTTCACGTCCGCAGATCGTGAGACGGCGGTGAAGCTCGCCGCGGCGCTCCAGGCGCTGATCCTCGTGAACGCGGGCGAGCCGGTCGCCGAGGACCACATCGAGATCCTCGAACGGATCGCCGAGCGCTCCGGGCTCCACCCCCACTTCCGCTACGGCGACCCCGTGCTCGTGCCCTCGAGCGAGGGTGTGACGGGGGCGCTCGGCCAGCTCGTCGCCGTCGCGTTCCTCGCGAGGTTCGACGGGACCTGGGAGCATCTGAAGCTCTGCGCGGCCGACGATTGCCGCGCGGTGTTCTACGACCGCTCGAAGAACCACTCCGGCCGGTGGTGCTCGATGGACTCCTGCGGCAATCGCGCGAAGGTGCGCGCGTTCCGGGCGCGCCAACGGGCGTCGCGGTGACGACCACGCTCGAGTTCCCGCTCGTCGGAGCGGGAGGCGAGCCGGTCGACCTCGTCCGTACGCTGAACTCGCACGGGTTCGTCGACCTCGCGCCGATGCACCCGTCCGAGGACGCTCGCTCCCTCGAGGTCACGCTCCCCACCGGTCGCGGACGACCGCGAACGGTGCGGATCCACGCGGGACGGAACGGCCACGGCGCGATGACCGTGCTCGGCCCCTCGGTGAGCCCGGCGACGGCGGGACGCCTCGCGGCGACCGTCCGGCACGTGCTCCGCCTGGACGCCGACCTCTCGCCGTTCTACGCGCTCGCCGCCGAGGACCCCGACCTGTCGTGGACGACCACCGGGGCCGGCCGGATGGTGCAGAGCCCGACGGTGTTCGAGGACGTCGTGAAGACCGTGTGTACGACCAACTGCGCGTGGTCGGCGACGCGGCGCATGGTCCACGCGATCGTGGAGCACCTCGGCGAGCCGGCGACGGGCGCCCCGACCGAGGGACCGCTCGGGCGAGCCTTCCCGGCGCCCGTCGCGATGGCCGAGGCAGGCGAGGCGTTCTACCAGGACGTCGCGCGCGCCGGCTACCGAGGCGCGTACCTGATCTCGCTCTCGCGCTCGGTCGCGAGCGGCGAGCTCGATCTCGAGCGGTTCTCCACGGCCTCGCCAGATGAGCTCCCGGACGAGGAGATGGAGCGCGAGCTGCTCGCCCTCCCCGGCGTCGGGCCCTACGCGGCCGCGCACATCATGATGACCGTCGGCCGCTACCACCGGCTGATCCTCGACGCGTGGACGCGACCCACGTACGCGAAGCTCATCGGGAAGAAGCGCGTGAGCGACACGGCGATGGTGAAGCGGTTCAAGCGGTACGGCGCCTACGCAGGTCTCGCGTTCTGGCTCTTCCTCACGCGCGACTGGGTCGACTGAGCCTCGGGTTGTCCCGGCCGCCCCTCCGGGTCATACTGCCTCGGGCCGCCGCGCGGCCCGACCCTGTCCGTCCGAAGAGGATCCGATGAGCGAACCGTTATGGCCTTCTCCCGCCGCGCCCGGAACCTGTGGGCCCTGTGGCGTGCCGAGCAGCGCACGCTGCGCCAGGGCCTGGTCGCGCTCGCTCTCTCGACGGTCGCGGGCTTCGTCGCCGGCCTGACGCTCGCCCACCTCACCAACACCCTCGAGGACCTCCCCGGCCTCCTGGTCCTGATCCCCGCGGCCGTCGGCATGAAGGGGACGATCTTCGGCGCGATCGGCGCTCGACTCGGCACCGCGAACGCGGCCGGCGTGCTGCGGCCGACGCTCGAGCGCGGCGGGGTGCTGCGGCGCAACGTCCAGGTCGCGGTCCTCACCACGTTCTCATCGGCGCTGTGGCTCGCGGTGCTCGCACGGCTCGCCTCCGCCGTGTTCGGCGAGCCCTCGATCTCGGTCTGGGAGTTGGCGGTCATCTCGGTCGTCGGCGGCGCGATCGCCTCCGTGCTCGTCCTGCTCATCACCCTCGGCCTGTCCGTGCTGTCCTCCCGGAGGGGATGGGACCTCGACGCCGTGGCCACGCCGATGGTCACGGCCCTCGGCGACATGACCACGCTGCCGAGCCTGTTCCTCGCGACCTTCCTCCTCCGGTACGAACCCGTCGCCGTCGCCGCCGCCGTCGCCTCGATCGCCGTCGCGATGTGGGCGATCGTCCGCGCCCTCACGCTCGCCGACGCCGTCATCCGGCGGATCGTCCTTGAGATGACGGCGGTGATCGTGCTGACGCCGGTGCTCGACATCCTCGCCGGCGGGCTGCTCCGCACCCGTGAGCCTCAGCTGCTCGCGGTGCCCGTGCTCCTTGCGCTCATCCCTCCGTTCGTCTCGCAGGCGGGCGCGCTCGGTGGCATCTTCGCGTCGAGGATCACCTCGAAGCTGCAGCTCGGTGTCATCACGCCGCGCGGGCTGCCCGAAGCCCCGGCGGTCGTGGACGCGGCGATCGCCGTGGTCTCGTCCGTCGTGGTCTTCGCGCTGATCGGCGCGATCGCCTACGGGCTCGGTACGGCCACGGGTCTCGAGGGCATGCCGAGCGCCGAGACCCTCGTCGCGGCGACCCTGGTCGCGGGGCTCATCACGGCGCCGATCATGCTCGTCGCGAGCTACGAGCTCGCCGTCGTCACCTACCGCTTCGGCCTGGACCCGGACAACCAGAGCGTGCCGATCATCACGAGCGTGATGGACCTGTCCGGCGTCGCCTGCGTCTTGTTCGTCATGTCAGTATGGGGAGTGCTGCCGCATGGATGACCAGCCGAGGAACGTGAAGGATCTGCTCGTCGAGGCGAAGGACGCCTCCGAGCTCATGGTCGATCTGGCCTATGCGGCCGTCTTCTTCAACGACGAGAAGCTCGCGCGAGAGGTCGACCGGCTCGAGGCGCGCATGAACGACCACCTCCGCTGGCTCCGCACGATGGCGATGCTCGCGGCGCGTAGCCCCGAGGACGCCGAGGAGATGACCGGCGTGCTGTGGATCGCCGACGCCATCGAGCAGGTGGGCTCGGCCGCGTCGGACATCGCGCGAGTCGTGGCGGCGCGGCTCGGGATCCCCGACGCGCTCCGACCCGACCTCCGCCACGCGGACGAGATGACCGCGCGCGTCAAGATCCGCGCCGGGTCCGCGGCGATCGGGCGCACCCTGCGTGATCTCTCGCTGCCGACCGAGACCGGGATGTGGGTCGTGGCGATCCGCAGCGGCACCGACTGGCGGTTCGGACCTGGCCCCGAGGACGTGGTCTCCGAGGGCGACGTGCTGCTCGTCAGGGGGCCGGAGGAGGGCGTGAACCTCGTTCGCGCGCTCGCCGGCGCGCCGGCGCTCCCGGATGCGTCGCCCGACGAGGCGCCCCCGCTCTCCGAGCTCGACCGGGCGGTGGACATCCTCGTCGAGATGAAGGACCTCGCCGAGGTCGCCGTCGGCCTCGCGTACTCGTCGCTGCTGTTCAACAACCGGGCGCTCGCGGCCGAGGTTGGGGCGATGGAGGCGCGAGCCGACATCCTCCAGGACGAGCTCGAGTCGTGGGTGCTCCGGGCCGCGCCGGAGGCCCGCCACGTCGACGAGCTCCGAGGCCTCATCCGCCTCGCTGGCGCGTCCGAGTCGATCTGCGACGCCGCGCGCGACATGACCTGGTACGTGGAACGCGGCGAGCCGCTGCATCCCGTCGTGCAGATGGCCCTCGAGGAGACCGAGGAGACGAGCGCCGAGACCGTGGTCGAGGCTGGTACGCCTGCCGACGGCCGGAGCTTGAGGGACCTGCGGGTCGAGACCGAGACCGGGATGTTCGTGATCGCGGTGCAGCGCGGGGCGAGGTGGAACTACCGGCCTCGCGCCGGCTTCGTGCTCCGCGCCGGCGACCGGCTCATCGCGATCGGCCCCGAGGAGGGCGAGGCCGAGCTCGAAGCCATGTGCCGGCTCGAGCCTCGCGCCGCCGAGGCCGACTGACGCCGGTCCGGCCTCCGCCCACACGGGCGGGGCGCCCGGGCGTCCTTGCGCACCCCTCGCGGCCGGCCTAGCCTTCCCATGTGGACGCGTTCGTCTACCTGCGGGTTCGCCCCGGCAAGGTCGAGGACGTGGTCGTGCAGCTCCAGGCGGCGAGAGATGTTCGCAACGCCGTCGCGATCGTCGGCGACTGGGATGTGATGGCCGCCGTGCACGGTCCCGACATGCCCGGCATCGCCGAGAACGTGATCCGCATCCTCCACCGGATCGACGGCGTCGAACGGACCGTGACCGCGCCGGTCGTCCCGGGCGACGTGATCGGGATCGTCGGCGGCGGGCTTCGGACGCCGGTGCCGATGCAGCAGCACGGCGACGCCTGCTTCGTGCACATCAAAGCCTCGGCGGGTGCGCTGCCGGGATTGGTCGAATCGCTCGCTGAGCTCGAGGACGTCTCGGCCGTCGCGATGATCGGCGGCGAGTACGACCTCCTCGCGGAGATCCCCTACCCGTGGGAGCAGGCCTCGAGGGTGATCGTCGATCGCATCCAGACGATGCCGGGTGTCGTTTCGACGCACACACTGGTCGCGGTCCCCTACCTCACGCCCGAGGAGGAGGACCGAGACCAGTTCTCCACCTGGAGCTAGCGACTACAGCCGCACATCCGAGAAGCGCACGCTCTCCTCGGCGAGGGCGAGTTCCTCGACCTCGGCGGCACCGTGTTCCGCGAGGAATGCGAGCACGCGCTCGACCAGGTGCTCCGGCGCCGATGCGCCGGACGTGAGGCCCACGACCTCCACGCCCTCGAGCCAGGCCGGGTCGATCTCGGTCTCGTCGTCCACGAGGTGGGCCGGCGTCCCGAGCTCCCGGGCGACCTCGGCGAGCCGGTTGGAGTTCGAGGAGTTCACGGAGCCGATCACGAGGACCACGTCCGCTCGCCGGGCCACCTCCTTCACGGCGTCCTGACGGTTCTGGGTCGCGTAGCAGATGTCCTCGCGCGGGGGACCCTGCATGGAGGGGAAGCGCTCGCGCAGGACCTCGATGATCTCGCCGGTCTCGTCGACTGACAGGGTCGTTTGCGTGAGGTAGGACAGGCCGGCCGGGTCCGGCACCTCGACCGTCCGCGCCTCCTCGAGGTCTTGGACCAAGATCGTGCGCTCGGGCGCCTGCCCCGTGGTCCCGACGACCTCCTCGTGCCCCCCGTGACCGATGAGGACGATCGTCCGGCCCTCGGCCGCGAACCGGCGGGCCTCGAGGTGCACCTTGGTGACGAGCGGACATGTCGCGTCCAGGATGGTCAGCCGCCTGGCGCTCGCGTTCGCGTAGACCTCGGGGGCCACGCCGTGTGCCGAGAGCACCACCACGGCGCCCTCGGGGACCTCGGTCTCCTCCTCGACGAAGACCGCTCCCTTCGCCTCGAGGTCCTTCACCACGTGCAGGTTGTGGACGATCTGCTTGCGCACGTAGACCGGCGGGCCCTGCTTGGCGAGCGCACGCTCGACGGCCTCGACCGCGCGCTCGACCCCGGCGCAGTAGCCCCGTGGGGCAGCGAGGAGGACCTTGCTCGGCACGTGTTCATGGTACGTGGCAACGTACATGACCTCAGGTCACATCGGCTTTGTCGGATGTCGGACCCCCTTGATAGGGTCCTCGCCGACGTCCACGGACGTTCGGTTCGATCCTCCCCCGACCGCGGCGCGTCTTCCTCCACGCCCAGTGCTGGACGACGCGCGCGCCCGGGAGGAGCAGGGACCGGACGCACGGGTGCGTCGAGGTCGCACATCGACAACCGATACGAGGAGGTGATCCACCACCCACGACCTACCGCGGGACGACCGAGCGGGGAACCACCCGACCGGTCGCGCGGGCCTGGCCGCCAGCCGGCGCCCACCGCGGGGGTGAACGCATCCATGCAACGACCCACAAGCACGCGCCGCCGGATCGTCGCGGCGGCGCTCTCCATCCCGCTCATCGTGACCCTCGCGCCCCTCGGCGCGCAGGCCCGCTCCGTGTACGAGAACCGAAGACCGGTCGCCCACAGGATCTGTCACTTCGACTGGAGGGATGGCGCCCGCCAGGTTAAGAAGCTGATCAGGTGCGCCGCCGCCCGATGGGACAGCCCGGGAGGGCGAAGGAAGGCGCTCTCCGTCGCGAGGTGCGAGTCCGGATTCAACCCCCGCGCCTACAACTCGGGGGGATATGCGGGCGTCTACCAACACGCCGTCAGGTACTGGCCCGGTCGGGCCGACCGATGGGGCTTCCCGGACCGGTCGGTCTTCAACGGCCGTGCGAACATCATCGTGTCGATCCGCATGGCCCGCGCGGTCGGCTGGAGCCCGTGGAGCTGCGCCTGAGCGGCGAGCGAAGGGGACCCGGTCGGAACCCGTCCTCGAGAGGCGCTAAAGCCAGTCGCGCCTCTTGAAGGCCCGGTAGAGGAGGAACGCCGAGAGCGCCATCACCGCGAGGGCGCTCGGGTAGCCCACCTCCCACGAGAGTTCGGGCATGTGACGGAAGTTCATCCCGTAGATCCCCGCGATGAGCGTGGGCACCAGGATGATCGCGCCCCACGAGGTCACCCGCTTCATCACCTCGTTGAGGCGGTTGGAGGCCTGCGCGAGCTGGAGCTCCCGAGCCGAGGTGAGGAGGTCGCGAACGTTGTCGATCAGCTCGCTCGCTCGGATGACGTGGTCGAGCACGTCCCGGTAGTAGGGCAGGAGGGCCGCGGTCGCGATCCCGGGCGTCTCGAGGAGGAGGTCCACGACCTCGCGCATCGGGACGGCGAGCCGACGGAACCGCACGACCGTCTGCCGCAGCTCGAAGATGTCCCGAGCGAGCGATCCGTTCCCCGCGCCCTGGCCACCGTCCTCGCTCACCCGTCCCTCGATGTCGTCGGACAGGTCCTCGAGCCGCTCCACGGTATCGAGGTAGCCGTCGACGATCTCGTCGAGCAGCAGGTACAGCAGGTACCCGATGCCCTCGTCGGCCAGGCCGCGCCCCGCGCGCAGCCGCTCGGCGGCCCGGTGGAAGTCGAACACCGGCGGACGCCGGACGGTCACGACGAAGAAGCGACCGCCGGCGAACAGGTGCACCTCGCTGTCGACGAGGTGGTCGTCCCCGTCGAGCCGCAGGCCGTGCGCGACGAGGAACAGGTGGTCGGCGTCCGCGTAGAACTCGACCTTCGAGCGCTGGCCCCAGTTCTGCGTGTCCTCGATCGCGAGCTCGTGGAGCCCGAGGGCTGCCTGGAGCGCGCCGAGCTCGTCGGCGCTCGGATCGATGGCGTCGAGCCACACGCGCGCGCCCTCGCTCCGCGCCGACGCGACCACGGAGGGCTCGAACGGGAGCTCCGTCTCGAGCCGACCCTGGCGGAAGACGCGGCAGGTGATCACCGCGGCGAGCCTATCGCAGCCGAGCGCGTGGCTAGACTCGCCTTCGTGACCCATCCCGCGGAGCTCGAGCCGTTGCTGCGCGTCTGGCGGGCGCGAGACGACCTGTTCGACCGGGTCGAGCCGACGTGGTGGGGCGCCGAGATCTCGGACCCGCGCTACCCGGAGCTGCAGGAGTCCAACTACGCGCGGGTCGAGGCGACCGAGCCCGTCGACCTCGCCGAGGTCGACGCCGCGCTGGTCCGGATCGTGGACCGGAGCGCCTGCCGCCGCCCGGAGGTCGTCGTGTTCTTCCCGGAGGAGCAGGCGCGCCTGCTCGCCGAGGCCAGCACCCGCGGCGAGCGGCTCCACTGGGACCTCGTGCTCGAGCACCGCGGGGGAGGTCCCGCGCCGGCGGACGATCCGACCGAGGAGGTCGAGGTGTTCGACGAGGGCTTCTGGCGGGACCACCGCGAGTCGACCCGAGGGTTCGACATCGAGGCCGATGAGGTCCTCGACCAGCTCGAGGTGATGGAGCGCGAGCTCATGATCCCCGCGGGGCGACGCTGGTTCGTCGTGCGCTCACCCGACGGGACGGCCGGGGCCTTCGCCGCCCTCCTCGTGCGCGAGGGCGTGGCGTTCGTCGACCACGTCGTGACGCTCCCGAGGGCTCGTCGGCGCGGGTTCGCCACGGCGCTCACGCGACGGATCCTGGCCGAGGTCGAGGCGGTGGGCGTCGAGCACACGTACCTCAACGCGGAGCCGGACGGCGTGGCCGCCCGCATGTACGTCGGGCTCGGGTTCCGGAAGGTTGGCCATCTCGCGAGCTGGACCTTCGGTCTCGGCGACGGCGGCCGGGGCTAGGCGGTCGCCCGGCCCATCAGGGCGGGCTCGAAGCGGATCGCGACGCCGAGCGAGCGCCCCAGGAGATCGGCGGCCGCCTCGGCCTCGGTCGCGGCGGCCTCGGGGTTGGAGGTCCCGGCGATCCTCACCAGGATCTCGTCGCCCCGAACGGTCACGGCGAGATCCCGCACATCGTGCCCACCACCTCGGCCGAGCGCGTGCGCGACACGGAGCAACCCTTCGAGTGATGTGCAGGCCCCGCGCAACGCCGGCGGGAGACGTGCGAACGGCGGGTGGCTCGGTCGTGGGTCCCGGCCCTTCTGGAACCGAACGAGCGAGGCGATCACGGCGACCTCGTCCGGCGAGAACCCCTTCAGGTCGGCGTGCTCGACGATGTAGGAACCGTGCTTGTGATGCCTGTCGGGGCTGATCCGCACGCCGATGTCGTGCAGCCGGGCGGCATGCGAGAGCCACTCACGCTCGACCGGGCCGAGCCCGTGGAGCTCGGCCGTGGCGTTGAACAGCCCGACCGCGAGGTCGTGGGTGAGCGAGACGTGCGCGGGGTCCTCCCCCCACACGCGGGCGAGGTGGTCGACCGAGCGCCGGCGGAGGTCGGCCGGTTCGGGTTCCGGGCCCGAGGCCAGCCCGAGCGCGTCGAGCACCACGCCCTCGCGAAGGCCGAACTCGGAGACCAGCATGGTGTCGAGGCCGAAGGCCCCTACGGCGCTCGTGACGACGATCGCGCCTGCCGGCAGCAGGTCGGCGCGGCGTTCATCGACGCCCTCGATCCGCAGTCGGGTGTCGAGGTCCACCCGGGACAGCTCCTTGCCGAGCTCGCTCACCTCATCGAGCCCGATGGACCACTGGTTCAGCGATGGTGGAGGCGTCCCCCATCGACGCACCGCCAGGATCCTCGCGAGCGCGCCGGTCGTGCCCCCGCTCACGACACATCGGACCGGCGTGGCTTCGCGGCCGACGCGTTCGACGAGTGGGGCGACCGCCTCCTCCACCAGACGCCGGATCTCTCGGCGCTCGTCGCGGCTCGGCGGGTCGTGGCGGAGCACCTCGGCGGACAGACGACCGGCACCGAGCGGCAGGCTCTCGCCCCAGCGAAGGCCACCGGCGCCTGCCAGCGCGACCTCGAGGCTCCCGCCGCCGAGGTCGAGCAGCAGCGTCGCACCCGGGCCGAGCGCGACGCTGGCGCGAACACCCGCGAACACGAGACGGGCCTCCTCGCGTCCGTCGATGAAGCGGATCGGCTCTCCAGCGGCTTGCCCGAGCATCTCGGCGAGCTCCTCGCGGTTGCCTGCGTCGCGAAGGGCGCTCGTCGCGACCGGGAGGACGCGCCCGGCGCCCACGCGACGGGCGATGTCGCGGAAGCGACGGACCGTCTCCGCGGCCCGAGCGCCCGCGGAGGGCGGGATGTGCCCGCCCGCGGCGGCGAGGGCCACACCGAGGTGCAGGATCACGCGGTCCCGGAAGATGGGCGTCAGCGTGCCGTCGTCGTCCGCATCGGTGACGAGGAGCTGGAAGGTCGTGCTCCCCAGGTCGAAGACGGCGAACCGCATCGCGGCCATCGTAGGCCCGGCGCGGGACCGCCCGAGGGCATCGCCGTGAACGGCGCGTGAACGTCGACGGGCTCAGCTGAGGGGGGGCGGAAGGTAGCGCGCCCGGACGAACCGGCCGTCCTGGCGCTCG
>Ga0233416_10000562_pt1 | contig 11529 bp, 13 predicted proteins | sample Sediment_Towuti__2_FD_188638 | JGI IMG/M metagenome (GOLD analysis project Ga0233416, IMG submission 188638) | Sediment microbial communities from Lake Towuti, South Sulawesi, Indonesia - Sediment_Towuti_2014_0_MG | ecosystem: Environmental > Aquatic > Freshwater > Lake > Sediment | place... | reverse complement strand
AGGGGCCACGCCCGCTCGGGCTGATGCAGGGGCGTGGGCGGTGCGCCATTCACGACGATGCCGCGTTGAGCGATGAGGAGTTTCTTCAGGCATGAACTGTCTGCTGGACAGCCGCACCTTCCTGTGGGCGCTCTTTTCGCCGGAGAATCTGGGCGCCGACGCGCGCGAATTGATCGCACGGCAGGAGAATCGGATATTCGTCAGTACCGTCTCTTTCCGGGAGATCTCCCTCAAATTCGTTTTGGGCAGGATCGAACTGGAGGGATGCACTCCCGACGAACTCCCCGGCCTTGCCGCCGAAACGCAGATCGAGATCGTAGCCCCGACCGCCGAGGAGAGCGCCTCCTTCCACCAGCTGTCGAGAATCGGCCATAAAGACCCCTTCGAACGCATGATCGTCTGGCAGGCGATCCGGCAATCGCTGGTGTTGATTTCGAAGGATGCCAACTTCCCTGAATACGCTCGCTTCGGTTTGCAGGTGCGCTGGTAGGGGCCTACATGTCCAGCGGGCTTCTGGCTTCCTTGAAGGTTTGGGGCTGGAGGGTATGGGTGTAGATCATGGTCGTTTTCAGGTTGCTGTGACCCAGCAGCTCCTGAATGGTGCGGATGTCGTAGTTCGCCGCCAGCAAGTGGCTGGCAAAACTGTGGCGCAGCGTGTGGGCCGATGCCCGCTTGCCGATCTGCGCTTCGCATACCGCTTTTTTGAGCGCCCGTTGCATTTGCGATTCGTGCAGGTGATAGCGCCTGAACTCCCTGCCATCCACCTCGGTCAGCGAAGAGGCAGGAAAGAGCCACTGCCAGCAATAGTCCTTGGCCGCCGAGCGATATTTAACCGCCAGTCTGTCGGGGAGAAAGGTGCCGGCATAACCGGCGCGCAAATCTTGGCCATGCAGCCGCTTCACCGTTTGCAGCTGCTCCCTGAGCGGACCGATCAGCTTCTGGGGCAGAGGCACACTGCGACCCTTGCCCCCCTTGCCATCGTGAATGGCGATTTTTCCGGATGAAAAGTCGATATCCTGCACACGCAGCTTGAGTCCCTCGGAGAGTTTGAGGCCACAGCCGTAGAGCAGGCCGGCAAGCAGGGCGCAGGGCGATTCGAGCCGGGCAATGATCGCCTCCAGCTCCTGCCGCGACAGCACAACCGGAATTCTCTGCCTCCTTCGCGCCCGCACGACCCCCTCAAGTTGGCCGAATTCACGCTCAAGAACATGCCGAAACAAAAACAGCAAGGCATTGAACGCCTGATTCTGCGTCGAGGCCGACACCTGCTTGCGCACGGCCAGATCGCTGAGAAAGTCGCGGACATCGGCCATGCCGAGCGTGGAGGGCGGACGGTTGCGCACGAATCCGTGAAACGATCGGATCCAGTGGCGATAGGTCTCCAGCGTGCGCCGCGAATAGTGACGCACCTTGATGACCGACGTGAGCCGCTCATAGAGCATCGGCCAACTCATGGCCTCATCCGGCGATGAATCGGGCACTTCGCCGGCGCCTTGCATCGGTCCGATGGCTCCAGACTCCCGAGTTGGCGACTCGATCTGCAAAAAGAGCCACACCGCCCGCCACGCCTCGCGGCGCGCTTCGATGGTCTGGTCCTTTTCAATCAATTTTTCGTTGAATGCCAACCGACTCTGTCTGTCGGTCGCAGGGCGCTGGTATTTATGGCAGAAGTCGAGATAAAAACGAAGCCACTTTTTGTAGGCAGTTTGCAGTTCGACAGGAACATCGAACCGCTTCAATAGCGAGTTGTATGCTTCCCCCACTGTTACCGATAGCTCCCTCATTCGGCGAACATATCTGCCGCATATCGCCAAATCAAGCAGGATATACTGCAAGCTATTGCCCGAGGCGCTGGGCGAAGGTCATATAATCACCCATGTGGAACGGTAGACTGATCAGTAGAATCACTTGTTATGCTCGATTTGCGCGCTATCCACGTAACGGGTGAGAACAAGTAATTTTTCTAAACAACTGACTAGGGAGAACTCATGACGCATCCACTTCTAACTCTCGAAAACGCCGATCCCATCCAAATGGGTTTTTGGGTTCCCAACCGGGTTTGGGCAACAGCGAAATACCTCGTTCCGCTCCGCAAGCATATCGAATGGAAGAAACATAATGGTACCCTTGCCCCCCTAATGCCAGTAATGCAGGATTTCAAAGATTGGGTGACAACCAATAGCGTATACCGCATGTGGGTCACGTCCATGATTAATCAGGCCAACGGTTTTGTCTGTACCTTAGACAAGCCAGTAAAGGAAGAGATTAAAGACAATGACGGAGATACTCTCTGGATCAACGGTTACGATAGCTTCTTTGAGATTCTCAACGAAATCATAACCACCTCCCCATCCTTCAATAACTCCGCCCAAGTCGGTACGCCGATGAACGGCTTTCTAGCCATTGCTATGGCCACCCGGGCGGGCGTTGCGCTGTTCCATGACACGACATTCAATGAGCAATTCAAGCAAGTTCTTGATGCTTGGAATACGTTCCTCAAAAGCAGCGATTCTCTCGATAAACTCGATATAAACGATCCTGAGAAACCGGGTTCATGGATCTCCCACTCCGCCTATCAACATGGTGTGTGGGACCAAATGGAATATAACCCCAATGCGCCGGGATATGGCTTTGACTCATGGAATTCCTTTTTCATACGGCAGTTTGTACCCGGTGCACGCCCGTACCATGGAAAACCGCACACCCAAATTAATATCGGTTGCGAAACCACGCCCTGGCAATATACGGACAATCTCAATTTCGAATCCTATTTCTGGGTCAAGGATGCCGACTACTCCCTGCTCGACCTATTCGCGGGGCAGGCGCAGTGGGCAGAGCAGTTCGTGGGCGGGCAGCTTTATCAGGGTTTCCTCTCCGCGACGCACTACCATCGCTGGCGTTCGCCACTAACAGGTAAATTGCTACGTTCCTGGGTGCAACCGGGAACCTACTTTGCGCAGCGCCCCGGACAAGGCGAAGACCCCGGCACTTGGGAAGGCACCGAGTCCCAACCTTATCTCGGCCATGTCGCCGCCCGCGCCATCTTCATCTTTGAGCACGAGACCTGCGGTTATGTCGCGCTTATCTGTATTGGCATGGTCGAGGTTTCAACCTGCGTAATTGAATCCAGGTTCATAGTCGACGAAAATGATCCGCCGATCAATATTACCCGTGACACCGAGATTGGCCATTTCGAGTTTGGTGGCTCGACCCACATGATGGTTTTCCAAAAGGACCGGGTGGTTCTCGAGGATTGGGCTATCAATGCGGTGCAGCATAGGAATGATACTTCGCCCACCCCCTTGGGCAGCGTCATCGCTACGGCCAAAATAATTAAGCCCGTAAGCTGGAGTGAGCTTGCGGACCTCAGTAAAACTTGACGGCTAAGCCTAACTCAACGCTCCAGTGGACTCGCTTCGCTCGCCGCTGAGCTTTGCGTTAGGCCTCATTTTATATTTACGCAACCTTTCGACTGTATTTGGGTCGGCGCAGTCTAAGACTCTATATTGCCGGCTCTTCCAAAGGAGACATAACCATGCCAAACCGCATTGATCATGTAAAAGTCCTAGATAAGAAGATTACCGAGCTTAGTGATGCTCTAGCCCATCTCGGAAAAGGTGCTGACCTCAAGGAGTTAATTAGAATTATCAAATTTCCCGGATGGACCACACCGGCAGAATTTGCTTTTGCCGTAGCATTAATCGACTCAATGCAAATTCATGCGAACGCACTAAGCAATCTGAATACACAGCTTCTGGCAGCCAGCAAGCTTGTTGCTACCAAGGAACAAGTAGCAAAATAGTTACGGAAGGGTTCGATCAGGGGCTGATCAGAGGTAAGCGCTCAACCATCCCCCTCCCTCAAACGTTCTGCGCTGTCGCCTGCACCTTGAGGTTGTAGGGCAGCAGTGCATCGATGGCTTCCGGGGTTTTGGCGGCGGGGAGGTGTTTGAGCAAGTGGCAGAGGTAGTGCCATGGTTCGTGGCCGTTGGCCTTGGCGGTCTGGATCAGGCTGTAGATGTTGGCCGAGGCTTTTCTCGCGACCGACGCTGGCGCAAATCGCAGCCGGATCTTCGGAACGCGGCGACTGGATGAGCGCCGCCTATCGCCAACACGGCTACACCATGCGCGCAATCGCCGAGCAGGCAGGTGTTCATTACTCGCTGGTGGGTAAGATCATTCGGGCATGGGAGCAGGCTTGTGCCACTTTCGAGACCTGACCCCGGAGGTACCCACACGAAATGTCACTTAGCCCGTGTTTTCTTGATCTCGGATACGCGCAACGGGCAAGCGGGGCGAGTTCCTCAGGTTCTTCGACACAAATTTCCGGATTGACTACTTGACTACGATTGGATAACTCGGGACACTTCAAATTAAAACTTAGGGAGAAAATTATGAAACTGAAATTCATCACAGGTGTTGTTGCAGGTCTTGGGCTGCTGTTGGGGGTTGCTTCTCAGGCACAGGCTGACGCGGTTTATGCTTCATACAATGGAAGCCAATTGGGGTTCACCATCCGCGATGTGAATACGCTGAACCAGTATATCTGGCACGATACGGGCATCAGTGCCAGCGGGATAGCGGTTGACTCCGCCAATAATGTCTACCTGACCGCGGCTAACCATATTCGCAAATATGATTTGGCTGGAGGCTTGCTGGTGGATATGACTTTTCCGATTTCCAGCATCAATTACACCAATGTTGCCGTGAATGGCAATCGTATTTTTGCGACTTATAACGGTTCGCAATTGGGATTTACCATCCGCAATACGAGCGATTTGAACCAGCTCAAGTTTTGCCAGACAGGCGTGAATGCGAGCGGCATCGCGGTTGATGCCAGTGGCAATGTCTACACCACTTCGGGAAACCACATTCGCAAATACGACAGCAATACTTGCAACATGCTGGTCGATATGGCCTTCCCTGATGCGCGCATCAACTATACAAGCGTCTTGGCAAAGGATGGGTTGGTATACGCGACTTACACTGGCTCCCAACAAGGCGTGACCAAGCGGGATGCCAACACACTGGCGCAGCTTTTGTGGTTTAACACGGGCGTCAACGCCAGCGGGATCAGCTTGGATGCCAGCAACAATATCTACATTTCTGCGGGAAACCACCTGATCAAATATAGCAATACGGGTTCGCCGCTAACCAACATGACTTTCCCGATTTCCAACATCAATTACACCGGTATCACCATCAAGTAATCGCACGCTCGCCCGGCCAGTGCAGATCTCAACCCCCTGGCCGGGTATATTACGGTGACAGTTTACTAAATACACTTAACTCCCCCTTTGTCGGCGGGCGGTTTCAGCTCCTGTCTCGGGGCTGTTTCCCCCTTATTTCGGGTGTTTCCGCATGCAGGCAGGGGGTCTGCTGACAATACTTCATATCCGGATCGCAGCGTCCATTTGACTGATATTCACGCATCTCGTTAATATAGGGCATGATCGGGAGTTTTCGATGCCGCGATACCGAGGCGCTGTTTGCCGGCAAGCGCGTTGCCCGGTTTGCCAATATCGAGCGAGCGGCGATACGAAAATTGGTCCAGCTCGATCTTGCTCAGGTCATCGAGGATATGGCTGTTCCGCCTGGCAATCGGCTGGAGCGCTTGAAAGGTGATCGTTTTGAGCAATGGAGCGTGCGCATCAACGATCAATGGCGGCTCTGCTTCCGTTTCGATCGGGGCGAAGCGCTCGATGTCGAGATTGTCGATTACCATTAAGGAGCTGCCCATGCGCGAAGTTGCCCCTGTATCGCCCGGCGAGATGCTCGACGAGGAGTTTCTCAAGCCGCTGGGCATGACCAAATATCGCCTGGCTAGGGAGATTGGCGTGCCGCCGCAGCGCATTGGCGACATTATCGCCGGTAAACGTGGCATCACCGCCGACACCGACCTGCGCCTCTGCCGCCTCTTCGGTCTTTCCGACGGCTGGTGGCTGCGCCTGCAAGCTCAATACGACACGGCAATGGCCAAGGATGCCATGCACGACGAGCTGGCCAAGATTCAACCGCTGGAGCGACGGGCGGCTTAAAGTGTGAACGGTGAGAAAGGCAACGGGTCAGGTCTAGAAAGTAGAATCCTGTTGGGATAATCTCGCCCCCATGGCTCGTCCCCTTCGTATTGAATATCCCGGAGCGCTTTATCATGTCACCTCGCGTGGCAACGCTCGGGAGGCGATCTATCGCTCGGACGAGGATCGGTTGCAGTTTCTCGATGCGCTGGCGCAGGTGGTGGATCGTTTTGGCTGGCTTTGCCATGCCTTTTGCCTGATGGACAATCACTACCATCTGCTGATCGAGACGCCGCAGGGCAACCTCAGTCGGGGTATGCGCCAACTCAACGGTGTTTACACCCAGCGCTTCAACCGCAGCCACGGGCGCGTCGGCCATGTTTTTCAAGGGCGCTTCAAGGCGATTGTGGTGGAGAAGGATGCGCATCTTTTGGCGCTCTGCCGCTACATCGTGCGCAATCCGGTGGCGGCGGGAATGGTTTCGGAGGTTGGCGACTGGCCGTGGAGCAGTTATCGGGCGACGGCTGGCGTGGCCGATAAGCCTGCGTTTCTGACCGCTGGCTGGGCTCTGGAGCAGTTTGGCGGCAGCACTTCGCGCTACGTCGCTTTCGTTGCCGATGCGCCTGCCGACGATGCGCCGCTGCGAGGCGTGGTTGGTTCGCATATTCTGGGTGACGAGGAGTTCCGCCAGAAGATGCAGGAGTTGGCGCAGGGCGGCAGGGAAGTGCCACGTGCGCAGCGAATCTTCTCGCGACCGACGCTGGCGCAAATCGCAGCCGGATCTTCGGAACGCGGCGACTGGATGAGCGCCGCCTATCGCCAACACGGCTACACCATGCGCGCAATCGCCGAGCAGGCAGGTGTTCATTACTCGCTGGTGGGCAAGATCATTCGGGCTTGGGAACAGGCTTGTGCCACTTTCGAGACCTGACCCCGGAGGTGCCCTCAGTTACCGCCGGGCGGCGACAGAACGGACAACCTCGCACGCAACCGGTAGCTTTCCGGCATGCGCCCCAAGCCGCCAGTCAACTACCTTGCCGGCTATGCCCCGGAGCTGATCGCGCAGGTTCGCGCCCTGATTGCCGAGCAGCGGCTGCCGGAGCTATTGCGGCGCCGCTATCCCCAGCGGCACGCGATTCGCACCGACCGCGCCCTCTACGACTATGTCGTCGCACTCAAAGAGCGACATCTGCGCCATGCCGGGCCGCTCAACCGCGTCGCCTTCGACAGCACGCTGCATCTGACGCGCAATGCCCTCGGGCTGCACACCGCCAAATCGCAGCCGCACGGGGCGAAGCTCAAGGCCAAGCGCGAAATCCGCATCTCCACCCTCTTTCGCGACGGGCCGCCCGAATTTCTGCGCATGATCGTGGTGCACGAACTCGCGCACACGAAAGAGCCGGAGCACGACAAGGCCTTCTATCAGCTCTGCTGCCATATCGAGCCCGACTACCACCGGCTTGAGTTCGATCTGCGCTGCTATCTGATGTGGCTGGAGGCAAGCGGCGAGGCGTTGTGGGGGCAGGTAATGCCGGCAGCGACAGTGTGAGCGTGGCGGCGCCGCTTCAGCCGATGATCTCCACCTCGCCGCTCTCCAGGTGATACCAGCCGCCGACGATCAAGAGCGTGCCGGCGGCAACTGCCGCCGAGAGGATCGGCGATATTTTCAGCTGCGCCACGATCAGCGCCACCTGCGCCTGACCGGCCTGTTGCAGGCGTTCGTCGCTGCTGCGTTCGTTTTGCCGCACCGCCGGCGCCAGCGCCTCGACGAGAAATTCGATCTCCGCCTCGGCCGGTTGCTGCCGCTCCAGCGATTCGATGGCGGCGCGTACGGCGCCGCACGACTCGTGGCCGAGCACCAGAATCAGCGGAATGTGCAGGTTGGCGACGCCGAACTCGAGGCTGCCGAGCACTGCCCGATCAAGCACCTCGCCGGCGGTGCGTACCACGAAAAGATCGCCCAATCCCTGATCGAAGATCAGCTCCGGCGGCACGCGCGAATCGACGCAGCTGAAGATGGCGGCAAAGGGGTGCTGGCCATGCGCCACCTCGATGCGGCGCGCCGCCGACTCGTCGAGGGTGGAGTGCTGCGCACGATAGCGCAGGTTGCCGTCGAGCAGGCGTTGCAGGGCAGTGTTCGGCATGGCGATCTTCCTCCCGAATTGCATTGCAATGGAGGGTTTAGTCCGATTTTTCCGTGCTCGCCATGGCTTGCGCAAAAAATTCCGGCATACGCGGGGGCAATGCGCGCCCTCGTTTTTGTGTGGCCGGAGGTTGACAGTCGGCGGCGGCAACGAACAATCGTTGGCCATGCGCTGCACCTCCTGCGGAGTCGAAACCTCCGATCAACTGCCCTACTGCACTCACTGCAATTCTCCGCTTATCGGCGGCAGCGAGGCGCCGCGATTGGGTCACTACCGTCTCGATGCCAAACTGGGCGAGGGCGGCATGGGTGTCGTGTTTCGCGCCACCGACGAGTCGCTCGATCGCGAAGTGGCGATCAAGGTGCTGCATCCTCAGCTGCTGCAAAACAGCCACATTCAGGATCGATTCCGGCGCGAAGCGCGCATGCACGCGCGCATCCTGCATCCCAATATCGTGACCATGCTCTCCCTCTACGACGAGGGGGGGCAGATGGCGATCATCATGGAGATGGTGCACGGCTATACCCTGCGCCAGTACATGCGCAGCAAGAAGCGGCTACCGCTCTCGGAAACAGTGCGCATTTCGCTGGCGGTGCTGGCCGGTCTGGAAGAGGCGCACAAGCAGGGGATGGTGCACCGCGATCTGAAACCGGCCAATGTGATGCTTTCCGACAGCGGTGTGGTCAAACTGATGGATTTCGGCCTCGCCAAGCCGGAGAAGGGGGAGGAGGATCTCACCCAGAGCGGCGCCACCGTCGGCTCCTTCCGCTACATGGCGCCCGAGCAGATTCTCAATCAGCCGATCGACGCACGCACCGACATCTACTCCTTCGGCATCCTGCTCTATCAGATGGTGACCGGAAAATTGCCCTTCGACTCCTCGCCCGGTGCCGGTAGCGGCGGCGAATTCGAGATCATGGAGAAGCAGGTGCGGCATGAGCCGGCGGCGCCTTCGCAGCTCAATCCGGCGCTGCCGCCCGAGATGGAGGCGCTGATTCTGCGCATGCTGGCCAAGCATCCGGACAAGCGCCCCGCCAACTGTGCCGAGGTGCGCCAACTGCTGATGCAGATCGCCGCTCGCTTGCCGGCGGAAGAGGTGATGTCGAGCAGCCCCTTCACGCTCCCCAACGGTGTCGAGGATACCGGCGCCTCGCGCGTTGCCACCTCGCTGCGCGAGCCGGCGAAATCGAACAGGAAGCTGCCCGTATTGCCGCTGGCTGCCGCCGGCGCGGCTCTGCTGGCGCTGCTGGGGTGGTTTGTTGTTGCCGGCGGCAAGGGCGATTCGACCGATGCCGAGCCCCCCGTTCAGCCGGAACCGCCGGTTGCGATGGCTGCGAAACCCGAGCCGAAGCCGGAAGCGGCTCCTGCTGCCAAGCCGGTCGCAGCGCCCAGGCCGCAACCGGTCGCCAAGCCGGAAACCAAACCGGCTGCCAAGCCAGTCCCCACTGCCAAGGCCGAGGCGAAGCCGCCGGGTCCGGCGGCAGCGGCACCGGTGCGCTCCTCCGGCAGCAAGGCGCTGGCATCGGTCGGCTATTCGGTGAAGCGCAGCGACTCCACCTCGGCAGCCGTCGACCAGAAGCATGAGTTCAGCGGCGGCAGCGTCACTCTGTTCGAGGAGCTGCGTGACTACCGCTGGAAAGAGACGCTGCGCACGGTCAAGAACGGCTGGACGCGTCTCTATCTCGAAGCGCCGATTGCGATCGGCTCGATCACCCTGCATCGCGCCACGGTCGGCGGCCTCGATTTTGCCGCCGGCAGTGTCGAGCTGGAGGTGCAGGTGGCCAGCGGCCGCTGGCACAGCGTGCTGCTGAAGAAGGGTGAGGATGTGAGCCGTTCGATCACCGTCAAACTTCCCCCCGATCTGGGTGGCGAATTCAAGGGTGTGCGGGTCAGCGTCAAGTCGCCCGAGCCGATCGTCATCGGTCCGATCGACCTCAAATAATCCGGTGAACGCGCAGACGACCGTCACCGGCACGGTCGAACGCATCGTGCATGGCGGCGACGCCCTGTTGCGCAGCGAGTCCGGCCTCTTTCTTGTGAACAACGGTGTGCCCGGCGATCTGCTGCTCTGCCAGCCGCTCGGACAACGGCGCGGCATGGCGCGCGCTGCCATCCGCGAAATCCTGACGCCATCGCCGCAGCGGATTGCGCCGGCTTGCGCCGTTGCCGGCCATTGCGGCGGTTGTGCCCTGCAATTTCTCGCCCCAGGTATGCATGCCGAAATCAAATCGGCGTGGGTGCGCGAAGCCTTCGCCCCCTATCTCGATGCGACAACCATCTGGAAGCCGGTCGATCCGGCGCATACCGGTTTGCGCCGCCGTCTGCGCTGGTGGCGCGGCGAGGATGCGCAGGGTCCGTTTCTCGGCTTTCGCGCCGCCGCTTCGCATGCCGTCGTGCGACAGCAGAGTTGCCCGGTGGTCGAGCCGCAGTTGGTGCTGCTGCGGCAAAGCATCGAATCGCTGCTGCCGCCGGCGGTGCAATCGTTGCAGGCGACACTGCTGGCCGACGGCATCCATGCGCTTTTGGAAGGGGAGCGGGAGGCGCCGCCGATGCAATTGCCGCATGCGCTGGGCGATCTGCCGGTGCAGTGGTGGTGGCGACACGGCGAACGCGTACAGCCGCTGACGCGGCCGGTGTTGCGGCTGCACGATCGTTTGCCTGTCGGTGCGGACGGCGATCTGCTGCTGGAGGTGGGGCCGGAGGGATTTGTGCAGGGGCAGGCAGCGGGAAACCGCGCCATGGTACAGCAGGCGATCGAATGGTGCCGAGCGGGGGAGCGGGTGGCCGATCTCTTTTGCGGCATCGGCAATTTCTCGTTGCCCTTGGCGGCGGCGCGTCATGCCGAGGTGAACGGCGCCGAGCTCAATGCTGCCAGCGTGCAACTGGCCAATGCCAATGCGCGCCGCCTCGGGCTGGCCGCCCATTATCGGGTGACCGATCTGCTTTCGCCGAAGGCCGATCTCTCGCCCTGCGTCGGCGCCGGATTGCTGCTGCTCGATCCGCCGCGCAAGGGGGCCAAACAGATCTGCTCCTCGCTCGGACGATTGCTGCCGCAGCGCATTCTGCTCGTCTCCTGCGATGCGGCAGCCGGCCGCCGCGACGGCGAACTGTTGCAGCAGGCCGGTTTCCGTCTGTGCGAACTGGCCGCCTTCGATCTCTTTACCGGCGCCGGCCATGTCGAGGCGATGAGTCTGTGGGAGCGCGCATGAGTCGTCTGATCGTCCCGATATTCCTGTTGCTGCTTGCCGCCTGCAGCCAGACGCCGCCGCCGGCGGGCGAGCTGCGCGTGGCGTTGGCGCAGGCGCCGCTGTCGCTCGATCCCCGCTTCGCCACCGATGCCGCCTCGCAGCGGGTGCAGGAGCTGCTGCA
>Ga0233416_10000561_pt1 | contig 11555 bp, 13 predicted proteins | sample Sediment_Towuti__2_FD_188638 | JGI IMG/M metagenome (GOLD analysis project Ga0233416, IMG submission 188638) | Sediment microbial communities from Lake Towuti, South Sulawesi, Indonesia - Sediment_Towuti_2014_0_MG | ecosystem: Environmental > Aquatic > Freshwater > Lake > Sediment | place... | reverse complement strand
CCGTTATAGCTCATTTGATATCGAATACGGTATCCTGCGTGCGAACGCCCCGCATCCCGCCATTCCCGGCCCTCACTTTGGATCACGCGACCCTCGGCACAAGTACAGTCTCGACCGCCTCGACGCGCGCATCCACTTTGCGCTGGTGTGCGCGGCGCGCTCCTGCCCGCCCATTGGCGTGTATGACGCGGCACACATTGACCAGCAACTGGACATGGCGACGCGGACGTTCATCCACGACGGGGGCGTGGAAATAGACCGCGCGGCTGGTGAAGTCCGGCTCTCGCGGATTTTCCAATGGTACGCGCAGGATTTTGGAGGTCGCCCGTGGGCGTTGGGTAATAAGCGCCGGCTGCTAAACTTCATCGCCAGCTTCCTGGACGACGAGGCGGATCGCGACTACGTGCGGCAAGGCAAGCCTGCTATTCGGTTTCAGCCTTACGATTGGTCGCTGAACGATTTGCGAGAACGCTGAGCAATTGACTCACGGGCGGGCGGTCGGTGGGATCATGACTGCGATAGGCATAGCGGATGATGCCGTTCGCGTCCACGACAATGTCGCCGCCCAACTGACCACTGTCGCCTTGAATGCCGCGCCAGGGCCGGCCCGCTAGCAGCAATTGCGCATATCTCAGCCAGACCCTCGGCCCCCACGAACGAACCAATGAATGCTCAAGTCCATAGGCGCGATAGGCGGCGCGATCCGGGTCGAGCAACAGTGCGAACGGCGCGCCGGTCTCTTGTAGCCAGGTCTGCGCCCCGAGCGCCGCTCCGAATGAAATCACGACGACCTGAGCATTCAACGACTCGATCTCGGCGGCGTGCGGGCGCAACTGCGCCACGTGCTCACGGCAGGGCAGTCAGCCCAAATGTCGCAGGAAGACAAGCAGAGCAGTCCGACCACAACGCCAGGAATCAGAGAGCGCGACAGGTTGGCCATCCACCGTCGTCAACGTCAATTCGGGAGCGGCGTCGCCGATTCGTAACATAGAAGCGAGGGTATGATTTACTCTACGGCAAGTCAAACAATTCACTCGGCGCGGGCAGATTAAGCGTTGCCCCCACCCGGATGAATATAGGGATATGATGGGACGGCGCGGCGACCGTCACCCAGCCCGGCCCGGCATACACGTCGCCTGTCCAGTAATCGCGCCACTCGTCGGCGGGAAAGTAGAGGGCGCGGTCGGTGCGCCCCGGCCAGATCACCGGCGCCACCAGAATCTCATCCCCCAGCAAGTATTCATCTTCTAGGGTGTAGGTCTCTCCTTCGTCGGGATAATTGAGAAAGAGCGGACGGACGATGGGCAGGCCGCGCCGACTCGCGACTTCGGCATAGCGGTAGAGATACGGCTTGAGCGCAGTGTGCAGACGGGCATAGGCGCGAAAGACAGACAGCGTCTCGTCGTCCGTCCACAACCCCGCTGGGTCGCGCTGCCATCCCAGTATGTCGCGCATGGTTGGGGACAGCGCCCCAAGTTGCACCCAGCGAATCCACAACTCTCTCTCGGCTGCGATGCGCTGTGCCCTGGCTTCGGGCGTCTCGTCCTTGGCAATCACTGCCCCGTCGAAGAACCCGGCGATGTCCGGTCCCCAATACGGCCAGCCGGAGAGACTGCCATTGAGCATGGCCGGAATGACGGACGGCAACCCCCGCTGACGATCCCAACTCCGCACCTGGTCGCAGGTGAAGCGCCCGGTGGTGTAGGACTGGCTGCCGCTGTAGCCTGAGCGGGCGAAGAAGACGAAGTCGTCCGGCTTGGCCGACTGCCCGGCCAGGTGCGCGGCTTTGCCGTAGAGCATGGGGTAGTAGTTATGCATCAGCGCGCCAGGCTGATCGTTGGCATAGCACGCCGTCACCGGCGCGGCCTCGCCGAAATCCAGCATCGCACCGTCGAAGCCCAAATCGGTCAACGCATAACGCACGCGCGCCTGCCACCAATTCACGGCTTCAGGATTACTGAAATCCACGTAACTGCGCGGCGTGAACGTCCACGGCTCGACGTAGGGCTGGCCGTCCGGCTCTTGCACCAGATAGCCCCGCCACGCCGCTTCGGCGTAACTGAGCGTGCCTGGATAGACGAAGGGGTGAAGATAACCCAGCACGTTGAGACCTTGTCCATGCAGACGCTGGATCATGCCTGAGAGATCAGGATATGGGCCAGGCGGGATGGGAGTGTAAATCTGCCAGGGCCAGCCGAAGTTGGCGCGCTCATCCACCGCGTCGTAAATCCAGATCGCGTCTATGGGCACGCCATCTTCACGCAGGCGTTGCACATCCTGCTCCACCTGCGCCTGCCCGCCGATGAGATTCTTCCACACCCCCAAACCCCACATTGGAGGCAAGGGTGGCCGGCCAACGAGCAGCGCCAGGCGCTCGATGACGGTCTGCGGGTGCGGGCCGGCGATGAGATAGAAGTCGAGCTGGCTCGTCGCCACGCGCACGCAGTAGCCCTGCCGGACGGGAACGCGCAGATCGAAAGTAGCGCGGGCGGTGGTGTCCAACAGCAGGCCATAGCCCCGGCTGGAGAGCAGGAAGGGCATAGGCGAGTAGCTGGTGCTGGCGTCTGGGGTATGCGGTTGGGCCTGATCGTCGGCCCAATTCTCCAATACCTGCCCGGCCAGGTCGAGATGGCTGAAGCGCTCGCCCAGACCGAAGAAGTGTTCGTCCGGGGCGGCGGGCAAGCAGGCTTCAATGGCGCTGGCCGACTGCTCTGGTGCAGCGCGGATATGCACAGACAGGATGCCATTCGTCAGGGGCCGGATGACGACTGTGAGCGCCACATCGTCGGGGCTGTCCGTGGTGAAAGTCCACTCTTCTTCACCTTGCGGCGCAAGCCTTACACGTTGCACGTGTCGCGTCGCGCTGAACACGCGGCCCGCGCTGTCCCACAACGCCAGGCAATGCCCCGGTTCGTGGAAGAGGGCCTGCCAACCGGAGTCCGGCGCGGCAAGGGCGATGAGCCGGGCCAGACCGGCCTCGTCTGAGCAGCCTGCCGTGGGCCAGGCGGCGACCTGAGCAATGGCGAGCAACAGGACGGCAGCCCAGGCGGGCGCCATCATCTTTCCCCAAGACCACTGGCGGAGCCGGGTCATGGTTCTCTCTCCGCGCACTCGCGCTGCTGGCGTCGTGCCAGCGGCATGCCGTGCGCGGCACGACGCCGCGCACCTAGGTGCGACTGCCTGGACAAGCACGAACCCCGGCGCGTGCCGGGGTTCGTCCATCACCTCATCTGTCTATCGCTCGTCCGGCTCGTCCTATAGACGCCGGGCGCGGTGGATTTCTTACGTGGCCGGCGAAGCGCGTAAGATACGTAGAAGGGCTTCCAATTCCTCCCGGCAGTCGGCACAAGTCTCCAGGTGGTGTTGGACCAGCGGCATCAGGCGCGCCACATCCTGCCCCCGCAGCGCGGCCTCGGCCACCTGGTCCAGCACGGCGAGCACCTCATCGCACGTGATTTCCACGTCGCGGGTCTGCTCAAGCGCACGCACCATTTTCTCCAGGGCCTCGGGCGAGGAACCATTGGCGCGGGCCCCGCCTCGGCTCCAGCGTCGGAGCAGGTGTTTGAGTTGATCAAAGAAGTTCATGAAAACTTTCCTTCTCTCACACATAGACGCGCGATAGGCCGCGTATCTTACTCCTGCTCAAACATGGCGAGCAGTTCGCCGACCACCAGCCCGTCCCGCGCCAGGCGGCGTTTCAGGCGCAGGCGCGCATCGTGCAACAGCTTATATAACGCGTTGCGCTCCGTGCCCATCCGCCGTGCGACTTCTTCCAGCGGCATCCCTTTGAGCATCACGGCTGTCATGGCTAGACGCTGGCGGTCGGTCAGTTCTTCGTCAATGATTCGCTGCACATGCGCCAACAACTCGGCCTTTTCTACGACCCGTTCCGGGCTGGAGATGGCCGCGTTGCGCGCCATCCGGCGCGGCGAGGTGTTTTCCGTCTCGCCTTCGAGCAGGCTCTCCAGCGAAACCTCACGCCATTTGCGCCGCCGCAGTTCGGTGAGTGCCGCGCGGGCGGCGATCTTGTGCGCCCAGGTAGTGAACTGGCTGCGGCCTTCAAACGAGTCCAGATGGGCCAGCACGCGCAAGAGCGTTTCCTGCGCCACTTCTTCCGTCAGGGCGGAGAAATGGGGGTCATCCGGCGCGAGCCAGTTCTGGAGCGCAAACGGCAGGCCGTACAAGATCTCCGCGCGAAGGTCAGCCAGCGCCGTTTCGCGCCGAAACCCACCCGCGCGCAAATCAGAGAGCCATTGCTCGTTCGTCCGCTTCGGCATGGGTGGCATTATACATGCTCTGGCAGGTAAGAAATCGGCGGCCCGGCGCGTCTATGGGAGTAGCCCAAAGTACCGACACGCTTCGCGCGGGCAAAGGAAAAGCCAACGCATGACGACGACCGCTGCCACACTTGTTCACCCCAATCTCGCGCCGCCGAAGAAAGACGCCGACTATGTCTTCTACGAACTGACGCGCAGTATTTGCCCACACGAAGCGTGCCGGCGGGTGATTGACGCCCACATCCTGCTCCGCGATGGCAAGGTGTTCATGCGCAAGCGCTGCCCGGAACACGGTATCTTTGAAGCGCTGGTGTACGGCGACGCGCAGATGTACACCGCCAACACGAAGTTTAACAAGCCCGGCACCATCCCGCTGCACTTCACAACTGGAATCGTGCATGGCTGTCCGCACGACTGCGGCTTGTGTCCCGACCATCAGCAACATGCCTGCCTGGGCATCATCGAAGTCAACAGCGCCTGCAACATGGATTGCCCACTGTGCTTCGCCGAAGCCGGGCCAGGCTTCAACCTCACGCTCGAAGAAGTGGAAGGCATTCTTGACCATTTCGTGACGACCGAAGGTCACCCGGAAGTGGTGCAGTTCTCCGGCGGCGAGCCGTCCATCCATCCTCAGATCATCCCCATGATGAAGGCCGCCTTCGCGCGCGGCATCCGTAATGTCATGCTCAACACCAACGGCAAGCGCATCGCCCACGACGACGCCTTCCTGGCCGAATTGGCCGAAGTGAAGCCTGCCATCTATTTTCAGTTCGACGGCTTCGACTCCGAGACGTATCGCCTCATTCGCGGCGAGCCGGACATTTTGGAAGAGAAGATTCGCGCGCTCGACCGGCTGGCGTCCATCGGCTGTCCGGTCGTCCTCGTCCCGGCCATCGAGTGCGGCGTGAACGAGCACGAGATTGGCCGCATCGTGAAGTTCGGCCTTGAGCATCCGGCGGTGTTCGGCGTCAATTTCCAGCCGGCTTTCCACGCCGGGCGGCATGGCGCGCACGACCCGCTCCAGCGCATGACCATCCCCGATGTGCTGAAACTGATGGAAGCGCAGACGGATGGGCTGTTCAAGGTGAGCGACTTCGTGCCGGTGCCGTGCTGTTTCCCCACCTGCAACTCTGTGACTTATGCGTATGTGGATGGCGATACGGTCTTGCCGCTCACGCGCGTGCTCAACGTGGAAGAATATCTCGACTACATCACCAACCGCATCCTGCCCGACCTCGGCGGCGAACTCAAGGCCGCACTCGAGTCGCTGTGGTCGTCTTCGGCCGTGCCCGACTCGGAGAAGGCGGCGCAGAATTTTGCGCTCTCGTGCGCGGCGTGCGGCCTGCCCGATGGCAGCTTCGACCTGAGCGCACTGGCCAAGCGCCTCTTCATGGTGATGCTCCAGGATTTCATGGACCCGTGGACGTTCAACCAGAAGAACTTGATGAAGTGCTGCAAAGAGATTCTTCTGCCGGATGGCAAGCAGATTCCGTTCTGCGCCTACAACAACGTAGGCTACCGCCAACAGGCGCGGGCGCAGTTGACGGCCCGCCAACACGAGCGCGAACGCGCCAGGCGCGCGGGCCTCCCCTACGCGCCGCGGCCGCTCGCCTTCACCTTCGGCCCGAATGGCCATGGAAGGGCTGAATGACTACGCCGCTTCCGGCGGCCTCAGCCGCCGCCCTCAAGAGCTGTTGCGCGAATCTGTATGAAAACGAGTGGGCGCGGTTGTTGCTGGGGGACTCATTCCACCCCGGCGGCCTTGCCCTCACCGAACGATTAGGAACGCTGCTCAATCTGCAACCGGGCTGCCGCGTGCTGGACGTGGCCTCCGGCAAAGGGGCAAGCGCGAATCATATCGCCCAGCGATTTGGTTGCGAAGTGACAGGCGTAGACTACAGCGCGCGATCGGTCGAAGATGCGATTGTGGCGTCCGTATATGCAGGTGTGAGTAATCGAGTGCGCTTCAAACGCGGTGACGCCGAGTCGTTGCCCTTCGGTGACGCTGAGTTTGACGCCGTCATCTGTGAATGCGCCTTTTGCACCTTCCCCGACAAACACGCCGCTGCTGCGGAATTCGCCCGCGTGTTGAAGCCGGGCGGGCGCGTGGGTCTGAGCGACCTCACCCGCTCCGAGTCCCTGCCTCGTGAACTCGAAGGCTTGCTGGCATGGATCGCGTGTATCGCCGACGCTCAACCTGTCGAGCGGTATGCCGCCTATCTGCAGAGCGCCGGGTTTACAATTGACCGCACTGAAGCGCATAATGACGCGCTCGGCGCAATGGTCAAACACATCCGCGCCAGACTGCTCGGCGCGGAACTGTTGGTGAAACTCAGGCAGGTTGAACTGCCCGGCGCAGACTTTGAGCAGGCCGGGCGTATAGCCCAGGTTGCTGCCCAGGCAGTGCGAGAGGGTCAATTAGGTTATGCCTTGATCGTGGGCGTCAAGCCGTGAACCGTTGGCGACAAGTGAGGCCATAATCGCAGGAGGCATAGATGTCCGAGCAAGTGGTGTACGTTTCCCAAGTCCGAATCGAACGTGTGAAGGGGCCGCTGCGCCGTGCCTATCTGCCGGTGGAGCCGGAGCCGATCCGCTTTGGCGTCCATTCAGAAGTCGCGGCCCACTACGGCGTCAGGCCGGAAGTTTCCGAGCCGCACGCGACCACGCTGGACTACGTGGTGGCCGCCGCGGCCGGTTGACTGATGGGAACGTTTGGTGGCGCGCTGGAGGCGCGCGGCATCCCGGCCGGTGAAGGCCGCCTCACCTCGGAAGCGAGGGGCGAAGTGGAATTAGAGGGCAAAGTGCTTGTCATCCGGCGCATTCATGTGCGCTATCACTTGAAGATTGAACCCGACAAGCAGGCGGTCGCCGAGCGGGTATTGGGCTTCCACGCCGACTTTTGCCCGGTGGCCCGCACTATCCGCGGCTGTGTGGCGATCACCACCTCATTGGAAATGGAGGTGGCATAAGGAGCGCTTTGGCCCAGGTAAGAAATCGCGGCGCCATGTTGTCTAAAGGGGGAAGTATCAAACTATCCCACTGCTGGAAGGAGAATGACCATGAAACGCCACATCCTGACCCGCCGCGATTTTCTCCGAATCGGGGGAGTGAGCCTGGGCGCGGCAGCCCTGGCAGCATGCACCACGCCCGCCACCCCCACCGCCGCGCCGCCGACAACCGCTCCCCAGCCGACCACCGCGCCCGCCGAAGCGCCCCGCGTCATCGTAGGCGACGTGCTGGATTTCGCCCTCAAAGGCGACTGGCCGGGGCGCTTCGGCTTCGTCAAGTTCAAACTCCACGCCGGGTTCTTCGACGGCGACAAAGCCTACTTCATCCGCACCGATGCCTCGGATCAGGCGTTTGCCACAGCGAACAAACTGGTGTGGGTGCCGTTGCTGAACGGCGTCCAGTCCGTGCCGGGCGTGGCCTCCAGGATATATCTCTTTGAAGGCGGCTCGCCTGACCAACTCCCTATCCTCAGCACGGCGCCTTCACAGGAGAACTACAGCCCCATCTGGCAACTCCACAAAGTCACGCCCAATGGCAACACCCTCTACGACTCCGAAGAAAAGCTGAAGGCCACCGAGTCATCCGGTGATGTGACCATCGAGGCGCAGCCGATCTTCGTCAATTATCCGGTGGTGAAGTGGCCGGGCGGCGAATTGTCGGTGGACCAGGACAAGAAGGAATACCTGGGCACGGGCCAATGTCTGGAGCCGGTGGACACGGCCAACATGACGGTGATATTCAAACTTCACGAGTGCTTCCCCGGCAGCCGTTACATCGTCACCGACACCTCGGCCGTGCCGATGGCGCCGATGATGGCGGTGGCCGCCGCCGGGCCCGTGCAGAACTTGTGGAAGAACGAGGGCGCTGTGGGCACGGCGAAGATCTGGGTCTTTGCCAACGGCATCCCTGGCAGTGGGGTGATGGGTTTTCAACCTGCCATCTTCGATTCGCAGGCGCAGACCAGCCCGGTGTGGAGCCCGCTGTGGAATCACTTCGCGCTGAAGTGGAAAGACGGTCAAACGCCGCGCGTCTTGAAGTCGCAGGACGATGTGCTGGCCGCCCTGAGCGCCGGTGAGGTGGAGCAGTTCAATGGCACGCCGGACACGCACCCAGACGGCTTCATCGTCAACTGCCCCGTGCCGGTGCTCGCGCCCAACACCTTCACCGGATAAACGTTGCCTTCAAATAGCGGCGAGACGTCCTACGGAGCGTCTCGCCATCGTTCGAGGGAGCAACATGCGAAAACTGACACTTGGATTCATCGGCGCGGCGTTGCTGCTCGCGGCTTGCGCGAGCGCGACCCCGGCGACTGAGACACCTGCCGGGAATGCGGTTGTACCGGATGACTTTCATCCAAGCGACGTCGCCCTGCTGGGCTCGACGGGCCGGCCGCAGTTGGTCGAGTTCTTTGCCTTCTGGTGAATCACCTGCAACCGCATGAAGCCCGTCGTGCATGGGCTGGAAGCAAAGTATGCCGGGCAGATTGACTTCATCTATCTGGATATTGACGACCCTGCGAATGACGTCGCCATGCAACGGCTCGGCTTTCGGGTTCAGCCGCAGTTCTTCCTGCTCGACGCCGACGGGGACGTGGTGCAGGAATGGCTTGGCCCGGTGGATGCAGACGACTTCGAGGTGGCATTCGTGCAGGTGTTGGGGCCGTGAGTTGATCGTGCTGCGGGAGTTCTCGTCTATGGAAGAAGTGCAAACACAACCGCGCAAAGTGTCGTCACGACTTTGGCTGACCGTTGGCGTCATCGGCGCGGCCGTACTCGTCGTTGCCTTTGTGCTCGGTGTGAACGGCGGACGCACGGCCTCTCCAGTGGCAAACACCAACGTGCTGGTGCTCCTGCCGGCCGCGTTCCTGGCCGGTCTGCTGAGTTTTCTCTCGCCCTGCACCCTGCCGATCCTGCCGGCCTACTTTGCCTTCAGTGTTCAGACCCACAAGCAAAACGTGGTCTCGGTGACAGTAGCGTTCTTTCTGGGCCTGGCGACCACGCTGACCGTGCTGGGCGCGAGCGCCACCGCCCTCAGCCTGCTCCTGCTTCAGAACCTGCGGCACCTCACCCTGCTGGGCGGGCTGGTGATCATGGCTTTCGGCGCAATGAGTCTCTTGGGCAAGGGCTTCACGGGCCTGCAACTGCAAGAACGCCCGGCAATGAGCCTGGCCGGTTCATACCTGTATGGCGCGACGTTTGCGCTCGGCTGGACAGCGTGCGTCGGCCCGATTCTGGGCGCTATCCTGACCCTGCTGGCGACGCAGGGCATCGCCATTGTGCAGGGCGCCTTGCTCGCCTTCGTCTACGCCCTGGGGCTGGGCGCGCCGCTCATCGTCCTCTCCACCTTCTTCAGCCGGTTGGGGCGCGGGACCCGTTTCTGGGAATTCCTGAAAGGCCGAGGCTTTGAAGTCCATCTCGGCGGCCACACGCTGTATCTGCATACTATCAGCGTTTTGAGCGGGCTGTTACTCATCGGCGTGGGCTACCTGCTGGCGAGCGGGCAACTGACGCTCGTCACGCGGTTGGCCGCAGGCAACGACCTGTCACTGTGGGTGGTGGAGGCAGAAGAACAGATGCGGGCATTGTTCAACCTGAGATAGCACAGCATTTCCAGCCCCAAAACCTCCCGACGGTTTGGCGCGGGAGGTTTTTTTGACAGGGCTTGACCTTCCAGCGACTGGAAGGTGTAGAGTAAGTGCCGAGGAGCAAGAGGATGGTCATTCACGAGTTGTCCAAACAGGCCGGGGTCCCGGCCAAAACCATCCGCTACTACGAGTCCATTGGCCTGTTGCCGCGCCCGAAACGCGCGACCAATAATTACCGCCAGTACATGCCGGCCGACATCGAGCGCCTGCGCTTCATCGCCAGCGCGCGTGGCCTGGGCTTTTCGTTGGCCGACATTGCCGAGATTCTCGCAGCGCGCGATGACGGCATCGCTCCCTGCCAGCGCGTGCTGGACGGCATTGAGCGGCAACTGGTTGCGATTGACCGCCGCATCGCCGATTTACTGACGCTGCGCGAATCGCTCAAGCAACTTCAGACCGAAGGGGCGATCCTGCCTCGAGATGATGTACGCGGTGAACACTGCATTTGCTACCTGATCAAGACCTACCGCGAGAGCGGGCAGGTGAAGATTGAACGCGGAGATCTTTCCGATGCCTGAACTGGAAGAGCTCGAACTGACGGTGCGCGGGATGACCTGCGACTCGTGCGCCGTGCATGTGACGAAAGCGCTCCAGAGCGTAGAGGGCGTAAGGGACGCCGATGTGCCGGGCTGGCAGTCGGCGCGGGCCACCGTTGTAGCCGAGGCGGGGGTGAAGGCCGATGCGCTCGCCGCCGCCGCACGCGAGGCCGGTTACGCGGTCACACTGAAAACTCGCAAGCCGGTCGGCAGTGCGATTTCAAAAGACGATCGCGACGATAGCCAGTTCGACTTGATGGTGATCGGCGGCGGCTCCGCCGGGTTCGCGGCAGCCATCAAAGGCGCGGAACTCGGCTTCAAGGTCTCGCTCGTCGAGGCAGGAGTCATCGGCGGGACGTGCGTCAACGTCGGCTGTGTGCCGTCGAAGACCCTCATCCGCTCAGTCGAGTTATATCATTTGGCTGGACAACACCGTTTTCGGGGCGTGCATACCGCGCCAAGCCAGATCAACTGGCCTGAAGTGATCGCCCATAAAGATGAGCTGGTGAACGAAATGCGACAGGCCAAATACACCGACGTGCTGGCGGCCTATCCCGAAATCACCCACGTCCGGGGACGCGCCAGATTGACGGGCAAGAATGGCGTGGAGATTGTCCCCGCCACGTCGGGCTGGGCAGGTGGCAAAACGTATGCGCCCGGCAAAATCGTCATCGCCACCGGCGCGAAGCCGTGGGCCCCGCCAATCCCCGGCCTGGCAGCGCCGAACGGCAGTTCGCCCGTGCCCTATCTGGATAGCACTACCGCGCTCGACCTGAAAGAGCTGCCCAGGTCCATGATCGTGCTCGGCGCAAACGCCGTCGGACTGGAACTGGCACAGACGTATGCCCGCGCCGGGGCGTACGTAACGGTGCTGGAAGTCCTGCCGCGCATCGCCCCGTTTGAGGACGACGACATCAGCGCCGCGCTGGCCGAATATCTCGAAGGAGAGGGCTTGCGAATCGTGCCCGGCTTCAAGACGACGAAAGTCGAGAAGCGCGATGGCCGCTACATCCTGACTGGAATCAAGAATGATGCCGAAGTGGTCTTTGATGCCGAACAACTGCTCGTCGCCACGGGCCGCCGACCGAA
>Ga0233416_10000560_pt1 | contig 11566 bp, 12 predicted proteins | sample Sediment_Towuti__2_FD_188638 | JGI IMG/M metagenome (GOLD analysis project Ga0233416, IMG submission 188638) | Sediment microbial communities from Lake Towuti, South Sulawesi, Indonesia - Sediment_Towuti_2014_0_MG | ecosystem: Environmental > Aquatic > Freshwater > Lake > Sediment | place... | reverse complement strand
TTAAAATTTTTAAATTTTAATGCTAGTTTTTGATAAAGATTTGAATCGAATCTCGTGACGTAGCATGTTTCATTAGTTTAATTCCTGCTGGAGAGCGTTTTGGGATTTTAATTTGACCTTTTCTAGTAACACGTGAAGATTCAAGAAAATCATTATTCAAATAAATGTCAGTATAACTGCCAGCATTATCTTTTCCTACACTAAACAATAGGGAGCTACTTGATTCAGAAAAATTAAAAGGCAATTCATAACCTCCAGAGACACGACTAGAAGATTCTTTTGGAACTACATCGATGTGGACCTTTAACATTTTTTCTAGATCATTAATTGTTGCACCACCTCTACCTATAACTGATGGAATAAACTGTTGTGCCACCTTTACCTTAACACTATTAGCAGACAAAATTTCTACTTCGGCATTAGGATCAAATCTTCTAAATGTGTCTCTAACTTTGTCTTCTGCTAATTTTTCAATTCCAACCCTTGCGGTCTTTTTTTGAACAGGAACAATTACATTTTCTTCACCAAATGTGTAGATTTCATATTCCAAAGTATTGTCCTCAAAATCACGAATTTCAATTACGGGTCTAGCTAAATCCTGTTCAAACATTCCTGATGGGACTTTAACTTTAAGCTCTAACTCATACACTTTTTTGATTTTTCCATCTTTTACAAAGACTACAGTATCAATTACACTTGGAATAATTCCCAACTCGATTTTGCCAATAAAACGCTGGATTGCATCTATTGGTGAATTTGCATGAATGACTCCAACCATACCTACTCCAGCTAATCTAAGTTCTGAAAAAGTTTGAAAGTCTTCACGCCTTCTTACTTCATCAAATATTGTATAATCAGGTCTAACTAAAAGTAAAATATCAGCAGAATTTTCAAAACTTCCATCTAGTCTAGTGTATTGAGTAATTGCTGGATCTACTTGCAAATCACGAGGGGACTCAAATGTCTTGACAATTTTTCCTTTCTTGTGATAAAAATCTGCAAGACTTGAAGCTAGTGTACTTTTCCCTGAGCCAGGAGGTCCTGAAATTAAGATTCCTTCAGCTCTTTCTGAAAATCTTGTTTTGAGTTTATCAGATAAAGCATATTCATCTATTGACAAACGAATAATTGGATGCACGATAGTTATCTCATAACTTTCTGAAAAGGGCTGATATGTAATTGCAATACGATAGTCTCTATGCTGAACAACTATTGCACCTGGTTTTGAGATTTCTAAATTACTTTTGTTGTTGAGTTTGGAGACATCTAAGATCTCTGTTGTTATACTACGAAGATAGTCACGTGTCAAGATTTTATCTTCGATTACTTGAAGACTAAATGAGCCTGGTTTTCCTTTTTTTGCCATTGGGGGCAATCCTTCTTTTAGATGAACACTCATAGTTTGATCATCAAAAAATCTTAAAAATTCTAAATCCTCTTGATTTAGTTCTAATTTTTGATAATTTACCTCAACTCCTTCTGCTTGAGCAACTAACATTTGAACATAATCTGATGTATACAACACCGCATCATTTTGTTTTGCAATGTCTTTGATTATTGCATCGATTCTGCCACGTTCAGATAGCCTCACATCATCAAAACTAGGTCTAAGGCCTTCAAATTTTATTATATTACCAGAGGTCTTTGAGATATCTTGTAGTTTTTTAATTTCGTTTAAACCTGTAAAGCCTTGTTCTTTTTTTTGAGAGGCTTGTGATTGTAATTCATCAAGAACTGCTACTGGAATTATAATTTCAGAGTTCTTAATTATTCCAGATTCAATTAGTTTAGTAATAGTACCACTAACTATCACACTAGTATCAACTACAATTTTTGACAATACTACAAGCTATATCATGCCACTTTTATTCATAACTAAGGAGAAAATAAAAAAGAAAAAAAGGACTAAAGAGAAAGTGTGTCGGAAATGACTTTTAAGACCTTATCAAAGTCAAATGGCTTTGTAATTGAGGCAAGAGCCCCTGCATCAAGGCATTGTTTTATTATTGCTTGATTGTCACTTGCAGTAATTAGAATAATTTTAGCTTCAGGATAAAACTCCATTATTTCTTTAACAACAGTTAGTCCATCTTTTTTTGGCATGGCAAGATCTAACAGCATAAGGTCGGGCTGAAGTTGAATGAATTTTTCAACTGCCTCATTGCCATCTATTGCCTCTCCAGCCAACTCATATTTTCCTATAGATAAGATATCTTGCAAAACCATCCTAATTGCGTCTGAATCGTCTGCAATTAGGACTTTGGTCATAGTTTAATGTCGGAACTGTTGCTTAAGAGAGAGCCTAGTCCAAATATTTCGAATATTTGGTTTTAATCTTTTGTATGATATCTCTTGGATTATTTTTTGATCCTTGTATAGAATTATCCATAAAAACAGCAGATTCACCTAATATTGAATATATTCCATCAAGATTTTTTTTTTCCATCATACAGTTAAGTAAAATGTCATTTAATGTGGAAATCTCACCAATGTCTTTTTTTCCCATCATAGGAGCAAGACCCTTAATTTTATGAAAATGTTTTTCAATTGATTCACAATTTTTAGAGATATCTAAATCGTTCTTACAAGATTCTAAAATTTTCTGAATCGAGGCGATCTCGTCTTTAATTTCTTTAGTTGCAACCTTAATGAACTCATCAGACATCGAGTCTACATCTAAAAGATTTTAGGAGGTATTTTTATAGTCTGTGGAAATTTACAGGTTAAGTATTGAAGATTATCCAAAAAGCCTACTTTCTGGTTGGGATTCTTATTGCAGCAGCGGCTGTTAATCTAGTTTTATTGTATCAAGCTCAGCAAGAAAGTACTGATGAATCATATACAATTATTCGTGCAGCTGATCTAAAAGCAAAAGTCGAAACACTAGCTAGTCTTGCAAATTCAATTGCAAGTGGCAACGAAGTAGATCGCCAAACTCTAAAAGATGAAATGAATGAGTTTGAATCAGTTCTGAACATATTAAAAACAGGTGGAACAATTAGAGGGCAATCAGTTGTTACGATTCCTGAAAACATTTTAGATGAATATAAAAAAGTGGTAGATTCTTGGAAAATTTACAGGCAAAGTGCTGAACAAATACAGACAACGGCAGTATTTCATCAAGAATCAGTTAATTCATTAAATTACATTTTAGAAAAAAATGGCGAAATGGCATTGACAACTGATTCACTAGTTAGAGAGTTAGAACCGCTTGACAGAGACTATAATAGACATAAGGAAATTGCACTCGAACTAAATGATCTAGCAAAGAGCATTGGGCAAAACGCATTATTGATTTCAATAGGTGAGGAAGAAGGAGTTCATGATAAACTCCAAAAAGACAGGTTAGCATTTGAGGCAGGAATTAGAAAATTACTTCAGGTTTCTACAGATGACCTGGATTTAGCTAGTATTGGGGAAAGTCCAGAAAATTTGATACCCATTCCAAGGGAAAACTCTAACGCATTAAGAGAACTAGATCCATTGTGGGAAGCTGTGCAGCTAAGAGTTGCAATCCTAGAAAAGAATCCATTACTATCTAATGAATTTGGTACTGCGTTTAGTAAGCTAAAAGAAGAAAGATTGGTACTAATTGGAGCACTTGATAATTTACTTGATTCGTGGAACCAAGAACTTCAATCAAGAAGCTCACAACGAGGAACGGTTGTTCAAACACTTTTGGTAGTAGACATTGCAATTTTTCTACTTGTGATAGTAGTAGTCAGACAATCGCTTAACCCACTTGAGATAATTACAAGAGCACTCTCAAGGGTCAAGGAAGGAATCTATGGCGAAAAAATTAATTATAAAGCAGCAGATGAAATCGGTGAGCTTGTCAATACATTTAACATAATGTCAGATACAATAAAACAAAAAACTGAAGAGGCCAAAGCAACTGACATTGCAAAAGATGAATTTTTATCGATGATTACACATGAATTAAAAACTCCACTTGTTCCGATTCAAGGATATGTAGATATTCTATTAGGAGAACACTTGGGAACACTTACTGAAAAACAAAAGGAACGCTTGAAAATTATTAAAACAAGCTCTGAGTCATTGTTAAGAATTATTTCAGATCTTTTAGATGCACAAAAACTTGAGCTTGGAAAATTAGTTGTTAAAAAAGAAAATCATGATATCAAGGATACTATTGATAGAGCAGTCGAATCCTTACAACCCCGTGCGTTAGAAAATAAAGTTACAATAAAGCAACACTTGAGTAAAGAGATTATCATACCACATGATCCAGAAAGAATAAGGCAGGTCTTAACAAATTTGGTTAAAAATAGTCTAGATGTGGTACAGCAAAACTCTGGTCTAATAGAAATTTTTGTGGAAGATTCTGCAAAGGAAGTAAAGATTAGCGTAAAAGACAATGGGCCGGGAATTCCAATTAATAAGCAAGAAAATCTTTTCAAAAAATTCTATCAGGTGGATACTTCATTAACAAGAGAGGTTGGGGGTAGTGGACTAGGACTAGCCATCTGCAAGGGATTAATAGAAGAGCATGGAGGTACAATTTTTGCAGAAAGTGCACCAGGCATTGGCTCTACTTTTACTTTTACTCTCCCAAAAAGCCACCAGCCAGTATAGTGAATCATTATGATCTAAAAACTAAAAATTATAAAACACAGGTCTAGACATGAGGTTTTTGCTAGTATCGCATATGGCAATGGAAAGCTTGGAGATAATAGAAAACTGTAACCGGGATTTCTACTCTAATTGCAAGGCATATTTTGATGCTTTACAAAAGCAAGGAAAAACGGATTTTGGTTTTGAAGATGAGTTTTACTTCACAATGCCTGCAATTTCTGGTACTGCATAAGATTTAGCAATACCACACGATAATTGTAGTTGTGGAGAAAAACTTAGAAGATTTTGCTCAAAAAGCAGTAAGTTATGCATTAGATGAAGGATGCCAATATTGTGATATTAGAGCAGAAATAATATCAAAAAAAGGAATTACAATAGAAAATAATGAAATAGAAAATTCTACTGAAATAAACGATCATGGGATAGGCATTAGAGTTTTAAATAATGGGGCCTGGGGATTTTTTTCAATTTCCAACCCTTTAGAATTTAGTGAAATCAAAAAAGGAATTCATGATGCGGCGAATGCGGCACTTTACTATTCTTCAAAAAAGAAAAAAAAGACAATTCTTGCAAGTTGTCCTGCAATTGTTCAAAAAATAGATTTTCCTGTTAAAATTGTTCCAACAATTGATGAATTGGTTGAAATTGGCAATGATTGCAGCAAAATAATCCTACAAAATAAGAGAATCATAAAGTCTCAGATCAGTTTAGGATATAGTACAGTATCAAAGTTTTTTATTAATAGTGATGGCTCTAAAATTAATCAAAATTTTACCGATGTAGTAGCTGATCTTTCAGCTACTGCGCATGATAATGGCTTAACCCAGTCAGTAAACATTACCGAAGGTGGAAGAGGAGGAATTGAGAAATTATCTTCTGAAATAGATATCATAGATTCTTCAAAATTCATTTCGGAAAAGGCGTCGCAGCTAATAGATGCAAAACCTGCAAAAGAAGAAAAAGCTACCGTAATCATGAATCCAGATTTTGTTTCTCTGTTAACACATGAAATACTTGGTCATCCTTCAGAGGCAGATAGGGTTCTTGGAAAAGAGATGGCTTGGGCTGGAGGAGCATGGTGGGCTGGAAAGTTAGGTGAAAAAATTGGCTCTGATAGTCTCAATGTATTTGATGATCCAACAATTGAAGGGACCCTAGGATGGTATCGGTTTGATGATGAAGGAAATAAGGCCAGTAGAACTATGCTTATCAAAAATGGAGTACTCTTAAACCATTTGCAAAGTAGAGAAACAGCAGAAATTTTTCACACAAATCCAAGTGCAAATATGCGAGCATCCTCCTATCGATTTATGCCACTCATTAGAATGGCATGCACATGTGTTGACAAAGGCGAATGGGAACCTGATGAAATGATAAAAGATGTTAAAAATGGATATTTGATTTCTAATATGAAAATTCCTTCAATTGATATGAAAAGATACAATTGGAGTATTTCGTGCCAATTTGCTCAAAAAATTGAAAAGGGGGAAATCACCGATTTATTACGAGATGTGATTGTATTAGGTACCGCACCAGATTTCTTCAACTCAATTGATGTTTGTGGTAAAGACTTTACAGTTAGGCCAATCACAAATTGTGGTAAGGGAGATCCAATGCAGTCAATGATTATGGGAAATGGTGGCCCTTCTATTAGGGCAGTTGCTACCATTCGGAGTGTCTAGATGAACTCTTATGAAGAGATAAGAAGTCAAATAATAAATTGTACAAAATGTGAACTTTGTAAAACTAGGAAAAATGCTGTACCTGGAAAGGGAAATCTGAAATCTGAAATAATGTTTGTTGGGGAAGCACCTGGTAGAAGTGAGGATAATGTTGGCGAACCATTTGTTGGGGCTGCTGGAAAAAAACTTTCAGCTGCTCTTGAAAAAGCTGGAATCTCAAGAGAGTTAGTTTACATTACAAATGTAGTAAAATGTAGACCGCCAAATAATAGAGTTCCAACTCTAGAGGAAAAAAAATCATGTGAAAAATATCTAGAATCTGAGATTGCGTTAATCAAACCCAAAGTCATTTGTATAATGGGAAACACAGCATATCAATCCATATTGGGAGGAAATAACATTACAAAGGAGCGTGGAAAATTTATCAAAATAGATGGTAAAGTGTATTTTTTAACAATACATCCTGCGGCAGTAATTTACAATCAACAACTTGGGGATTTACTTGAAAAAGATATTAAAGAACTAGTAAAAGGTATCAAAAATTATGAGAAATAAGTGAGAACGCGATGAAAGTTCTGCCAAGATCATTTTACTCAAGGGATACAGTAAAGGTTGCAAGAGATCTTCTTGGAAAAAAACTTGTTAGAAAAATAGGAAATAAAACAATTTCTGGAATAATTACAGAGACAGAAGCATATCGCTACAAGGACGACCCTGCAAGTCATGCGTTTGGAGGAATAACTGAAAGAAATAAGGTCATGTTTGGCCAGGTGGGAATAGCATATGTTTACTTTACATATGGAATGCATTACTGCTTTAACGCTGTAGCAAGAAATAGTCATTATGATGCTGGAGCAGTTTTAATTCGTGCATTAAAACCAGAACTTGGGATAAACGAGATGATAAGAAATAGAAAGATGGATTCATTGGATAATTTAACAGATGGTCCAGCAAAGCTTACTCAAGCCATGAATATTACGAAAAAACAATATGGGGAGGATCTTACTTCATCATCTACTTTGCACATAATTGAGGGAATTGTGACTAGGAAAATTAGAGCATATCCTAGAGTAGGAATAAAAAATGGAACAGATTTGCTTTGGAATTTTAAAATAGAAATCTAATCTTTCTTTTCTTCTTCAAGTGTCCATGGAGCAAATTTACCAAGAATCTTTTCCCAATCTAAGCGAAGAAGTAAAAATATTGCAATAGTCAAAGATGCGCCAAACACAATCATTCCTATGTAGATTGTGCTAGCATCATGAATGTTCTCAAGTAGTGGGTCAAGTAGTGAAATGCCGACAAAGTGGGATACCAGTACTATGATGTAGCTTAAGACAATTTTTCCAGTTAAAGTAGCCACAAAAAATCTTTTAGGGTTATATTTTGCCAAGCCTAGTGGAATGTACACAAGATCATCTGGGATTGGAGTGGCTGCTGCTACAAATGTTGCTGCACCTCCATATCTTTTTACTAATCTTTCAAAAGGTTTCATTCTTTTTCTTGTCTTGTCAGAAATAATACGTCTACCGCCATAACTTACATAGAAAATAATCTGTTTTGCGACAGTAGACATAACTGCAGATAAAATAGCTAAAATATGGAGATTAAATTGATCACCAACTGCCATAGTTGCTAGTAACACAAACGACGGGATCGGAACAAATGGAATCAGTGAACCAAAAAAACTCACAAGACTAAGAGCAAGGTAACCTACCTCAGATGCAAAAGGAAAGAGTATTTGTGAAAAAACAGTAAAATCCACTAACCAATGATTTTACTAGCGCTATTTAACCCTAAAAATTGGAAAAATTACTTACAAGGTTGTTTTTTGAATCTAAATCATTAAAATATCTTATTTTGATAGTGGTATTGTATTGATAAAAAAAGAATATCAGATGATCTGTCAGAAAATCTCTAGAATTAGTCCATACATCAGATTTGTCGGTGTTATTGGAACTAAGGGAGAATTATTAGCATACTATAGGAGACCAAACTTTAAGCCATTACTAAATGCAAAAAAAACCCATAATCAATTTTCAAACATTGCAATTAGCACAGGTCTTGATGCAGTTTTTGATAAGGAGCTTGGAGAAACCATGTTTGTATGGGAGGAGCGAAAAAAAGTACAAACCATTTCGTTTAAAGTTAAAAAAAATAGGATTTGGGTTTCAATAGATAAAAAAGTAGTGCGCTCGGAGATGCTTCGAATTATTGATGCATGTTTGCCAATAGTAAAGTTCTATTCATAAAGCCAACAAATAGCAACTAATATTGACCAATTCCTTGCTTTACAAAATATTTGAATAGTTCCGGTAAATTCGTGGCTAAACTATCAGATTTTTAACTAGAAGATCATAGATTAACTGTGGAAAAATCCAGATTATTAGAATATATTATAATTATTGGAAGTGTAGTAGCTATCATCATCTTAATTTTCCCGTTTTTGTTTCCTATTCATCTATCTTATTATGAATTTTATACTGTAAGCAAAGTACCAGAAATTTACAACGAAAATGTCTTCTTATCATTTCATTGGAAAACAGCAAATGAGGTAATCACAGGAGAACCGGTGGAAGTATGGGTTGAGGCTCAATTGCCATACAATCACACGGACCAATTACAAAATATCGAAATAATCTTTGAGGGTATTGGATATTATGCTAAATCATCAGAGAATTATTTTGAAAGAATTTCCACAAGTGAGAAAGTTGAATTAAAATCGTATGAAGTTGGAGAGAGAATGTTTCGATCTGAGCCCATTAAATTAAGATATGCCGTAGAAGGGGCTAAAGATGTACTTTATTGTGATTATAATGTTAAGCCTTCTTGTGCAAAACTTCTCGAGATAATCGAAGTAGCACCCCATGCAACAATGTTTGATATTTCGATGTCAAAAATAATGTTCGTTGGAACCATAGGAATTTTTGTATTGACAATCATAGTTGCAGTGTTCACTCTCAGATTAGAACGCTATATTTCAAGACTCAAAAATTAAAAAAGAGGTTTTAAATCCTTCAATGCATATATGTGAATGAAAGAATTCATTTGGTCATCATTATTCATATAACCAACACATTACGTAACCTGAATCGGTTTTGAATCTGGGTGGGTCTTTTTTGCATTTTTCCATAGCCTCTGGACATCTGTCAATGAATCTACAACCTCTCTTTGGTTCAAGAAGATCTGGTGGATTGCCTTTGATGAATTTGGGTTTTTTGCCATGTAAAGTAGGAATTGATTCTAAAAGGCCTTTTGTGTATGGGTGCTTTGGATTTTTGTAAATTTGTTGTGATGTTCCAAACTCTATCATTTGGCCTCCATACATTATCCCAATTTTATCAGCAATTTCAGAAAGTACTGCCAAGTCATGAGTAATTAGCATTATTGACATTCCATCGTTTTTTAGTTTTTTTAGAAGATTGACAATTTGAGCTTGTGTTAACACATCAAGTGCAGTGGTTGGCTCATCTGCAATGACAAATTTGGGCTTTAGTAATAATGCCATTGCGATGATTACTCTTTGTTTCATTCCTCCACTAAGTTCATGAGGATATTTTTTTAGTACATCTTCATTTAGATTTACAGAATTAACTGCGTCAAGAATTAATTTTTCAGAGTCACCCTCATAATTGTGCTGCTTTAAAACTTCAACAAACTGTTGTTTTATCGTATAAACTGGATCAAGGGAATTCATTGCTCCTTGAAATATCATAGAAAATTTTTTCCATCTATATTTTTGATTAAAATCAGACTCTGTGAGGTCTAAAATAGATTTGCCATCAAAAATTATTTTTCCTGAGACAATTTTTCCGCCTTGAACCATACGTATCATTGAGAGTCCCAAGGTACTTTTTCCACAAGCACTTTCTCCTGCTATTCCAATTGATTCATCTTTTTCTAATGAGAAATTTACATCATCCAAAGCATGAACTTGTCCCTTTGATGTATGATATTGCGTTGTAAGATTTTCAACATCAAGAAATGTCATGCTTTTTTTACAATATACTAGTAGATTTGATTTTTGCAAGAAGGGATATATGCAACTTTAAGCAAATGAGAAAAAGTCGATTCTAATGCAATTTGGTCGTACCCATAACATTGAAGATTTTAATTCTAAAATGATAGGGCAAAAGGTGATTTTTGGAGGATGGGTAGAGGATCTGCGAAAACTAGGGAAAATGACATTTCTTACCGTTCGTGATGTAACAGGCTTGGCTCAAGTTATCGTAAAAGATGATGCCAGTAAGGAAGTTGAAGGAATCACTAGACAGAGTGTCATAAGGGTAGAGGGAACAATTCAGGAAACTAAAGCACGCGATTTTGAGTGTGAGGTCAAGGCAGAAAAGATTGATGTTCTATCAAATGCGGTGTATCCCCTTCCAATTGATCCTATTGGTAGATTGGAAAGCAATATTGACAATCGCCTAAATGCTAGGGCTTTGGATATGCGAAATCAAAAAACTGCTTCAATTTTTAAGCTCAGGCATCATGTACTAGATTCTATTAGGAAAACTCTATCAGAAAAAAAATTCATTGAGATCACCACACCCAAGATAATTGGAAGTGCTAGTGAAGGAGGAGCAAACCTGTTTTCGCTAGAATACTTTGGTAAAAAAGCGTATCTTGCACAAAGCCCACAGTTGTATAAAGAGCAGATGACCATTGGTCTTGAACGAGTTTATGAGATTGCGTCATTTTATCGTGCAGAAAAATCACATACTGGAAGACACCTCAGTGAGTTTACTAGTGTAGACATTGAAGCTGCATTCATGGATTATACTGATGTAATGGAAATTTTAGAATCGCTAGTTGTAGAAGTTTACAAATACACTTTAGAAAAATGCAAAAAAGAACAAGATGCAATTGGAATAAAGATTAATGCTCCGTCCACACCTTTTGAGAGAATTACGTATTCACAAGCCCTAGATGAATTAAAAAGCGCTGGGGAAAATTTGAAATTTGGAGATGATTTACTTGATTCTCATTTGAGAATCATTGGAAAAAACCATCCAGGCTTTTTCTTTTTAATGGATTGGCCCATGAAATTAAAGCCATTTTATATTCGTGAAAAAGATGAGGATCCAAAAATTTCAAGATCTTTTGATTTACAATATGGTTATCTAGAATTATCGTCAGGCGGCACAAGATTACATGATTCAAAAAAAATTATAGAAAGACTAAAGGAACAAGGACTTGACCCCGTTCAATTTGAAAAACATTTACAAGCATTTGATTGGGGAATGCCACCTCATGCAGGATGGGGGTTAGGGCTTGAGCGACACTTG
>Ga0233416_10000558_pt1 | contig 11584 bp, 10 predicted proteins | sample Sediment_Towuti__2_FD_188638 | JGI IMG/M metagenome (GOLD analysis project Ga0233416, IMG submission 188638) | Sediment microbial communities from Lake Towuti, South Sulawesi, Indonesia - Sediment_Towuti_2014_0_MG | ecosystem: Environmental > Aquatic > Freshwater > Lake > Sediment | place... | reverse complement strand
CATCGGCGGTTTCGATATATCCGTGATCCTGTTCTGACACCAGGCGAATGACCCTACCATGGGGCGGGATCTCGTGGGTCTTGGTCTCGCGCTTGAGGATACGGGCATAGTCTTCCAGTTGCCGTTTGGCGGCGTCGAAGGCGTCGCGGATCACGACATAGATGTCCTCCCGGGCATGGTTGTCGTGCTGCTCGCGGCTGACCACCAGTTCCTTGTTGGGGACGCCCAGTTCAAGGCGGATATGGAAAAGGTTGCCTTGATGATGGCGACGATGGCTGGCTTCGACCATCACACGACAGCTTATGAGTCTCGGGAAAAAGTCCTCCAGTTTGGCGGCCTTTTCTCGGATGGCGGCCTCCACGGCGTCGGAGTGAGAGATTCCACGGAAGGTGATTTGTAATGGTGTTTGCATGACAAGTCCTCACAACATACTATTTGTCAGTGAATGGGTTCGGGCATAGCGGACGAATGATGCTCCAGGATAAGCCAATCATTCCCCACTTTTTTATACACGTAGGTGTAGCGGGCAACGACCTGTTTGGCCTTGCCGCGGTCATCCAAATCGAACCGGTATACCCCGCTATTGATGGCAATATCACCGAATTTGCGAATGTTGCACTCCAAGATCTCGCCTTTTGGCTTCTTCTCCAGGAAGTGCTCGAAATAATCCTGGATCTCCGCATGATTGTGGCGCACGTGGTTTGATACCGTTGGCAATAGAACCGCGTCAGGAGCGTAGTTCTTGACGACCTTCTCTGGTGCGCCCGTGGCGAGCGAAGCGTTCCATCGGTCAAACAGCGCGGCGATCTCCACTGTCTCGCCCGATACAGAACAGCCTCGAAGTTCTTGTGCTTCAGACGGAGGCACAGCCAATCCAACAAGTAACGCCAGCAGTAGCGACCGAAACGAAAGGTCATGATTCATTAGATTTGTTCCCAGTCAGTTTGAATTTCTGGAATTGTGACGCCTTCCAGGGCCGGTCTTGATCTAAGTCAAGGCAAGGGATGTCCTCCGCCTGCATATTTTTGCTTAAATATTCGGTCATTGCGAGCGTACAGGAGGCAGGTATGGCCGTATCCGCACACGAGCAATCCCTGAGATCGCTGGTCACGTATATCGTTGACAAGCACCATGTCTACACGCGGGAGGCGTTTGCTGAGCTTGGGCAATTGCTCGATGAAGTCAGCTCAGCGCATGGCGAACAGCCGGATCTGGCGCGTCTCAAGTCAGTGTTTGGGGAGTTGCGTGCGGATCTCGTCCCGCACCTCATGAAGGAGGAGCAAGTGCTGTTTCCCTACATCGGGGACCTGGTACAGGCGCGGGAAGAACAACGTTCATGGTCGATGCCGCCATTCGGCACGGCACAGAACCCGATCCGGATGATGCGAAGAGAGCATGACGATGCCAACAGCCTGTTGTGTGCCATGCGGGACCTCATGGATGGCAGCAGTCTGGTGGACTGTGACTGTGCGGATTGCCGGCGTCTCTATGCGGGATTAAAGGCCTTCGATGAGGACCTCATGGAGCACATGCATCTGGAAAACGATGTGCTCTTCCCGAAGGTTCTGGCGTTGGAGGTTGAATTGATGCCATCCATAAGCACACGCTAGTGTGTCTTCCATTGCTGATCTGTTGGGGGCGGTTTCGGGACATCCCCCTGAAGATAAAGGGTGGGATACATCATTTTGCCGTGCAAATACTCGTTGCCTCGCTGCTTGCGGTCCCATTCTTCATCGCAGCGATGATACATTTCCATTGATCGGCAGTATGGGTCCTGGGGGACTTCCGACAACCACTGATGAGTTTTTGTCTGTCTGCAGGCTTCATTTGAAGCTGATCGGCGGTTAGATTCATCGCTTCTCTGCATAACCCGACTTCTTCCGGCTCAAAGAGGCCACAGGCCGAAAGAATAAAAGAGAGCGCGCACACAGAACTAAAAAGAAATAACGGTTTTTTCACGTATAGGCTCCCGTTTCCAAGAAAAATACCTTTCCGCGCTTAGGATATAGGCATAGCGCGCCGGACAGCAAAGAAATCCTGCAACAATGAGGCGCACTCCTCCGCCAAGAGGCCGCCCTGGACTTCCACCCGGTGGTTGAGCCGGTCTGTTCCCAGAACCTCAAAGACACTGCCCGCCGCTCCGCCTTTTGGATCACTCGCTGCAAAAACTACTCGCGCCACCCGCGCGTGTATGAGGGCGCCCGCGCACATCACGCACGGCTCGAGGGTGACATAGAGGGTGGTCCCTGGCAGGCGGTAATTGCCGAGGCGTTGGGCGGCGGCGCGCAAAGCGACGATTTCGGCGTGGGCGGTGGGATCATGGGCCGAGATCGGACAATTCCGGCCCTCGCCGATACAGTCATCTCCAAGCACCAGCACCGCCCCGACCGGCACCTCGCCCTCGGCTTCGGCTCGACGGGCCAGCGTCAGAGCATGGCGCATCCAGTGCTCGTCCGTGGGCATTTAGGTAAACCTACCTTTCAAGACCCAAGCGGTTGCTTGAGTCTTTCCGTGACCGTCGGCCGCAGGAGCGGCCGTCGAGCGTACAGGGATGTATTCATAGCGTGTCACGGAAAGATTCAAGCAACGAGGCCGAGTTTCCTACTCCCACTCAATAGTCGCAGGCGGCTTCCCGGAAATATCGTAGGCGACGCGCGAAACCCCCGGCACTTCGTTGATGATCCGATGGGCCACCTTGTCGAGCAGATCATAAGGCAGACGCGCCCAGTGGGCGGTCATAAAGTCCACGGTCTCGACTGCGCGGAGCGCAATCACATGCTCGTAATGGCGGGCGTCGCCGGTGACGCCGACGGACTTCACCGGAAGAAACACGGCGAAGGCCTGGCTGACCTTGTCGTAGAAATCATGGGCGCGCAGTTCCTCGATGAAGATGGCGTCCGCCCGGCGCAGGGTGTTGGCGTATTCCTGTTTGATCTCTCCCAGGATCCTCACCCCGAGCCCCGGACCCGGGAATGGGTGGCGATACACCATGTCGTAGGGCAGTCCCAGTTCCATGCCCATCTTTCGAACCTCGTCCTTGAACAACTCCCGCAGGGGTTCGACCAGCTTCAGGCGCATTTCCGCCGGCAGGCCGCCGACGTTGTGGTGGGACTTGATGACGTGGGCCTTGCCGGTCTTGGCCGCGGCGGATTCGATCACATCGGGATAGATGGTGCCCTGGGCCAACCATTGGATATCCGCCAATTTTGTCGCTTCTTCTTCGAAAACCTCGATGAAGAGCTGGCCGATGATCTTGCGTTTCGCTTCCGGGTCTTCGACGCCTTTCAGGGCTGAAATGAAACGTTTCTCTGCGTTGACCCGAATGACCTTGACGCCCATGTGCTGGGCGAAAGTGGCCATCACCTGGTCCCCCTCATGGAGCCGCAGGAGGCCATTGTCCACGAAGACGCAGGTGAGCTGGTCGCCGATGGTCCGATGGAGGAGGGTGGCGACCACCGAGGAGTCCACACCGCCCGAAAGTCCCAGGAGCACTTTGTCTCGCCCGACCATTTCCCGGACCCGCTGTACAACATCTTCAATGATATTCTCTGTGGTCCAGAGGCGCTCGCAGCCGCAGATCTCGTGGACAAAACGGCTCAGGATCCGCGCCCCTTGGCGGGTGTGGGTCACCTCCGGATGGAATTGGAGACCATAAAACCGCCGTTCCTCATTGGCCATCCCGGCGATAGGGCAGCCGTCCGTGGCGGCAATGGTCTTGAAACCGGGGGGCAACTGCGTCACCTGATCTCCGTGACTCATCCAGACATCCAGGAGCCCCCAACCTTCCGCACTTGTATGGTCCTCGATATCCTTCAACAACTGCGAATGGCCCCGCGCCCGCACCTGGGCGTAGCCGAATTCGCGGATATTGGAGGACTCCACCCCGCCGCCCAGTTGAGCCGCCATGGTCTGCATCCCGTAGCAGATCCCGAGCAGCGGCACGCCCAGTTCAAAGACAATCGATGGCGCTTTCACGTCTGACGACACGGTGACCGATTCCGGTCCGCCGGAGAGAATAATCCCGCGGGGATTGAAATCCCGCACTGCCTGGTCGGTCAGGTCGAAGGGCTGTATCTCGCAGTAGACTTCCGCCTCCCGAACCCGCCGGGCAATGAGCTGGGTGTACTGGGAACCGAAGTCGAGGATGAGGATGCGCTGGTGGTGGATGTCGGTCATGGAGAATTATTCTACATGCATGCTTACGAGAATCCGCAGCGTTCAGCGATATTCCTCGTGTTCTCTCGGAGACTGCTCCGACTCAACCTCAACCCGAATGGGTGCAAGGCGTGGTGCTTGTAAGACTCGACGCCCAGACTCGATCGCGCAGGCCAACCAGGGCGCGCCGGTTAGGGCTATGGCATCCAAGAAGCAATAGCCGGCGGCAATACCGCTCGGCGGATTCGCCTGCGGCAGATTGCCCCATGACGGCCAGAACTCGGCCCACGCCCACGTCCCCCAGTAAGTACCGATCAGTTCCAGATAACTCGTGATGAGAAAAGCGCCGAGGTAGACGCGCGGTGAGCGCCCGAAAAAGACGAATCCGGCAAACACCAGGAACAGCACAGCTCCTCCCGTATCCGCCCGAGCGGCGAACGTAACGCCCCACAGCGCCCAGGCCGCGCCGACCCCCAAGACTCCGGTAGTTATCGCGCGCTGGTAACGTTTGAAAAACGCAGAGCGGGCTAGAGCAACCGCTGTGAGATAGACCATGCCGTGGCCGGGCGGAACATAGGCGGGGACATTGTCAAAACGGTAGATATAAATGTGGTACATGGGTGCGAAAGTATATTCGCAGAGGGTCGCAGCCAGGATGGCGATAGCGACTTGCAGCCGAACTTGATTGTCCTCGCCGTGCAACAGGAGGAACAGGATTGTCCAGGCGCAGGCCCCGAGAGCATATTGGCCGAGGCGGCTCGCCTCGCCATCCAGGAAAAGGCCCAAGGATACACAGCCGAAAACGATAGCGGCGATAAGATAGTCACGCGAGGGACAGTTTAGTAAATATAGCAAACGGGGCAGGCTGGGCATGGGGTGATTTTGTTATGGGTTATGAATTCTGAGGCTATTATGGCATGTCCCAGGGGAAAGCCGCCAAGCCCTCCGCCGGGTCATTACAGCCTAAGACTGGAAATGCGCGTAAGGCGGAAAGATAGGTGAAAGTCCTTGGCAGGCGTTCCGCCCTGTTATCGTTATTTTTTGTGCTTCAAACACCGAATCGGATTACGGCGCAGCTTATTCCAGCCGATAATTGGGTGCTTCCTTGGTGATGGTGACGTCGTGGACGTGGGACTCGCGCATGCCGGCATAGGTGACGCGCACGAATTCGGCCCGGGTCCGCATTTCTTCCAGAGTGGCGCAGCCGGTGTAGCCCATGGCAGCACGGATACCGCCCAGGAGCTGGTGGATGATGACAGCGAGGCTGCCTTTGTACGGCACCCGGCCCTCAATGCCCTCTGGCACCAGTTTCTCGATCTCGCCGCTCTCCTGGAAATAACGGTCGGACGAGCCGTGTTGCTGGGCCATGGCGCCGAGTGACCCCATCCCACGATAGGATTTGTAGGAACGGCCCTGATACAACTCCACTTCGCCGGGCGCTTCCTCGGTACCCGCGAACAGGCTCCCGATCATGACCGCGTGCGCCCCTGCGGCGATGGCCTTGGCAATGTCGCCGGAATAGCGGATCCCGCCGTCGGAGATGAGCGGTAACCCCGTCCCTTCCAGGGCCTTTTGGACATTGTTGACTGCGGTGATCTGGGGTACGCCGATGCCGGTGACGATGCGCGTCGTGCAGATGGAACCCGGTCCGATCCCGACCTTGACCGCGTCGGCCCCATATTCCACCAAGGCGCGCGCAGCCTCGGCGGTGGCGATGTTGCCGCCGATAACCTGGGTTTCCGGATAGCGGCCCTTGACCCAACGTACCATGTCCAAGACACCCTGGGAATGGCCGTGGGCGGTGTCCACCACGATAACATCGACACCTGCCTCCACCAAGGCGGCCACCCGTTCTTGGGTCCCCCCTCCAGTGCCCACCGCCGCGCCTACCCGAAGGCGCTCATGCACGTCTTTGCAGGCGTTGGGGAATTCCTCGGCCTTCTGGATATCCTTAACCGTGATAAGCCCTCGCAATTGAAACTTATGATTCACCACCAGCACCTTCTCGATGCGGTGCTTGTGCAGAAGCGTGACGACCTCTTCCCGGCTGGCCCCCTCGCCCACAGTCACGAGCTTCTCTTTGGGGGTCATGATGGTGCTGACTGGATTGTCGTAGCGCGTCTCAAAACGAAGGTCGCGGCGGGTGACGATGCCCACGAGATCCTCTCCTTTCACCACCGGCACTCCAGATATGTTATTGGCGCGGGTCAGCTCGAGGACCTCGCGAATGGTGGTCTCCGGCGACACGGTGATAGGGTCCTTGACCACACCGCTCTCAAATTTTTTGACCTTACGGACCTCGGCTGCCTGCTGTTCAGGGCTCAGATTCTTGTGAATGATCCCAAGCCCTCCTTGTTGGGCCAGGGCGATCGCCAGCCGACCCTCGGTCACGGTGTCCATCGCGGCCGAGAGGATCGGAATATTGAGCCGGATAGTCCGGGTCAGCTGGGTGTCGAGACTAACCTCTTTCGGCAAGACCTTGGAATGGGCGGGTAGCAGCAGGACGTCGTCGAAAGTGAGGGCTTCTCCGGATATGCGCATAGCGACTTGACTCACAAGAACAATAACATATTGGTCATTATAGGTTTTCCCTATAGTGCGGACAACGCAAATGGGGAGTTACCTTTTTCAAGGACCTATTCGGCAGTGTACAATGTTTAGGCTACGTTTCTTGTTGGATTTGACGCATTGGATACGCAATTTTCTAGGATAGAGCGATTACCACCGTACGTGTTTAGCGTAGTGGGAGACCTCAAGATGCAGGCCCGCCGCCGCGGCGAGGACATCATCGACTTTGGCATGGGTAATCCCGACCAGCCCACCCCGCGGCACATCGTCGACAAACTGGTAGAGGCGGCGAGCCGTGAGGACACGCATCGCTATTCGGTCTCTAAGGGGATCCCCCGGTTACGCAAAGCCATCTGCGATTGGTACAAGCGGCGTTACGATGTGGTTCTGGACCCGGAGACGGAGGCCATCGTCACCATCGGTTCGAAGGAAGGATTGGCCCATCTGGCCATGGCGGTAGTGGACAAGGGCGATGTAGTCCTGGTGCCCAATCCCGCCTACCCCATTCATCCTTTTGGGTTTGTGATCGCCGGAGCGGACGTGCGGCACGTGCCCATCGGACCCGGAATCGATTTTTTCGCTGAACTGGAAAAGGCCATCCGTGACTGTTGGCCGCGCCCGAAGATGTTGGTGCTAAATTTCCCCAGCAACCCTACCTCCCAATGCGTGGAGTTGCCGTTCTTTGAACAGGTGATTGACATTGCCCGTGAGCATCAGATCTGGGTGATCCAGGACATTGCCTATGCGGACATCGTCTTCGATGGATACAAGGCGCCGTCCATCCTGCAGGTGCCGGGGGCCAAAGACATTGCCGTGGAATTTTTTTCGCTCTCTAAGAGCTACAACATGCCCGGATGGCGGGTGGGGTTCATGGTTGGCAATCCCATCCTGGTCAAGGCCCTGGCCCGGCTCAAGTCCTATCTTGATTACGGGACTTTTACCCCCATCCAGGTAGCCGCCATCGCAGCATTGGAGGGACCCCAAGAGTGCCTGACCGAGATCTGCGAGATGTACCGAAGACGGCGGGATGTACTCTGCGATGGCTTGAATCAGGCCGGCTGGCCGGTGGAGAGACCCCGCGGCACCATGTTCGTGTGGGCCCCGATCCCTGAGCAGTATCGGGGTATGGGATCCCTGGAGTTTTCCAAAAAGCTGCTGCTGGAAGCAAAGGTGGCCGTCTCCCCAGGGGTTGGCTTTGGCGAATATGGCGATGGCTATGTCCGCTTTGCGTTGATTGAGAATGAGCACCGGACCCGCCAGGCAATCCGCGGGATTCGAGAAATGTTGAGAAAAGACCATCGTCTGGTCGTAGAGGCGGGCATAGAGAGGAGATGTAGTTGAAACCGGTAAAGGTTGGATTGTTGGGGCTTGGCACCGTCGGTGGCGGTGTGATCCGGGTACTCAAGCGCAATGGGGATGAGATCAGCCGCCGGGCTGGGCGGGCCATCCAGGTAACTCATGCTGCGACGCTGGATTTTGAGCGGGCCCAGGAACTTCCCCTGGTAGGGGTAAAGCTCACCGCGGACGCCTCCCAGGTGGTGGACGATCCGGAGACCCAGATTATCGTGGAACTGATGGGTGGACTCGAGCCGGCGCGTACGCTCGTGCTGCAGGCCATCGCCAACGGCAAACCCGTGGTCACCGCCAACAAGGCGCTCGTCGCCAACCACGGCAATGAGATCTTCCGCGCCGCACAGAAGAGTGGCGTCATGGTAGCCTTTGAGGCGGCGGTGGCGGGCGGCATTCCGGTTATCAAGACCCTGCGGGAGGGGCTTGCCGGCAATCGCATTGAGTGGCTCGCCGGGATCATTAACGGCACCGGCAACTTCATACTCACGGAAATGCGCGAAAAGGGCCGGGACTTTGACGAGGTCCTGCGCGAGGCCCAGCGCCTGGGCTACGCCGAGGCGGACCCGACCTATGACGTGGAAGGGATCGATGCAGCCCACAAGCTCACCATCCTGGCCGCAATCGCCTTCGGCATCCCGCTCCAGTTCGACAAGGTCTATACCGAAGGCATCAGCAAGATCACCCCGGAGGACATCGGTTACGCGGAACAACTGGGTTATCGCATCAAGCACCTCGGCATCGCCCGTAATACCGGGAAGGCCATCGAGCTTCGCGTCCATCCCACCCTGATACCCGAACGGCGGCTTTTGGCCAATGTGAACGGGGTGATGAACGCCGTCCTTATAAAAGGCGATGCGGTGGGGCCGACCCTTTACTACGGCGCGGGAGCAGGTTCCGAGCCTACTGCATCCGCCGTGGTCGCCGACTTGGTGGACGTGGTGCGGGCAATGACTTCCGATCCGGAGAACCGGGTCCCCCATCTGGCCTTCCAGCCGGACGCGCTGTCCGATCTGCCAATAGCTCCCATGGAGGACGTGGAGACCGCCTATTATCTGCGGCTGACTGCAGAGGACCGTCCCGGCGTCCTGGCCGATGTGACTCGTATTTTCGGCGACTTGCAGATCAGCATCGAGGCCATCCTGCAAAAGGAGCCGCTGCACGAAGAACGGCACGTGCCCATTATCTTCCTCACCCACCGGATCCAGGAACGGTCCATGAATGCAGCGATCCAGCGAATCCAGTACCTGCCTTCCATCAGGGGTCCAGTCACCCGCATCCGTCTTGAAACCCTCGGCTAACGGAGAATGGCGCCATGCATACCCGGCCTCGTTACACTGGACTGATCGAGCGTTACCGTGATCGCCTGCCCATCCATGACGACGTCCCCATCATCAGTCTGGGCGAGGGCAATACGCCGCTCATCCGGCTCAACAACATCCCCCGTCTGCTCAAGAAAGACGTAGATATCTATGTGAAATACGAAGGTCTCAATCCCACCGGCTCGTTCAAGGATCGGGGCATGACTATGGCCGTGACCAAGGCGGTGGAAGAGGGCAGCCGGGCCATCATCTGTGCCTCCACCGGCAATACTTCGGCTTCGGCTGCGGCCTACGCAGCGCGCGCCGGGATTACCGCCTTCGTCTTGATACCGGAGGGCAAGATCGCGCTCGGCAAGCTCGCCCAGGCTATGATGGAAGGAGCAGTAGTGATCCAGATCGACGGTAACTTCGACGTCGGCATGCGGCTGGTCAAAGAAGTCGCCGATAAGGCCCCGGTGACCATAGTCAATTCCATCAATCCCTATCGTCTCCAGGGACAAAAGACCGCTGCCTTCGAGATTGTCGAAGAGCTGGGCCGGGCGCCGGATTATCACTGTATCCCCGTGGGCAACGCCGGCAACATCAGCGCCCACTGGATGGGCTATCAGGAATACTTCGAGCACGGCCTGGCGAACGACCGCCCTAAGATGTGCGGCTATCAGGCCAGCGGCGCCGCGCCGTTTCTGCGCAGACACATGGTGGATCAGCCGGAAACGGTAGCCACTGCCATCCGCATCGGCCATCCCCAGTCCTGGGACAAGGCTTGGGTCGCCCAAAGGGAATCTCAAGGATGGTTCGATGAATGCGCCGACGAAGAGATCCTGGTGGCCCAGAAACTTTTGGCCGAAAAAGAGGGCATCTTCTGCGAGCCAGCCTCGGCCACCTCGATTGCCGGGGCCATGCGGGACATCCGGAACGGTAAAATCCCCGAAGGCAGTCAGATCGTCTGCACTCTGACCGGCCACGGCCTCAAAGACCCTGACATCGCCATCCAGCAGAGCACTGCGCCAGTGGTTCGCATCGAAGCCACGCTTGACGAAGTACAAAGGGCGATTTTGAATAACTTGAGTTGATTCCCGCCTGGCCCAGCTACCCCTCCGACTAACCCTGTTCATTCCTGGCCTTTTGGGTCCCGCGCTGGAGCCAGGGGAGCTGCGCTCGGTTCCCCGCGTTGCGGCTCTGGAACGGCTCCTGGCCCGGGCATCCATAGAAAACAAGGAGCCTCTTCCATACGAGGCCGAGCTTTGTGATCTCTTTGGCGTCAAGGCCGCGCCGGGGCGAGACCTTCCCATCGCTGCTCTCACCCATCTTGTTGATTTTGATGATGGCCATGAAGGCGTCTGGATGCGTGCCGATCCAGTGTATCTACATCCGGATCTGAGCAAGTTACTTCTGTTACTTGACGCGGAGGCCCTACGCATTGAACGCGCAGACGCCCAATCCCTCCTGGAGGAACTTAATGCAGGGCTGAATGAGGAGGACTGGCGATTGATAATGGGAAAAGACCCCGCCCGCTGGTATCTGCACCTGAAATCGCTGCCGGAGATCCGTACCTGCCCGCCGCTCGCAGCCCTCGGCCGGCCCGTAGACTCCTATTTACCGGCGGGTCCGGAGAGCAGGCGCTGGCAGCGTTTGACCAATGAGGCGCAGATGATTCTCCATGCTGCGGAAATCAATCGAACGCGGCAGACCCGTGGAGACATGCCCGTCAATAGCCTATGGTTTTGGGGGGCTGGGACTTTGCCTTATGTCCCGCCTGGGCGTTGGTCCTGGGTTTTCGGCGACGATCTCCTCGTCCAAGCGCTGGCGAAGCATTGTGCTTGTCCTTACGGGAATACACCGATAACAGTCCTGTCGCTTTTCGCAGAACAGAACATTGGAAGCACCCCGTTGGTCGTCATATCTGCTGGCCGGCGGCTCCGGCAGGCCCATGATGTAGCCGGTTGGCGTGACTATCTGTCAAATCTGGAGAAGAACTGGTTTGTCCCGATACTCGCCCTCCTGCGGCAGGGACATCTGGCTTCTGTTGAGCTATTGGCAGATGCCTGCCTGTGGGGTTTGACCAGGAGAACTTTGTGGCGCTTTTGGAAGAAAACCAAGCCGTTGGGCCGATAGGAAAAAGTGGGCAAGGATTTTTTTCCTTGCCCATTTCTGAGGATCACGCCACGCGGACCATATGGCCCGTCTTCACG
>Ga0233416_10000557_pt1 | contig 11589 bp, 7 predicted proteins | sample Sediment_Towuti__2_FD_188638 | JGI IMG/M metagenome (GOLD analysis project Ga0233416, IMG submission 188638) | Sediment microbial communities from Lake Towuti, South Sulawesi, Indonesia - Sediment_Towuti_2014_0_MG | ecosystem: Environmental > Aquatic > Freshwater > Lake > Sediment | place... | reverse complement strand
GCGGTTTCAGCGTGGCATCAGCCTTGTCCAGGACCCGGAAGATGCCCCAACTGCCTTCAGCGAAGTGGGAGGCACGACCGCTGTAATACAGATAGTCTCCCGCCATCTGCTGCGGCCCCCCTGCGGTTGGAATAGCCGCATCGTACCGCTCACCGATCACCACATGCAGTGTGCTGCGTGGAATGGAGTTCTTGCTGTAGCGTTCCATCGGGAACCAGTGACCGCTGACGTGCCAGGAATGCACTTCGTTGGCGGATCCTTCGATCAACCGTACCACCACCGGGTCACCCAGGTACGCCCGCAACATCGGGGTCTCGGGGTCTCCGTGAATCCGGCTGCTGAATAACTGCGACGGATCCGGGTTGTTCGCCAGTCGTACCGACAGGGGCTCGACCCGCATGTTGTAGCCGCCCCCGGTCGTCGCTTCACCGCCGTTCAGGAACTTCATCGGCGACAGATTGAGGCGGGCCGGGTAGACTGCGGACGGCGTGCCATCCACGGAAATCGCTCCAACCTTGACTTGAGGATTATCGGCCGTAATCAGTTCCGAGGTCCTGGGATTTGAGTCCATGACCTGCGTGACGATCTCACGGAATGAGCCCCGGATATGCGCGGACACCGGTTCGGTCGTGTGAATATCGGCCACCGGCCCGCTGCGGACTTCCTTGCCGGTCACCGGGTCATGATACGTGGACCGCGGCGGCTCGGCGATGAACGTGGAGTAGAAACCATGGCCCCAGCCGTCCAATCCGAACACGTGGTCGTGCCAGAAGGTGGTGCCGAAATCGGCGTCCACATACCACCGTTCGCGGATCCACTCCACCGACACGATCTCGCCCTTCTTGTGCTGATACTTCAGCGGCCGCTCAAACGTGATGGTATTTCCCTGGATCTTGCTGATCCGGCCCGATTCAAACCGCCCCACTTCGTCCATGCCCACGCCCAATTCGGTCTTGACGTGATAACGCGATGCGTCTTTCACGGTGATGCTGGTCGCACCCTTAGCCGCATCGGCCTCGATCGTCGTGTTCATCGGCACCGGCATGCCCTTGCCGGGATGCTCGTCCTTGAGAATCGTGAATGGTCGCAGCGACATCTCGTAGGAGAAGCCGATGATGGGACCGTCCGACGCCTGCGTGTCGAACTGGAACATATGCGGGTGCAGGTTCGTCTTGCTGGAAAACCCTTGTCGCTGATCGTCTTTCAACTCGCTCTTGTACACGACGTCGATACAATCCTGCACATTGCCGCGGATGACCAGAGGCATTTGTTTGGCGGGATTCTTCCGGACTTCCTGTTCTTCTTCATGCAGTACGTAGAGCATTCCGTCCGGATCCACGATCGCAGGTGTCTTGGCCGTCGCCTTCTTGAGCGTAATCGGCAACGTGATCGCGTGGATATTGAAGAATTTCTGCGGCGCCCCTTCCGGGCACAGGCTCCATGGGCCCTGCTCGCCCGGTTTCGGTGGTTCGGTGGAGTTGCTGCCGTCGTCGCGGCGGTGGATAGGTTCTAACCAAGGCGCGCCGCTATGACTTGGAGAGAAGGGCACGCGCCGGCCCAGGTGCGGCCGCAGCCACGGCCAGGCGATCTTACCGGATTGCGCATCGAAGAGAATCTCCTGCCGCTTTCCCGGCGTCGCCGACTTATAGTTGACCCATTCATAGGTCGTCTCGGGTTCGCTCATAGCCTTCTGCCCCTCCCAGGTCCAATCGTTGACGGTCGGGTCATAGGCCAAGGTCTGTTCCTTCTCCATGTTTTTCTTGCCAGGCTTCCCTTGCGGCGGGAGCATCATCTCCACCCAATCCTTGAGGGAAACCTTGACCGGATTGGCCTTCCAATCGGTCTTGTCTTTGGTGATTTCGTATTTCTTGCCGCCATACCAGTCCACCGTAGTGCCGACCAGCTTGTCCGACGGAACGCCCGCCTTGATCTTGCCGACCCGGTCCGGCAGCTCCACGAGCGGCTGCATGACGTCGGTTTGGAAGCCCGGCGCCTGCAGCGTGTTGTATACGCGCCAGAAACCCCACATGCCCGTTACATAGTGTTGCGGGATGTGACAATGAAACACGAACTCGCCGGCCAGGGCCTGTAGGCCCCCCGAGCCGCCCTCGATCACCTGATCGTAGATCTCCGTCGGCCCGATGGACTGCACGTCCAAACGATCTGAGGGGTCGCTGATCGGAGGGAACTTCACCGGCCCATTCTTCGACACCGCGAAGTCAAGGTTGCTGTTTCCCGGCTGACGCGCCCATCGGATGGACCCGCCGTGCAGGTGGTGCGAATGTACGATCTCCGAGCCGCCCGCCATCCGGAACTTGGCCGGATCACCGAGGTAGGACCGGGGAATCGTCGTCGCCGGATCACCGAACGTATAGGACCCGTAGGCCATGGACTCATCGCCGTAGAACCCCATGTGGGCCTGGAGCTCGATGCGCGTGCCGTGCGGTTCGCTGCGATAGTTCAGCAGTCTCGCGCCAGGACGGTACGAATCGGTATGGGGATCGCGCTGCGGCAGCATTTCGCCCTTCTTGTTCAAGAGCCGAAAGGCTTCGTCGCCTGCCTCATGATAGAAGATCGCGAACTCACGGAAGTCCGCTCCGTTCGGGTCCTCGATCATTGCCTCCCAGCCGCTCGCCATCGGCTTGCCGTCAAACGGGCTGAGATAACGCGAGCCGCGCGGCTCCACGACGAGCATGCCGATCAACCCCTGGTTGAATTGCTCGCGGGACGCATGCGACCGGAAAAATCGCGCTCCCTCCTGCGTATCCGGCTTGATATACCATTCAAAACTCTGCTGCCCGCCCGGCGCAACCGTGGTATCCGGGTTGGAGGGGGTCGCCGGTTTGCCGGTGGCCGCCACCACCATGGATGAACCATTGATGACCAGGTTCGTCGGCTCATCGCTGACCTGGTTGTGAAGCGTGAGCTTGAGGCAGTCGCCCTGATTCGCCCGGATCACGAGCGGTTGGATGATGTCACCCTGCAAGCCGTTGGATACGGCCCCGGGATCGTTCTCTTTCTCCCTTGCTTCTCTGTTCGCCGTCTCCTCGCCTCGCGCCTTCTCAACGTTCTCGCTCAGCACGTACATGTAGCCGGGGAAATAGTCGAGAAACCGGCTCAGCGTGATCTCGATGTTGATCGCCGATACGTGATACTCTTTCACCGGCGCACTCGCCGGACAGCGCTGCCCGTTGTTGACGGCTACCTTGGCCGGGTCCTCCGCGACCAGCAGCACGCCCTGTTGGAGCATATGACTATTGGCGCCGGTGCTGTAGCCGCCCTTCTGTCCGATGAATTCCTGTTGCCGCTTTACCTCGTCCATCATACGGTCGTGCAGGACCGCACCGCCCTCGCGATACACGACCTTTTCCGCCGAACTCTGTCCGGCATCTCCATGATGGCTGTGCGGCTCGGCGGCCAGCCCGATCGGTGTCGCCGCAACACTCATTGCTACTAACAGGGTCGGGAGCATCACTGCTTGGCTGGACCTCCTGCACCTGCGGTTTGCTTCACATACGATGGACCTCATGGGACGGCCTCCTCTGATATGCCCGCCCCCACGGGCGGACTGGTTAAAGATGTCTTGACTATATTGATCTCCCACTTCACGCCTCCGCAGTCCTTGTGCGATGTGGAACCGGCCTCCGCTACCCGTCCGGCCCTGATACATTGGCAGGTTAAGAGCTGGTGAAGGGTTCCTTCTTGCGAAGGAGCGGGTCATTCGGAGGCCGGTCCAAAATCACCCAAACCCTCACCAGCGATGGTGACCTAGCGCAACCTTCGTGCCGCAAATCTCCGGAGGTCACTGAATCACCTGATTCCATTGATAGAAGCGCCGATGATCCACTTCGGCAGAGTTTGTCGCCCGGTTTGGACTGGCGCAATAATCTACTGAGCAGGACGGTTTTCTCAGGCGTTACGATCCACGAGTTGCAATTTCAAGGAGTTAGGCTGTCCAAACTGCTAGACAGAGAGCGGGGCGAATTGGGGCGGAGAGGGACAGCCGACAGGCTATTCGATGCTATGGAGGCGCAGTTTGTTATAGAGGCTTGCCCGACTGATCTTGAGCAGTCTGGCCGCCTGCACGCGGTTTCCGCCGGTCCTCGTGAGCGCGTCGACGATGCGGGCGCGCTCAGCCTGGGACACCGCTTCGCGCACGCTTGACCGCAGATCCTCATCCTCGGCCATCCGGGCGGGCACCACCAGGTTCTCGCACGGTAGCGTGGGCCCCGTGGTCGTCACCACGGTCCGTTCGATGTAGTGCTGTAACTCCCGGACATTCCCGGGCCAGGCTGCCTCGCGCAGCGCCTGCATCGCCTCATCCGTGATGCGCCGGAGCGGTTGACGGTGCCGCTTGCACGACCAGGCTAGGAAATGTTCTGCCAGGAACGGAATATCTTCCCGACGTTCCCGGAGCGGAGAGAGATAGAGCGGGAGGACCGCGAGTCGATAGTATAAATCCTGCCGGAAGACTTTCGCCTTGACCAGTTCCGTGAGGTCCTTGTTCGTCGCCGAGATGACTCGTACATCGACCTTGATCCGATGATTTCCCCCCACGCGTTTCAGTTCTCCTTCCTGCACCACGCGCAGAAGTTTGGCCTGAAAGGTCGGACTGGTGTCACCGATTTCGTCCAGAAACATGGTGCCGCCATCGGCCTCCTCAAATAGCCCCCGTTTGCTCGTCACAGCGCCGGTGAACGCCCCCTTGATGTGGCCGAACAACTCGCTTTCGAGGAGGGTCTCCGGCACCGAGCCGCAGTCGACCACGATAAACGGCTTGTCGCGGCGGCGGCTGAGTCGATGGATGGTCTTGGCGACCAGTTCTTTTCCCGTCCCGCTTTCCCCCTGGATCAAGACGGTGGCCTGGCTGTCCGCCACGAGCGCAATCATGTCGAAGAGTTGCTGCATGGCCGGACTTCGGCCGATCAATTCGCCTAGCCGCTCTCGCACGATCGGGGGAGGCAGTTCCTCGGGCACCTGGGTCGCGGGATGAGCGGAAGGCTTCGATACCGGCTTGAAGAGGACGAGCATGGAGGCCACCGCGCCTTGCCGATCGGACAACGGGAAGGCCTGGCGCATTCCGCAGGCTGTGCCATCACCTCCACTGGAACAGGAGACAGACTGGACCTCCGGTGCTTCGAAGACCTTGATCGCCGGGCACGTGCCGCAGGGATCCGTCCGCTGCGCGAACGCCTCGTAGCACTTGGCCCGAGGTCGCTGCGTGGTCCACCCCTGGTCGACAGCCCAGGCCGCCTCGTTCGCGTACACGACGTTGAATTCGCGGTCCATCACCGCCACGCGATCGGAAAGCCCCTCCGCTACCTGCTTGATCGCTTCAAGCCGTGCGGCGAGGATCGGGTCGGTGAGGGGGGATGGGTGTGGAGGATCTGGCTGAGACCCGGCCATCTCGGTTCTTTCTCGAAGAGCTTATCGCTTATAGCTGATGGCGAATGGCACGAGAAGGAAGGTAGGAAGTGCAATCATGAGGACCGTCCTCTTCTTGCCATAAGCCATAGGCTATCAGCGATCTGCTCCCGTTTTGAGCAACCCTTGCACGCAATGTTTCAGCTCGGCGATCCGGACCGGCTTGTCGAAGTAGGCGTCGGCCCCGGCTTTCTGAATCAAGACTCTTGTCGCTGCATCCCCGAATGCCGTCATCACGACGATCGGACATTTCGGAGCGATCGTTCGGAGCCGGCTGATGTAATCCGCTCCTCCCGCCGGCATACGGAGATCGGTCAAGATCAGATCGGGCACCGACTGCAGGACCATGCGAAAGGCCTCGTCTCCGTCCTTGGCCTGCCGCAACCGGTATTGGGCTCCCCAAAACTCGTCGCACAGCAGGCTGAGCATTTCGCGGTCATCTTCGACGATCAGCACGACCGATGCTTGTTTATCCGTCACTGTCGTCCTCGTTAATCCAATTCCTGTTCTCTCCCGACCCCCTTGGCGTCAGTGATTGGCAAGGGACATGCCGATCGCCCGGACCGCCAAGTGCGCCGAATCCTGGAGAAATTCTGATGAGCAGCCGGTTTGACAGGAATGGAATGGCGAGAAAGACCACAATCAAGAGCAGAGGCGCTGTCGCGAGATGCCACAGGTCGAAAGGTTAGAAGGCACAGGCTGACAAGTCGCAGGTTACAGGTTGGCAGGTCCCGTTGTCAGCTTGTCAACTTGTGCACTTGTCAGCTACTCGAAGCCTCCGGCAGGAGAATCGTGAACGTCGTGCCAGTTCCCGGTGCGCTCTGGACTGTGATCGAGCCTTGATGTTCTTCGATGATCTCCTTGACGACGGTGAGTCCCAAGCCGGTCCCCTTCCCGAACTCTTTGGTGGTGAAGAACGGCTCGAAAATCCGCTGGATCGCGTCCTGCGGAATCCCATGACCTGTATCGGTCACGGTGAGCTGGACCATTTGGTCAGCCGGTGCCAGCTCGATGCGCAGCAGACCCCCGTCCGGCATCGCATGGACCGCGTTCATCACCAGATTGATCACGACCTGACTCATCTGATCGGCATCCGCCAGAATGGGAGGGCAGGACGATGTGAAGGAGGTTTCCACCTTGACGCGGTTCTTCACGAGCCGTTCTTGAAAGATCTCAAGAGTGCCTTCGACGGTCTGGCGGAGATCGAGGGGCCGGCGCTCCGGAGACTTGCGTCGCGCAAAGGTCAAGAGCTGATTCATGACCCTGGCGATCCGCTCGACCTGACTGATGATCGTCTGTAAGCCCTTCTTAATCGGCTCTTCTTTCACCCGCTCCATCAGGTATTCGGCGCGGCCGAGGATCACGTTCATCGGCGTGCCGATCTCATGGGCCATGCCGGAAGCAACCGTGCCGAGCTCGGCGATGCGCTCGGCCTTGTGCAACCTTTCTTGCAGCCGCTTCCGCTCGCTGACATCGTGAAGCATCAGGAGGATCGCCGGTCCTTCTTCATCCGTGAACCGGGCCGCGCTGACTTCGACGTCGACGGGCGTCCCATCCAACGTAACGATCTTCTCCTCGATCATCGGCACCAGGGCTCTGCCCTCGAGCAGTTCGTGTATCAGCTCATGAACGATGTCGTGGTAATCCGGATGAAACAGCTCAAGGGGAGACTTTCCCAGAATTTCGTCGGCCTTCACCGCGCCGAACAGCCTGATCGCCTGATCGTTCGCGAAGATCACCCCGTCCGCTCGGTTCACCAAGATTGCGTAGGGCGAGACGGCGATCAGCCGCCTGTAGCGCTCTTCGCTCTGCCGCAGCAACTGCTCGGCCCGTTTCCGCTGCGTGACGTCGATCATGGCCCCAATCATGCGCACGGGCTTGCCAGCTGAATCCCGAACGATGTGCCCACGGTCAAAGATCACCGCGTCAGACCCGTCCGCCGTTCTAAACCGGTATTCATCGAACCAGAAGGTTTGGCCGCTCTCAAGCGCCCGCTCGACGCTTCCCAGCACCTTCTCTCGATCATCGGGGTGAAGCCGGCTGCGCCAGGCCTCGATGCTTGGCTCGAGCTCCGGGTCATACCCGAATTTTTCCTTCGCCGAATCACTCCACCAATGTTGATCCGTGTTGAGATCCCAATCCCACAGCACGTCGTTGGTGGCGAGCGCGACCAGGCGAAATCGTTCTTCGGTTTGCCGTAACGTCTCCTCAGCCTTCCGGCGCTCGCTGATGTCCCGCAGAATGACCGTATAGAACTTCTTCCCATCCGCGGTGATATGGGAAATGGCCGCTTCGACCGGGAACTCTTCTCCGTCTCCGCGATGCCCTACGACTGTGCCCAGCTGGCCCATCTTCCGGCTCGTCACGCCGGATTGCCCGAACGCGTCGACGTGGTGACGATGCGCCTCGCGGAAGCGTGCAGGCAAGAATCGATCGAGTGGCTGACCCATCGCCTCCGTTTGAGGGCACTGAAACATCCGTTCGGCCGCCCGGTTGAACAAGACGACCTTCTGATCCTGGTCGACCGTAACGATCGCATCCATCGCAGACTGAATGATGCCTTCCAGTCTGAGCTGGCTGATCAGGAGCTGTTCTTCGGCTCTTTGCCGCCCGGCCGCAGCCCCCGCTGCCGCCGTATCCGCGTAAGCGCGGGCCTCCTGCGCCGCCACCATCAGTCCCTCGGCATGGGACCGCTCGACACGCTCGGACTTCAAGTCAGCCTGCTCCCGCTGATAACGGATCATCCCGACGACAATGCCCCAAATCACCATCGTGCCGAGCGCGCGGTTGAAGAGGGAATAGACAATCGGAGCGCCGGCTGGCTTGAGCGGGACAGCAACCCAGATGAGTACAGTAGTGGTCGAGGAGAAGTAGAGCAGGTCTCGTGCGCGGGACGAGATGAACGCCAGCAGTAGCGGGATGGCGTACAGCACGGAGATCCCCACTCCCACGGGAACGAGCGCATCACACGTGAAGATCCCTATCGTGAGGGCGGCGGCCGCCCAGGGCGCTGCGCGCATAATCCTACTCTCCGTAACCTTCATGCGATCCATCCCGGCCGGAGCCCGGATTATTCGAGGCCAATCCGGGTTCGATGGTTAGAAGGCGGTAATCATTCTTCCGGATGAGGCTTGCCTTCGATTTCGGCGAGCTTACGATACAGGGTCTTGCGGTCGATGCCAAGGGCGTGGGCGGCCTGATATTTGTTGCCGCCGGTCTTTTCGAGGATCTTCTTGATGTACTCCTTCTCGATTTCGTGCAGCGGGAGAGCCTTCTCGGCCGCTTCGTCCAGCACGCGCCGGTCGCCGCGCGCGCCTTGCACCGCCGGTGGCAGATCGTCGGGCGAAATCTTCTCGCCGCGACTGAGCGTGACAGCCCGTTCGATGACATTCTCCAGCTCGCGGACGTTCCCGGGCCAGGTGTAGTCAATTAACATGGCTAAGGCCGCTTCGCCCACACCCTTCACGGCTTTGCCGCGCGCATCGCCGCACTTCTTCAAGAACGCCTCCACCAGGAGCGGAATGTCCTCGCGTCGTTCCCGCAGGGGCGGCAGCTTCAACTCGATCACGTTGAGCCGGTAATACAGGTCTTCGCGGAAACGCTTGTTCTTCACCTCGGCGTTGAGATCGAGATTCGTCGCCGCGATGATGCGCACGTCGACGGAGATCGGCTTGGTGGCTCCGACCCGCCGGATTTCCTTTTCCTGAATGGCTCGAAGCAGTTTGGCCTGCAGCATGAGCGGCAGCTCGCTGATCTCGTCGAGAAACAACGTGCCCTTCTGCGCTTCCTCGAACAATCCCCGCTTGTCCGTCTTGGCATCGGTGAAGGCGCCGCGCATATGCCCAAACAGTTCGCTCTCCAACAGTTGCTCCGGGATAGCCGCACAATTGACGGGAACAAACGGAGCCTCCTTGCGGTCGCTGTTGTAGTGGATCGCTTTGGCGACCAGCTCCTTACCTGTCCCGCTTTCCCCGGTAATGAGCACGTTGGTCGGACTATCGGCTACCCGGCGAATCAAGTCGAAGACCGATTGAATCGCCTTGCTCTTTCCCAGAATGTGGTGGAAGCTATACTCCCTGTGCACTTCTTTTCTGAGCCGGCTCACTTCCCGCCGCAGTGCCGCCTCCCGAATGACCCGCTCCACGACCCGAATCAGCTCGTCTTTCTTGACAGGTTTGGTGAGGTAGTCGCTGGCACCGTGTTTCATCGCTTCGACCGCCGTCTCGACCGAGCCGAAGGCGGTCATGAGGACGACGTTGACGTCGGGATAAGCACCTTTGATCTCCGTGAGCAGCTCCAAACCTTGCATGCCCTTCATCCGCAGGTCAGTGAGCACCACGGCATAGTCTTCCTGGCCCAGGGCCTTCAGCGCCTCCGACCCGCTTTCCACCGTCGTGACATCATGTCCCCGATCCTTGAGCAAGTCACAAACCATTTCGCGCATATCCGGATCATCGTCGACGACCAGAATCGCACCCCATTCCTCAGTCATCTCACTCTCCAGTCGTTCAAGAAGACATCACCGTCGGGAAGCGAGGATCATCCCCTGTTGCCCCACATTGCTACGGCACACCACCTCATGTGGCGCATTATGCATCACTTTGACATCGCTTTGTTGATAGAACCGAGGAGATTGCAAGGGCAGGACCAGGAAACGGGAACGGTAGGGGAAGCGACCGGAACATGCCTTGCTGAGCTTCCAAGTCGCTTAGACTGAGGAACGCGGCGTGCGGCGGGTGTTTAGTCTATCTGGTTAGTTTGGTGTAGTTTGCGGACCAGATCGACGAGACGGACCTCTACAACAGACAGACTGCGTTCAGTGTTTCGCGGCGTGGGTCGGTCTGCGTCATAGCCCCATCTTCTCGGTTGACGGAGGCCATGTAACTTTGGGACCATGGCGCTGTGCATTTCGAGTTGCTCGGCCCCATTACGGAGATTGTGACCATCGCGGTTGGAGTGAGGATTCGTGAAGTTGCCCGGCTTCGCAAGTTTTATGGCAACGGCCGATGGCGTAAGCGGAAGGGAAGCGGGAAAGTTCGGCTCTCCGACGGGTCCGTACACCTCGGCGAGATGTACTGGTATGAGGCCACTGGGATAGGCCGCAAGGAATACAAGATCAAACGACTACGTTGAGGTCATCACGATGCCGAAGCGCGTCACGTCAAGGTTTCTGATCTGTGTCGAGAATAAGGGTTACGTGGTTTCGCTCGAAAAACGAAAAATCTATCTGGCGCTCGCCGATGTAGCAGCCCTCAAGCACGGCCAAGTGCGAGTGATCGATGAATCGGGCGAAGACTATCTCTACCCCAAGAGCCTGTTCCTCCCCATTACGATTCCCCAAGCTCTCCGTAAAGCCATCCTGAAGGCTGCTTAACTAGTGGGGATCAGCTCCGCTCCGTTGTCTTCGGTTGACACTTCTCCTTCCAGCACGTAGCCTCTCTCCGTTTTGGATGCAGAGACAGATTCACCAACCGGGGCATTGGGCATGGATTGGTCGTTACTCCTCGGCCTCCTCGCGTTCCTCGCCATCGGCGGGGCCGGCGCGTTCTTTCTGTACCGGTTCGTCGACAGGACTAAGAAGGATTTCCACGCACAGCAACCAGCTCTCCGCATCACGAACCTGTCGGCGATGAACGCCGGCAATGTCCTCACGCTGACTCCGGAGTTGGAGAATGTGGGCGGCGGAGTGGCCTACGATTGCGTGCTGCAGCTAGGCGGATGGGAAGGAAACTTCTCCGTCAGGACTGTGCATCCCAAAGGACCCCGGTACCGGAAACATGCGGTCTCCATCGTCCTGAGTCCGGACGTCCCGCTCCGAGTGAGGCCGATGGCCAACGGTTATCTGCGGTTAGCTTTTCGCGATTGTTGGGGACTCACGTACGAATGTTGGTACCCGGTCACCCAAATTCCAAGCGTGGGCAACCCCCTCTACAATATTCAGATCGATCTCGCGCATCCCGAATTGACCGAGCCGACTCCCTCGTTCCGGGAAATATGGAAGTTACTTAGGCGGAGTCCCTCGAACGATTGAACGGGCAACATCGCCGAACTGAAGCTTCACGGTGCGGAGATGGATCTTCACTCCAACAACCGAGTGAAGATCCAAACATTCACCATGCTTCGAGCTCTGCCTGGAGCTAATAGGGTCGCTTCTCAACCCCATGC
>Ga0233416_10000556_pt1 | contig 11590 bp, 10 predicted proteins | sample Sediment_Towuti__2_FD_188638 | JGI IMG/M metagenome (GOLD analysis project Ga0233416, IMG submission 188638) | Sediment microbial communities from Lake Towuti, South Sulawesi, Indonesia - Sediment_Towuti_2014_0_MG | ecosystem: Environmental > Aquatic > Freshwater > Lake > Sediment | place... | reverse complement strand
AGGCCACGCGCCGGTCGTCGCCGGCTCGGCGGTTCACGTAGATCACACCCGCCTGGATCCGGTCGAGCCACTCCGAGATCTCGGCCTTGTCCTCGCTGTAGAAGCCGGCGGTGAGGCCGTACTCGGTGTCGTTCGCCTTCTCGATCGCCTCGTCGAGCTCGTCGAAGACGCCGACCGCGACGAACGGCACGAAGAGCTCGTTCTTCCAGATCCACGAATCGTCCGGGACGTCGACGATCGTCGGCTGTACGAAGGTGCCGCGCGCGAGATCGCCCTCGGTGATGCGCTCGCCGCCCGTCACGATCGTGCCGCTCTTCCTCGCCTCGTCGGCCGCCTCCTCGAACGTCTTCACGGCGTCCTCGTTGATGAGCGGCCCGAGCCAGTTGTCCTTGTCGAGCGGGTCGCCGACGGCGATCTTCTCGGTCTTCTCCTTCAGCTTGGCGAGGAAGTCGTCGTAGACCTCGCGCTCGACGTAGACGCGCGAGCACGCCGAGCACTTCTGCCCGCCGAACCCGAACGCCGAGCGCATCACGCCGTCGCTCGCCTTGTCCAGATCGGCGTTCTTCGTCACGATCGCCGGGTTCTTGCCACCCATCTCGCAGATCACCGGCTTCGGGTACTCCTTCGCGAAGGAGCGGTAGATCCCCATGCCGACCTCGTACGAGCCGGTGAACGTGATGCCGTCGACGCTCGGGTGGTTCACGATCGCGTCGCCGACGACGGCGCCGCGCCCCGGCAGGAACTGGAAGGCGCGCGGGGGCACGCCGGCGTCGCGGTAGATCTCGTAGAGCTTCCACCCGAGCAGCGCGCCCTGGTGCGCCGGCTTGAACACCACCGTGTTCCCGGCCGCGAGCGCTCCCGAGGACGGCCCGCCGGACAGCGCCATCGGGAAGTTGAAGGGACTGATGATCACCCACAGGCCGTACGGGCGGAGGACGTCGTAGTACTCGCCGGGAGAGCCCATCGCCTGCATCGGCACCCGGAAGCCGTCGTGCTCCTCGATCTCCTTGGCGTTCCAGCGCATGAGGTCCGCGGTCTCCTCGACGTCGCCGAGCGCCTCCAGTCGGTTCTTGCCGACCTCCAACGCCATGAGCGCGGCGAGCTCGTTGCGGCGCTCGGTGATGAGATCCGCCGCGTTGCGCACGAGCTCGACGTGCTTCTTCCAGCCCATGCGATCCCACTCGATCGCGAACGCCTTCGAGGAGACGATCGCCTCCTCGACGTCCTCGCGCGTGGCCTGGCACATGTGTGCAAGGAGGATCTCATTGTCGATCGGGGAACGGAGCTCGTAGGTGTCGCGATCGCCGCGCTCCTCGCCGTTCACGACGATCGGGATGGTCCTGCCGAGCTGCGACTTCGCCTTCTCGATGCCCTCGTCGTAGAGCTTGTGCAGCTCCTCGTTGTCGGCGGACATCGTCGCGTACGTGATGCGGAAGCCCTGCTCTGCCATGGTCGCCTCCCCTTGCCGAACAACGCGTTTGACCAGCCCTTATGGTAGCCGCGCGGCACGAGGGCCCCCAAGTCGGCACCCACCCACAACTGACCCGCGGATATCGAGATTCCGGCCCGCGGCGGGCGTACCATCGGGTTCCCTTGAGGCTCGTGACCTACGACCGGAGGGGGCACCGGCGACTGGGGGCGCTCCTCGAGGGCAGGGTGGTCGACCTGCCCGATCTCGTCGGGCATCCCGCCTACCCGGCCACGATGGAGCGCCTGGTCCAGAGCAACGGGGGCACCGTCCTCGACGCCGCCCGAGCCGCCCTCGAGCGTGATGACGCCGAGCGTTTCGCGGTCGCCGACGCCCGATTGCTCGCACCGCTGCTCCCGACGGCGCTGCGCTCTGCCGACGCCGCCGAGGGCGCCCAGCGCGTGGTTGGTCCGGACGACGAGGTCGCCTGGCCCCCGACGGCTGGCTGGCTCGAGTTCCGGCCGAAGATCGCCGCCGTGCTGCGTCGTCCGGTCGAGGACCCGCTCGCACGTGAGGACGTTCCCGCGATGGTGTTCGGCTACACGCTCGTGGGCGACTTCCTCATCCACGGCGCGAGCGGTGACCCGCAGCCCACGCCGGAGGGCAGCCCGCTCGCGCTCGGTCCGTGCATCGTCACGCCGGAGGAGGTCGACCCACAGACCGCGTTCGTCTTCGTCCGCGTCGACGGCGAGGAGTGGGCGAAGGGGAACCTGAACGGCGTGGCACGGATCCTGCTCGCCGACGTGGTGATCGCCTCCCACGAGCAGCGGCTCGCGGCCGGGGAGGCGTTCGCGTCGGGCCCCTTCGAGCTCCAGCGCGTCGATCAGCGCCTGTGGCCCGGCGCGGAGGTGGAGGTCGAGGCCGAGGGCATCGGCACGCTCCGGAACCGCCTCGGCCCGATGCGGTAGCCGGTCGCCCGAGGCCGGCGAGCCCGAAGCGCCTACTTCTTCGCGGCGGCCTTCCGCTCCTTGCCGCGCTCGGCCGCCTTGCGCTTCTCGGCCTCCTTCTTCTTGCGCTCGCGGTCGTGCGCCCAGCGGATCTTCGCGCGGTCCCCTCGTCCCATGACGGTCAGTCCTCCTCGTCCTCGCCGCCCTGCGCGAGCTCCGCGCTGCGGTGACGGGCGGCATCGATGGCGTTCAGGAAGGCCGCGCGGACGCCGGCCTCTTCCAGGTGACGGATGGCGGCGATCGTCGTGCCGCCGGGCGAGGTCACCATCTCGCGCAGCTCGACCGGGTGCTTGCCCGTGTCTCGCAGCATCTTCGCCGAGCCGAGCATGGTCTGGATGATGAGCTCGGTCGCGACGTCCCTGGACAGGCCGAGCAGGATGCAGGCCTCGATCATGGCCTCGGCGAGCAGGAAGAAATACGCGGGGCCCGAGCCGCTCGTCGCCGTGATCGCGTCCTGGTGCGTCTCCTTGATCCGGATCACCTTGCCCACATAGCCGAGGAGCTCCTCGGCGACCGCGAGGTGCTCGTCGTCGGCGTGCGAGCCCGCCGAGACCACCGACATCGCCTCGTCCACCAACACGGCGATGTTCGACATCACCCGCACGACGGGGATCTGGTCGGGCAGATGCTTCTCGACGAACGAGGTTCGGATGCCGGCGGCGAAGCTCACGACGGTCTGCCCGGGGTGCACGCTGCCGGCGATCTGCTGCAGGAGCGACTCCATGTCCTGGGGCTTAACCATGACGACGACGGTCTCCGCCCACTCGACGGCCTCGGGGTTCGAGAGCGTCGCCGCGACGCCGTAGCGTTCCACGAACTCGCGCGCCCGCTCCTCGCGCCGCGCGGTCACCATGATCTCCTCCGCCGAGCGGCCGCCCGAGCGGATCAGGCCGCTCACGAGCGCCTCCCCCATCCGGCCTCCACCGAGGAAGGCCACCTTGCGTCCGGTCATCTCCTCACCCTCACCAGGTTCGACATGAAGAACCACATGTTGGCAGGCCGCTCGGCCAGGCGTCGAGTCAGGTAGGGATACCACTCGATCCCGTACGGCACGTAGACGCGCACCGGGCACCCATCCGTGGCGAACCGGTCCTGCAGGTCACGGCGCACGCCGTAGAGCATCTGGAACTCCACCTGCGACCAGGGCAGCTCTCGCTGCTCGACGAACCGTCTCGCCCCGTCGAGCAAGCGAGGGTCGTGCGTCGCGACGTGCACGACGTGCCCGCGCGACAGGAGCGTCGCGGTTAGCTTCGCGAACGCGGCGCTCACCTCCTCCCGCGTCTCGAAGGCGACCTCCGGCGGCTCGAGGTACGCGCCCTTCACGAGCCGGACGATCGAGCCCTCCGGCAGGTCGTCGAGGTCGCGGGAGGTCCGTCGCAGGCAACTCTGCAGGGCGATGCCGAGCCGGTCGTACCGTTCGCGGAGGGTCCGGAAGACCGAAAGGGTTCGATCGACGTACGCGCTCGACTCCATGTCCACCATGACGATCGACAAGGCTTCCTCGGCCGCCGCGAGCACGCGCTCGAGGTTCGCCGTGCACAGCTCCTCGGAGAAGTCGAGGCCGAGCTGGGTGAGCTTGACCGAGACCATCACGTCGAGGTCGGGTTCGGCGCGGATCCGCTCCAGCGCACGAACGTAGTCAGCGACCGCCTGGGCGGCGTGCTCGGGCGCGGTCACGTTCTCACCGAGGTGATCGAGGATCCCGTCGATGCCGGCACGCTGCAGCTCGCGTACGGCGGCGATCGCGTCGTCGAGGCGCTCCCCTGCGACGAAGCGAGACGCGACCGCCCTGCCGACGGGCGTCCGCGTTGCGACGAAGCGGAACCACCGCGCGCGGGCGATGCGCAGCACCGGGGCGCGCAGGAGCGGGCCGTTCATGTCAGCCGGCCGCGATGCCCGAGCGAAGGAGCTCGAGGAACTCGCGGATCCGGCTCTCGCGACGCTCGGGGGTGTAGGGCTTGCGATGCACGAGGCCGGGGTCGAGCTCCTCGCTCCCGAGCGCGTCCTGGAACCGCTCCATCAGCCAGTCCAGCATCGAGGCGATCATCTCGACGTCGACGTCGTCACGGACCTCGCCCCGCTTCACGCCGAACTCCACGAACTCGAGCGTGCCGTACGGATCCTCGCTCCGCATGAAGCGATCGATCGGCCGACGCAAGCCGAGTCCGGTGTCGTACCGGCCGATCACCGCAACGCGGTTGGGAACCCAGGCCTCCGACAGGAACTCCTCGGTGCGCTCGAGCCAGTAGTCGAGCGTCGACCAGAACCCTTCCTCGACCACCTCGGCCGGCGCCTCGAGCCACGAGGGCAGGGAGCGGACCGAGCGCTCGTACGCGGCGAGGAACAGCCCTTCCTTGTTGCCGAAGTGCAGGAAGACCGTGCCCTTGGCCACACCCACCTCGGCGGCGATGTCCTCGACGCGCGCGCCGCGGAAGCCGTGCTCGGCGAAGTGGCGCATCGCGACCTCGACGATCAGGTCCCGCTTGGCGTTCGGCTCCTGCGCTTGGGCGCCCATCGCCGGCAACGGTACCGGTCACAGCCCTCGTGAACAACGCGGCGGCGGAAGGAGCCGTGTCGAGGGCGAAGAACCGGGGGGAGATAGAGAACCCGAGGGACCTTCGGCTCGTCGGAGACCGAAGCCTCCAACCACCGTCAGCCCCTCGGGCTCAAGTGCTCCGAGCAACCTGTTGCAGCTGTCTTGGTTTCCTGGCGGTAAACCCTTTCGTTGGGCTTTGGGGCGTCCCGAGCCTCCCCGCCCGCACAGCCAGTTGGCCTTCCCGACCGTACGACCAAGTGCGCCCAGTTCGCCTTACGGCTTTCCCAGGGGTCCCCGCTTCGGTTCCCTGACTCAGCCGCTCCGACTGCTCGGAGCGAAACGGAATCTAGTGCCGGGCACGGGTGCCGTCAAACGTGCGAACCCGCAGGTAGATGGATGAATGCGCTGGTAGCGGGCTCGAGACAAAGAGTGACAAGAAACCGTCGGATCCTCCATCCCTCGAAGCGAGAGACCCCGACCGCCTTGCGCCGCAGGTGTTTCCGAGAGCTCTACGAGGCGGGGACCGCCCCGTCGAGGAGCTCGCGGTACACCGACAGGATCTCCGACGCGGTCGAGTCCCACGAGAACCGGAGCGACTCCGCCGCACCGCACTCGCCCATCCGTCTCGCCGCTGCTGGATCGCCGAGGATCTCGAGCACGCGCTCCGCGTGGTCGCCCGGATCGTGGCCCTCCACGAGGAACCCCGTCGACCCGTCGTCGACGACGTAGCGCAGACCGCCCACCGCCGCAGCGACCACCGGCGTGCCGCACGCCTGGGCCTCGAGCGCCACCAGCCCAAACGACTCCGAGCGTGAGGGGACGAGCACGGTCTCGGCCGCTGCGTAGAAATCGGCAAGGCGGGCCTGCGGTTGCGGCGGGAACAGCATGACCCGCTCCTCGACGCCGAGCGCCCCGGCCAGGTCCATGAGGCGGGCGACCTCGGCTCCGTGGCCGGTCCCACTCGGCCCACCGACGATCGCGAGGACCACGTCCTCGGTGTTCCCGGGATCTCGGGCGAGCGCCTCGGCCAGCGCCCGCACCGCCACGTCCGGCCCTTTGTGCGGCTGGAGCCGCCCGACGAACAGCAGCAGCCGAACCCCGGTCAGGTGCAGGCGTGCGCGGGCCTCGTCTCGCGGTCGAGGGAAGAAGACGTCGTGGTCGACGCCCGGGGGGACGAGCCGGATCCGCTGGGGGGCGGCCCGGTACAGGCCGACGAGCTGGGCGGCCTCGACGGGCGTCGCCGCCATGATGCGGTCGGCCTCGGCGATCACGGCCTCCTCCCCCGCCAGGCGAGCCGACGACTCGGGCCGCTCGTCCCGTGAGAGGGAGTAGTTCTTCACCTTCCCGAGCGTGTGGAACGAGGCGACCAGCGGCACGCCCCAGATCTCCTTCGTGTTGCGTCCCACCCAGCCCGAGAGCCAGTAGTGGGTGTGCACCAGGTCGTAGCCCAGGCCCTCGGCGCGGGCGACCTGGAGCACGCCGCCGAGGAACTCGGGCAGGAAGCGCGGGAGCTCGTCCTTCGGCACGGGGTCCCGAGGGCCGGCCTTCACGTGCACGATCCTGGAGCCCGAGGCGATCTCCTCGACGCCGCTCGCCTCGCCGCCGCGGGCGCGCGTGAAGACGTCGACATCCACGCCGCGCGAGGCCAGGCGCTCGGCGGCCGCGCGGATGTAGACGTTCATGCCCCCCGAGTCGCCCGAGCCGGGTTGATCCAACGGTGAGGTATGCAGGCTCACGACCGCCACGCGCGGGCGGGCGGTCTCGCCTCGGGCAAGGGTGGTCGACACGCCTCGATGGTAGGCGAGGAACGCGGAACCGTGGGCGGCGCCTCAGCGGCGCCGCAGGTCGAACGCGGCCGTCACGTGCCCGACGACGGCGCCCCCGCCCCGCACCGGCGGGCGGCCCACGCGGTCCAACGCCCGCGCCTGCCTCGCCGACGCCGCCCCGAGCTGCGAGAGCGCGCGCATGAGGGTCGGGCCGCTCGCCCGCTCGCCGCCGTCCTCGACCTTGATCGCGATCCCGAGCCCCGGATCGAGGAGCGCGGCACACAGGATCGCCTCGGCGCCGGTCTTCACGACGACGTCGGGGATCTCGGACATGACGAGCGTGTCGACCTGGTTGCGCCCGGCGACGAGGTACGGCTCGGCGCGCATCGCCCGGGTGCATCGCTCGACCCGCTCCGCGAGGTCCCCGAGTCGCTCGGGTCTCGCGAGCCGCGCGTAGAGCGTGGCCATCGAGCGCAGCGGCATCCCGTGGCACGGCACCCCGCACCCGTCCACCCCGAGGTGAACGCGCTCGAGGCCGGTCGCCGACAGGACCGCCCGGAGGACGCGCCGCTGAAGGGGGTGCCCACGGCGGAGGTAGCCCTCGACGTCCCACCCCGCGGAGGCGCAAGCGACCGTCATACCGGCGTGCTTGCCCGAGCAGTTGTGCGCGATCCGCCGTGGACGCACGGCCCTGGCGTGCGAGCGGGCGTCGAACGGGTAGGCGGGCGGGCACCGCAGGGCCTCCTCGGTGAGCCCGTCTCGGCGGAGCAGCGCTCGGACCGTCCGCACGTGGATCGGCTCGCCCTCGTGCGAACCGCACATCACCGCGACCTGCCGGTCCGGGAGGTCGCGGCCGATCGCGCCGAGCGACACGGCGGCCTGGAGCGGCTTCATCGAGGACCGCGCGAACACGCTGCGATCCGGGTCTCCGGCCCAGGCGACGAGCCGACCGTCGGCGTCGCACACCGCAACGTTGCCGAGGTGGACGGACTCCTCGAGACCGGAGCGCACGAGACGCGCGAGGGGTTCGGCGGATGCCATGGGTCGAAGCCTAGACGCGGACGCTACAGGGCGTTCGCGAGCGCCCGCTGGAACGCCTCGTCGTCCTCGGGTGGGTCGTCGCGCACCATGCCGACGAACACCCGCACGACCTCCGGGTCGAACTGCGTCCCCGCGCCGACCTCGATCTCGGACAGGGCCCGATCGATGCTCATCGCCCCGCGATAGGGTCGATCGCTCGTCATCGCGTCGAACGAGTCGGCCACCGAGAACACGCGCGCTGTGAGCGGGATCTGCTCGGCCTTCAGGCCGTCCGGATACCCGTCCCCGTCGAACCGCTCGTGGTGGTGACGGATCAGATCGACGGCGCCGGCGAGGAACGCGATCGGCTCGACGATCTGCGCGCCGACGAGCGGGTGGGTGCGCATGACCTCCCACTCGTCGGTGGTGAGCGGTCCGCCCTTGCACAGGATGTGCTCGGGGATGCCGACCTTGCCGATGTCGTGCAGGAAGAACCCGTAGCCGAGCTCAGCCGTCACGATCGTCTCGTCGATCCGCTTCGCGAGCGCCAGGCCGTACGCCTGCGTCCGGTCGAGGTGCCCTCGGGTCGTGAGGTCCTTGGCCTCGATCACCTGCGCGAGGCTCTTCATCGTCGCGATGTAGGTCTCCTGCAGGCTCGCGAGGACCCGCTCGAGCTCGGCGCTGCGGGAGCGCTCGAGACGGTAGAGCTCGCCGAGCTCTCGGGCGAAGACGATCAGCTGCTCGTGAACGGCCGGAAGCTCGGGGTCGGAGGGGACCCCGGGCTCCACTCCGGCGAAGAGGATCTCGTCTTCCATCGGGGGCCGCACGATAACGCACCGATCTTCCGTGGTGTGGGATGAGCCTGTCGCGACCCCGCACCCGTCGCCATCCACCCGACGACCCAAAGTCGGCTCGCCCACGTCCATCCCCCGGGTATCGGCGGACCCTTCGTAGGCGGAGCGCGGGGTCCCCCGGGCGGGCGACACAGCCGGGAGCTCGACCGTACCGGGCGAGCGGGCCGGGATCAGGTGAGGACGAGCGAGGGGTCGTCCTTGTACCGGCGCTTGAGCTCGGTCTGGAGCCGGTCCAGGACCTCGATCACGGCGCCGCGCGCCTCCGAGACCTCGCGCTCCTCGCGGACGAGGAGCTCGACGGCCTCGGCCAGCTGCTCGTCGCCGAGCTGCGTTGGGTCCGACAGCCCGGCGTCGGACACGAGCCGCTCGACCCGCCGGCGGGCGAGCAGCAGCTCCTCCTCGGGGACGCCGACCTTCACGGCCTCGCCCCGCGAGGGACCCTGGCCCTCCGGCGAGAGGATCGACGCGAGCTGCTCCACGAGCGGCTCGTCGGCGCCCTCGCCCCCTCGGCGCTCGACCTCGGCCTTGAGGATCTCAGCGCGGCCCTGGACGAGCCGTCGCAGCAGTGAGAGGTACTCGCGCTCGGATAGGCACTCGTCGCGCCGCTGTCGCAGCTCCTCGAGCGGGAGCTCCTCGAGCCCCTCGACGAAGCCGGGGCGTCGGATCCGGTCGATGCGGCGGTTTCCGCCGGTCTGACTCACGGGGTGATTGTAGGGCCAGTGGGGCGCTCGAGCGCGCGACGGGGGTGCCGAACCCGGGTCTGCGGTGCTCAGCAGACGGCGAGGAGGTACGGGTACGGGTCGATCGCGGCGCCGCCGCCGGGGTGGTACTCGAAGTGCAGGTGGTTCACCGAGCCCGCATTGCCAGTGCTGCCGACGTAGCCGATGACCGTTCCCGCCCCGACGCTCCCCGATGCCGAGGAGTAGCCCGACAGGTGCGCGTAGAACGTGTAGGTGCCGCTCGGAGCCCGGACGTAGGCCTGGATGCCGCCGAGCGAGCTCGAGCTGCGCGAGACGACGCCGGGGTGCGCCGCGACGACCGGCGTGCCCGAGGCCGCGATCAGGTCCGTACCCTGGTGGCTCCGACCGCCCGAGCGCGGCCACCCGAACGAGTCCACGAACGAGTTCGGGCCGGCGACCGGGCAGACCTGGAGCGGGGCGCCGGGCACCGGCGTCTGGCCCAGGATCTGCAGCTGCCTCGCCGCGGCCTGCTCGGCGTTGTACTTCGCGGTCAGGTCGCTCACCCGCGCCTGGACCGCGGCCAGGCGATCCTGGATGGCGGCCGCCGCGGCCTGGAGCTCCGCGGCCGTCGCAGCCTGTCGCTCGGAAAGCACGAGTAGATCGGCGCGCGCGCGCTGGAGTTGCTCGGTCGCCACGTCCTGCTCAACGAGGAGGTCGGAGTCGGCCTGCGCCATGCTGCCGAGGAACTCGAGCCGGTCGGAGAACTCCGCGAACGACGAGGAGGACAGCAGCAGGTCGATCGTGCTGGCCGGTCCGCTCTGGAACGCGAGGACCGCGCGCCGCTGCAGCCGCTCTTGGATCCGGTCGATCGACGCCTGGATCTGCTCCATCCGCGCCTTCGCGTCGGCGACCTCGTCCTGGGTCTGCTCGAGCCGCGACTCGGCCGCCTGCCACCTCGCCGCCGCCTCGTTCAGCTGGGACTGGACCGCCGCGAGCTCGCGCTTGGCCTCGTCGAGCTGGGACTTCGTGTCCGCGAGCGCCGGGGGGACGACGAGCACGCCCGCCGAGACGACGAGCGCGAGGATGGATCGGATGGCCCTCCGGGGAGCGGTCGTCAGGGGCCCTCCTTCGGACGTCCGGCACCGCTTGCGGGCAGCTCCGCCGAGGCTACCAGAGGCCTCGCGACCTGCACAAACGCTCGCTCGGCGCACCGGTCCCCGCCCCGACGGCGCTAGGCGGTCGGCTCCCTCATCGCCGCGATGAGGATATCGGCGACCTCCGGGCGGCTGAACTCGATCGGCGGGCGCTCGCCGGCGCGCAACATCTCGCGCACCTTCGTGCCCGAGAGCGAGACGCGGTCATCCTCGTCATGGGGACAGGTCTTGGGGCTCGCCATGCCCTCGCAGCGGTTGCACCAGAACGAGTGCTCGAACATGAGCGGGGTGATGCCGAGCTCGCCCGGCTCGAACTCCTCGAAGATCTTCTGCGCGTCGTAGGTCCCGTAGTAGGTGCCCACGCCCGCGTGGTCCCGGCCGACGATGAAGTGCGTGCACCCGTAGTTCTTCCGGCAGATCGCGTGCCAGATCGCCTCCTTCGGGCCCGCGTAGCGCATCGCGGCGGGGAAGATCGAGATCATCGCGCGGTCCTTCGGGTAGTAGCCGTCGAACAGCGCCTCGTAGCAGTCCATCCGGACCTCGGCTGGCACGTCGTCGCCCTTCGTCGCGCCCATGAGCGGATGCACGAGGAGGCCGTCGACGATCTCGAGCGCGCACTTCTGGATGTACTCGTGGGCGCGGTGGATCGGGTTGCGCGTCTGGAAGCCGACGACGGTCCGCCAGCCGCGCTCGCGGAAGACGGCCCGGGTCTCGGCCGGCGTTCGCCGGTACCGAGCGAACGTGTGGTGCTCGGGCACCCGGAGCGCGCGCACCCGGCCGGCCAGGCAGTAGTCGCCCGCGTCGTGGAGCGCCTTCACGCCCGGGTGCTCGAGGTCCTCGGTCAGGAAGACGCCGAGGGCCTCCTTCTGGCGATCGCGCTTGAAGACCTCCGAGACCTCGAGCACGGCGAGCAGCCGGTCGGACTCCCCGGTCATGAGGGTCACGGCCTCGGCCCCGCCGATCCGCTTCGCCTCGTCCTCGTCGAGCGAGAGCGTGACCGGGATCGACCACGGCAGCCCGCCCTCGAGGTGCATCGTCTCGAGGATCGAGTGGTAGTCCTTCTCGCCCTGGAACCCGGTGAGCGGGGAGAGCGCCCCGACGGTCAGCATCTCCAGGTCCGAGAGCTCCCGGTCCTTCACCGTGACCTTCGGGTGGTGCTCGGCCT
>Ga0233416_10000555_pt1 | contig 11592 bp, 10 predicted proteins | sample Sediment_Towuti__2_FD_188638 | JGI IMG/M metagenome (GOLD analysis project Ga0233416, IMG submission 188638) | Sediment microbial communities from Lake Towuti, South Sulawesi, Indonesia - Sediment_Towuti_2014_0_MG | ecosystem: Environmental > Aquatic > Freshwater > Lake > Sediment | place... | reverse complement strand
CGTTCTGGTAGGGATCAATAGTCTGTCGAATCCGCCCGTGATGCCCTACGGCACCCTGCACCTGGTGGCCTATACGCACCTGGCGTTTGTGGGGTTCGTGCTGCAGACCATCATGGGCGCGCTCTCGCATGTGATCCCCGTCGCACTCGCCGCCAGCCGAGTGCCGAACAACAAGAAGCGCGGTCCCTATCTCGATCAGCTCACGGCGATCATCGACCGTTGGCGTCCTGTTCAAGTCGGTGGAGTGAGCCTGGGCACGATGGGGCTCGCCGTACTGGCGGCCCTGACCTGGAACGTCCCGCTTTCGTCGCTTTACATTCAGGTCGCGATGTGGAGCAGTTTCGCGCTCCTGTTGGGAAGCCTGGTCTTCTTCTGTTCCAAATTGGCTTACCTCTTCGCGACGCAGCCGCCCCAGTAATCTGTCTCGGTCAGGATGGAAGACGCCTTTTGCTTCAACGACCAGGCCGGGCATCGCATCGCCGCCGTGCTGGCGACCCCTCCCAGCTCGACCGAGCGTGTCGCGGTGCTGTGCCATGGCTTTCTTTCCGGTAAGAACAGCACGACGAACAAGACCTTGACCCGCATGCTGACGGGCCGCGGCATCGCCACGTTGCGCTTCGATTTTTTCGGACAGGGAGAGAGTGAGGGACCCTTCGAGCAGATCACGAACACCCTGGCGGTCGGGCAGGCCTTGGCTGCCCTCGATTTCGTCAGACAGAAAGGCTATCGGCGCATCGGGTTGATGGGCTCCAGCTTCGGCGGGCTGATTGCGATCCTGGCCGCAGCGCAGAGAACGGACCTGGCCTGTCTGGCGCTGAAGTGTCCGGTCGTCGATTTCGCGGAAGAGCTACGGCTGGAATTCGGCGAGGAGGAAATGGCGCGATGGAAGGTCACTGATACGGTCCCCAATATCATGGGCGGTGCAGACCGGATCCCTCTCCGCTATGCCTTCTATGAAGACTGCCTTCGCCGAATCGCGTACGAGCCGGCGCGATCCATCACTGCTCCCACGGTCATCGTGCAGGGCGATCAGGATGAACATGTCCCGTTGCACCAGAGCGGGAAACTTTTTGAAGCGCTCCAAGTCAAGAAACATTTGGAGCTGCTGCCCGGCGCGGATCACCAGTTCACGAAACGCGAGGACTTCAACCGCATGATCACGGTGATTGCCAGCTGGCTAACGGATCATCTGACATGATCGGCGCAGAGGAACTGCGCGAAAGGGAGGATAAACGAGTCTCGCATATCTGTCATGATCGCGCGCAGCGAAAGCCCGTATAACTGTTTCGCGTCTCCGGAAGCAGCTTGAACCGCCCGTAGGCCAAGAGATACTTCGGCAAGTCCGACCAGGATCCGCCGCGCACCGCTTTGAACTGGCCTTGCCCTGGCCCACCAGGATCTCGCTCCGGTGAGATCTCGTAATAGCCGGTTCCATACCAATCCTGCACCCATTCCCACACATTGCCCGCCATCTGATACAAGCCGGATGGACTCCTGCCCTTCTCATAGGAGCCTACCGGCTGCAAGACTTGGCTATAGCTGAACCGCGCACCCAACGCGAAGTTCGCCAGGTCCTTGTTGGGCTCCTGATTGCCCCACGGATAGAGTCGCCCATCGGTGCCGCGTGCCGCTTTCTCCCACTCCGCCTCCGTCGGCAGCCGTTTGCCCTTCCACCGGCAGTAGGCATCGGCATCATGCCAATTCACACCGATCACAGGACGGTCTCGGTGCAGGACGAGATCGACCTGGCTCCATTGCCATGGTGCCTCGCGCCCCTCGGCCGCAACAAACGCGGCATACTGTTCTGTGGTCACTTCGTGCAGATCCATCGAAAAGGCGGAGAGCCAGACCCGGTGGAGAGGGCGCTCATCTTCCAACGCCTGCCGCCCATCGGAACCCATGTCGAATGGTCCTTCGGAAATCGTGACCATGGGAGGCTCAACAACGGCGGTTTCGCTCAGCCCTCTGGACTTCTTGAGGCGCTCAAGCTGCGCGAAGGCGGGTGAACTGAGTAGCGGGGTCAGGAAGAGCAGCAACGCGGTCACAAGGAACCGACGGGACCTTGGCTCGATCAATAGATCAGCCCTCCAACGACCCAATGGCGATCATCCGGCACATCGATAAGGAGTCTCGTCAGATTCATTTGCGCCAACTGCGCGCTGATTTCATCTTCCGTGAACGATGCCAGGAGCGAGTTATAGAAATCTCTCCGGAGGATCTCCGGAGCCCCGGCCGCATAGCGATCAACGATCGCCTGCGCGGCCTCCGGCGAATCAGGCCTGAGCAAATCCATCACGAGCACCGGCGAGCCCGGCTTCACCGAGCGCCGCAGCTTGTGCCAGAACTGCAGGGGGTTCGGAACATGGTGAACCAGGCTGTTGGAAATTGCCGCGTCCGCGATGCTGGCGCCGCTGAGATCTTGGAATCGTTCGCAGCGGAAGGTGATACGCTCGGATAAGCCGGCCGCCGAGACCGCCTGCTCCGCCAACCGAATCATCGGGGCCGAGGCGTCGACGCCGGTAATCCGGCAGCCCGGCACGGCGCGCGCGAAGCGGAGAGGAATGTCGCCTGGTCCGCAACCCAGATCGAGCACATGCCTGCCCGAGAACTCAGGGAAGTATTCGCGAAACCGATCGACGAAGCCTTGGTTTTCTTCCGAGAAGTCGGCCCGAGCGTAGGCCTCCGCCTGCTCTGGATCGTCCATCAGCTCTGGCTCCAGTATGCGATCCATCAGATTACCTTCAAAGAGCTGATGGCCGATGGCTGATGGCGTATGGCGCAGGCTTCGAAACAGGAGCGCTGGTTCCAATTTCCTGTCATATGCTATACACCATTCGCCATCAGCTCACAATTTCCACAGCGTCTCCCGGCCGCACCACACCCGCGCGCAGCACCTTCGCGTAGACCCGGCTCCAGCCCGGATTCTTGTTCTGAGAGATGCGCTCAAGTTCGCCGTCGCGAAACCACTGCGCGTTCTGACGACAAGGAGCCGTGTAGCTTTTCACTTCCAGTTGAACATCCGGCCCGACCGACAGCACAACGCCGGGCCGCACAAGAGCCCATTCCAGCCCCGCGAGCGTCAGATTCTCTCCCGCCAGACCCGCGTCGATCGGATGCCCTTCGTCCTGCAGCCGTTCGATCAATTCGAGGGAGAACAGACAGACGGCACGATCAGGCCCTCCATGAACCTTCACGTTCCGCTGTCGATCCCCCTCCACACCCGCCCTTGTCACTCTCGCTTCAAACACCGGCCGTTTGGGCACGCCTCCGTCGGAGACGCTGATCTGATGCACATGGGGATAGCCGGGTCTTCCGTTGTGCCTCATGCCAGGCTCCCCTCGCAGGATTCAGACGGCAAGAATTCGAGCGCCAACCAGCCGTCTCGTTCCCGTTGTTGGCCCGGATAGAGGCCGGTCCTAGCAAAGCCGGCCACGAGTTCCTCGCGCTGGTCCAGGAGCAGCCCGGACACCAGCAGCCGGATTCCCGTGCACCCTGCCAGCCTGTCCGCCAGCTGAAGCAAGGTCTGCAGATCAAGGTTCGCCACCACCACATCGAATCGTTGATCGAGGAGTTCGGTCAATGGCTGGGTCGACAGCGTGAGCGCCGACCCGCAACCATTCAGTCTGGCATTTTCCGTTGCGCACTCGATGGCCACCGGATCGCGATCGGTTCCTACCGCACGACTCGCTCCGAGTTTCAGAGCTGCCACGGCGAGGAGGCCGCTGCCCGTGCCGACATCGAGAATCGATTCGCCGCCCCCGATCGTTTCTTCAAGCCATTCGAGCAAGAGTCGCGTCGTCGCATGGTGGCCGGTTCCGAAGGCCTGCTTGGGGTCCAAGATGATCTCGACCTCGTTCGGCTGGAGCACCACGGATTCCCAGCTCGGTCGAATCACCAGACGGCGACCGACACAGAGCGGCTTGACCGATTCAACCCACAGCCGGTTCCAATCACGATCCGGCACCTGCTCCACTTCGATGGCGGGGAATTCCCGTTCCGCATCCAGCCGGCGAAGCGTCTCGCGCAGGCGCGTCAGTTGATCCGCGCTCCACCGGGCGCGCGGCCAGTAGAGATGCACCAGTCCACCGTCCTGCCAGGCCCCTTGCACGAACGGATCGTCAAGCCGGCTGATCAATTCACCGGCATCGAGTTCCGTCGCAATCGTCACGTCGATCCACTCTCGTGGCATACTCAGTCACCATCCACCCCGGATTGATGCTCAACACCTAGACCCGGAAGCCAGCAACTTCGGGAGTCTAGCAGCAAGATGCTCAAAATGGCCGTCCAGCAAGGCCGCAGCAAGCAAAAAGGCGAGGCGTACGCCTCGGTACGTTGAGCCTCTGAGCGCAGCGAGAACGAAGCTGGCGGACTTTTTCAGCACCTTGCATCATTGACGGATACAGGTCCTTCCAGTAAGGTCAGCATTCATGCCGGCATTATCCCGCGAGCCGCAGCTGGAGCGGCTGATTCGGCGAGCTGCCGCCCTCATTCAAAAGGGCCAACGCGCCAGTTCGGCGTTCACCCGCTGGCGTCTGATCCTCTTCATCACCGCGCTGGCGTGCGCCATCACGTTCTACAAATTGGCGTGGTTTCATTCCGGCAATTGGTCGCTGGCCGCCTTCCTGGCCATCTTCCTGGTCGTGGCCGGCTATCATAACAGGCTGGAGAGCCGGATTCACCGCCTGAAACAGTGGCAACGAATCAAGCAGACTCACCTGGCCAGAATCCGCCTTGATTGGACACAGATTCCCGAACGGGCCCAGGCGCTCCCCCCGCAACACCCCTATGCCCACGACCTGGACCTGATCGGAACCCATTCGCTGATCCGACTTTTCGATACGACCGTCTCGTCGAACGGACGCGAACGGTTGGCATCCTGGCTCCTGGCTCAACCGCCGGACCCGACCGCTTGGGCCGCGCGTCAGACGCTCGTGCGAGAGCTGACCCCTCGCTCTCGGTTTCGGGATCGATTGGTCCTCACCGCCCGCCTGCTCGACGAGCAAGAAATCAACGGCCAACGACTCGTGGCCGTGCTCCAGCATCACCACCACATCCCGCACCTGCCCCTCCTGCTCTCAGTTCAGACGATCCTTGCCCTCACAACCGCCATGCTCGGCCTTGCGGCGCTCCTCAACTGGCTGCCCGGTTACTGGATGTTTTCGTTCGGGCTCTATGCCCTGATCTATCTCCTGACGGACCAAGGAGAGGAACTGCTCGAACATGCGGTAGGACTGCACCATCAAGTCGAAACACTGGGCACCGTGCTGCGGTATGTCGAGCAGCATGCCCGCCGGCCCGGAACGGCGTTAGCCGCGGCCTGTCGCTCCCTGACCGACAGGGCCGCCGCACCCTCGCTGTTGATCCGGCGCGTCGCCACGATACTCCACGGAATCAGCGTCAAGGCTCATCCGCTCGTGCATCTGCTGTGCAATGCGCTCTGTCCCTGGGATCTGTTCTTCGCCTTCCGCCTTCAACAAATCCAGCGGCGCGTCCAGGCTCATCTGCCGATGTGGCTGGATCGCTTGGCCGAAGTCGAAGCGGCGTCGGCGCTCGCCACGTTTGCCTACCTCCATCCGTCCTATGTGTGGCCGTCGCCTCGGGCCACCAGCGGTCGCGAGAACGGCGCCGGCCCTTCCTATGCCGCAGGCGCCTTAGGCCACCCTCTGATTCCGCTGACACAGCGTGTGACCAATGACTTTGCGCTGGAAGGACTCGGCCGCATCCTGCTTGTCACCGGCTCGAATATGTCGGGCAAGAGCACCTTCCTCCGCACCGTCGGCGTGAACCTCTGCCTGGCGCAGGCCGGCGCGCCGGTGTGCGCGACGAGCTTTGAATGGAGCTGGAGTCGTCTGGTCTGCTGTATCCGTATCGACGATTCGCTGGAGGCCGGGCTGTCGTTCTTTTACGCGGAAGTGAAGCGGCTGAAATCGATCCTCGATGCCACGCAAGACCGCACGGAGCCACCCGTGCTCTTTCTGATCGACGAGATCTTCAAGGGGACGAACAACCGTGAGCGCCTGATCGGCAGCCGGGCCTACATCGCCTCCTTAACCGGCGGCCATGGCTTCGGCCTCGTCACGACCCACGATTTGGAATTGACCGACCTGGAGAGGTCCACCCCGATGTTGGCAAACGCGCATTTTCAGGAATCCGTCGCCGCCGGCGCGCTGCAGTTCGATTATCGACTCAGACCCGGCCCCTGCCCGACCACCAATGCGCTGCGGATCATGGAGCTGGAGGGGTTGCCGGTAAACCACGACCCTTCCACAACCTGAAAGTGGCGAGTGGCTCCGATCGAATTCAAACGTTTACCGATGAGAGGAACCCTGCTAGGATGGCAGCTGTGAAGGAGACCCGCTCGCATGCTGGCTCAAACCTTTTGGAAAGTGGTTGTGGCAGACCACACTGACTTCCTCGAACGCCTGCTCGATGGTCTGGCCGCTCAAGGTATTCGGTTTTGTGTACTCGGCGGGCAGGGTGTCAACGCGTATGTGGACCCCGTGGTCAGCTTGGATCTCGATATCGTCATCGCCTTCGAGCAAAGCCGCCAGGTTGAAGACTGGTTGCGGCGAGATTTTATCGTTGAGGCATTTCCCCATAGCCTTAATGTCTCAGCACCCGGGTCTGACCTCCGGGTGCAGTTACAGACAGACCCTCGTTACGCACCATTCGTCGCACGAGCCACAGAACGAACGGTGTTGGGACGGCGCCTGCCAGTGGCAAGTCTCGACGATCTCCTCCAGGGAAAGCTCTGGGCCACACAAGATTCGGCCCGTCGTGCAAGCAAGCGCCAGAAAGACCTGGCCGATATTGCCCGTCTGATTGAGGCGTATCCTCATCTCCGCAGCCGCGTACCTGCCGATATCCTGTCGCGTCTGCTTTAGACTCTTTTCTCCACGCACCCCACGCCTTGCGAATCATGAAGCTGGAGGGACTGCCGGTGCCGCAAGAACGGGACGGCGGCTTCACCGGTCCGTAAGAACCAGGGCGCCTCGATAAAAAAGATACATTCCGCCCATTTGAATCACGTGATAGAGATCATTGTGATTGAACCGGCTGTGAAGCGAGAGCCCGCTTGCCTGGACGGCCGCTGCCAGGCCGCTGACGCACACCGCGGCGATCAGCCAGGGCGCGCTCCGGACGCGGCTTCTGTACCAATCGTGGAATTGCAACATGAGGATCGCAACATTCATCGAGCCGTAGTCATAGATCACGAACAGAAATTCATCACGTGCGGCCATCCACCAGGCGAACACCGCCAGTTGAAGCCACGGGAGGATCATGAGCCAGGACCGGACCGGCGCGGTCACCGACGCGCGCAGCGTCCCGGCAAACCAGAAGAAGCTGGCCAATCCCACGGCGTAGACGGTGCCCTTCCAAAGTCCTTGGGCGATCGATCGGGTGAGCACCGTAGAAAATCCGTGAACCGTTCCCCCGGCCAGAGAAGCCGCCGCAAGCCAGGCCATCCCGACGGCCCAGTATCCCACGCTGGCCTGACCGGTCACCGTTGCCACGCTCCATAATCGCCAGGCGTACCATGCGCAGAGAAGGGCCAGCCCATAGTCTGTCAACGTGGTGGTCGGTTCAGTCATCACGGCAGAGATCGATTCAGTCGGGCAGGAGCAGCCATCGTGACGGTCTGGTCACAAGCTAACGGCAAACATCGTTCGGTAATGGCGGTACCAGTCGCTCTGGAAACGTTCCTGCGGATCATAGCGCCGCTTGAGCCTGAGAAACTCGGGGAACTGCGGATAGCAGGCCTGGACTTGTTCGCGACGCGCCCATTTATGGTAGGTCAAAAAGTAACTGCCGCCTCGTTTTCTGGCCAAATCGATGAGGCGGCGGAACGAAGCCGCCGCTTCTTCGACCCCGGCGGGCGTATGAGTCACGTGCACATTCAACACCGTGCAGGCCCAGGGCTGCCTGGCCCAGGCCAGAAACGATTCGTCGTCCCGTTCGATCAGGCGAATGGTGCCGTAAATGACTTCCACCTTGTGCCGACGGAAATCCTCCCGCATGTCGGCAAAGAACGACGCCAGTTCTGTTCTCGGCACATAGAGCTCGGAGATCATTTCCGACCCGGGCGCTACGGCGCCTACCCGTTGATCAATTGTCCGGTGATAGCCATCAGGGTAGTAACTCATCTGATGGGTATCCGACCAATAGATCTGGCCGTTCGTTGCACGATATTCATTCGCATAGACCTCGAAGGCCTGGGTCTTGTCCGCATGGGCCAGATACAGCAGCCGCAGCCACTGTTCTTCCGCGATTTCCCTCTGACCCTCAGGAATCGGCGTGGAGGGGTCGACAGGGCGATAGCAGGAAAAGATGCCGCGCTGCAGGAAATCGTCCGACGCAGGATCGATGGCAAACTGGCAGTCTCCGTAGAGAAAGCCTTCGGCGATTCGCTGGTCGAACGCCTGCATCACGTCGTCGATCGTGACCAGCTCCACGACGCGCCGCAGTTTCTGCCGTCGACTCAGCCGGACCGTCACGGCCGAGACGATCCCGAACAATCCGTAACCCCCCACCGCAAGTTTGAACAACTCCGGATGGTCTGTTCGACTACACCGCACCAGGCTCCCGTCCTCCATGGCCAGCGTGAATGATTCGATGTCTCCCACGAAGGGCTTCAACGTCAATCCCCGGCCGTGAATGTTGGCGGACAAGGCGCCGCCGATGCTGAGCCGATCAGCCCCTGTCTGCTTCTGAACGATCCCCCACTGCTGCCTCATGTCTCGCTGAAGCGTCGACGTAGCCTCGACCAGCTCGGGCCATTGAATCCCCGCTTCGACCTCGACCAGACCGGAGCCCGCGTCGAAGTTCAGAACACGCGTGAACGACCGCATATCCAGATGCAGGGTGTCGGTCCCAAACTGCTGCCCGCCCATCGCATGACGGCCGCCGGCGACGGAAATTGCGGTCCGCTCCCGAAGGGACCGCTCAATGATGCGCTGAATGTCCTGGGACGAGCGAACGGAGATCGCCTCGCGCACAGTTGTGGGATTCAGCCCGGAATGCACATCGTTCAACAGCACCCCGGCTGATCCCAAAGGCCATCGGGCACAGCCCCAGGGCAGGAGCGCGGCTGTTCCGGCGAGTCTGAGAAATCCTCTTCTGGAGATCATCGTGCCTCCATCATTGGGCGGTCGCGAAACCACCCTACCAATCCTTACGGCCCTGTCAACTCTGCGCCCGTTTTCGCTTGGAGCGGTCACTGGTTTTGACATGCCCTTTCGCCAGTTCGCGGCCAAGAAGAGAGATCGCCCTCCGGCTTCCCTCCCCGTGGCGGTCTTTCCATTCCTTCGCTGCTGTGCTATGACGTTGCCCACGATTCTGGCGCAACCGCCTGCTAAAGGAGCGCCATGCCCCTCCAACCTTGGACCACTTGCCTGCAAAGCGGAATTCTCATCCGCCACCTCGAATCCCGTTATCCTGAACAGGCCTCCAAGGTCGACCTCCATCGGGTCATGGGAGCGGCCGAATCGTTCCAGGAAATTCAGGACGCCCGCGCCTTCCTGACAGACCCCAGCAATTGGGTCCCTCTCTCGGTCTTCCGCGAATTGATCAAGGCCTGCGAACTGGCATCCGGCGAGAAAGATTTTACCTGTCACGCAGCCCTGGCCTACTACGAATCCGTCAAGACTCAGACCCCAACGCTCCTCGAAACGATCGCCATCCTGCTCAACGATGTAGAATCGGTCTTCCGCCCCATCGGGGATTGGGCCTCCGCCTATACGAATTACCTTCAGCTCCAATCATTTGTCTGTCCTGACGAGCCGCGGACCGTGCATATCTTGTCCCGGTACTTGCCACCCGTCGATCCTGTACTCGGAAACTTACGCCTCGTGCAAGGCAATCTCGAAGGCATTGCGAAGCTCGATCCCTCCGTCGAAACCGCCGACTGCAGGGAAGCCTACTCGCAGCTCCGCTTAGAAACCCTGGTGAATGAATTCGGCGACGCATACCACCTCACGTCGAAGAACGATCGGATCACCGTGACCCGGCGCTCGACCGGCGAAGTCGTCCTCACCGGGCGAAGGGTCACACTCGCTCAGGAATTGCTTCCCATCAGGAGAAATCACAGCCCTGTGCCGCCGCCCGCAGAAGAGCAGGTCGTGGTCAAGGCTCATCCGGAGGGCCTGCTTCCCGTCTGGAGTTTCAGCGAAGCAGGGCAGTCACCAAGTGGAGCATCGAAGGAATCGGAGGCCCGCTCCGCGGCCGTCCGAATCGAGCGTGGAGGAACACTCACCCAGGGATCGCTCAGCGCATCGATCAAGGCGGGGGAGATTTACAATGCGCCCTACACCCATCATAGGCTGAGCTGGACCACTCGTGCCTCCCAGGAGGATGGTCCGCACGCGCTGCACCGTGCGAATCTGCTCACGGACCGACGGGCCTTCGCTCATCTGCTGTTCACGCATCTCAAGAACCTGCAAACCACCCATCGCCACACCCTCACCATGTTCCTGCGCAACGTCGAGCTGGCGCAGGAGAATATCCAACTGAAACAGGAGCTGTCGGCGCAGCAGGAAACCGGCGGCATCATCGGGAACAGCGCCTCACTTCAAGATTTGCTGTCCCTGATCAAAACCATCGCCCCGTCCGACACAACCGTCCTGATTACCGGCGAAACAGGGACGGGCAAAGAGCTGGCCGCCCGCCTGATCCATCAACTGAGCCGGCGCAAGGACCGGCGCTTCGTCGCCGTGAATTGCGGCGCCTTGCCGGAAACCCTGTTGGAAAGCGAGTTGTTCGGTCACGAGAAGGGCTCGTTCACCGGCGCCGTCGCCCAGAAGAAAGGCAAATTCGAGCTCGCCGAGGGTGGCACGCTCTTTCTTGACGAAATCGGCGACATCTCCCCGGCTGTTCAGGTGAAGCTCCTGCGCGTGCTGCAAGAACGAGAGTTTCAGCGCGTCGGCGGCACGAGCGATCTTCACGCCAACGTCCGGCTGATCGCCGCCACCAATCGTGATCTGGCCGCGCTCATGGAGCAGAACCAGTTTCGGAAAGACCTTTTCTATCGGCTGAATGTCATTCAACTCTACGTCCCGGCGCTACGCGAACGATCCGAAGATATCCCGGACCTGATTCAACACTTCGCCAAGCGCTTCGCCGAGAAAACCGGAAAATCGATCGCGGGTTTGACGCCGGACTCGTTGCAGCTCTGTCTGGCCTACAAGTGGCCGGGCAACATCCGCGAGCTGGAGAATGTGATGGAACGCGCCGTCACCTTGGCGCCGGAAGGGAAGAAATGGATCACACCGGACTTGCTTCCGACCAATCTGCGTTCGACCGCAGAACCGGCTCCTTCGCTCGATCTGGCCGAGTTGGTGGACCGTGTCGACTGGAGCGCGCTGCTGAAGACACTTGAGAGTCGAGGATCGCTCACGGGGCTCTTGAGCCATCTTGAATGGACCATCACGCGCCGGGCGGTCGCCGAATACGGCGGCAACAAGAGCCGGGCCGCCAAGATACTCGGCCGCACGTACCGCTGGCTACGAAAACTTGAGAGCGAGATGACAGACAACCCGGGGAGTCCGTCACACCCTCCGGCCGTCAAGAATTGATCCTCTACTCGCCGGCCTCTTT
>Ga0233416_10000554_pt1 | contig 11594 bp, 12 predicted proteins | sample Sediment_Towuti__2_FD_188638 | JGI IMG/M metagenome (GOLD analysis project Ga0233416, IMG submission 188638) | Sediment microbial communities from Lake Towuti, South Sulawesi, Indonesia - Sediment_Towuti_2014_0_MG | ecosystem: Environmental > Aquatic > Freshwater > Lake > Sediment | place... | reverse complement strand
GGGGATCGGCCATCCGGCCGTACAGGTGCACCGGGATGACGGCGCGCGTCCGCTCGGTCAGGGCCGCCTCCGCCGCGAGGGCCGTCAGGCAATAGTCGGCATCGGAGACGTCGACCGGGACCGGGATCGCGCCGACCTGCGAGACCGCCTCCCACGTCGCGACGAACGTCATCGCCGGCACGATCACCTCGTCGCCATCGCCGATACTCGCCGCCTGGAGCGGTAGGCGGAGGGCGTCGAGCCCGCTCGCCATCCCGACACAGTGCCGGGCTCCGACGTACCGGGCGAACGCCTCCTCGAACTCCTGCACCGCGGGGCCATTCGTGAACCGGCACGACTCCACGAGGTCGGCGACGTCAGCAAGAACGTCGTCGCGGATGTCTACGAACGACGGCCGGAGATCGACGAACGGAACTGCGGTCTCGGTACGCGACACCACGACCTCACTCTATCCAGGTGCCCTCGCGACTCCAGAGAAGTGGGCTGGCGCAGCCGCCGCCCCGCGGCTCGCGCGAGCCAGGGGCGTCGGGCCGTCGCCGACTCCGTCTGTCAGCCGTCACTGCCCGCAGCCGGCGAGCGCCCGACATCGGGCCAGGAGCGCGTCGCGGACGCCTCCTGCTCCGCCAACCTCACCGTCCTCAGCCCGAACGCGGCAGTCATGAAGAGCACGAGCGTCAGCTGGATGTACGCCAAGGCGTCGAAGAGGAACATGCTCACTCCGTAGCCGACGCAGGAAGCAGCGCATGCGGCGATGAAGTCCCCGTACACGCCTGGGTAGCGCCGCGCTGCGCGGACGAGCCTCACGACCGTCTGCCACACGAGCCACGAGAGGCCCACGAGCCCGACGACCCCGAGCGTGACGAGGGTCGACATGTACTGGTTGTCGAAGATGATCGGGACTGACGAGGGTGCGCCTGGGCCGACAGCTCCCGCATCGGCGCCCGAGACGGCGATGTTCGGGTTGTCAAGGCCGAGGCCGACGATCGGCGATCGCGCCCAGAGCCCCAGTCCGGGACCGACGTCGGCCAGGCGCCCCGATCCCGATTCTCCGCCCCGCGTGGAGAAGGAGCCGACGAAGCTCGTCCCCTCCTGCGCTCCGAACGCTGCCTTGAGAGATCCGAGGGCTCCAGGTGCTGCGGAATAGACGAACACGGGGAGGACGAGGATCAGGGGGAGCGCCCGCATGACCGCTTGCGGCCGAACCAGGTACGCGACGATCCCCATCGCGATACCCATCACCACCGCCGTTCGCGAGATCGTCGCGGCGGCGCCGGCCACCAGCAGGAAGGCGCACGCGACCCAGAACGCCTTCATCCTCAGAGCGCGCGCCCTCAATGCGAGGAAGCCGGCGAGGGGGATGAGCATCGTCAGGGCGGCGCCGAGAGCGATCGGATGCTGCGCGGAGGCGTAGACCCTGAGATTCCCTGCGCGGAGGCCGACGACATCGCGCTCGTTACGTTCGAAGAACGGCACCCACTCCGACAGGTGGTCGAAGACGTTGTACGTCGTCCGCGACTGGTACAGCGCCCCCACGGCGACGATCGTGCCGCCGAGCACGAGCCCGACCACCAGGAGCTCGATCTCCCGGAACGTCTTGATCGTCGAGGCGACGAGCAGGAACACGACGATCAGGCTGAGGAACATCGAGAGCGACTTGAGAGCCTGACCCTGGGTACCCGGCACGTTGATCTCGTCGGCGTTGATGACCTGCGCGGTGAGCGCGGCGGCGGTGAGCACGAACAGCGGCCTCCCGGCCCCCAGCGACTCGACCTGACGCTTCGACACGAGCGAGTTCACGACGAACGCCAGCACGAGCACGAGGATCATCACGCGGTACAGCTCCAGGTTGAACGGGAGGTCCACGGGGAACCGGTACAGCTTGATCGGCACGAACCACAAAGCGGCGATGAAGACGAGGAACGCGTTCGGCCACGTCACCACGCCCGGCTTCGTCAGGCCGACCGCGACGAGCGCCGCAGCCAGGAACGCGAGCGCCCCCGCCGCCGTCATTCCGCCTCCCGCGACGACGCCCACGGCGAGCGCCAGCATCCCGCCGGCGACGACGGTCAGGGCGGGCAGGAGCTTCTGCCGGTCGACGCGTTCGTCGCCGCGGGCGATCACGCCAGCTCCGTCGGACATTCCGTTCTTCCTCGATCCTCTCCCCGGTCGCGGCCCGCGTGAGCATCGCCGACCGACCTCGATGCGCGCAGCGACCCTCGCTTCCGGCTAGAACCCTAGTTATAGGTGGTCCCGCACGAAACATCCACGGCTCGATGGGCATACGACGCCCGGCCACGACCCGGGCCGGCATGACCGCCCGACCCGCGACGCTCTCGATTGGCGGCGAGCTCCGCGTCTCGAGGCTCGGGCTGGGGACGATGTCCCTGACCGGCCCCGGCGTCTGGGGTAACCCGCGCGACCCGGACGGCGCGCTGAGCCTCCTTCACCGGGCGCGCGAGCTCGGCGTCGACTTCTTCGACACCGCGGACTCGTACGGCCCCGAGGTCGCCGAGGAGCTCGTTCGACAGGCCCTGCATCCGTACCGCGACCTCGTCGTGGCGACAAAAGGCGGGATGACCCGCCAGGGACCCGGCCGCTGGGAGCGAGACTGCCGGCCCGATCACCTGCGATCGGCCTGCGAAGGGAGCCTTCGCCGCCTCGGCGTGGAGCGGATCGACCTCTACCAGCTCCACCAGGTCGACCCCGCAGTGCCGCTGGAGGAGTCCCTGGGCGCGCTGGTCGAGCTCCAGGAGGAAGGCAAGCTCCGCTGCATCGGCGTCTGCAACGTGAACGCAGCCGAGCTGGAGCGCGCGCTGCGGGTGGCGCCGATCGCAGCCGTCCAGAACCGCTTCTCGCTCGCCGACCGCTCGTCCCTGGACGTCGCGGAGATCTGCCGGCGGGAAGGGATCGCCTTCGTCGCGTGGGCGCCGCTCGGCAAAGGCGGGCTCGCCGGAGAGGATCCGACCCTGGCGCGGGCTGCGGCCGAGATCGGCGTGACGAGCGCCCAGCTCGCGCTCGCATGGGTGCTGCACGTCACCGCCGTGGCGGTCCCGATCCCCGGCACGGCGTCCGTCGGGCACCTCGAGGAGAACGTCGCGGCGCGCGATCTGCTCCTGGACCCGACGCTCGTCGACGAGCTCGCCCGGCACACGTACCGTGCCCGGGGGCGCCCACCTCGGTCGAGACGGCTCCTGCGGCGAATGCGCGCCTGGGTGCGACCGTGAGCTGGACCCGCTGGGTGCTTCTCGGAGCGCTCCTGGCTCTCGTCTTGGCCGCGCTCGCAGTCGCCGCGAGCGCGGCGCTGGACGCCCCCTCGAAGAGCTTCACGACCACGACGCTTGTCGACGCCCGGCGCGAGGACGTCTGGAACATCGTCATGGATTTCGAGTCCTACCCTCGCTGGAACCCGTACATGCGGTCGGTGACCGGACAGGCGGAACTCGGGGAGACGCTGCACGTTCGGCTCGCTCCTCCCGGAGGCGACGAGGACGCGGTCTCTGCGCGCGTATTCGTGCTCAAGCCGCCGAGGAAGCTGCGGTGGCAGAGCCGCATGCTCGCGCCCGGTCTCCGCGACATCGAGTACGAGGTGATCGTCGCTCCCGCCGCCCCGAACCTCACGCAGGTCATCCAGCGGATCCGCTACGAGGGCCTGCTCGTCCCCTTCGTCGACGGTGGCGCGATCCGAAGCGGCCTCGAGAGCATGGCGCGCGCGCTCGCGCGACGCGCGGAGGAGGACGAGCAGGTTCCCTAGCCCAGCCTCGGATCGCCCGCGGCCAGCGCTTCCCGAGCCCACTCGCACGCCCGGGCGTCCATGGCCGCATCCTCGGGGGCAGTGACCGCCCGGTACACGCGGAGCGCCTGGTAGGAGGCCTCCCCGTAGTCCCCCGTCGGGCGGATGCCGACGGAGCGCTGGAAGGCGGCCATGGCGGCCGCGAGCTCCGAGCCGTACTCCTCGTCGGGGTCCGGGAAGTCCCCGTAGCCCGCTCGGTGGAGCGCTCGCTTGAGCGCCTTCCACATCGTCGAGGGCTGGGACTGGGGCTTCCCGCCGGGGGAGCTCGGCCCGTACCCCGGCGCCACCTTCGGGAAGGCGTCGGGGTCGAGCGGGGCGACCTCCTGCGGGCCCCAAGCCGCACAGCTCAGGCCCATGTCGTCGACGGTGTACACCGAGTATCCGTACTGTCGGGCGGGGAAGGACGCCGGTGTCTCGTCGTGCATCCCGAGCATGAAGTCGGCCCGCCTGCACCCGGCAGCGAGATACTCGAGCCGACGTGCCCTCGGATCCCGCGAGGCCGGGTTCTCCTGCGGGAAGAGCTGCAGCTGGATGACTCGGTCGGAGAGGATCGTCCAGTCCACGTTCCCGAACGGCCTCGGCTCGACCGAGACGGCGGCGTCCATCCCCTCGGTTGCGTCGCGGATGACCTCGGCCGTGACCCGACCCTCGTCGAGCGGCTTCTCCGCGTTGACGACCACCCTGCCGTCGAACTGCCCGCGGGCGAGGTCGCACAGCTCCCGCACGTCGTCGTCCGTGTGGACGAACCGCCAGGGAAACACCGGCATCTCGAGGGCGCGGCAGCGGCCGATGACCGTCTGCCACTCGGGGAGACTGTGATCGCCGACGTTGAACGCGTACCAGCGAAATCCGGCGTCGAGCAGCTCCCGGACGTGCTCGACGCCTCCCTGCGGGTTGCGGGCGTAGACGCCTGGCTGATCGAAGATGCTCATGGCGGACTCCCTCCGGGTTCGTGGGTACGACGGTCGCCTGAGCATGACGGCTCGGCGCCCTGCCCGCCGGCTCGAGGGACCGTGTCGCACGACCCCCGCGCGTTACAGTCACGTCCGTGGTCCCCGAGGCGCCGCTCGAAAGGAACGAAGCCGGTGGCCTCTACCCCGTGGAAGAGGGCTGGTTCGTCGTGAACGCCCGTGACGCGCGGTGGTTCGAGAGCGGCGGGCTCGGCTTCTATGCGCCGTTCGAGAGTCGGGACGCGCGTTTCGCCCAGCTCGGGATCAACCTCAACGTCCTGCGGCCAGGTGAGCCCAACTGCATGTACCACGGCGAGGACGCACAGGAGGGCTTCCTCGTGCTCTCGGGGGAGTGCCTCCTGGTCGTCGAGGGCCGGGAGCGGCCGCTCCGTCAGTGGGACTTCGTCCACTGCCCGCCGTGGACGGAGCACGTCTTCGTCGGTGCGGGCCAGGGGCCGTGCCTCCTTCTCGCGGTCGGCTCACGGCAGCGGCCGGCGGGGCAGGGCATCCGCTACCCGGCCGACGAGACGGCGCTGAAGCACGGTGCGGGAGTCGAGCGGGAGACGTCGGACCCCGAGGAGGCGTACGCACGCTTCCCGCCCCTGACGCCGGTCACCTGCCCCGAGGAGTTCCCGGGCCCGTAACCCGGGCGACCCGGGGTACCGCTACCGCGAGCCGAGCGAGACGTGCACCGGCTGCGGCCAGAGGCCGGCCCCGTCGTCCGCGGGCAGCTCCTCGAAGTCGAGCTCGAAGACGTGGGCGATCGCATCGATCGCCGCCGGCCGCACCTCGTCCACCGACAGCGGCCGGTCGAGCTCGCGCGCCATGGTCGTGAACTGCGCGTCCTCGAGGCCGCACGCCGTGATCCACTCCGTGAACGGGGCAGGGTCGAGGTCGACGTTGAGCGCGTACCCGTGCGTCGTGACCCATCTGGACACGTGCACCCCGATGCTGGCGATCTTCCGGGGACCCTGCCCGCTTCCGGGGGGTATCCAGACTCCCGTCAGCCCTTCGATACGGTGCCCTTCCAGTCCAAACGCTGCAAGCGTTTGGACGAGCGCCTCCTCGAGGTCGCGGACGTAGCGCTTCACGTCCTTGCCGTGGTTCGCCAGGTCGAGGACCGGGTAGCAGACGAGCTGACCGGGCGCGTGGTACGTCGACTTGCCGCCGCGATCGGTCTCGGCGACCTCGACCTCCGCCTCCTCCGGCACGTGGAGCTCGGCGTCCGCCTCCGTCCGCCGCCCGACCGTGATCACGGGCGGGTGCTCGAGGAAGATCACGGTCTCCGGGATCGCGCCCTGCGAGACCGCGCCTGCAAGCGAGCGCTGGAGATCGAATGCCTCCCCGTAGGGCACGAGACCCAGGCTCATGAGGTAGGCGCCGCGACTCACTGCACCCAGCCTATCGAGTGGGCTGCCTGCTTCTACGGATGCGGAGGCGTCCCGGGCGTGGGAGTGTCGGAGCGATGAGGACGAGTGCGACCGTGGCATGCGTCGACTTTCCGTGCGGCGACGTCGTGCATGACCTGTACGTCGTTCCCGACCTCGAGCTCGACCCCGAGCTGATCGACCTGGTGATGGTCTCGGAGGCCGCCCCCTCGTCTCCCCGAGACTGGTTCTACGCAGGGAGCGACGCCCTCTTCGCCCAGACGACGGTGCAGGCCTTCCGCGACGCCGGCGAGGACGTCTCGACACTCTCCGACGTCCTCGATCTCGGCGTCTACCTCACCACCGCGGTGAAGTGCGGGAAGACTGGGTACGGGATCTCTACGCAGACGGTGAAGAGGTGCTCGGGCCTGCTCGAGGTCGAGCTCGGCCTCTTCCCGAGCGCGTCCGTGCTCCTGCTCATGGGAGACGTCGCGATCAAGGCCGTGAACGCGATCGCGCGCCGGAACGGAGAGCCGCGCGTGATCCCGTCTGGTCCGACGTACAAGCTGCGGGGCGGGGAGTACTCGTTCCGGGGGATGAAGGTCTTCCCGTCGTACCTGCAGGCAGGCCCCGCCTTCTTCATCGAGAAGCGCAAGCGGGAGATGATCGCCGAGGACATCGCCGCGGCTCTCGCCTACGTGCGGGCCCGTTACAGCCGCTGACCGAACATCCAGCGGTGCCCCTCGGGGTCCTCCGCCGTGTAGATGCGGAAGCCGGCACCAGGCTCCTCGGGGCCTCGAAGGACGAGCGCTCCGGCGTCGAGGGCACGCGCGTGGTGCGCCTCGACGTCGTCCACCTCGACGAAGTGCCCGTCGATCACCCACGGATTGTCGTACGCCCGCTCCGCCAGCTCGGACGTCTCGCGCATCAGGCGCGGGCTCGCGTAGTCGCGTGGCGTCGAGACGTAGATCGTCGCTCCGTCGAGCTCGAGCTCCGCGTGTGTGATCGTCCCCTCCTCCTCGTAGCGGGCGACGGTGTTCTCCACGAACCCGAAGGCGCGGCCGAGCGGCTCGATCGCGGCCGCGGCGTCCTCGTAGCCGATGAACGGAACGATCCGCTGCGTCACTGCGCGCGCACCTCGTAGCGCGCGGCGCCGTCGTCCGGAAGCACCTCCCACGGCGCGACGGAGCGCACGAAGATGTGTGCCGTGAGCCCGCCCTCGACCGGTTCGTCGAGCGCGGGCAGACGGACGGGGGTGTGCTCGAACTCGGGCCAGCCGCCGCCGAACAGGTTCGTCCCGCAGAGACTGCAGAACGTCTTCGAGCTCCCCTCGGACGGCTGGTACGTAGTGAGGAGCTCCTCGCCCTCGAGGATGCGGATCGCGTCCGTGCGCACGCGGCCGCTGACCGTCCCGGCGCCGCCGGAGAGCTTCTTGCAACTCGTGCAGTGGCAGGCGGAGAGGAGCTCGAACGCTTCCGTGATCTCGAACCTGACGCCGCCGCAGAGACATGATCCGTGGAAGGCGCTCATCAGCCGAGTCCACCGCCGCCCGCGGCCGCGAAGCGGACGCCTTCAGGGATCTTCGCGCGACCGAAATTCGCGCGAGCGGATTTCGGTCTTGTGCACAACGGAACGTACGCGGCCGCGAAGCGGACGCCTTCAGGGATCTTCGCGCGACCGAAATTCGCGCGAGCGGATTTCGGTCTTGTGCACAACATCAGTAGGCAGCTTCGTCCCAGGTCTCGAGGCACTGGCGGAGGTCGCGGAGGAAGCGCCCCGCGAGCGCACCGTCGACGAGCCGGTGGTCGTACGTGAGGGTGAGGTTCATGATCGGGCGGATCGCGATCACGTCGTTCCCGAGCTCGTCCTGCACGACCCAGGGACGCTTGACGACCGCATAGGTCCCGAGGATCGCCGACTGCGGCTGGCTGATCACGGGCGTGCCGTGGAACGTTCCGTAGCCGCCCGGGTTCGTGATCGTGAACGTCCCGCCCTGCACCTCGTCCGGCAGCAGCTTCTTGTCACGGGCGCGCTGCGCGATGTCGACGACGCCTTTCGCGATCCCCAGGAGGTTGAGGGTCTCCGCGTTGCGGAGCACCGGGACGATCAGGCCCTTGCCGTCCGCGAGCTCGACGGCGAAGCCCAGGTTGACGAAGCTTCGAGTCACGATGTGGTCGCCGCGGATCTCGCCGTTGATCCACGGGTAGTCCTTGAGCGTCTCGACCGCTGCGCGCGCGACGAACGAGAGGTAGGTGAGGTTCACGCCGTGGTCGCGCTCGTAGACGGGCTTGAGCTTCTTGCGCAGGACGACGACTCGGGACATGTCCACCTCGATCGCGCTGGTGACGTGGGCGGAAGTGTCGAGCGAGCGGCGCATGTGCTCGGCGATCCCGCGCCGCATCGCGTTCATCGGCTCGAGCTGCTCTCCTGCCAGAGGCTCCGCTGCCGCAGGCTCCGCCTGCGGCGTAGGAGGCGGCGCTGGAACGGGCGGTGCCGGGGCGGCGGGCGGTGCCGGGGCGGCGAGCGGTACCGGAGCAGCGGGCGGTACCGGAGCGGCGGGCGGTACCGGAGCAGCGGGGGCGACAGGCGGCGCGGCGACCTCGGCAGCGGGCGCGGGCGCGGCTTCAGGCTGCTCAATAGCCTTCATCGAGGCGCCAGCGTCGATGAAGGCGAGGATGTCCTTCTTCGTGACGCGGCCGCCGGTGCCGGTTCCGGGGACGACCGACGGATCGACGCCGTGCTCCGCGGCGATGCGAGCGACGACGGGCGAGACGAACGTCTTGCCGTTCCCCGCAACCTGCGGTTGCGGGCTGGGAACCGAGGGAGGCGGCGAAGGAGGCGCGGGCTCGGCAGCTGGCTCCGGAGGCACTGGAGCCGCTGGAGCTGCCTCGGCAACCGGCGCCTCGGGTCCGCCAACCGTTTCCGCGGCAGCGGAAAGGGCGGGGCCGATCCGGGCGATCACGGTCCCGACCTCGACCGTCTCTCCCTCCTGGACGAGGATCTCGGCGACGAAGCCCTCACCCGGGCTCGGCACCTCGGTATCGACCTTGTCCGTGGAGATCTCGAGCAACGGCTCGTCGCGGGCGACGGACTCGCCCGGCTGCTTGAGCCACTTCGTGATCGTGCCCTCGGAGACCGACACGCCCATCTGGGGCATGACCACGTCGATCTGCGTTCCTGTCGACACGTCTGCCTCCTAGTACGCGGCCAGGTCGCGCAACGCCGAGACGACGTCCTCGACCTGCGGGATGAACGCCTTCTCGAGCGGCGGGGAGAACGGGACCGGCGTATCGGGCGCCGCGACGCGCATGACGGGCGCGTCGAGGTGCTCGAACGCCTGCTCGGCGATGGTCGCGGCGATCTCGGCACCGAAGCCGCCCGTCCGCGTGTCTTCGTGCAGGACGAGCACCTTCGACGTGCGCCGCACGCTCTCGAGCACGCGCTGCCGGTCCCACGGGACGACGGTCCGGAGATCGAGGACCTCGGCCTCGAAGCCCTCGGCGGCGAGCTGCTCGGCCGCCTCCGAGGCCGTGTGCACCATCGCGCCCCAGGTCACCACGACCGCGTCGTCCCCGGGGCGGTGCACACGCGCTTGGCCGAACGGGATCGTGTAGCGCTCCTCCGGGACCTCGGCCTTGATGCGCCGGTACAGGTGCTTGTGCTCGAAGTAGAGGACGGGGTTCGGGTCCTCGATCGCCGAGGCCAGGAGGCCCTTCGCGTCCTCGGGGGTCGCCGGGCAGGCGATCTTGAGCCCCGGGATGTGCGCGAACGAGCTCTCCGGGTTCTGGGAGTGGAACGGCCCGCCGGAGAAGCCGCCGCCGGACGGAAGGCGCACGACGATCGGCACGGGCGTGTGCGCGCGGAAGAACTGCTTGGCGGCGACGGTGACGAGGTGGTCCCAGGCGCACGAGATGAAGTCGGCGAACTGCATCTCCGCGACCGGACGCATGCCCATCAACGCGGCGCCGGTCGCTCCTCCGACGATCGCCGTCTCCGAGAGCGGGGTGTCGATGACGCGCCACGCGCCGAACTCCTCCTGGAACCCCAGCGTGACCTTGAAGGCTCCCCCGTAGACACCGACGTCCTCGCCCATCACGAAGACACGCGGGTCGCGGCGCATCTCCTGCCGCAGACCCTCCGAGATCGCCTGGATGTAGGTCAGCTCGGCCATCGCGCGCTTACTTGTGGTGCGGCGTGTCGAGGTCTTCGGGCGAGGCGAACACTCCCTGCTCGAGCCCGCTCGGGTCCGGGAGCGGAGACTGATCCGCCCGCTCGAGCGAGTCGATCAGGAGGCGCTTGACGCCCGCCGTGATGTCGTCCTCCTCGTCCTCAGCAAGGCCGGCGTGCTGGTACAGCCAGGCTCGGTAGCGCTCGATCGGGTCGTGCGCGGCCCACTGCTCGAACATCTCCTTCGGGACGTAGAAGGCGTCGTCGTGGACCGCGTGTCCCTCCATCCGCAGCGACAGGCACTCGACGAGGGTCGGCCCGCCGCCGGCCCGCGCGAGCTCGATCGCGCGCTTCGTCTCCCGGTACACCGCGAGGACATCGGTGCCGTCGACGACCACCCCCTCGAAGCCGTAGGCCGCCGCGCGATCGGCGACGTGCTCGATCGGGTAGGAGAGGTACGTCGGCGTCGAGTACGCCCACTGGTTGTTGTCGCAGACGAACACGACCGGAAGCCTGCGCACGCCGGCGAAGTTCATGGCCTCGTGCGCGTCTCCCCGCGCGGCGGCGCCCTCGCCGAACCAGCCGACCGCGACCCGGTGGTCGCCCCGGATCTTGAACGCGAGCGCCATCCCGGTCGCGACCGGGAGCATCGCGGGCAGATGGCTGACCATTGGGTGCAGGCCGAGCTCGGGGACGGCCATGTGCACGTTGCCGTCCCGCCCGCGCGTCGGCCCGTCCTCGCGGCCCATGTACTGGGCGAAGATCCGCCAGGGCTCCACGCCGCGCGTGATGTGCACGCCCATGTCGCGGTGCAGCGGCGTCCCGACGTCGTTCGGCCCCATCGCGGTCGCCACGCCGACCGCGGCGGCTTCGTTTCCGCGGCCCGTGTAGAACGAGCCGGGGATCTTCCCCTGCTTGTAGAGGATGTGGCCGCGCTCCTCGATCCCGCGGGTGATCAGCATGTTGCGGTAGATGCCGAGGAGATCCTCACGATCGAGGCCCGCCTCCTTCACCTCTTGCAGCGAGCCTACGGGCTCGGCTTCGCGTACGGCCATGCGTCTCCCGTCGTCATCGAGGTCGGCATCACTCTAACGACTGCACCAGTCAGTCCCTCTGCGCAAGGCGGGAATCGGCCGAGCCGATCCCCGCCGCGCGGAACATCCCTGAAGGCGCCCGCTTCGCGGTCGCGTACGCCTCTGCGCAAGGCGGGAATCGGCCGAGCCGATCCCCGCCGCGCGGAACATCCCTGAAGGCGCCCGCTTCGCGGTCGCGTACGCCTCTGCGCAAGGCGGGAAGCGGCCGCGCCGCTTCCTGGCGCGC
>Ga0233416_10000553_pt1 | contig 11597 bp, 11 predicted proteins | sample Sediment_Towuti__2_FD_188638 | JGI IMG/M metagenome (GOLD analysis project Ga0233416, IMG submission 188638) | Sediment microbial communities from Lake Towuti, South Sulawesi, Indonesia - Sediment_Towuti_2014_0_MG | ecosystem: Environmental > Aquatic > Freshwater > Lake > Sediment | place... | reverse complement strand
CACAGCAGGATGACCGAGAGCCTGGAGGGTTTGAACGGCATCAGAGACCTTCCGCAAACCTGGCTGACTGTATGCTTCCCGACGGGTCACGTCTGGTCATCGGCTTGTGCCATCGACAGGTTCTGCGACATCGCTACACGGATGAGGTTCACGGCCAGGAGAAATCCGTCCCCAAGCAGAAGCGGCGAGGAGACGGCCAGGCACTGCCGAACTGCGGCTGGGCAGTCCATACAGAACGGTGGCGAGGCGTCTGCCGGCGCGCTATCGAGTCTGAGGGGTCCTGACCAGCACGACCCCAGGCATGGCCCCGGTCATATTGATGCCTCCCAGGTCAAAACCGCCCTGATCGGTGGGCTGCCGCTGGACCAGGTACTCAACGGCACCCGCGCCCGAGAAGCACAGACTGGCCGATTGAGACGGCTCAATCTTGGCGAACTCTTCGGTGCCATAGTAATAGGAGAATCCCCGCTGGCAAGAGAGTTCACCCGGGAAGTCGCGATAGAAGTAGACCCACACGGGACTGCTCCGCCGGTTGACCCATCGCACTTCGTCTCCCGGCTGGACTGCAAGGTCTCGAGGAGAAATTCCCTCCGCAATCGTGATCTCATGCACTGTTCCGGTTCGACTGGTGGTCGGCAGGGCGGCGCATGCCGCCGCGAAGCACAGCAGGACGACCAGGAGCCTAGAAGGCTTGAACGGCATCAGAGACCTTCCGCAAACCTGGCTGACTGTATGCTTTTTGACGGGCCAGGTCTAGTCATCGGCTCGTGCCATCGAGAGGTTCTGCGAGATCGCCACACGGATGAGATACACGGCCAGGAGAAATCCGTACACCACGCAGAAGAAGTTGAATGCGACCCGGTAAAAGTCCACCATGAGGACTGTGAGACACAGCGCGAAGAAGACGCTCGAGGTCAGGGTGGCCAGGGTGAGCCGCCTGCAGAACTCGTACGCAGGTTCACGCTCCAGCGGTTTCAACGCCTGGTAGTAGCGTTCATGGCGGCCGGCGCAGGCCTGACGTACGGCGTCATCGGACGGACCATAGCGCCGGAGCCAGACGGCGCCGATCCCGATCACGAACCAAGGTGCGGACCAGAGGGGCCAGTACTGTGCGCTCATATACTCGTCTGCCAGCAACAGCGCGAGGAAGGAATGCGCGTAGAGACAGCCCAGGAATGCGGGCGCGGACCACGTGTCCCGGATATGGTGCTTCCCCGGCCCTCCGTGGATCAACTCGCGTTCAAACAGGGGGAACGCGTACTTCAGGACGGCGAGCGCGATCGCGGCACTGATCGTTTTATCAGGAATGTAGCGGAGCCAGTTCTGGAGCCAGTTGAAAATCGCCCATCCCACGCTGTCACCCCAGGCCACGCCGAAGACGGTCTGCAGTTGATTTTGCAACGACTCTTGCATGACCGCGACCGTTCCTTGAACCGCGCTGGCGACCTCCGGGTTCAGCGCAAAGACGGTCTGTTCGGACAGCGCGGCCTGCACGAACGTGCCGGGGATGCTCATCACGCAGGCACCCAACACGCCGAAACTGAACAGGTACCACAGGTGAGACAGGGCGGAGCCCCGGCTGGACCGCAGGTATTTCCTGAACCCGGCCCCGCGCGCCATGAGTCCCCAGAAGAGCCCTCCGGTCATATTCACCAGCGACCAGGGGAAGATGATGACATCCGCACCAGGCCCGGGATAGAGCACCCAGTTGACCAGGGAATTGGAGATCAGCGCGACAATGGCGCCCCACCAGGGACCAAGGAGAAAGGCTGCGAGCGCCGTACCCGTCATGTCGAGGTACAGGATGCTCTGCAGGCGAACACTCAGTACCAGCCCAAGATAATTCAGGAGAACCCCGGCGGAGAGAATCACGGCGACTTCCTGGATGAGGAGAAAGGCGGAGACTGGCAGCACTTTGCCGATCGGGCGATCCACCCGCTTCGATTGTTCGACAGACGGTCGCTCTTCCTTGGCCGGCGCCTTGCGCTCGCGGCCCGCGTGCAGGCGGTCTTTCAAGCTCAGCAGCCTGTCTGTGATCGACAGGACAGCCGCGAAGAAAGCCGCAATTGTCCCGGCTAGCACAAGCCCATTCTGGTCCATGCGTACGGAAGCTCCTGGTGGCCGGGGTGCTCGGTTCCACCCCTGGCCGTGGCCATCAGCATGATCCCTGAGACCTGCTCAGGAGATCAGCGCCCGCAATTCTACCGCGGAACGCGCAGAGGCGCCAGAAAAAGGCCTGAACCGTCAGGGACACGTGTCACGGGTCGGTTGCCCGACAGAGGTCGTTGGAGGGTTTCACTCAGGATCTCGGGCCACTCTCGCCGAATGACCGATGACCTATGCCTCCGCACGCCGCCCGTGGCGGATCTGCAGACGGTGAATGATCTCGGCTCCAAACAGGAGCATCGCCGCCGAATAATACACCCACAGCAGGAAGAGCACCACGACGATCATGGAGCCGTACATTCGGCTGTAGACGGTCAGCCCGGGCACGAATCGGCTGAAGAGATGCTTGGCAAATTCCCACAGGAGTGTCAGGAGCAGAGCCCCCGTCGCGGCATGACGCCATGACGGTTGTCGGTGCGGCACATACCGGTACAGACAGGTCACCGGAACGAGGACCACGAGGAACGGCAGTACATAGGAGAGCAGGAACTGGTGGGCGGCGACCGCGACCAGATCAATACGGGCGATATGAGGCGCGTAGAGGACCATACTATCAAGGATCTGAGTCACCAGATAGGACATGATCAGGAGGAGTTCAAGGAGACCAAGCAAGGCGACCGAGACGAGGACCGACAGGAGCGGGTGTCGTTTCTGTTGCGTCTCGAAGGCGACATTCACCGCGTAGTCCACCTCATAGAAGACCAGCAATCCAAACCAGACAAAAGTCAGGAGCACCACATGCCGGACGACCTGTTGGGCGGCCACCCGTTTAATTTCCTCCGCCATGTCCGCGCCCAGGCTGGGGAAAAACCCCTCGAGGAAGTTGAGCAGGAAGTCATACCCGATTTGATCCTGGCTGACGAAGAACCCGATCACGTAGAGCAGAATGAACACAAGGGGGAAAAAGGACAGCAGCATGAAAAACGCGAGCGAGGCCGCCAGGCTCATGCAGCCGTGGCGCCGGAAGTCGGAGAACGCACCGACCAGCACTCGGAAGAAGGCCGTCACGGCTCTAGGATGCCGTCATTCGGTCTACAGGTCAATGGGAAACGGTCACCCTTCGACAGGCTCAGGGTGATCCCGAGCAAGGTCGAGGGATCAGTGGTCAGTGAGGAACCGTCCCGTGGACAGAGGATTCACTTGAGGATGAGCACGGCAAAGTTCGTCACCCACACGAGTGGGTTGGGGAAGAGACCGAGCAAGACCACGCCACCGAGCGTGCTGGCGAGCACGACGGTCAGGGCAGGGGAGGTGGCGAGCCGAGGCAAGGGCCCCTCGCCAGGCTCAGGGTCCCGCATGTACATCACCATCACGACTCGCAGGTAGTAATAGGCCGACACGGCGGCAAACAGCACCGCGACGACCGCCAGCCAGACGAGGCCGGCTTTGACGGCGGCCAGGAAGAGGTAGAATTTGCCGATAAAGCCTGCCGTCGGCGGAATGCCGGCCAGCGATACCATGAACACGAGCATCAGGAGGCCCGCGACGGGTTGCCGCTTGGCGAGCCCGGTGAAGTCCTGAATCTCGTCGCCTTCCAGCCCGCCCTTTCTCAGCAGGGCCACCACGGTGAAGGCGCCCAGGGTCATGAAGGCGTACACCGCCAGATACAGCATGACGCTGGAGACCCCGAGGGTTCGCACCGCGCTGCCCGCTTCCGTCTGTCCCGCCACGACCAGGCCGATGAGCGCATAGCCGGCGTGCGCGATACTGGAATAGGCCAGCATCCGCTTGATGTTGGTCTGGACGATCGCGACCACGTTGCCCAGAACCAGGGTGACGACGCACACGATCAGAAAGAGAGCATACCAGTTGGCCTTCATGCCGCCCAGACCCTCCAGGAACACGCGGAGAAACGCCCCGAAGCTGGCTGCCTTCGAGGCTACGGCCATGAAAGCGGTGACGGAGGTGGGAGCCCCCTCGTAGACATCGGGTGTCCACATGTGGAACGGAACGACGGAGACCTTGAAGCCGAACCCGACCACGAGCAGGATCATCGCCAGCAGAAGCTGCGGGTCATCGAATCCACGCATGGTGACGACGACCGCGATCGGCTGCAGGCGGGTGCTGCCGGCCACGCCGAAGAGGAGCGAGATGCCGTAGAGGAGGATGCCGGAGGAGAAGGAGCCCAGGACGAAGTACTTGGCCGAGGCTTCGAGCGAGCGCTCCTCGAATCGCTTGAAGCCGGCGAGCACGTACAGCGAAATCGACATCAGCTCGATGCCCAAATAGATGGTGAGCAAGTCGGCGGCTGAAACCATGATCATCATGCCCGAGAGCGAGAGAAGGATGAAGCCGTAATACTCCCCCAGGTTAATCCGCTCTTCCTTGAGGTAGGCCAGGGACAATAAGATGGTCAGCCCGGTGACGAAGTAGAGCAGGAGCTTCCAGAAGCCGGCGTACGGGTCCAGGATGACCAGCCCGCCGAAGGCCGGCACCGTGACACCCATCTGGGAGGCGGAAATCCAGAAGCAGGCGACCAGCGAGGCCAGGCTCAGCCAAGCCAGCCAGGATTTCCGGGTGGGGGGAGTCAGAGGGTCCAGCGCCAGCACCACACAGGCGGCGGTCACCACGATCAGCTCGGGGAGCACCGCGAAGATGTCTGAGAGGGGGAGCGTCATGGGCGGCGCTCCATGGCTCGAGGTGAGGGGCTTGAGGCCAGAGGTACAGCGTCCACAAGCCGATTGCTCACGGCTTCCGGTGCGCCCATAGCCTCGTGCCTCGTGCCTCTCGCCTGCGAGTCGCGTTCGCGCGCCTGGTCCGCGAACTCGACGAGTTGGTTCACGCTGGCATGCATCCTGGTCAACGCGGGATTGGGAAAGAATCCGATCCAGAACACGAGGGCGACCAGCGGCGCCAAGGTAGCCACCTCGCACCAGTTCAGATCCGTGAGCGTCACCTTGGGTTGAAGACCCGGCATGCCGAACGCCACGCGTTGCACCATCCAGAGGAGATAGACGGCGGCCAGAATGATGCCGAGCGCCGCGACCACCGCGGCAAGCCTGCTCCAGGCGAAGGTTCCGACCAGGACCAGAAACTCTCCGACGAAGCTGTTGGTGCCCGGTAGTCCAAGGGACGAAAGGGCAAAAATGACCAGGAAGGTCGCATAACGCGGCATCGGTCCGGCCACACCCGTGTTGTCCACGATCATGCGACTGTGCGTGCGCGCGTAGATGATCCCGACACAGAGGAACAGCGCGCCGGTGGTGATCCCGTGATTGACCATTTGCAGGATCGCCCCTTCGATGCCCTGGGCGTTGAGCACGAAAATGCCTAAGGTCACGAACCCCATATGGCTGACGCTGGAGTACGCAATCAGCTTCTTGAGGTCAGCCTGCGCCAGCGCCATATAGGCGCCGTAGACGATCGCGATCAGCGAGAGCGCCACCATGGTCGGCGTGAAGGCGGCGGTTGCGTCCGGGAGCATGGGGAGCGTAAAGCGCAGGAACCCGTAGGCCCCCATCTTCAGCAGCACGCTGGCGAGAATCACGCTGCCCGCCGTCGGCGCTTCGACATGGGCGTCGGGGAGCCAGGTATGGAAGGGAAACATCGGCACCTTTACGGCGAACGCGATGAAGAACGCCCAGAACAGCCAGTTCTGGACGGTCGGCGCGTAGCCGACCCGAGTGAGAAGCAGGATGTCGAATGTCTGACCGCCCTGGAAGAACAAGACGAGAATCGCCACCAAGAGCAGCAGGCTGCCGGTCAGCGTGTAGAGGAAGAACTTGATCGCCGCGTAGAGCCGGTTCGGGCCGCCCCAGACCCCGATGATCAAGTACATGGGGATCAGCATCGCTTCCCAAAACACGTAGAAGAGGACGAAATCCAGCGCCACGAACACGCCCAGCATGGCGGTTTCCATGACCAGCAGCACGGCCATGAACTCGCGGACGCGGGACTGAATTGCGGTCCAGGAGGCGACGATGCACATCGGGGTCAGGAGCGTGGTCAACAACAGCAGGGGCAGACTGATGCCATCCAGGCCGACGCTATAGCTGATCGTCGGCGACGCGATCCAGACCACGCGCTCGGCGAACTGCATGCGCGGCGTGGTCGGGTCGAAGAGGTACCAGATCGGAAGGGACAGCAGGAGATCGGCCAGGGCGAACGCCAAGGCCGCATAGCGCACCAGAGCCTCCTTGACCAGGAAAGCCGCGACCGCTCCGGCCAGTGGGAGGAACACCACGACCGTCAACCAGGGAAAACCAACGATCTGGAGGCTCGCGTCACTCATACTTTCGTCTCAGCCATAGCCTTGCGCCCCGTACCCCGCGCCCTTCCTCCTAGAACAGCAAATAGAATGTCAGAATGAGGACGGCGCCGGCTGCCATTCCCAGGGCATAGTGCTGGGTCTGGCCACTCTGAACCAGCCGAATGAACCAAGCTCCCCACGCGATCGCGCGAGCGACCCCGTTGACGGCGCCATCGATGAGGGCCACGTCCACCTTGGTCCAGAGGCCGTCGGCCAGTCTGAAGGTCGGGCGAACCACCGTGTGGTCATAGGCCTCGTCGACGTACCATTTATTGAACGAGAGCCGGTACAGGCGCTGCCACTGGTGAGCCAGGCGATCGGGAAGACCAGGCCAGCGGACATAGAAGAGATAGGCGAGCGCGATTCCGGCCAGACCCAGACCGGTGGCGGTGACCATGATGCGCAGCGCGTCGGCTCCTTCGTGGGAGACCCGCACGGCTCCGGGGCCGGGGAGGACCGGCGCGAGAAACTCGGAAACGCCCAGGTAGCCGGTGAGGATCGACAACACAGCCAGGGTCACGAGCGGGACGGTCATGACCGGAGGAGTCTCATGCAGGTGCGCGACCTTGTCAGGGTCCACCCGGGACGTGCCCCAGAAGGTGACGAACACGAGGCGAAAACTGTAGAAAGCTGTCAAGAAGGTCGTGGCAATGCCGAGTCCCGCCAATGCCCGTCCAAGCGCGCCTGCCGACCAGGCACCGCTCAGCAGTTCGTCCTTGCTGAAGAATCCCGCGGTCAGCGGGAACCCGGACAGGGCCAGGGACCCGACCACGAAGGTCCAGTGGGTGATCGGAAGTTTCTGTTTGAGCCCGCCCATCCGGCGCATGTCCTGTTCGTGGTGAAGCGCGATGATCACCGAGCCGCACCCCAGGAACAGCAGGGCCTTGAACGCGCCGTGGGTGAAGAGATGGTAGATGGCGGCTGCGTAGGCTCCCAGCCCGCAAGCCATCATCATGTAGCCGAGCTGGCTGATCGTCGAATACGCCACGACGCGCTTGATGTCGTACTGGGTCAGCGCGATCGTGGCCCCGAGCACCATGGTGGCGGCGCCGGTCACCGCCACCACGTCCATCGCGGTTGCGGAGAGGTTGTACAACGGCGACAGTCTGGCAACCATGAACACGCCCGCCGTGACCATCGTGGCCGCATGGATCAGGGCCGAGATGGGCGTGGGGCCTTCCATGGCGTCCGGGAGCCAGACGTGCAGGGGCACTTGCGCGGACTTGCCCACCGCACCGGCGAAGAGGAGGAGACAGATCAGGGTCAGGGTTGGCACGTCCCACCTGCCGCCGAACGGTGCCAAGAGATTCGTCATGTGTCCCGTGAAATCGGCTGCCTGGGCAAACACATGCCGGTACTCCAATGATCCGAAGGTCAGCAGCACCAGCAAGAGGCCCAGCATGAACCCGAAATCGCCCACACGGTTGACGACAAACGCCTTGGTCGCCGCCCGGCGAGCCGACTCTCGCTCATACCAGTGACCGATCAGCAGGTAGGAACAAAGCCCGACCGCCTCCCAGAAGATGAACAGCTGAAGGAAGTTATCGGCCATGACCAGCATCAGCATCGAGAATGTGAACAACGCGATATAGGCGAAGAACCGCGCGTACCCGCGCTCACCGTGCATATAGCCGATCGTATATACATGCACCAGCCCGCTCACGGTGGTGACGAGGAGCAGCATGACGGCAGTGAGGCGGTCCACGTGGAGGGCCAACTCGATGCGGAGGTCGCCAGACGTCAGCCAGGTGTACAGCGGGATCGTCGTGTGTCGTCCACCCGCCACGTCCACGAATGTCAGGAGCGACAGCAGGAAGGACACTGCCACGGCGGGCACCGCGACGAGGTGGGCCCGGTCCTTGATCCAGTGGCCGAACAACCCCAGGATCACGAAGGCGGCGAACGGCAGGAGCGGGATGAATTCGTACGTCATAAGTTCTAGGACTGAGTAACGAGGACTGAGGACTGAGAGGTCGGACCCGGGTGATCGGTCTGCTTCATCTCAGTCCCCAGCCCCTACTGTGGCTACCATTTCAGCAGCTGGAATTCGTCCACGTTGATGCTGGTCTTGGTCCGGTACAGGGCAATGATGATGGCCAGGCCGACGGCCACTTCGGCGGCCGCGACCGTGAGCGCGAAGAACACGAACACCTGGCCGGCGATGTTCTGAAGATAGTACGAGAACGCCACAAAATTGATGTTGGTCGCATTCAGCATCAATTCGATCGAGAGCAGAATGATAATGATGTTGCGCCGGACCAGGACACCGACCACCCCGGTCATGAACACGACGGCGCTCAAAATGAGATAGTAGCTGAGAGGAATCATAGCCCCGTGATCCGTGATCCGTGATCTGTAACGAGTAAGAGCCTAGGCGCTTTCATCATCCTACGGATCACGCATTACGCGTTACGGTTCACGTCAAAAATGTCCCGCTTCGCGAGCACAATGGCCCCGATCATCGCCACCAGCAGGATCAAGGAGGCGATCTCGAACGGATAGAGGTAGGTCGAGAACAAGACCTCGCCGATCGTTTCGGTGTTTCCCACCAGCGGCGCGGCGTTGCCAACGGCCTGCGTGGAGCCGGTCGGCACCGACACCGCGGTGGGTTGTTCAGGGACCGCACCGCGATACGCCAGCAGGATCCCCTCGGTCAGGAGCGTCAAGCCGAGCAACACGCCAAGCAGGAATTGTGGATGATAGCGATCCTCGCGCTTGATATTCAGGAGCATCACCACAAACAGGTAGAGCACGAGGATAGCGCCGGCATAGACGATGACCTGGACCGCGGCCAGAAATTCGGCGCGCAGCGTGACGTACAACCCTGCCACATGGAAAAACATGATCAGCAGCGAGAGAGCGCTGTAGAGAGGGTTCCGGAGGGCCACCACCAGGATGGAAGTCAGGACAATGATGCCGGCAAAGTAAAAGAAGAAGAGAGTCGCCACGGCCCGTCACTTCTCCTTAGGAGGCATGTAGGAGAACGCGACGTTGAAGAAGGCGACGTTCGGGTGTTGCAGTTCCAGTCTCTTCTCACGGACGGGAAAGGACCGGTCGCCGATCGCCAAGAGCTGCTGCTTGTTCAACAGCAGTTGGCGTTTATCATAGACGGCCCACTCATATTCGCGGGTCATGCCCAGGGCGTCGACGGGACACGCGTCCACGCACAGTCCGCAAAAGAGGCAGCGCGTCATGTCCATGTAATACTCTTTGGCGTGCCGCTTGGTAGGCTCGCCGGGCACCTCCGAGCTGATGACGCGGATCACCCGGGACGGACAGGCGGCTTCGCAGAGATCGCAGCCGACGCACTTTTCCGTGCCGTCGTCGTAACGAAGCAGCGCCAGCATGCCGCGGTAACTGTCCGGCAAGGTCCGTTTCTCATGCGGATACTGCAGGGTGATCGGCTTGTAACGGAGCAGGTGCTTGATCGTCGCCCCCATACCCACGAGAATCTCGTAGAAGGTAATGGTCTTGATCCAGGCTTTGAACTTCATCGCCATCAGCCTTTAGCCGTTACCCCCTTCCCAGCCCTCCCCCTTCAAGGGGGAGGGGAGGGTGGGGGTGTTGATCACTGAGTGCTGAACACTCTACGCTTCATCGTGGAAACAAATATGCCGCAATGGAAGTGACGAGTATGTTTCCCAGAGCGATCGGCAGCATGACCTTCCAGCCGAACCGCATGAGCTGGTCATAGCGTAGGCGCGGCAGGGTCGCGCGCAGCCAGAAGAACAGAAACAGAAACACATAGACCTTGGTGGCGAACCAGACAACCTGCTCGACCCAGGCGTAGTCTGGGTAGCCGAGACGCGCGATCACGGTGCCGGGGTACGGGGCGTTCCATCCGCCCAGGAACAGCGCCGCCGCGATGCAGGAGACCAGGATCATATTGGCGTATTCCGCGATGAAAAAGAACGCGAACCGCATGCCGCTGTATTCGGTAAAGAATCCGGCCACCAGCTCGCTCTCGGCCTCCGGGAGGTCGAATGGGACACGGTTGGTCTCGGCCACCGCCGAGATCACGTAGACGACGAACGCGAAGATCTGAGGAAACGGAAACGCAAAGATATACCAGTGCCAGAACCCTCCAGCCTGCGCTTCGGTGATCGTAACGAGGCTCAGCGACCCGGCCAAGAGCAGGACTCCGACGATCGCGAGGCCGACGTTCAGCTCATAACTGATGACCTGCGCCGCCGAGCGCAACCCTCCCAGCAGCGAATACTTGCTGTTCGAGGCCCAGCCGCCAAGAATGACCCCATAGGCACCGATTGAGGTAAAGGCCAGGATGTACAGAATCCCGATGTTGACATCGCTGATGACGAACGGCTTGAACTGAATGCCGAACAGCTCCACGGTCTGATTGGGCCCAAAGGGGATCACTGCGAAGCCGATCAAGGCCGGCACGAGCGCCAGGATCGGTGCCAGACTGAACAAGAACTTGTTCGCGCCGGCCGGGATGATATCCTCCTTAAAAAAGAGCTTCAGGCCGTCCGCGATCGGCTGAAGGATGCCGTACGGCCCCACCTCCATGGGACCCATCCGATCCTGCATCCAGCCGATCACCTTCCGCTCCGCGAGCGTCAGGAACATGACTGTCAGCAGGACGATGCCAAAGACTACGGTGATCTGGGCCAGCGAGAACGCGACCTTCACTCCAAGCTCAAACACGACTCCTCCAACTTCTTTAAGCGTCAATCGTTATTCGTCAACCCTCATCCGTTGAAGAGCAAGACAGGCATGTTCACCACGCATGACGAATGACCAATGACGGTTTGTTACGCGCGTTGCACCGTGACCTTTGCTGACTTGCAATACGGGACCCGGGTGACGGGGTCGACTGACACGGTCATCAACCCTCGCGCCGCTTCGTCGAAGTGTTCCGGAAACACGGCCATGCCTTCTGGCACGCGGTCCAGTCGTCTGATGATCGTGGTCATCTCGCCTGATTGGTTGACGAGTCGGACTCGGTCCCCATCCGTGACGCCAATCCGGTCCGCGTCGGCGGGGTTCAGTCCCAGGACGCCCTCGTGTTGCACTTCCATCAGTCCTTTGGCGCGGGTTGAGAGCTTTCCGGAGTGGAACAAAGACTGGCCCACCACCAGCGTCAGGTGTTTCCCGATCTTGACGCCTTTCGCCTCACGCCCGTCCTGAGCCATGTCGACGGGCCTCGTCAGTTGATAGCGTC
>Ga0233416_10000552_pt1 | contig 11607 bp, 10 predicted proteins | sample Sediment_Towuti__2_FD_188638 | JGI IMG/M metagenome (GOLD analysis project Ga0233416, IMG submission 188638) | Sediment microbial communities from Lake Towuti, South Sulawesi, Indonesia - Sediment_Towuti_2014_0_MG | ecosystem: Environmental > Aquatic > Freshwater > Lake > Sediment | place... | reverse complement strand
AGCGCGAAGAGCTGGCTCACCGAAGCGCCGCTGCGCATGCTCATGAACAACCTCGATCCCGAGGTCGCGGAGCGGCCCGAGGAGCTCGTCGTCTACGGCGGCATCGGCAAGGCCGCGCGGAACTGGGAATCCTTCGACCGCATCGTGGCAGCCCTGCAGTCGCTCGAAGCGGACGAGACCCTGCTCGTGCAGTCGGGCAAGCCGGTCGGCGTCTTCCGGACCCACGCCGACGCACCGCGCGTCCTGATCGCGAACTCGAACCTCGTGCCGCACTGGGCGAGCTGGGAGCACTTCAACGAGCTCGACCGCAAGGGCCTGATGATGTACGGCCAGATGACGGCCGGCTCCTGGATCTACATCGGCAGCCAGGGGATCGTCCAGGGCACCTACGAGACCTTCGCCGAAGCCGGCCGCCAGCACTACGGCGGCGACTGGTCGGGCAAGTGGATCCTGACCGCCGGGCTCGGCGGCATGGGCGGCGCGCAGCCGCTTGCCGCCACCATGGCCGGGGCTTCGATGCTCGCGATCGAGTGCGATCCCACGCGCATCGACATGCGGCTGCGCACCGGTTACGTCGACGCCCGCGCGGACTCGCTCGACGAAGCCTTCGCGATCCTCGAGCGCGCGCTCGGCGAGAAGCGCGCGGTTTCGATCGGCGTGCTCGGCAACGCCTGCGAACTGCTTCCCCGGATCCTCGAGCGCGCCCGGACGAGCGCGCTCCGGCCCGCGCTCGTCACCGACCAGACCTCCGCGCACGACCCCGCGAACGGTTATCTGCCCGAGCGCTGGTCGCTCGAGAAGTGGCGGGACCTGCGCACGCGCGATCCGGAGGAAGTCGCGATCTCGGCGCGTGAGTCGATGCGCAAGCACGTGCACACGATCCTCGCCTTCAACGGGATGGGGATCCCATGCGTGGATTACGGAAACAACATCCGCCAAGAGGCAAAGAACGTCGGCGAGGACCACGCCTTCGACTACCCGGGGTTCGTCCCGGCGTACATCCGGCCGATGTTCTGCGTCGGCAAGGGGCCGTTCCGCTGGGCCGCGCTGTCGGGCGACCCCGAGGACATCGCCCGCACCGACGCGAAGGTCCGCGAGCTCTTTCCGCACGACCGGCATCTCGACCGCTGGCTCGACCTGGCGGGGAAGCGCATCAAGTTCCAGGGACTGCCGGCGCGCATCTGCTGGCTCGGGCTCGGCGAGCGCCATCGGGCCGGGCTCGCGTTCAACGAGATGGTGCGCAAGGGCGAGCTCAAGGCGCCGATCGTGATCGGCCGCGACCACCTCGACAGCGGCTCGGTCGCGAGCCCGAACCGCGAGACCGAGTCGATGCGCGACGGCTCCGACGCCGTCTCCGACTGGGCGTTCCTGAACGCGCTGCTGAACTGCGCCAGCGGCGCGACCTGGGTGTCGATCCACCACGGCGGCGGCGTCGGCATGGGCTACTCGCAGCACGCGGGTATGGTCCTTGTCTGCGACGGTACCGACGCCGCGGCAAGGCGGATCGAGCGGGTGCTCTGGAACGATCCCGCGACCGGCGTCATGCGGCACGCCGACGCGGGGTACGCGGAGGCGATCGCGTGCGCCCGCGCGCAGGGGCTCAATCTGCCGATGGTCCGGGAATGACCGTCGAAATCGGCAAAGCGCCGCTCTCCCTCGCGACCCTGCGTACGATCGCCCGCGAGGGCCCGCCGATCGCGCTCGCCCGGGCCGCGCGCACCCGCGTCGTCCGCTCGAGCGAGGCGGTGGCGCGGATCGTGGCAAGCGGCCAGCCCGCGTACGGCATCAACACCGGCTTCGGCCGGCTATCGCAGACGCGCATCGCCGCAAACGAGCTCGAGCAGCTGCAGACCAACATCGTGCTCTCGCACGCCGCCGGCACCGGGCCGCCGCTCGACGACGCGACCGTTCGCCTCGTGCTTGCGCTGAAGGGGGCGAGCCTCGCGCAAGGCGCCTCCGGCGTGCGACCCGAGCTCGTCGACCTCCTGCTCGCGCTGTACAACCATGGCCTCTATCCGCGCATTCCCGCGAAAGGATCGGTCGGCGCGTCGGGAGATCTCGCCCCGCTCGCGCACCTCGCGCTGACGGTGCTCGGGATCGGCGACGTCAGTCTGCGCGGCGTCACGGTACCGGCCCCTAAGGCGCTGCGCGACGCCGGCCTCGCGCCGCTCAAGCTCGCGCCGAAGGAGGGGCTGGCGCTCCTCAACGGCACGCAGGTGTCGACGGCGCTCGCGCTGATCGGACTCTTCGCGGCCGAAGACGCGTTCGCGGCGGCAGTCGTCGCGGGCGGCCTGTCGGTCGACGCGGCGGCCGGGAGCGATACCCCGTTCGATCCGCGCATCCAGGCGTTGCGCGGCCACGCCGGGCAAAGCGATGTCGCGGTTCACTACGCGCGGCTCCTTGCGGACAGCGAGATCCGCCGCTCGCATCTCGTCGACGATCCCCGGGTCCAGGATCCGTACAGCCTGCGCTGCCAGCCGCAGGTCATGGGCGCCTGTCTCGATCAGCTCCGGTACGCCGCGCGGACCTTCGAGATCGAGGCGAACGGGGTGACCGACAACCCGCTCGTGCTGCCCGACACCGACGCCGTCCTGTCCGGGGGCAACTTCCACGCCGAGCCGGTCGCCCTCGCCGCCGACGCGCTCGCGGTGGCGGTCGCCGAAACCGGCGCGCTCTCCGAGCGGCGCATCGCGCTGCTCATCGACACGACGCTCTCCGGGCTGCCGCCGTTCCTCGTCGAGCACGGCGGCGTGAACTCCGGGTTCATGGTGGCGCAGGTGACCGCAGCGGCGCTCGCGAGCGAGAACAAGACGCTCGCGCACCCGGCGAGCGTCGACAGCCTGCCGACCTCGGCGAACCAGGAAGACCATGTGAGCATGGCCACGTTCGCCGCCCGGCGCCTCGGCGACATGGCCGCGAACACCGCGGGCATCGTCGCGATCGAGCTGCTCGCGGCGGCGCAGGGCATCGACTTCCGCGCGCCGCTCAGGACCTCGCCGCGGCTCCAGGACGCCCACGCCCTGCTCCGCAGCCGGGTCGGTTTCTACCACCACGACCGCTACTTCGCGCCCGACATCAACGCGATCCGCGAGCTGATCGAGTCGGGCGCGTTCCACCGCTTCGTCCCGGGCCTGCTCCCCTCTCAACCCGCGACCGCGTGATGGACCTCTTCCGCTTCCGCGCCGGGCCGAGCCCACTCCTCGTCTCGATGCCGCACGTCGGCACCTACGTCCCGCCGGAGCTGAGGGCCCGGATGGCGCCGGCTGCGGCTGCGCTCCCCGACACCGACTGGCACGTCGACCGGCTCTACGATTTTCTCGACGGACTCGGCGCATCGGTGCTGAGCGCCACCCATTCGCGCTACGTGATCGACCTCAACCGGCCGCCTGACAACACGAACCTCTACCCGGGACAGGACACGACGCCGCTCGTGCCCCTCGACACGTTCGCGCGCGAGCCCCTCTACCGCCCCGGCGAGGCGCCCGACGAGCGCGAGGTCGGCGCGCGCGTCGCTCGCTACTGGCGTCCCTACCACGACACGCTCCGCAGCGAGCTCGAGCGTCTCCGGAAGACGCACGGCTATGCGCTGCTCTGGGATGCGCACTCGATCGCCTCGGAGCTGCCGCGTTTTTTTTCGGGGCGCCTGCCGGATCTCAACCTGGGTTCGGCGAGCGGCGCGTCCTGCGCGCCGGCGATCGAAGCAGCGGTGTTCGCGGAAGCCGGCCGCGCTGCCGGTTACACCGCGGTCCTGAACGGCCGGTTCAAGGGCGGGTATATCACCCGCGCCTACGGCCGCCCCGCGGACCGCGTCCATGCGATGCAGCTCGAGCTTTCGCAGCGGACCTACATGAACGAGCCGTCGCCGTTCGAGTTCCGCGAGGACCTCGCCAACCGGCTGCGGCCGGTATTGCGCCGGCTGCTGGAGACTTTCGTGGCGACCGCTAAAGCGTCCGCATAACGCCGTCCCGCACGACGCCTACGCAGGGATTCGCTCCCATCGCATAGGCGAGCTCGGCCGGCTCGCCGACCTCCCACAGCGCGAGATCACAGCGCTTTCCCGCCTCGATCGTGCCGTGCGTCGCGGCCATTCCAAGCGCCTGCGCCGCGTGGCAGGTGACGCCCGCCAGCGCCTCTTCCGGAGTCAGCCTGAAGAGCGTGCACGCCAGGTTCAGCGTGAGCAGGACGGAAGTGAGCGGTGACGAGCCGGGATTGCAGTCGGTCGAGACGGCGATCGGCACGCCGTGCCGGCGGAGCTCCGCGACCGGGGGAAGTTTCGTCTCGCGCAGGAAATAGAACGCTCCGGGCAGCAGGACCGCGACGGTACCGGCTTTCGCCATCGCGGCGACGCCCGCCTCGTTCGAGTACTCCAGGTGATCGGCCGAGAGCGCACCGAACCGCGCGGCCAGCGCCGCGCCACCGAGATCAGAGAGCTGGTCGGCGTGAAGCTTGACCGGAAGGTCGAGCGCGCGTGCGCGCTCGAAGACCCGCGCCGTCTGCTCCGGCGAAAACGCGATTTTCTCGCAGAACGCATCCACTGCGTCGGCGAGCCTGGCTTCGGCGACCGCCGGCAGCATTTCGTCGCAGACCAGGGCGACGTAATCGTCCGCCCTGCCCTGGTATTCCGGCGGAATCGCGTGCGCGCCGAGGAACGTGGTGTGGACCGTCACCAGCCCAGCGGCGGCGAGGCGTCGCGCGACGCGCAATTGCTTCAGCTCGGCATCGGTGCGCAGGCCGTACCCCGACTTGATCTCGATCGCGGTCACCCCCTCGTTGAGCAGGCGCGCAAGTCGTCGCAAGGCCGCCACCGTGAGCGCGTCCTCCGACGCGTCGCGCGTCGCGGCGACCGTCGAGACGATCCCGCCGCCGGCCCGGGCGATCTCCTCGTACGTCACCCCCTGTAATCGGAGCTCGAACTCGTGCGCGCGCGTTCCCGCGTAGACGAGATGCGTATGGCAGTCGATCAGGCCAGGGGTGATCCAGCGCCCGCCGAGATCGTGAACCTCGCGCGCGAGGTGGTCCGGCGCTCCGGGCAGATCCGCGACCGCGCCGGCCCAGGCGATCCGGCCCGCCTCGGCCGCTACCGCACCCGGGACGAGCGCTGCGTAGCGCCCGCCGCGCATCGTCGCGATCCGCGCGTTCGTCCAGAGCGTGTCCCACATGACCCTATACTAAGGCGTACGACGCACTACGACGATGATCGACCATCTCGACCATCTGGTCCTCACGACCCGCGACCTCGATGCCTGCGTGGACTTCTATACGCGCGTCCTCGGGATGACGCTGGAGACCTTCGGCGCCGGCCGGCTCGCGCTGCGGTTCGGGGCCCAGAAGATCAACCTGCACGTGTACGGCAGGGAGTTCGAGCCGAAGGCGGAGCTTCCCACCCCCGGAGCGCTCGACCTCTGCTTCATCTGCGATCGCCCGCTCGACGAGGTGATCGCGCGGCTCGGCGCGCTCGGCGTACCGATCATCGAGGGGCCGGGGCCTCGGACCGGAGCGACCGGGCCGATCCGCTCCGTGTACGTGCGCGACCCCGACCGCAACCTGATCGAGTTGTCGGAGCCGCTCCCCAGCCGTTAGCCGCGCGCTCTCCGCCGCCGTGCCGGTGCGTGGGCGGCCTGCCGGAGCGATGTGTCCACCATCGCGTCGAGCATCCAGCGCGACAGCGTCTCGACTTCGCGGCCGCTCGCGCCCCAGATGTCCTTCAGCACGACATACGGCTCGATGCCGTAGATGAGCGATAGCGCCTTCAGCAGCCGCTCGTAGGCCGGCGCGCCGAGCTTCGCTCGGAGCGGCGCCGCCGCGCGATGCAGGAGCGCGCGGCGGTGGCCGCGGCGGAACGCCTCTTCCTCGAGTAGCCCCGAGCGCTCGAGCGACTCGTGCTCGAGCGCGAGCTGGAGCGCGGCGCGCATGTGCGGCTCGTACTCGGTGAACCGCGGATAGGTCTTCTCGAAGAGCTCCCGCAGCCTCGCGAGCCCGTCGGCCGACTGCGGCACGTAGCTGCGCACCGGCTGCAGCGCCTCCTCGAGCACCGCAGTGACGAGTTTGCTCCGGCTGCGGAAGTATCGGTACGCGGTCGCCCGCGAAACCCCGGCGTTCAGCGCAACCTCGGCGACCGCCGGGATCCGCCCGCGGCGGACCAGAGACATCGCCTCGGCCATCAGCAGCCGGTAGGTCCGGGCGCGGGGTCCGCGCTCCGCCTGCCAGGACCACGTCGTGGGGATGGGCCGCCTGCGCATTCGTTCGAGCTGCTCTTCTTGACAGGACCCGAAGCCGGCCCGTAGTCTCGCACCAAACCGAACGAGACGCGCGTCTCATTTTTGTCCGCGTGTCTCACCGCAGCGCAACAACGACACGAGCCCGCGGCGCGCGGGCGGCACCATGGAGGAGACCGGTTGCGGATCGCCACCTACTGGTGGGGAGGCCGGCGGCACGTCGGGCGGCTGAGCGCCGACGGCACGTCGGTCGTGCCGTTCGCCGCGATCCCCCTCGACGCCCTGATCCCGGTCCCGCGGCGCAACATCTGCTGCACATGCGGGGTCGGGATAGGCTTCGAGCCGCCGCGGTATCTCAAGCGCGGCGACGTGCTCGAGAACCCGGTGCAGTGACAGGGACCACACGGATGGCGACCCGGTTCGTGGACCGCATGGCCGTCGAGATCGACGGCGAAGGCGACGCCGTGCTGATGATCCACGGGCTCGGCGGCTCGTCCAACGTGTGGACGCCGCTCCTGGCGACGTTCGCGCGGCACCGTACGGTGCGCCCCGACCTGCCCGGCTCGTCCCGCTCCGGCCGGGTCGAGGGGCCGCTCTCGATCGAGCGGTTCGTCCAGGCGATGCTGCGCGTGGCCGGCGCCACCGGCGTGGAGCGCGCGCACGTCGTGGCCCACTCCCTCGGGACGATCGTCGCGTTCCATCTCGCGGCAGCGGAACCGCGGCTCGTTCGCAGCCTCGCGCTCTTCGGCGCGCTGCTCGCCCCGGCGGACGCGATCCGTCCCGGCATTCGGGGGCGCGGCGAGAAGGCGCGGACCGAGGGCGAAGCCGGCATGCAGGAAATCGCCAACGCACTGGTGCTGGCGGCGACCTCCTCCGAGACGAAGCAGAAGCGCCCGGCCACGGTGGCGCTGGTGCGCGAGTTCCTGATGCGCCAGCCGCCCGATGGATACGCCCGCACCTGCGACGCGCTCGCCGAAGCCCAGGCCGCGGACCCGACGAAGATCACCTGTCCGACCCTGCTCGTCACCGGCGACGAGGACGCGATCGCGCCGGCGCAGAGCGTGCGGCAGCTCGCCGAGCGGATCCCCGGCTGCCGCCTCGAGATCCTGCGCGGCTGCGGCCACTGGACGACGATCGAGAAGCCCGACGAATGCAACGAGGCGCTGCGGCGGTTCTACGCGCAGCGGATGCAGTAACCCCGAAAGGAGAGTGAGATGGCCAACGTCCTGTTCACGAACGTTCGCATCATCGACGGTTCCGGCGCGCAGCCCTACGCCGGCGAGGTGCTCGTCCAGGGCAACCGCATCCTGCGCGTCGCGCGCGGCGCCCGCGCGCTGCCCGTGGCCGGCGTGACCGTGATCGACGGCGCCGGCGCCACGCTCATGCCCGGCATGTGCGAAGCGCACACGCACTTCGGCTGGACGAACTCGAAGACGCTGGACGCCATCCAGAAGATGCCGCACGAGGAGCACACGCTCTGGGCCGCGGGCGTCGCGAAGCTCTACCTCGACCACGGCTGGACGATGTGCGTCGGCGCGGCGACGCCCAAGCCACGGCTCGACTGCGTGATCAAGGAGGCGATCAACTCGGGCCAGATCCCGGGGCCGCGCTACCTCGCCGCCAGCCAGGAGATCACCGTCACCGGGTCGCTCGGCGACGACATGCTGCCGCACCTCCCCTATCCGGAGATGTCCTTCGGCATGGTCGTCGACGGCCCCGAGCACATGCGCAAGGCGGTGCGCATGTTCCTGAAATACGGCGTCGACACGATCAAGCTCAATCTGTCGGGGGACAACCTGGTGCCAGGCGCGGACGCACTGACCAACTGGATGAGCGACGAGGAGGTGGCGATCGCGGTCAAGGAAGCCAGGGTCCGCGGCCGGCGCGTCTCCTGCCACGCGCGCTCGACCGGCTCGATCAAGCAGGCCATGCGCCACGGCCTCGACATCATCTACCACGCCAGCTTCGCCGACGAGGAGGCCCTCGACATGCTCGAGGCGGTGAAGGACCGGATCTTCGTCGCGCCCGGGCTGTCGGTGATCATCCGGCTGCTCTACGAAGGCGAGGTCGTCGGCATCGACAACTCGCAGGCGAAGCGCATGGGCTACGAGCGCGAACTCGAGGCCGCGGTCACGAGCATGAAGGCGATGCTGAAGCGCGGGATCCGGGTGCTGCCCGGCGGCGACTACGGATTCGCCTGGGCGCCGCACGGCGAGAACGCCAAGGACCTCGAGTACTTCGTGAAGTACCTCGGCATGACGTCGATGGAGGCGATCGTCTCCTGCACCAGGTGGGGCGGGCAGATGATGCTCCAGGGCAAGGAGCTCGGCGAGATCAAGGAAGGCTATCTCGCCGACCTGCTGCTGGTCGACGGCGATCCACTGAGCAACATCGCGATCCTCCAGGACCGCACGAAGCTCCTCGCGATCATGAAGGACGGCGTGTTCCACAAGGATCCGGCGATCCGGTCGGCGCGGACGCGCTGGAGCCAGACGGCGGCGTAGGCGGACCGCACCGGAGGGGAGCGGGATGAGCCGGTTCTGGAAGTGGTTCTGGTGGATCGTGATCGGCGGGCCGATCGCGGTCTTCGCCGTGTGGGCGGTCGCCGACAACACCAGACTCTTCTTCGTGACCCTCCTGAACGGGCTTACGCTCGCCTCGCTCTACTTCATCGTCGCCGCCGGGTTCACGCTGGTGTTCGGGCTGATGCGCAACGTGAACCTGGCACACGGATCGCTGTATCTGCTCGGCGGCTATCTCGGCTACGTCGTCGCCGAGCACACCGGGTGGTGGCTCCCCGCACTGGCGGTCGGCTTCGTCGCCGCCGCGATCGTCGGGCTGGCGATGCAGGTGTCGATCTTCCGCTTCATGCAGGGCGAGGATTTGCGGCAGACGATGGTCACGATCGGGCTCTCGATCGTCATCGCCGACATCCTGCTCTGGGTCTTCGGCGGAATGGTGCACCAGCTCTCGCCGCCCGCCTGGCTGGACGGCCCGCTGCGCGGGCTGCCGGTCATCAACGCCTACTCGACGTACCGGCTCGCGCTCCTGCCGCTCGGCATCGCGATCGGCGTCCTGCTGTGGCTGTTCCTCAATCGCACGCGGGTCGGGATGCTGATCCGCGCCGGCGTCGACGACCGCGCCATGCTGTCGGCCTCCGGCGTGAACGTGAACCTGGTGTTCGCGATCACGTTCGCGATCGGCGCCGGGCTCGCCGGCTTCGGCGGCGTCGTCGGCGCGGTGGAGCTCTCGATGGTGCCGGGCGAGGACGTCCGCCTGCTGCTCGCCTCGCTGGTGGTCGTGATCGTCGGCGGGATGGGGAGCGTCGTCGGGGCGGCGATCGGTGCCGCCATCCTCGGCGTCGCCGAGACCTTCGGGCTCGCGTACGCACCCACCTACAGCGTCGTGTTCACGTTCGTGATCCTCGTGCTGGTGCTCGCGTTCCGGCCGCGGGGGATTCTGGGGAGGCCGGCGTGAGCGCCGCCATGATGGAGGCGCGGACGTGAGCGCCGCTCAGTGGCGCAAGGCGATGAACACCGGCGCGGCCACGCAGGCCTGGCCGCGCCAGCGACGCGTCGCGGCTGCGACCGTCGCGACGGCGCCGGCGCCCTCCCCCTACGCCGGCTCCGATGCCCCGGCCTGGCTCGAGTGGCTCTGGGAGCGCGTCGCCGCGCGACACGTCTTCGTCCTGGCGTTCTTGGTGATCTATCCGCTCCTCGCCACGCCGTTCTTCACCTTCCAGATCGGCGCGCAGTCGCTCGCGCTCGGCCTGATAGCGCTCTCGCTCACCTTCCTCGGCGGCTACGGCGGGATGATCTCGCTCGCGCAGATGACGGTGGCGGGGATCGCCGGCTACATGGTGGCGATCTTCGGCGTGAGCGGCACCGCCGAGATCAGCCTCGGCTGGCCGTGGTGGGTGGTGGTGCCGCTCGCCATCGTGATCGCGGTCGTCTGCGCGACCTTCATCGGCTGGCTGTCGGTGCGCACCGAGGGCATCTACACGATCATGATCACGCTCGCGATCGGCGTCGCGTTCCACTATCTGGCATTGCAGAACTACAGCGTGTTCAACGGCTTCCAGGGGCTGCAGAAGGTCTACGCGCCGACCGTTCTCGGCGTGAACTGGGGCGAGCCGCTGCCCTTCTACTACCTCGCGCTCTTCTGGTCGCTCGCCGGCTATTTCCTCGTCAAGTACCTCATCCGGACCCCGTTCGGCATCGCGCTGCAGGGCATCCGCGACAATCCGCGCCGCATGAACGCGCTCGGCTTCAACGTCACCGCCCATCGCGTCGCGGCGTACGCGGTGGCCGGGCTCATCGCCGCCGTCGGCGGCGTCCTGTTCGTCTGGTACAACGCGCTGATCACGCCCGGCTCGGTCGGCACCTACTGGCTGATCAACATCCTGATCATTGCGGTGCTCGGCGGCATGCGGCATCCGATCGGGCCGTTCCTCGGCGCGATCGTCTTCGTGCTCGTGCAGAACTTCGCGATCGACGTGTTCGCACGCGAGCGGTTCAACCTGGTGATCGGCGGGGTGTTCCTCGCCATCGTGCTGTTTTCCCCGGACGGGCTGCTCGGGCTCTGGGCGCGGCTGCGCGCGCGCTTCGAGAACGCGGACGCACGGTCCCGGATTTCAACCCAGCGGCCAGCGAGCCGCGCATAGCCAAAGGAGGTGTACACCATGAGACCAGGCAAGAGAACGTTCATGCGCACGCTCGCCGCCGCGGCGGTCGTCGCCGCGTTTGCGGCGCCGGCGGCAGCGCAGCAGGTGATCAAGATCGGACTGCTGGCGACGCTCGAAGGCCCGTTCGCCGCCGGCGGCGCGGACGGCATGCGCGGCGCCGAGCTCGCGGTGAAGCAGCGCAACGGCATGGTGGCGGGCAAGAAGATCGAGATCATCAAGGAGTCCTCCGACGCGAAGCCCGACGTGGCGGTCGCCAAGACCCGCAAGCTCGTCGAGCAGGACAAGGTCGACATCATGGTCGGCCCGCTGTCCGGCTCGGAAGGCATCGCGGTCAAGGACTACTCGAAGACCCAGCCGAACATCACCTTCATCAACGGCTCCTCGGGCGCGCAGGCGACCACGCTCGTCAATCCGTCGCCCAACTTCTTCCGCTTCAACACCGAGGGCGCGCAGTGGATGGTCGGGCTCGGCAAGGCTGCGCTCGACAAGGGCTACAAGCGGGTGATGGTGATCGCCGAGGACTATGCGTTCCCGTACTCGCAGGTGCAGGGCTTCATGTCCGAGTACTGCCGGCTCGGCGGGAAGGTGCCGGTCAAGGCCTGGGTGCCGCTCGGCGGCAAGGACTACGCCTCGGTGATCGCGCGCATCCCGCCGGACGTCGACGCGCTGGTGGTCGTGCTCGGCGGCGCCGATGCGGTGAACTTCCTA
>Ga0233416_10000551_pt1 | contig 11609 bp, 10 predicted proteins | sample Sediment_Towuti__2_FD_188638 | JGI IMG/M metagenome (GOLD analysis project Ga0233416, IMG submission 188638) | Sediment microbial communities from Lake Towuti, South Sulawesi, Indonesia - Sediment_Towuti_2014_0_MG | ecosystem: Environmental > Aquatic > Freshwater > Lake > Sediment | place... | reverse complement strand
GGTCCGTGGTAAATATCATGCGAGAGAAAGACCACCCACCCTGAATGGAGAAGCAGGAACATACCGCGCGAAGTGACCCCCATCACGGTCGCTTCGTTCGCTTGAACCAGCACATCCCGGGCGATGGCGCCAATATCAGTGATGGCAATTTCTTTGGACAGGTTGCTTCGTCGGGCTGGCGCCCTCCTCGCAACGACGATATCGTCTTTCGGCATATCCCAAATCAATCGGTGAAACACCTGGCCCAAAGGATAGGCTAATTTATCAGTCGGGATCAGTCTCTGAACAAGTAGCCAGCGATTAAATCCGCGGGTGTGAGCTCTTTTTCTCCAGGCTTGAAGACGCCGTCATCCTGGGCGCAGTAATACAATCCCATCCAGCGATCGATGCCGCGCTTAATGCGCGCTTCGGCCTCCTGGCGCGTTCTTTGTTGGCTCTCGAACTTGGCGATCATCGATTTACGTTTCCAAAAGTAGAAGCCATAAAAGCCTGCCAGCATGGCCAGCACCGGCAACAGCATCCCCGCCTGGCTGGTGATGATGCCGGAGAGGAAGATGGGCGTGATGAGGGTGAGGGCGAGCACGACCAGATCCGGGTGCACAGGGCGGGTGGGCACCTGTGTGCGCGACGAAGGCGGAGCTAACCGGCGGCTGAGCGCTTTGAGTCTGGCTGCCGGTATTTCAATCAACTGTGGATTGCTCAAACCCCCTTCGTTGATGTGGGAATCTGAGAAGCCCCGCCGGTTCAATCCAAGGCCGGCCAGGTAGATCGTGCTCACTTTGTCTACATGCTCATCCTTTCCGCAGGAAGGGCAGGTAATTTTCTTCGCCATGGCATTTACGATTTGAAAGCCCAGCTAAATGCAAGGATGCCAAACGCGGTCGGGATCCACCAATATGGTTGCAATCCCAGCAGGGGGAGAATTTTCCCATTCAAAAGGACCCCGAATAGGATCGCCAGTATGCCCAAACCCGCGATAATCCAGTCACGGATGCTACGGCTCAGGATAGAAAATCTTGGATATGCACCCGGCGGCTGAGCTTTTCCCTTCTTGCCCGTCTTCCCCCCGCTCTCAAGGGTTCGAGCCACGCGCTTGACGCGCTCCCTTTGGAGGATAATCAACCTCAAATAGAAGATCAACACCGCAACAATGACGACTGCCAGTCCTGTATCGATATTCATCATCCCAAATATACCTCACTTCCCATCATTCTGGTGTGCAGAACCCCCCGGACAAAAATCACATCGATATGATGACATCTACCAGTTGAACGGGATAATAAATGCCACCATAATAATATGCGTAGAAGTACCACAGTTGAGTGGGACTCCTTCCCCAACTGCGTAAGTCCTAACGCGGTAACTTTAGAACATCTGGAGTGTTTTTACCAATGTCAATCGATTAGTAGAGTTTCTGTCCGGAACGAGCCCAAAGGAGGTGACCCTGGCATAGATGGAATCACAGCAGACTTTACCCCCCATCCTATCCTGAACTGAATCTACGAAGGAGAAAAGGAAGTGCTATGAGTACCGCAACCGAATCGAAAATCATGGGCTACATGCCCGCAGATGCACCTCCATGGGGAGCCATGATCAGCCTGGGTTTCCAACAGGTGCTGACTATGTTTCCTGCCACAGTGCTGGTGGCTATCCTGACCAAGTTTGATGTAGGCGTGACCTTGACAGCCAGCGGCATTGGCACCATTATCGCCCTATTGGTCTCAGGCCGGCGAATTCCCCTCTACTACGGCTCCAGCTTCAGTTACATTACCGTAGTCGTGACCACGATGAGCTTGTACGCCAAAGATTGCTTCGGCGACCCCGCTACCTTCTACTGCCCAGATGGCGTGCGCATCGTGCAGGTCGGCATCATGGGGACGGCGATTGTCGAGATCCTAGTCGGCTTGCTGATCATGCGTATCGGCAAGGAATCGCTGGACAAGATCTTGCCGCCAGTGATCACCGGCAGCGTCGCCATCGTCATCGGTATCGCCCTGGCAGGCGCGGCGTTGGGGATGGCAAGCGCCAACTGGACCGTGGCGTTCATCACCCTGGTGGTGACAATTGCCTTCTCGGTCTACCTGCAAGGAAAGGGTTTGATCGGGATGCTTCCCATCCTATTGGGCGCTTTCGCCGGATGGCTGATCTCACTACCGTTTGGTCTGGTAAATTTTGGTATCATTGGCCAGGCCGCCTGGGTGCGCATGCCTGCATTCACCTTCCCGGCTTTTGGCGATCCTAACGCCTGGGCCGCCATCACCGGCATCGCCTTGATCGCTATCGCCACCATCCCAGAGAGCACCGCCCACCTGTATCAGATGAGCCTGTACATCGACCAACTGGCCAAAGAGCTGGGGCGCCAACCACTGGAGATCAAGCGCCTGATCGGCCTCAACCTGGTCGCCGACGGCAGCGATGACCTGGTGGTCGGCTTCCTGGGCGGCTGCGCCGGGACAAACTACGGCGAGAACAACAGCCTGATGGCCATCACGCGCTGCTATTCCGTGCCCGTGCTGATGGCAGCCGGTGTGATCGCCATCCTACTCGGCTTCATCGGCAAACTGGCAGCTATCGTCAACACCCTTCCCGTAGCTGTCACCGGCGGCCTTTCAATCTACCTCTTCGGCGTGATCGGCATGCAGGGTATTGCGCTGATCCAGTCGGAGAAGGTCAACCTGTTTGAGCCCCGCCAGCTCGCCGTGGGCGCCATCATCCTGGTCGCTGGCATCGGTGGGAACCTGGGACTGGAAAATGGGCTCTTCCCATTCCCCATCCCTGTGCTGTTCCCAAGCGGCATCCCAGCCATCGTCTTCTCGGCCTTGCTGGGCATTGTCGTGAATCTGCTCTTCCTGTTCTTGCCACCCAGCGTGTTTGGGGTGAAAGAACGCGAAAACATCAATTACTAATCGTTCGACCATCTCTCGTTGGAACGTTGAACGCTCGCAGTTCAACGTTCCAACGTCCCTGACACAGATGAGGTGTGGAAGATGACAATTAATGCCCACCCAGAACTACCTGAATTCGACTATATCCGGCCTGCTACCTTGATGGAAGCCAGCCGGTTTTTAGCCCAACATCCTGGCGAATCCCGCCCGCTATTGGGCGGTACAGATATCTTCGTGCGGATGCGGGATGGTTTCTGGCAGGATAAATACCTGGTCGATGTAAAAAATCTGGATGGTACTGACGAAATGCACTTCGACCCCGCTACAGGGCTGACCGTCGGCGCCGGGGTCAATATGAACCGGGTGATTGCCTCCCCTGACGTCCAGGTGCATTACCCGCTGCTCGCCGATGCCTGCCGATCAGTGGCGTCCTACCAGTTACGCACCCGGGCTACAATCGTTGGCAATATCTGCAATGCGTCACCAGCGGGGGATACCATCGGCGCCTGCTTGCTGTTGGATGGGGCGCTGAAGGTTCACAGCCTCGACGGCTTCCGCGAGGAGCCCTTGAATACGCTCTTTCTAGGGCCCGGGAAAACCACCTTACAGCCTGGCGATATCGTTACAGCTCTGAAACTACCCCTACCTCCAGCAGGGAGCGCCGGCACATATATCAAGCTGGGGCGGAACAAGTGGAGCGATCTCTCCATTGTGGGCGTCAGCGCCTACGGCTACCCGGACGCGACAGCCGCCTCTGGGTACCGCTTCCGCATCGCGCTGGCTTCGGTTGCGCCTATCCCACTCGTAGCCACAGCGGTCGAGAAGTACCTGGCAGATCACCCCATCAGCCCTGAAGCTTTCCAACAGGCGGGACTCCTGGCAGAAGAAGCCTGCAACCCGATTGATGACGTGCGCGGCAGCGCCCGCTATCGCAGAGCCATGGTGCGCAGGCTGACGGTGAGGGCGTTGCTTAAAGTCTGGGATAATATTAACCGGAGGTAATGATGTCATTTCACCGCATCGGAATAACGATTAATGGTGAGTACGAGCAAGTCGATATCCCTTCCAATTTAACCTTATTGCAAATGCTGCGGGACAAGCTCTCACTGACTGGCACCAAGAACGGCTGCAACGCGGGTGAATGCGGCGCCTGCACGGTGCTCTTGAACGGCGAGCCGGTCAACAGTTGTATGGTGCTGGCAGTCGAGTGCCAAGGCGCCGATATCGTCACCGTGGAAGGGCTGGCTAAGGACGGCGTGCTCGATCCAGTACAACAGGCCATCATCGACCACGGCGGCGTCCAATGTGGCTTTTGCACTCCGGGAATCCTCATCTCGTCACGAGCGCTGCTGGATCGCAACCCCGAGCCCACAGAAGATGAAATTCGCGAGGCGCTGGTTGGCAACCTGTGCCGCTGCACCGGTTACATCCGCATTGTGGATGCCGTCAAAGACGCAGCTGCACGCCAACCCTGGAGCGGCTGAGGAGGAGGGAAGCATGGCAACGATAACGACACCCGATAATGTCCCTCACCCCGTTGGGGATAGCGTCCCGCGCGTCGACGCCCGCGAGAAAGTCATTGGCTCAGCCCTGTTTGCCGATGACTTGCAGTTTGGTCCTGGATTGCTCTACGCACGCATCAAGCGCAGCCCTCACCCGCATGCGCTGATCAAGCGCATCGATGCCAGCAAGGCGCGCACCCTGCCCGGAGTCAAGGCGGTCGTCACCGGTGAAGCGTTTCCTGGGTATATCGGTCTGTACCTGCAAGATCGCCATATCTTTTGCCGGGATCGTGTGCGCTATGTGGGCGATCCGGTGGCTGGCGTGGCGGCAAACAGCGAGGAGATTGCCGAAAAAGCGCTTGAGTTGATTGCAGTGGAATACGAGCCTTTACCTGGTGTTTTCGATCCAGAGTATGGCGCCAGCCCGCAGGCGCCTTTGCTGCATCCCGATTTGGGCAAATATGTGGTCGCCAACTTCATATTTCCAGAGCCAGGTAGCAACATCTCGAATCACTTCCGCATCCGCAAGGGCGACGTGGAAGCAGCCTGGCCTGATTGCGACGTGATCATCGAGCGCAGCTACCGCATCCCCCACGTGCAGCACGTGCCCATCGAGCCGCACGTTGCCGTAGCCAAGGTGGATGAACAAGGCCGGGTGACCTTGTGGGGCAGCTCACAATCGCCATTTGCGCAACGCAACCTGATCGCTAAGTCGCTGGGTTTATCCCAATCCGACGTGCAGGTGATCGCTCCCTACGTAGGCGGCGGATTCGGCTGCAAGGCCGGGGTCAGCGTGGAAGCCCTGGCGGTGGCCATCGCCATGAACGTCAAAGGGCGTCCGGTAAAGCTGCGCCTGACGCGCGAGGAGGAGTTCTATACTGCCTTCGTGCGGCAAGGTCTAGTATCTCATTTCAAGATGGGATGCAACAAAGAAGGTCGTCTTCTGGCGATGGAGGTCAAGTTCTATTGGGATGGAGGCGCCTACACCGAATACGGAGTGAATATCACCCGCGCCTCCGGCTACAGCAGCAGCGGCCCATATGAGGTGCCAAACGTCAAAACCGACAGCTACTGTGTCTATACCAACCATCCGGTAGGCGGGCCGATGCGCGGCTTCGGCATGCCTGAGATGCATTCCGGCTTGGAGCAGTGCATCGACGAGCTGGCCTATGCCATTGAGATGGACCCGGTGCAGTTCCGCAAGATCAACTGCGTCAAGAAGGGCAGCACGCTGGTCACAGGCATGGTCATGCATCCCACCGGCTTGAGCGAATGCCTGGTAAAAGCAGCCGAGGCTATCGGCTGGGGCAGAAAGGATCCCCCCAGCGCCCCGAATAAGCGGCGCGGCAAGGGTATCGCCCTGATGTGGAAAGCCCCCGCTATGCCGCCCAACGCCGGCTCCAGCGCCAAGGTGGCGCTCAACGAGGATGCTACCCTCACTGTCAGTGTGGGCGGGCAGGAGATCGGGCAGGGTTCCTTCACCATTGCCGCCCAGATGGCGGCTGGCGCACTGGGGGTGCCATGGGACTGGGTGCGCGTGGCTACCCCGATCAACACCGATTACAGCCCCTATGAGTGGCAAACCGTCGCCAGCCGACTGACCTGGAGCATGGGCAATGCCATCGTCGCCGCGGCGCGCGACGCACGCAAACAGATTCTCGATATGGTAGCCAAAGCCTGGTCGGAGAATCCCGACGACCTGGATATCATCGATGGTAAGGTGATCTCGTATAAATCCGAAGAGTCCATCTCCCTGAAAGACATCGTGATCTATGGTATCTCGCTGCCGGACAACCAGGGCTGGGTCGGCGGGCCCGTCATGGGACGCGGCAACTTCATGCCCACCTATGTGACCGGGCTAGACCCACAGACCGGGCAGGGGCCGCGGGCAGTCGTCCACTATACCACCGGAGCTCAGGCGGTTGAGATCGAAGTTGACATGGACACCGGGAAAGTGGAGGTGATCCGCGGGGTGGCAGCCTTCGATGTGGGCAAGGCTATCAATCCCGATATGGTCAAAGCCCAGATGGAAGGCGGCTTCGTCCAAGGGTTGAGCACGGCCCTCTTCGAGGACTTAAAACTCAAAGCAGGCGTCCTGCAAAACTCCAGTTTCGTGGATTATCGCATCGCTACCAGCACGGATGCGCCTCAATCCATCGAGGCCATCATCGTGGAGGTCCCCCAGGAAGATGGCCCGTGGGGCGCGCGCGGCATCGGCGAGCACGCCATGGTTCCGACCATCCCTGCAGTCGCCAACGCCATCTACGACGCCATTGGCATACGCCCGGGCGCGCCGCCATACACCTCGGAAAAGATATACCTGGCAATGCAAGATGCCGGTCTGGTAGATTAATCCTATCGAAGGCAAAGCGCGTATAATATTTACGCCCCGGTCAGCCGCGACCAGGAGGATAGATTGTGCCTGTAAAAGCAATTGTTAGACCCAGCGAGTACCATGACTCTGTCAGCTTGATGCTGGTAGCGCAGGAGCTGGCGCGCCTGCCCGGAGTGACAGATGCCGCGGTGGTGATGGCCACGGAAGCCAATAAAGCCATACTCAAAGAAGCGGGTCTGCTCACCCCCGAAAGTGAAGCTGCCTCTGCCAACGATCTTGTGATCGCGGTCAGCGCGGCAGATGGATCGCTTGCCAATGCCTTGAGCGAGGCAGAAAGCCTGTTGCAGAGAAAGCAAGTCGAGGCGGAAACTACCGAATTTCGTCCCAAGACGCTACGCGCAGCCATCAAGGCAAACCCCTCCGCCAGCGTGGCAGTCATCTCCGTCGCCGGGCGTTACGCCGCGGATGAAGCCTGGGAAGCATTGCAACAGGGTCTGCACGTGCTCTTGTTTAGCGATAATGTCTCCCTGGCGGACGAAATCGCCCTCAAGAGATACGCCAGTCAGAACGGGCTGCTGTTAATGGGGCCTGGAGCAGGTACTGCCATCCTCAACGGCGTGGCTCTCGGCTTCGCCAACGTCATCCCCTCAGGCCCTGTAGGGATCATCTCAGCCGCAGGTACTGGCCTGCAGGAGGTCAGCACGCTTTTGGCGAAGAAAGGCGTGGGCATCACCCAGGGGATTGGCACAGGCGGGCGCGATCTCAGCCAGGAAGTTGGCGGCATCATGATGCTGGACGGCCTCAAAGCGCTACAAGACGACCCGGCCACTCAGGTGATCCTCTTGGTTAGCAAACCGCCGGCCGCTTCGGTCGCACAAAAGGTAATGGAGCAAGTTGCGTTGAGCGATAAGCCGACCGTGATATGCTTTTTGGGTGGAGATATACAAAGATTGACAGGCAAGACTGAAATCGGCCAGGCGTCAAAGGTACAGCCTGCCCGCACGCTCGAGGAGGCCGCCACGTTGGCAGCCGGTCTGGCAATGTCGGGCAGAAGGCAGGAATCTGCCGAACCACAAGATGCACAAGCGATAGCGCCAGAACTGGCGTCCCGTTTGAAGCCTGGACAGCGTTACCTGCGCGGCCTGTTCTCCGGCGGGACGCTGTGCTACGAAGCTCAGGTAATCTGGCGAGACATGCTTGGCGAATCCGTGTTCTCCAACGCCCCCCTGGACAAAGCGTTTCAATTGCCTGATTCGACGCGCAGCCACCGGCACACAGCGGTTGACCTAGGCGAGGAGGAATTCACCGTTGGCCGGTTGCATCCAATGATCGACAACGCGCTGCGCATCCGCCGCCTGCTGCAGGAGGCGCGCGACCCGCAGGTAGCCGTCATCTTGCTGGATGTAGTCATCGGCTACGGCGCTCATCCCGATCCTGCCACTGAGCTCAGCCAGGCTATTCGCCAGGCGCGCCAACTGGCGGACCAAACCGGGCGCGAGCTGGTCTTTATCGCTTCCGTCACTGGCACCGAGCAGGATCCGCAGCGCCTCAGCCACCAGGTGCAGCCTCTCCAGGAAGCCGGTGTGGTGGTGTGCGAGAGCAATGCCGCGGCCGCCAGGCTCGCCACCGGGATTGTGATGGCCTGGCGCTGATCTCCGACCGGAGGCGGTATTTCACACATCCGCCAGCAGTCGAAACCTGAGGTGATATGACCAAATCAAAAATCAACGAGATCTTCGGCAAACCCCTGAAGGTGATCAACGTCGGTTTGGAAAGCATGGCGCAAGCGGTGAGAACCCAGGGGATACCTGTCGTTGACGTAGACTGGCGTCCCCCGGCGGAGGGCGTGCCCCACCTGCGATTCACCAAAGACGGATTGGATATCGAGGCGGCTAACGCCGAGGTCTGCCGCCGTATCAAGGGTGGCCGGCCTGTGCTGGTGGGCATGGGCATCGCCAAAGATGTCATCCCTGGCATGCACGAGCGCATGATCCTGCACGCCGGGCCTCCGGTCACCTGGGAGCGCATGTGCGGCCCGCAGCGGGGGGCGGTCATGGGGGCGTTGATCTACGAAGGCATCGCTAAGGACGAGGCAGAGGCGGAAGAGATCGCCGCCTCGCAGGAGATCGAATACTCCCCCTGCCACCACCATCACGCAGTTGGCCCGATGGCGGGTATCGTCTCGCCAGTTATGCCGGTGTTCATCGTTGAAAACAAGGCTTTCGGAAACCTGGCCTACTGCACGCAAAACGAGGGCCTGGGCAAAGTCCTGCGTTATGGCGGGATGGGGCCAGAGGTGTACGCCCGCCTGAAGTGGATGGAGACGGTTCTCTATCCTACCCTGGATCGCGCCTTGCAATCGCTGCCCGATGGAATCGACCTGCGCAGCCTGATCGCTCAGGCGCTGCACATGGGCGATGAATGCCATAACCGCAACCGCGCCGCCACTTCGTTGTTCCTGCGGGCAATCGGCCCAGCTTTAGCGCGCAGCAATCGCGACAATGAGACTCTGGCGCAGGTCATCGAGTTCATCGACCGCAATGATCACTTCTTCCTGAACCTGAGCATGCCGGCCGGGAAAGCCATGCTCGAACCCGCAGAAGGGGTGGCTGGCAGCACGATTGTCACCGTCATGGCTCGTAATGGCACAGACTTCGGCATCCGCCTGTCGAGCATGCCCGAGCGCTGGTTCGTTGCTCCTGCCGGGCAGGTGCAGGGCCTTTATTTCCCTCAATTTTCCGAGAAAGACGCCAATCCCGATATTGGCGATAGCACCGTCACCGAGACCGCCGGTTACGGCGGCATGGCAATGGCGGCTGCCCCAGCCATCACGAAATTCGTCGGCGGCACGCCGCACATGGCGACGCAAGCCACCCTGGAAATGTACGAGATCACCTTCGACGAGCATGAGCAATTCACCATCCCTGCACTTGATTTTCGCGGCACACCCTGTGGAATTGACGTGCGCAAGGTGATGGAGACGGGCATCCTGCCCCAGATCAACACCGGCATAGCCCACAAGGACCCCGGCGTGGGCATGGTCGGCGCAGGCATCCTGCGCGCGCCGGAGAAATGTTTCCGCGAGGCATTTGAAGCGTTGAAATAAATCTAACAAGGAGACTAGAACATGAAATTCATTGACCTTACCATACCCCTTGGGATTGCCACCCCTCCGTGGCCTACCTATGAACCCCTGCAGGTGAAGTACTTTAAGCGCCTGGCGCCTAACGGGGCCAATGGGCAGGTGGTGACCCACTCCAACCATCTGGGAACCCACCTGGATGGCGAGATCCACTTTCACACCCCAGGCAAGGATATCGCCTCATTAACTATGGATTACCTGGTGCATGAGGGTGCCGTGGTCGACCTGAGTGACGTGTGTGGCGATTACGATGTGTACACCAGCAAGATGGTCGAGGAGCGCGTCGAAGTCCGAGAGGGCGATATCCTCCTCATCCACACCGGATACCATCACTTCGGCTGGGATATGCCTACAGCCAACGAGATACGTTACATGGTCATGCATCCCGGTCCCGATCGTGAGTTCGCGGAGTGGATGAAGGCTAAGAAGCTGCGCTGGTTCGGCGTCGACTGCGGCAGCGCTGACCACCCAATGAACACCATCGTTCGAGACTGGATGCCGCGCCAGGCGCGCCAGGCCGAGAAGGTGTTCAAAAAGAAGTTTGGTCAGCCGCTGGCGGAATACTTCGATGACACCAAATACCAGCTCATGCACCTGGAGATGTTCCCCTATGGTATTATCCATGTCGAGTGTGTAGGCGGAGAGATCGACCTGCTTCTCAATCGCCGCGTGAACATAGGCTTCTTCCCCTGGCGTTTTGTGGATGGTGAATCCTCTATTGGGCGCTGTGTTGCCCTCGTGGACGACGATGAATACGAGGCACTCCAGCAGAAGAAAGCCAGCATGCCAAAGACGAAGTTCGGCGATGCTTATGATCCTACACATCTGGAGCGCATCAATCAGTTGAGCGCTTTAAATCTCAGTTAATTTTTAAGGAGGTTTTACTGTGGCAATTGATATGGAATTGGAGGCAGTCTTACGACCGCATCAGTACGAAATGCCGCCCTATCCCCCCAAGGTGATCACCCTGGCCAATGGCAAGAAAATGGTGGTGCGCCAAATACAACGGGAGGATGTTCCAACCTTGCTCAAGTCGGTTTATCCCTGCCTGACGATCGAGCGCGACTATTACGACATCGTCAGCTCACGGTTGTACGGAGAGCTGCTGGCTTGGTACCGCTACCGAGTCAAAAGCGAGTATTGCATCGTCGGGCAAATCGATGGATACGCAGTGGGCATTGTCAATGGGCGCATGGAGACTGAAAAAGTCGGCATGAGCTACCACACGCTGGCAATCGACCGCGGCCTGCGCATCGGCTCGCACCTGTTTGCGGCGAAAATGGAATACCACATCGAGTACCTGGGGCAGGATGAAGTCTTGATCGTGGCAGAAAGCCCCATCGGCTTCCGGCGCTGGATGATCGAATACCCGCTGGAGAAGACCAATATCCCCCATGAGCTGGGAGGCGGGGACTCATACCGCTTAACCCGAGAGATCTACTTCAAAGCCAAGCCCCGGCTGGTGGTGGGAGATCGCCCGGTGCCCAATGAGCTCATGGAAGAAGCCGAGGCCGATATCCTGGTCGTTGACGAAGATGTCATCCGCGAACGAATCGCCGGATTGAAAGGGAGATGAAACCATGAGACCCGTTGCAGTAATCGGCGTTGGCATGATCTCTTTCGGGCGGCGAGACGAAGACACCCTGATGGATATGCTGGCCTATGCCTCTCTGAATGCGCTGGACGACGCCGGCCTGGGAGATAAATCCGTCGACGCGGTGTACGTGGGAAATATGGGGGGAGGC
>Ga0233416_10000550_pt1 | contig 11610 bp, 10 predicted proteins | sample Sediment_Towuti__2_FD_188638 | JGI IMG/M metagenome (GOLD analysis project Ga0233416, IMG submission 188638) | Sediment microbial communities from Lake Towuti, South Sulawesi, Indonesia - Sediment_Towuti_2014_0_MG | ecosystem: Environmental > Aquatic > Freshwater > Lake > Sediment | place... | reverse complement strand
CATGCCCGTCATGCGTGCTGCTGCGGCGACCACCTCGAGCTGCTTCTGCTCGCCTGCGACGGGCTCGGTCCTGCCGGGCTCCCACCGCGACGTGATCCGCACACCTCGCAGGCCGGCCAGGGCGAGCAGGTCGAACTGCGCCTTGGCGGAGACGATCGAGGGTTGCCGAACGCTGTCCTCGGCTGCGCCGAGAAACATCGCGGGGCCACCGGCGACGGCTCCACCGCAGAAGCCCGCAGCCAGGAGAAGCCCCGAGAGGAGCGCACAAGCCAAGCGACCCATGGGCACAAAATACCCAGTGGCTACGCTTGGTCGTTCGGTGAACGAACGACGTGAGCGGAGGATCGAGGGCGTGCCTGCGCGCCCCGGCGTCTACCTCTTCCGTGGGGCCGACGGGGGCGTCCTCTACATCGGCAAGGCCAAGTCGCTTCGCGCTCGCGTGCGGAGCTACTTCCAGCGTTCCGGAGACGGACGGATCGGCGCGGCGCAGCTCGCCGAGCGCGTCGCAGACGTGGAGACCATCGTCACGGACAGCGAAGCAGAGGCACTGCATCTCGAGCAGAGCCTCATCAAGCGCCACCGGCCTCCGTTCAACATCCGGCTGCGCGACGACAAGTCGTTCCCGTACATCGCGGTCACCGTCGAAGACGAGTTTCCCCGCGTCATGTTCACGCGGGAGCGCCATCGACGCGGGGTCGTGTACTTCGGGCCGTATGCGAACGCCAAGAAGGTGCGCGAGACGCTCGACGTGCTCAACCGCGTGTTTCGGTTCCGTCCGTGCGAAGGCCCGCGACCCGGGCGCCGGTCCGGTATCCCGTGTCTCGACTTCCACATCGACCGCTGCCTCGCGCCGTGCGTGGATCGCGTGACGGCGGAGGAGTACCGAGAGGTGATCGAAGGCGTCATCGGGTTCCTGTCCGGAGACACGGAGACGATCGCCGGCGAGCTCGAGCGCGACATGCAGGAAGCGGCGGTCGAGGAGCGGTTCGAGGATGCGGCGCGATACCGCAACCGCCTCTTTGCGGTGCGCCACCTGGCGGAAAAGCAGGCCGCCGGCCACGGCGACGCGGCGACGGTGGACGTGATCGGCCTCGCGGTCGAGGGCGACCGGGCGGCCGTCCAGGTCTTCCCCCTCCGCGACGGGAAGGTCATCGACCGCTACGGGTTCCAGCTCGAGAACGTCGCCGGCCAGGACGCGCAGACGATCGTCGAGGAGTTCTGCGGCGAGTACTACGCGGCCGCGCCGAGCATTCCCCGCGAGATCGTCGTGTCGCGCGATGTCGGCCTCCTCCCGGCGCTCGCAGCGTTCCTGGCAGAGCGCCGCGGGGCTCCGGTCGGGGTCCGCGCGCCGCTCCGTGGCGACAGGCGGAGGCTCGCCGACCTGGCCACGATGAACGCTCAGCTCGCGCTGGAGCGTGCGGCGGCGGACGGCGAGCGCAGGCGCCGGCGGCGGATCGAGGCGCTCGAGGAGCTGCGCGAGGCGCTGAACCTCGAGAGCCTCCCGGTGCGCATCGAGTGCTTCGACGTGTCGACGACGCAGGGCCGGCAGACGGTCGGCGCGATGACCGTCTTCGAGAACGCCCAGCCCAAGCGCGCCCACTACCGGACGTTCGCCATCCGGCGGGCGGACGGCGCCGACGACTACGCATCCCTTGGGGAAGTGCTGTCGCGGCGCTTCGCCCGGGCCGGCCTGCCCGGCACTGCCGAGGGGTGGGATGCGTCGTTCTCCGCCGTGCCCAATCTCGTCGTCGTCGACGGCGGGCGCGGCCAGCTCGCCGCGGCGCTCGACGCGATGCGCCAGTACGACCTCCCGCGCGTCGCCGTGGTCTCACTGGCGAAGCGCGAGGAGGAGGTGTTCGTCCCCGGTGTGCGCGCCCCGATCGTGCTAGACCGCGCGTCGGCCGGCCTCCAACTGCTGCAGAGGATCCGCGACGAGGCGCACCGCACCGCGATCGGCTTTCACCGCAAGCGCCGGACGGCGGAGTCGCGAGAGTCGCTCCTCGACGGCCTCCACGGCGTGGGTCCGGCAAGGCGGCGAGCTCTGCTGGGACATTTCGGGTCGGTGGAGCGAATTCTCGAGGCCTCGCAAGAGGAGCTCGAGGGTGTGCCGGGGCTCCCGCCCAGGACGGCGCGAGCGGTGTACGCCCAGCTGCACAAGGCCGGCCGCGGCTAGGATGCCGCGCGTGCCGAGGGCAGCGCTCTTCGTGTTCGCGGCGCTGGCGCTCTTCGTCGCCGGCTGCGGAGGCGGCAAGAGCGCCGAGCCCACGACGACGACCCCGAGCGACCTCGGTCGCGAGGTCATGACGGCGTTCGTTGCCGCCGCCAGGAGCGGCGACTCCGAGACGATGTGGGAGCTCATGTCCGAGCCGTCTCGGCGACGCTACGGCCCCGAGCTCGAGGACTTCATGACGGGGGAGGCGAAGAAGCTGCGCAAGCAGCTGGCCCCGTTTGCCGAGGGAAAGCTGCCGGTCCAGGTGTCCGAGAACATCGACGGCCTCTTCGGCCTGGTCGCGCTCTCGAAGGGGCCGCACGCCTACGCGACGCCGCTTCGCCTCGAGGGAGGCACGTGGAAGGTGGAGCTTCCCGGCCGGCTGAAGATCGACGTCTCAGGGCCGCCGCCCGGCTCGAAGGGGAAGTTCGCCAAACAGATCGGAGTCGAGGTGAAGGGCCGCTCGGGTGGGGGAACGGCGCTCCTGTACCTCGACGGCGTTACGCTCTTCGATCCGAAGATCTACTCGAGCCCGAGAACCGCCACGGTGTTCGCCGGCCTCCCGAACGGAGTCACGCCCGGTCGCCACACCGCCGTCGCGTTCGCGACGAGCGGTAACACGGCGGCCGCGACGGCCTGGACGTTCGTCCCGTAGGGGTCCGTCAGAGGCGGACAGGCAGGACGAGCACGAGCAACGCGAGCCAGCTGGCGGCGAGAACGAGCGTGCGCATGGGGCTCACGGTAGCCCTGCGCGATGAGCGCTCCGTGAGCCGGCCGTAAGGGGTTCTTTAACTCGGCGACCGCCTACGCAGACGCGTCGTCGGGCGCCATGAAGGGGTAGCGGTACTCCCGGGGCGGGAGGAACGTCTCCTTGATGGTGCGCGGGCTGACCCAGCGAATGAGATTCCACATCGAGCCGGCCTTGTCGTTCGTCCCGGACGCGCGACCTCCGCCGAACGGCTGCTGGCCGACGACGGCCCCCGTGGGCTTGTCGTTGACGTAGAAGTTCCCGGCGGAGTAGCGCAATGCCTCGCCGGCCTCGTTCAGCGCTTCGCGGTCACGCGCGAACACCGCGCCGGTGAGCGCGTAAGGGGCGGTTTCGTCGACGAGCTTCAGGGTCTCGCTCCAACGGGAGTCCGGGTAGACGAAAGCCGTGACGATCGGGCCGAAGAGCTCATCGCGAAGCAGCCGGTCGCCAGGGTCGGTGGTCTCGATCACCGTTGGCTGGACGAAGTAGCCCTCGGTGTCGTCGGTGCCGCCGCCGGCGACGATGGAGCGGCCGCCCGCCCTCGCCTCCTCGATTGCGTCACGGTGCTCACCGAACGCCGTGGCATCGATGACCGCCCCCATGAAGTTCCCGAAGTCGGATACGTCGCCCATGCGGATGGTGGGAACCTGGTCGGCGAGCAGCTCCCGCGCCTCCGCCCACAGCGACTCGGGGAGGTAGATGCGGGACGCGGCCGAGCACTTCTGTCCCTGGTACTCGAAGGAGCCGCGAACGACGGCGGTGACGACCTCCTCGACCTCAGCCGACGGGTGAGCGACGATGAAGTCCTTGCCCCCGGTTTCGCCGACGATGCGAGGGTAGCCGCGGTACGTGTCGATGTTCTGCCCGACGGTGCGCCACATGTGGTTGAAGACTGCTGTCGAGCCCGTGAAGTGGATCCCCGCAAGGTGGGGGCTCGCGAGGACGACGTCCCCGACAGCCGCCCCCGATCCGTAGACGAGGTTTATGACGCCGTCGGGCAGGCCCGCCTCCTGGAACAGCCGCATCAGGAAGTAGGCGGAGTAGGCGGCGGTCGACGCCGGCTTCCAGACGATCGTGTTGCCCATCAGCGCGGGCGATGCCGTCAGGTTGCCGCCGATGGCGGTGAAGTTGAACGGGCTCACCGCGAAGACGAAGCCCTCGAGTGGCCTGTACTCCATGCGGTTCCAGACACCGCTCGACGAGACGGGCTGCTCGGAGTAGATGCGGGTCAGGTACTCGGCGTTGTACCGCCAGAAGTCCACCAGCTCGCAGGCGGCGTCGATCTCGGCCTGGTGCGCCGTCTTCGACTGGTTGAGCATCGTCGCCGCATTGAGCGTGGCGCGCCAGGGGCCGGCGAGCAGCTCCGCCGCGCGAAGGAAGATGGCGACGCGGTCCTCCCACGGGGTGCGCGACCAGTCGTGCCAGGCCTCCGCCGCCGCCGCGATCGCCCGCTCGACCTCCGCTGCCCCGCCCCGGTGGACATCGGCGAGCACGTGGTCTTTGCGGTGCGGCATCACTGCCTCGAAGGTCGAGCCCGTGCGGACGTCCTCGCCGCCGATCACGCACGGAATCTCGAGACGGTCGGACTGGAGCTCGGCCAGCCGCTCCTTCAGCTCGGCGCGCTCGGGCGAGCCGGGCTCGTAGGAGCGAACCGGCTCGTTCGCCGGAACCGGGGGGCGGAAGAGGCCGTGCGCCGACATGTGACGCCGATTGTAGAGGCCTGTTGGGAACGGGATTGCCCGCTTCGGCACGATGCCGGGCGCCGCGAGGATTTCGCATCCGGCCTCTACGATTGGGTCGTGCCGCAGGCCCGGGTGGTGTACGACGCCGGCGACTGGGGGAGAGGGGAGCTTCTCCTCGACGGTGATCTCGTGCTCTGGCACGAGCTCCCGATCTCCGGTCAGGAGCCCAAGGGGAGCCACGCTCTGGCCGATCGTCTCGCACGCTACTTCACCGGCGAACGAGACTCGTTTACCGATGTGGAGGTCGATCTCTCCTGGTGCTCGCCGTTTCAGCGCGCGGCCACGCAGGCGCTGCGACACGTGCCGTACGGGGAGACCGTCACGTACGGCGAGCTGGCGGCTCTGGCCGGGGCGCCTGGCGCGGCCAGGGCGGCGGGAACGTTCTGTGCGCACAACCGCTTCGCCATCATCGTCCCCTGCCACAGAGTCGTAGCCGCCGAGGGCATCGGCGGCTACGGGTCACTCGGCGTCGGCTACAAGCAGAGGCTGCTCGAGCTCGAGGGGGCGTTGTGAGCCTCGCCGAGGACGTCCGCGGCGAGCTGGCCGCGATCGCACCCGAGCGCCGCTGCGATGTGCTGGCGGAGCTGTCGGCACTGTTCCACACGGCGGGCACGTTGCACCTGCGCAGCGGTCACGAGCTCTCGTTCCACCTCGATCTCGCCACATCGGCCGTCGCCCGGCGTGCGTTCGCGCTCCTCCGGCAGCTCGGTGTGAGCAGCGAGATCCGCACGTATCGCATGCATGCCTTCGACCGTCCGACGCGCTACCAGCTCCACGTCGGGGGGACGCGGGAGACCATGGCGATCCTGGTCGAGGCCGGAGTGATCGGGCGGAGAGGGACGCCGCTGACGCATCCTCCACGGCGCGTTGCCGGACGGCACTGCTGTCGCGCGGCGTACGTGCGGGGCGCACTGCTCGGCGCGGGGTCGGTCAGCGGGCCGCGAGGCGCGAACCTGGAGATCCGCTGCTCCGAGGTGGAGGGGGCGGACTTCCTCGCGCGCATCGCTCTTGTGGAACGGATCGAGCTGCGTGTCCGGAAGCGGCCGCGGTATGCCGCCGCGACGGCGCGTGGAGCCGAGGTGATTGCGGACGTCCTCGCGCTAGCCGGCGCCAGTGACGCGGCGCTGGCCGTCGACGAGCACTCTGTGGTCGGGGCGGCACGGGCGGCGGCGAACCGCCTCGCCAACGCCGACCACGCCAACCTCGTGCGCACCGCGCGAGCCGCCCACGTGCAGGCGGAGGCGGTGCGCAAGCTCGACTCGCGGGGGGAGCTGGATCGTCTTCCCGAGCCCCTGAGGGAGATCGCCGGGCTCCGCCTGCGCCACCCCTCGCACTCCCTGCGCGAGCTCGGGAAGCGCTGCCATCCGCCGGCCACGAAGGCCGCGATACAGCGACGCCTTGCGCGTCTCGTGGCCCTCGCGGAGGACTGAGTCGCCTCCCGCCGTTGTCGGGTTAGACTCGAAGCAGAACCCGACCGGAGAGAGAGGAATGGCAACGACTCGCGTAGGCATCAACGGCTTCGGCCGCATCGGACGGAACTTCCTTCGCGCTCACCGTCAGCGCGGCGGCGACTTCGAGATCGTCGCGTTCAACGACATCGGCGACACCGCCACGATGGCCCATCTGCTCAAGTACGACTCGGTGCTGGGACCGCTCGAAGGCGTCGAGCTGACCGGCGACGGCATCTCCGTCAACGGCAGGGAGATCCAGAAGCTCACCTTCCGCAGCCCGGCGGAGCTGCCCTGGGCGGAGCTCGGCGTCGACATCGCCATCGAGTCGACCGGCTTCTTCACCAAGCGCGACCAGGCGCAGGGCCACCTCGACGCCGGCGCGAAGAAGGTCGTCATCTCGGCCCCTGCCACGGATCCGGACATCACGCTCGTGCTCGGCGTCAACGGCGACCAGTACGACCCGGAGCAACACAACATCGTCTCCAACGCCTCCTGTACGACGAACTGCGTCGGGCCGATGGCAAAGGTGCTCCACGATGCGCTCACCATCGAGCAGGGCTTCATGACGACGGTGCACGCGTACACGAACGACCAACGCGTGCTCGACCTACCGCACAGCGACATGCGTCGGGCGCGCGCCGCCGCGATCAACCTGATCCCGACCTCGACCGGTGCCGCACGCGCGATCGGCCTCGTCATGCCCGACCTGAAGGGCAAGCTCGACGGGATGGCCATGCGGGCGCCCGTGCCCGACGGCTCCGTGGTCGACCTCGTGATCCAGGTCGGTCGCGACACCTCCGCCGGCGAGGTCAACGCGATCGTGGCGGAGAAGGCCGACACCGGGGCGCTGACGGGGATCCTCGAGTACACGGACGAGCCGATCGTCTCGTCGGACATCGTCGGGTCGTCGTACTCGTGCATCTTCGACAGCGACCTGACGATGGCGTCGGGCCGGATGGTCAAGGTGTTCGGCTGGTACGACAACGAGTGGGGCTACTCGTGCCGCCTCGTCGACCTCGTGTCGAAGATGGGTGCGAGCCTCCCCGGGTAGGCCGACGTGCACCGGCCGCGCTCCATACGCGACGCCGAGGTCGCCGGCAAGCGCGTGCTCGTACGCGCCGATCTGAACGTCCCGCTGGACGACGGGCGCGTCGCCGACGACACGCGGATCCGGGCTTCGCTCGAGACCCTGCGCTGGCTGCTCGATCACGGCGTGGCTGACGTGGCCGTGTGCTCGCACCTCGGCCGCCCGAAGGGGCCGGATCCCGCCTTCGCCATGGAACCGGTGCGGGAGCGCCTGCGCGCGCTGCTCCCCGACGACCGGCTGCGCGTGCTGGAGAACACCCGCTTCGACCCGGGGGAGACGAAGAACGACCCCGCCTCAGCGGCGCGGCTCGCAGAGGGCATGGACCTTTACGTCGACGACGCGTTCGGCTCCGCTCACCGCGCGCATGCATCGACCGAGGGCGTGGCGCGGCTCCTGCCCGCGTACGCCGGGTTCCTGCTCGAGGCTGAGCTCGAGCATCTGGGACGGCTGCTGGGCGACGTGGCGCGGCCGTTCGTGCTCGTCGCGGGCGGCGCCAAGGTCGAGGACAAGGTCGGTGTGCTCCAGCACCTCGGCGGCCGGGCAGACACGGTGGTCGTCGGCGGCAAGATGGCCGAGGACCTGCGTGACGGGAATCCGCTCGACTTCGACGTCCTACTGCCGATCGACGTCGTTGCCGCGGCGGCATTCGAGCCCGACGCGGAGGCACGGGTGACCGCGTACGACGACGTGCCGGAGGGCTGGATCGGTCTCGACATCGGGCCGGAGAGCAGGGAGTCGTTCGCCGGCGTGATCCGAGAGGCGGGCACGATCTTCTGGAACGGGCCGATGGGCGTGTTCGAGTGGCCGCGCTTCGCCGAGGGGACGCGGGCCGTCGCCCAGGCGGTCGCTGAGGCCGACGCCTACTCGGTCGTCGGCGGCGGCGACTCGGTGCGCGCTCTCAACGAGCTGGGTCTCGCGGAGCGGGTCTCGTGGGTCTCGACGGGCGGCGGCGCCTCGCTCGAGCTGCTCGAGGGCAAGGAGCTGCCGGGCGTCGCTGCGATCCCGCCGCCTGACCCGGACGGGTTCGAACGGCCGCACCGGTGGTAGGCTCGCTGCATGTCTACAGAACTCGAAACCACAGCCACCGCACTCGTGGCGCCGGGCAAGGGAATCCTGGCGGCGGACGAGTCGAGCGGGACCATCAAGAAGCGGTTCGACACGATCGGCGTCGAGTCCACCGAGGACAACCGGCGCGCCTACCGCGGCATGCTCTTCTCGACGGACGGCGCCGCGGAGCACGTCAGCGGTGTCATCCTCTACGACGAGACGATCCGCCAGTCCGACGACGAAGGCACAGCGTTCCCCGAGGTGCTCGCGCGGCAGGGGATCATCCCGGGCATCAAGGTCGACGCGGGCGCCAAGGACCTGGCCAACGCCCCCGGCGAGAAGGTCACGGAAGGCCTCGACGGCCTTCGCGAGCGCCTCGCCGAGTATCGGGAGCTCGGCGCGCGCTTCACGAAGTGGCGCGCGGTGATCACGATCGGCGCAGGCATCCCCAGCGAGTACTGCATCTGGACCAACGCCCACGCGCTGGCGCGTTTCGCAGCGCTGTCTCAGGAGGCGGGGCTCGTGCCGATCGTCGAGCCCGAGGTGCTCATGGACGGTGACCACACGATCGAGCGCTCGTTCGACGTCACCTCGCGCACGCTGCACGCGACGTTCACCGAGCTTCGCGACCAGCGCGTCCACTTCGAGGGCATGCTGCTCAAGCCGAACATGGTTCTCCCGGGGTACGACTGCCCGACGCAGGCGAGCGCCGACGAGGTCGCGACGGAGACGTTGCGCTGCTTCCGGCGGCACGTGCCGGCAGCGGTGCCCGGGATCGTGTTCCTCTCGGGCGGCCAGTCCGACGAGGCCGCGACGGCCCACCTCAACGCCATGAACGCGATGGGCGGCGGCCCGTGGGAGCTGTCGTTCTCGTACGGCCGTGCGCTCCAGGCTGCTCCGCTCAAGGCGTGGGGAGGCGACCCGGCCAACCTCGAGGCGGCACAGGCTGCGTACCTCCACCGGGCGCGGATGAACGGTCTCGCGCGCTCCGGGTCGTACTCGGCGAAGCTCGAGCAGGCCGTCGCGGCGTAACGCACCGATCGAGAAGTCGGGCGGAGAGGTCTGCGGCTCAGGCCTCAAATGGGCGCTAGGTCGGCGACCTTGGCCGCCGCGTGCTCCGAGACGAGGCGGCGAATCGTGCCCGAGCGCGAGCGGATGACGAGCGACTCGGTGACGGCGCCGCCGGCCAGGTCGAAGCGCACGCCGCGCAGCATGTTCCCGTCGGTGACGCCCGTCGCGCACATGATCAGGTCCTCGCCGGCGACGAGGTCGTTCGTGACGAGCTTGCGGTCGACGTCGTAGCCTGCGCCGACCAGCGCCTGCCGCTCGTCGTCGGTGCGGGGCCACAGTCGGCCCTGCATGGCGCCGCCCAGCGACTTCACAGCCGCGGCGGAGATCACTCCCTCGGGCGTTCCGCCGACGCCCATCAGGAGGTCGATGCCGCTCCCAGGGGTGGCGGCGGCAATGGCCGGGGCAACGTCGCCGTCGGTGATGAGGTGGACGCGTGCGCCGGCCTCGCGCAGCCCCGCGATCAGATCCTGATGCCGATCGCGGTCGAGCACGACGACGGTCACGTCCGTAACCGGCTTGCCCTTGGCCTCCGCGACCCGGCGTACATTCTCGGCCGGCGAGGCGTCCAGGTCGATCACGTCCCTCGCCTCGGGGCCGACGGCGATCTTGTCCATGTAGACGGCGGCTCCCGGGAAGAGCATCGTCTCGCGCTCCGCGAAGGCGATGACGGCGATCGAGTTGGGCGCGCCGCGGGCGCAGAGGTTCGTGCCCTCGAGCGGGTCAACGGCGATGTCCACCTCAGGCCCTTCGCCGCTGCCGACCTGCTCCCCGTTGTAGAGCATGGGCGCCTCGTCCTTTTCGCCCTCGCCGATGACCACCGTCCCGCGGATGGGGATCGTGTCGAGCACCTTGCGCATGGCGTCGACGGCAGCCTGGTCGGCCGCCTTCTTGTCGCCCCGGCCCGTCCAGCGCGCCGCCGCCATCGCCGCCGCCTCGGTGATGCGAACGACCTCCAGCGCGAGCGACCGGTCGAGCGGGGTGGACATGCCCCCAATCCTAACCGGGTCTAGACTCCGAGCCGTGGACACGAAGGACGCTCCGCTCGTCGTCGGCAACTGGAAGCTGCACAAGGGGCCGGACGAGACCCACGTCTTCTGCCATGCCCTCTCGGAGCGCGTGCGAGGGCTCCACGGCGTCGGGATCGCGGTGGGGCCCCCGTTCGTCTCGCTGGGCGGCGGCGTGATGGCGCTGGCCGGCACGGAGATCGCCGTCGTCGCCCAGAACGTGCACTGGGCGGAGGGCGGCGCGTACACGGGCGAGATCTCGCCGGGGATGCTCCGCGAGGTCGGCGCGTACGGTGCGATCGTCGGGCACTCGGAGCGGCGCCAGTACTTCGGAGAGACCGACGAGGGTGTCGGCCGGCGCGCGGCCGCGGCGCTCGAGGCGGGGCTGTTCGTGATCGCCTGCGTCGGCGAGCTCGAGGACGAGCGGGAGCGGGGCGAGACGGAAGCCGTCCTGCGTCGGCAGGTCTCTGTGCTCGAGCCCCACCAGAACCTCGTCGTCGCCTACGAGCCGGTGTGGGCAATCGGTACGGGGAAGACGGCGACGCCAGAGATGGCGCAGGAGGCGCACGCGTTCATCAAGTCGCTGCTCGCCGTTCAGGTGCTCTACGGAGGCTCGGTGAAGGCCGACAACGCCGCAGAGCTGATGGGTCAGCCCGACGTGGACGGCGCGCTGGTCGGCGGCGCGTCCCTCGAGGTCGAGTCGTTCGCCAGGATTTGCGAAGCAGCGGCCCTTACCCGCTCGTAGCGCTCGTCATCCTCGACGGCTGGGGTTGTGCCCCGCCGGGGCCTGGCAATGCGGTCGACCTCGCCGCCACGCCCGTCTTCGACCGGCTCTGGGCGACGTTTCCCCATACGACCATCCGGGCTTCGGGCGAGGCCGCCGGGCTCCCGCCGGGGCAGATGGGCAACTCCGAGGTCGGGCATCTCACGATCGGCGCCGGCCGCCGCCTGTACCAGGACCTCATGCGCGTCAACAGGGCGATCGAGGATGGGTCCTTCTTCGAGAACGCGGCGCTGCTCGGTGCCTTCGAGCGCGGCGAGAACGTCCACCTGCTCGGCCTCGTCTCCTACGGCGGCGTGCACTCGCACATCGACCACCTGCGCGCGCTGCTTCGCTTCGCGCCCGAGAAGACCTGGATCCACGCGTTCACGGACGGGCGCGACGTGTCGCCGCACGCCGCCGTGAACGACCTGCCCGAGCTGCCCGCGGAGCGAATCGCCACCGTCTGCGGCCGCTACTACGCGATGGAC
>Ga0233416_10000549_pt1 | contig 11618 bp, 18 predicted proteins | sample Sediment_Towuti__2_FD_188638 | JGI IMG/M metagenome (GOLD analysis project Ga0233416, IMG submission 188638) | Sediment microbial communities from Lake Towuti, South Sulawesi, Indonesia - Sediment_Towuti_2014_0_MG | ecosystem: Environmental > Aquatic > Freshwater > Lake > Sediment | place... | reverse complement strand
GAATTTGTGGCTGGCGTCGAAGAGCGGCAGATCGCAGCCGGCGCAGTGGAAAATCCCGAGCCGTTTCTCATGGTTCAGCGGACTGCTGAAGGGGCGCTCGGTCGATTCGCTGCGCAGCACTGCGTATTGCTCGGCGGTTAATTTCCGGCGCCAATCGGCATCGCTTATTGCCAGCCATGGGTTCGGGCTGCCGGCGGCAAGGGCGGCATCGGCATCGAGGCGGGCCACGATGCCCAGCCCGCCCAGTCCGGTCAGACTCCATTTGAGAAAATTGCGTCGGTCCATGGTTCGTTCCTCTTTGGCTGAGTTGGTTGATGATGGGAGGGGAGGGGCGCGAGGCCGGCCAGAGGCCGGCCTCATGCCAACAGCGTTACTTCTTGTGCTTCATCGCGTCGTCGGATTGCGGTGCCTTCATCGGCTTCCTGGACATGGGCTTACGCTCCATGGCGCTGGCGGGTTGCATCGGGCGCATCGCCTCTTTTTTTGCATCGCCCTCCATCGCTTCATGTTGCATGGCCGGATCCATGGCCGGATCCATGGCCGGTTGCTGCATGCCCGGCTCGCTTTTCATCTTCGGGGCATCGGCCATGCGCTCCATGGCGCTGGCCGAAAGCGGCGCAAGCGAGGCGGCTGCAAACAGCGACAGGGACAGCAGGGTACGGGAAAGTTGATCCATCGGTTTCTCCTTGGGTTTTACATGTCCTCCGGCGGCGGGTTATGGTCCGACGCCGGCCGTGGTGCAGCGGTATTCGCAGGAGATCGGAGAAAGGTTACACCGGTGGCGAACGAAACCGATTTCGAAGCGTTGATGCGTCAGTCGCTCATCGGCGATCGCTCGGCCTATGCCGAATTGCTGCGCCAGAGCGCCCGCTTGCTGCGCCCCTTTCTGGAACGCCGATTGCAAGACCGCAGCAGCATCGACGATCTGTTGCAGGAGATATTGATCTCGTTACACAAGGCGCGGCACACCTACGACGGCAACCGCCCCTACAAACCGTGGCTCTATGCCATCGCCCGTTTCCGCCTGAAGGATCATCTGCGCGCGCTCTATGCCGACCGGCTGGCCGATGCCGACGACTGGCAGGAGCTGGAAGCGCTCTCGGCGCCGGATGTAACCGAATCGCTCTTCGAATACGAATCTCTGCACAGGGAGATCGGGCGGCTGCCGGAAAAGCAGGCCGAGATTTTGCGATTGATGTACCGCGAAGGTTTCACCGCACGCGAGACAGCCGAGCAGCTGGGGATGAGCGAATCGGCAGTCAAGGTGGCGGCCCACCGTGCCTACAAAAAGCTGCGAGAGAGGATGGAGCCGTGATGGACCGAATCGACGAACTGGCCGACGCGCTGGCCAATGAGGCCACTCCTGTATCCAGGGCGCCCCGGCCGTTGTGGCTGGCGTCGCTCTGGTTTGGCGCCGTCGCGCTTTATCTGCTGCTGGCGCTGTTGCTCGCTGGCCTGCGCCCCGACTGGGCGTTGAAGCTCGGCGATCTGCATTTTCTCGCCGAGTTGGCGACCCTGACGGCGGTTCTGGCGGCCAGCAGCTACAGTGCCGCCCTGCTCGCCTATCCCGATCTGCATCAACAGCGCCGTCCTGCTTTGCCCCTGCTGCTGGCCGCAGGGCTGTTTCTGGTGGCGCTGTCGCTCTCCTGGCTGGACGATTCGCCGCCCGCTCCCCTGCCGTTGCACAGCATCGAGTGCTCGCTCTTGATTGCCTTTTTTGCACTGTTGCCGGCTCTGGGGCTGATGCTTGCCTTGCGCCGTTTCGCCTCCACCCATCCGGGGCTGGCCGGCGGCGCCTCCCTGCTCTTCGCCTTCACTGGCGGCGCCCTCTGGCTGCGGCTCTTCGAGCTGAACGATTCGATCCCGCATGTGCTGCTCTGGCACTACCTGCCGCTGCTGGCCGCCGGCCTGCTCGGCGTCTGGCTGGGGCGACTGCTGCTGAAATGGTGAGGCGGGCAGAGAAGCCGGGGATGTATCGGGAGGGGGCAACTGAAGCAGCGCCTGTTTGCACGCCATCCTTGAGGCAAAGCCGCCCCCTCGGCTACCTTTCGCGACCGATCGACGGGTGTCGGGGAAATGCGGTAGGGGATGTGCAGTGCTGGACGAATTGCGGGCAATTCTGGTGGAGAATCTCAATCTGTCCGGCGTCGATCCGGCGGGGATCGATCCGGATGCGCCGCTTTTCGGCGGCGAGCTGGGGCTCGATTCGATCGATGCGCTCGAATTGGCCATCGTGCTCGAGAAGCGCTTTGGCGTGAAAATCAAGGCGGGCGACGACGGTAATGCTGCCATCTTCCGCTCGTTGCGCTCGCTTGCCGACTATCTGCAGCAGCATCGCACACGCTGACCGGGAGTCTGCCTGAATCCGCCGCTCTCCGTCCTGCTCGCTCTTGCCGTTCCCTATCTGATTCATCTGGCCATCGGTGCCGGGCTCGGCTGGCTGGTGGCGCTGCTCTTTGCCGCTCTTTTTCTGCGCCAGGGGGTGGTGGCGCCGCGCCACGGCTGGCTCTTCCTTGCCGCGTCCATTCTGCTGGCCGCCGGCGCGCTGCTGTTTGCCGATTTCAGCGCCAAGCTGGTGTCGGTATTGATGCTGGCGCTGCTGCTGCTTCTCTTTCACGCCACGCTGACCAGCGAAGCGCCGCTGATCGAGCGCTTTGCCCGCCTCGAATTTCCCGAGATGCCTGCCGAGCTGCGCGACTACTGTCGCAAGGTCACCTGGCTGTGGATCGGATTTTTTGCGCTGAACATGCTGCTCTGTTTGGCGCTGGCGCTCTGGGCGCCGACCGTCCTCTGGGCCTTCTATTGCAGCATTGGCATCTGGATTCTGGTGGGCGCCACCATGGCCGGCGAATACCTCTGGCGGCGTCACCGCTTTAGTCATCTCGGCATGCCGACGCTGGCGCAGACGCTGCGCACCATGGCCAGAGACGGCCATCGCGTCTGGCGGGAGCGGCTACTGTGACTCTGCTTCGGCTTGGCGACCACTATCGGATGCAGTTCGACGACAGGCGACCGGTTGCCTGGTGCGGCGATACCCCGATTGCGGCGGCACAACTGCTCGGCGATGTGGCGCGGCTGCGTCGCCATATCGAAGCGCAGGAGGGCGATCTGCTGCTGCTCTGCCGCCGCCGCTATCTCTTCGCCGTGACGTTGCTGGCCGCTTGGAGCGCGGGGCGGCAGGCGATTCTGCCGCCGGCACAGCATGCACCGCTGTTGGCGGCCATCGTCGCCGAGCAGCAGATCGGCATCACCCTCGACGACGAACAGGCGACGGCTCTGCTGGCCGCCGATGCGCCGCTTGCTGCGCCGCCGCTTCAGTTTGCCGCCGCTGCCGCCGGCGTATTGCTCTACACCTCCGGCTCGACCGGGGCTCCGAAGGCGATTGCCAAAACCGTCGGCCAGTTGCTCGTCGAAGCGCAGATGCTGGCCGATCATCTGCCGTGGCCGGACGGGGCGGTGGTGGCGAGCGTGCCGCCGGCGCATCTCTACGGCCTCACTTTCTCTGTGCTGATGCCACTCTGTCGCAATCTGCCGTTTGTGGACGGAACGCCGCTGCATGCCGGCGAGGTGGTGCAGGCGCTGCGCGAGTGCGGCAGCGGCACTCTGATTTCGGTGCCGATCCATCTGCGCGCCATGCTGGAGCAGGGGGCGGAGCTGGACGGCGTCTTCACCGTCGCTTCGGCCGGGCCGCTGCCGGAAGAGGTGGCGCACGCCTGGCAGGCGCGCTTCGGCAACGATGCCTGCGAGATCTACGGCTCCAGCGAAACCGGCGCGATTGCCAGTCGCCGCCAGCGACTGGCGCCGCACTGGCAGCCGCTTCCGGGGGTGGAGGTCGCCGTCGATGGCGACGGACTGTTGCAGATTGCCTCGCCCTATGTCTCGGTCGGCGATGGCCGTTTCGCTTCGCAGGATCGCGCCGAGCTTTTTGCCGACGGCAGTTTTGCGCTGCTCGGCCGCAGCGATGCGATTGTGAAAATCGCCGGTCGGCGCGTCGCCCTGCCGGCGGTGGAGCAGGCGCTGCTGGCGCTGCCGGCGGTGACGGATGCGGCTGTGGTGGCAGTGCCCGCCAGCAGCCATCTGCGCGAGCTGGAGCTGTGGGCGGCGGTGGCCGGAAGTGTCGAGGCGCGCGCCATTCGCGCCGCGCTGCAGAGCCGCCTCGATCCGCTGGAGATTCCGCGCCGGATCAAGGTGGTTGAACGTTTGCCGCGCGAAGCGAACGGCAAACTGGCGCGGCAGCAACTGTTGGCCCTCTTCGAGGCGGCGGCATGAGCGATTTTACCTTCGAAACGACACTCGCCACCGACGATCCGCTCTTTGCCGGCCACTTCCCCGACGTCCCGCTCTATCCGGCCATTGGCCAGCTGGCGCTGATCGAAGCGGCGCTGTCGCGTTGGCAACAGTCGCCGTGCGCATTGGCCGCTGCGCCCAACCTGAAATTTCTGCGACCGCTGCGTCCGGGCGAGCAGGTCGAGGTGCGGCTGGACTCTGTTGGCGCGGCGGAGGTAGCGGTGGAAATTCGGGTTGCCGGGAGTTGCGCTCTGCGCGGCCGCATCCACTACTGCCGTGCGGAGGCCGCATGATCCACATTACCGGCCTGGTTCCGGTCTATGACAACCCGCTCACCATCGAGCGGGTGGCGCGCAGCGTTCTGGTCGTGCTGGAGCATCTGATTGTGGTCGACGACGGCAGCGACGAGCCGACGCGCGCCATTCTCGACCGGCTCGCGGGCGAATTGGGCGATCGTTTCACGCTGGTGCGCCATGCCGTCAACTGCGGCAAGGGGGCGGCGGTGCAGAGCGGATTGCGTCGGGCGCTGGAGCTCGGTTTCACCCACGCCATCCAGATCGACGGCGACGGCCAGCATGCGCTGGAGGATCTGCCCAGGTTCGTTGCGGCGGTGCAGCGCGATCCGACGGCGCTGGTGGTCGGCACCCCGATCTACGGCCGCGACATTCCAGCCATCCGCAAGCACGGCCGCAAGCTGACGCAGTGGATGATCGCGCTGGAGATGGGGCGCTGGCGGGTGCCCGATGCGATGATCGGCTTTCGCGCCTATCCGGTGGCCGCGATCTGCGCCCTTGGGCGCCTCGATACACGCATGAGTTTCGATCCGCAGGTGATGATCCGTGCCTTCTGGGCCGGTCTGCCGCTGGTCGCCATCGAAACGGCGGTGCGCTATCCCTTGCCGGAGGAGGGGGGGATTTCTCACTTTCGCATGGTGCGCGACAACATCGGCCACACATGGTTGCATCTGCGCCTGCTGCCGCAGGCCCCATTCCGTCTGCTGCTGCGCAAGCTGCACCGCTCCGGAGCCTGAATTGCCTCTTCTGCTGATTCGATTTTTCGATGCCTTCGTCTATCTCTTCGCCGGCCCGGTGACGGTGCTGGCCACCATTCCGTGGAGTCTGCTGCGGCTGGAGGAGTATTGGGGGTGGTCGCGTCTGCCGATCGCCACCGAGGTGCATGCGCTGGGGGTGGTGCTGCTCAATGGCGGCGCAGTGCTGGCGCTCTGGTGCACCTTCCAGTTCATCCGGCAGGGGCATGGCACGCCGATCCCGACCACGCCGCCCAGCGAGCTGGTGGCGACCGGCATCTACCGATTTACGCGCAACCCGATGATGCTGGCGCTGCTGCTCACGGGCGTCGGGGAGGTGGTGGTGACCGGTTCCGGGCTGCTGCTGCTCTGGATCTTCGTCGGCGCCCGAGCCGGCCATCTCTACATCGTCGAGCTGGAGGAGCCGGTGTTGCGCCAGCGCTTCGGCGCCGCCTTCGACGATTACTGCCGCAAGGTGCCGCGCTGGTGGTAGCGCCCGCTCTGGCCGAGGCGGCGGTTCGCTTCGAGCCGCCCTTCCACGATGTCGATCTGTTGGCCATCGTCTGGCACGGCCACTACTACAAATATTTCGAGCTGGCGCGCACCGCCCTCTACCGGAAGCTCAATTTCGATGTCGCCGAGATGGCCGCCTCCGGCTACCTCTATCCGGTGATCGAGAGCCAGTGCCGCCATGTGGCGCCGCTGCGCTACGGGCAAACGGCGGTGGCAAGTGCCCGCCTGAGCGAGATCAGTAGCTACATCCGCATCGACTACACCATCCGGGATGGCGAAAGCGGCGCGCGTCTGGCCTACGGCCACACCAAACAGGCGGTCTGCCGCCCGGACGGCACCCTGCTGCTGGCCGTGCCGGAAAGCGTGGCGGCGATCCTCGGGGGGGCGTGAATGGAAGAGTTTTACCACGAAGAGCACGAAGTTCGCGAAGCAAAAGAGAGGAAGGGCCGGAAATATCTTCCCTTCGTGCTCTCTGTGGCGAGCTCTTTGTTCCTCTCCCCGCTCGCCCATGCCGACGATCTGCGCGCGCTGCTCGGCAGCGGTCATGCCGAGGGGGCCTATCGCTACGAGGAGACGCGGCTGCTGCATCTTGATCATAAGAGCGAGCCGTGGCGGGGCAGTGGCATGCTCTATCTGGCCCCGAAACGCTTCGTGGTCGAGCAGCAGAAGCCGAGCCGGCTGCTGCTGGCGGTGGAGGGGAGTCACCTGTGGTTGTTCGATGCCGCGCAGGGGATTCGCCGCACGCGCACGCTGGGCGAAGTGGGCGAGCAGGGCGGGCCGATGGCGGCGATGCAGGCGGCAATGGCCGGCGATGCCGATTGGCTCACGGCGCGCTACGGCGTCGAGAGCAAGCGAGACGGGGAGCGGTGGCTGTTGCACCTGCTGCCCAAGGGGGAGGAGCGGCGGCGGTTGCAGTCGATCGAGATGCACGGCCGCGTCGGGCAGGGGGTGAGTGAGGTGGCGGTGAACATGGTCAATGGCGACCGTATCCTCTGGCGTCTGACGCCGACCGCCGAAAAGAGCCTTGAGGCGGTGGTGAAAAAATTGATCGCCGAGGCGCGCCGTGCCGGTTGAGCTGCCCAATCCAGCCGATTTTTTGCCGCATCGCGGGGCGATGCTGCTGCTGGGGCGAGTGACGGCCCTCGACGCCGAACGGGTCGAAGCGGAGGCGACGATCCGTGCCGATAATCCTTTGCTCGGCGCAGCGGGGTTCCCCGCCTGGGGCGGACTGGAGCTGCTGGCCGAGGCGTGCGGCATGTTGCTGGCCGGCGGCGGTGCGGATAGACCGAAGGCGGCGGCAATTGTGGCGGTGCGGCAGATGAGTTGCGCGCCGCAGCGTTTCCCGGTCGGCACCACCCTGCGCATCCACGGCGAACTACTCGGGGGATCGGCGGCAGCGGCACTCTGCTCCGGTCGGGTCGAGGTGGCGGGCGAATCCGTTTTTTCGGCGACGCTGACCATCGCCAAACTGGAGGAATAAGATGAGCACTGCCAAAAAAGCCCTGATCACCGGCGCCAGTCGCGGTATCGGCCGCGCCATAGCCGAAAAACTGGCGGCGGATGGGTGTGCGGTGTGGCTCAACTATCGCAGCCGCAAGGAGGAGGCGGAGGCGGTGGCGGCAGCGATCCGGGTAGCGGGGGGCGAGGCGCATCTGCTCCCCTTCGATGTCGCCGAGCGCGAGGCGACCATGGCGCTGCTGCAAAAGATTGCCGACGAGGAGGGGGGCTTCGACATTGTGGTGCACAATGCCGGCGTCACCGCCGATGCGCCGCTGGCCGGCATGACGCCGGAGCAGTGGGATCGGCCGATCGACACCACCCTGAACGGCTTTTTCCATCTCACGCGGCCGCTGTTGATGCCGATGATTCGCCGCCGCTTCGGTCGCATCGTTGCCATCTCCTCGGTGGCGGCGCTGCACGGCAATCGCGGTCAAACCAACTATGCCGCCGCGAAAGCGGGCCTGATCGGTGCCGTGCGTTCGCTGTCGCGCGAGCTGGCCAGCCGGGGCATCACCGTCAACTGCGTCGCCCCCGGCTTCATCGCCACCGAAATGATCGAGGGGATCGATGCGGCGGCGATCAAGCAGGCGGTGCCGCTCGGCCGCGCCGGCCGCCCGGAGGAGGTGGCCGAAGCGGTCGCCTTCCTCTGCTCCGATGGCGCCTCCTACATCACCGGCGAGGTGCTCGGGGTGAGCGGCGGGATGGTGTAGGCGCGCATTGATGGCGATGGGTGGGCAAGCCATAATCGCCCCTGCGGTGGGACACGCCTCGCAACGGCAAAGGGATGCAGGAGGAGATATGAACAGATGGCATCAATCGATTCTGGCGCTGATTGCGGCGCTGCTATGTTCCGCGCCGGCGGTTTCGGCCAAGGAGATCAAGGCCGGCAACGAACTGATCGGTCAGACCCTCTACAACCAGACCAACCTGTGGACGCTGAAGGGCGAGCGGACGGTGTGGGCCAACTACCATGTCGATACGATGGTGCCGATCAATGCCGAGATCGTCGTCGAGGAGATCGACGGCGAGGATGTCACCTTTACCGTCCGCGAAACCGGCCAGCGCATCGATCTCGATAACAACGACAAATCCGGACTCGACGGCGCCGCATGGGCCAAGCGCCAATTCGGGCCGCAGAAGGTCGATTTGGCGCGCTTCACCGCCGCCGAGCGCAAGGCGATCGACAATGGCCTGATCGAGCTGGGGATGAGCAAGGATGCGGTGATCGCCGCCTACGGCTATCCGCCCCGGCACGTGACGCCGCTGCTGAGCGGCAATCAATGGTCCTACTGGATGAACCGCTGGGATCGGCAGGTTTTCTATTTCGATGCCGAGGGCAAGCTGGTCAGTATCAAGGACTGAATATCATCGAGGAGGAAGAGATGAACTATCGAAATGGACTCACGTTGTTGTTTGCGTTGCTGCTGGCATGGCCGGCATGGGGCGTCGATTTCAAGAGCGGCCGCGAGATGGTGGGCAAGAGCTTCTACAACCAGACCAATCTGTGGGCCGTCAAAGGTACTACTGTCTTCTGGGCCAACTACCACATGGATACCCTGATCCCGGTGAACGCCGAGATCGTGGTCGAACAACTGGTGGCCGATCAGCTTGTTTTCACGGTCAAGGAGAGCGGGCAAAAGATCATGTTCGACAATGACAACCGTTCGGGGATGCGCGCTTTCGAGTGGGCCAAGCGGCAGTTCGGTTTGGAGAAGGTCGATCTGTCGCATTTCACCGAAGTCGAGCAGGCAGCGATCGGACGTGGCGTCGTTGAGAAGGGAATGGGCAAGGAGGCGATTGTCGCGGCCTACGGCTATCCGCCCAAGCACGGCACGCCGGATATGAATGCCAGCCATTGGACCTACTGGACGAATCGCTGGAACAAGCAGATCTACTATTTCGATGCCGACGCCAAGCTGGCCAGCATCAAGGACTGAAAATGCGCTGATCGCAACGGGGGCGCGAGGCCCCGTTGCCGTTTCGGGGAGTCCATTCGGTTGCCGCCGTCGTTACCGCTCCCTAGCAGCCTGTCGGACTTTGTCGCAATCTACTGCGCGGCAGGGGGCGGTCATCAATGGCCGGCTTTCTCGTCGCATAGAACCACTATGCTCCTCAAAATCCGACCATTTCTGCCTCGCCTCCCCACCTGCTCGCAACGAATGGCCAAAGTCCGACAGGCTGCTAGCATTGCTGGCATGAAAATCGATGTCGCCATCCTTGGTGCGACCGGTTACACCGGCGCCGAACTGATTCGCCTGTTGGCGGGTCACCCCCATTTTCGCGTTGCCCATCTTTCAGCCCATTCGCAGGCAGGAAAAAAGGCGGGCGAGGTGCTGCCGGGGTTGGCCGGCCATTTGGCCGAGATGCCGCTGCTGGCGGCCGATGCCGAGCTGCCCTCCTCGGTGCAGCTGGTCTTCACCGCTCTGCCGCATGCCGCTGCCGCCAAAAGTGTCGCTGTCACATTGGCGGCCGGAAAACGGGTGGTCGATCTCTCGGCCGATTTTCGCTATCGCTCGGCCGACGATTATGAGCGGGTCTATGGCGTTGCCCACCCCTGTCCGGAGCTGCTGGCCGAAGCGGTCTATGGCCTGACCGAATTCTGCCGGGATGCGGTGCGCCAATGCCGGTTGGTGGCCAACCCCGGCTGCTATCCGACCTCGACGCTACTGCCGCTGGTGCCGTTGCTGCAGAGCGGCTGGCTGGCCGACGGCCCGATCATTGTCGATTCCAAATCGGGCGCTTCGGGCGCCGGACGCGCGGCCAAGACCGATCTGCTCTTCTGCGATCTTAATGAGGGGCTGAAGGCCTATGGCCTGCCGCGCCATCGCCACACCTCCGAGATGGAGGAGCGGGCGGCCTGGTTCTCCGGCAAGGCGGCGGCGGTGCGTTTTGTGCCGCACATTCTGCCGATGACGCGCGGCATGCTGACCACGTTGCATCTGACGGGCGAGCGGGTGGAGCAGTGGCATGCGCTGCTTGCCGAACGCTTTGCCGACGAGCCGTTCGTGCGCGTGCTCCCCGTCGGGCAACTGCCCAGTACGCAGGGCGTGGCGCGTAGCAATCGCTGCGATATTGGCGTGGCGGTGCTCGGGCCGAACGAGGCTGTGGTGGTCTCCTGCATCGATAACCTGCTCAAGGGCGCCTCCGGGCAGGCGGTGCAGAATGCCAACCTGATGTTCGGTTTCGATGAGCGTCTTGGCCTTCCCCATATCGCGCCCTGGCCATGAGTTGGTATTCGGAAGAGGCGTGGCGCAAGCGTTGGCGCTCCTTCACTACCCATCGCCAGATCATCGTCATCGACCACTCCAGCGGCCGGCCGGCGCGCACTTTTCATCAGCGTCCGCTATTGCTGGCGGTCGCGACGTTGCTGCTGCTCTGCGGCGGCTATCTGCTCGGTTATCAGGTGGCGAGCCGAACGGTGGCGGCAGAGGTGGTGCCCGATTATCTGCAAATCAAACGGCAGCTTAGTCGCTGCGAGGATCAGATCGCCGAGATGCAGGCCACGCTTCTGCTCAAGGAGCAGGAACTGGAGGGGACGCGCGCCGAACTGGCGAAGCAGCAGGAGGAGCTGCAACGGCTGAACGGCCAGATCATCACCTACAAGAACATCGTCGAAGGGAAGCGGGCGGTCGGGAAACCCTTCCCCTGAGCGGCCTGGTGCCGCCGCGTTGGCGGCGCAGTGGCCAAAACAATTGCATGGCCAAGCCCCCGGCGCTAAGGTTCGCCCCGACTTTCGACAGACAAACAAGAAGGAACGCAAGATTCATGTCGCTGGCTTTGGAAAAGAAGAACGAAATCATTGAGAAGTTTGCCACCCACGAAGGCGACACCGGTTCGCCGGAGGTGCAGGTTGCCCTTCTCACCGAGCGGATCAACCAGCTCGAAGGGCACTTCAAGACGCACGCCAAGGATCACCATTCGCGCCGTGGTCTGCTGAAGATGGTCGGCGCCCGCCGCAGTCTTCTCGCCTATCTCAAGGGCAAGGACTTCAACCGTTATCGCAGCCTGATCGAACGTCTCGGACTGCGTCGCTAATTCAGTTCAAGCGGAGCGGCCCTCATGCAGGGCCGCTCTTCGTTTCGGCTCCCGCAAATCCTCTTCTTTTCCATAGCCATGCGGCATCTCTCTGCGACAGGTAACCGAGTAATGTTCAATATCCAATCCACTTCGGCCGCGTTCGGCGGCCAGAATATCGAGTTCGAGACGGGCCGCATCGCCCGTCAGGCCGACGGCGCCGTGATGGCCAAGTTTGGCGATGTCCATGTGCTGGCCATCACGGCGCCGTCGGCCT
>Ga0233416_10000548_pt1 | contig 11631 bp, 13 predicted proteins | sample Sediment_Towuti__2_FD_188638 | JGI IMG/M metagenome (GOLD analysis project Ga0233416, IMG submission 188638) | Sediment microbial communities from Lake Towuti, South Sulawesi, Indonesia - Sediment_Towuti_2014_0_MG | ecosystem: Environmental > Aquatic > Freshwater > Lake > Sediment | place... | reverse complement strand
CCGCGAAGCGGGCGCCTTCAGGGATCTTCGGCGCGCCGGGGATCCGCTCGGCGGATTCCCGGCTTGCGCAGAGGCGTACGCGGCCGCGAAGCGGACGCCTTCAGGGATCTTTGCGCGGCCGGGATCCGCGGGAGCGGATTCCGGCCTTGCGCAGAGGCGTACGCGGCCGCGAAGCGGACGCCTTCAGGGATCTTCGGCGCGCCGGGGATCCGCTCGGCGGATTCCCGGCTTGCGCAGAGTCGCCAGGCTGTCAGACGTCGAGCTCGTCGAGAACGGCGTCCGAGAGGGCGGGCCAGGCGGCCTTCGACCACTCTCCGAACTCGCGGTCCGTCAGCACGGCACACGCCGCGCCGGCCTCCGGGTCGACCCACAGGAACGTTCCCGAGCCGCCGAAGTGGCCGAACGCGCGAGACGACGTCCGCGAGCCCATCCACGACGGAGGCCGCGTGTTGAGCTGTACCCCGAGCCCCCAGTCGAGCGGCTCGAAGCGGCCGAGATCGGGAAGGACGCCGGTGAGGCCCGGGAACTGGACGGAGCTCATCTCGTCGAGCGTCTCCGGTGCGACGAGCGAGGGCGCCAGGAGCTCTCGCCCGAGCCCGAGCACGTCCGTGAGGCAGCCGTGCATTCCCGAGCCCGGATCGCCGTGAGGGTCGAGGTCGATCCCGAGCGGCGCGCACACCGCTGCCCGGACGTAGTCCTCGAACCGCATGGCCGCGCGCTCCTCGAGGTGCGCGGCCAGCACGCGAAACGCCTCGTTCGAGTAGATCCGCCGCTTGCCCGGCGGCGCGATCGGCGTCGGACCCTCGAACGGCAGGCCCGACGCGTGCGCGAGCAGATGACGCACGGTCGAGCCGGACGGACCCGCGGGCTCGTCGAGGTCCACGACGCCCTCCTCGGCCGCCACGAGCAGAGCGATCGCGACGACCGGCTTGGAGACCGAGGCGAGCCGGACGACGTGCCGAGCGTCGCCGTGGGTCTCGATCCGGCCGGCCCGCGTCACGACACCCGCTGCGGCGAACGCGACCGGCCAGCCGTCGATCTGGCGAAGTGCCCGCACGCGGCGCGATACTAGTGCGATGGAGCGGCGCCGCATCTCGGGGACCTCGCCCTTCGAGCCGATCATGGGGTACGCCCGGGCGGTCGTCGTGGGGAAGAACGTCTACGTCGCCGGCACGGCGCCGATCCCGCCCGACGGCTCGCCGCCTCCCGAGAGCTCCTACGACCAGGCCCGCCTCTGCTTCGAGATCATCGGCCGTGCGCTCGAGCAGGCCGGGGCGCGGTTCGACGAGGTCGTACGCACGCGCGTGTACGTGACCGACCCGGAGCACTTCGAGGGCGTGGCCCGTGCGCACGGCGAGGTGTTCTCGGAGATCCGCCCGGTGAACACGACCGTCGTGGTCTCGCTCATGGACCCGGCCTGGAAGGTCGAGATCGACGTGGACGCGGTTCTGCCATGAGCTCCGAGAACGGCGGCAAGCAGGCGATCCCTCCCTCGATCACCGGAGTCGAGTCGAGTCGCGCCGGCAGCGTCGAGAACCACATCTTCGGGCAGGGAGATCCGTACACGCTCGGCGTCGAGGAGGAGTACCAGCTGCTCGACGCGGAGTCGTTCGACCTCGTCCAGCACATCGAGACGATGCTCGAAGCGGTCACGGGCCACGAGCTCGAGACCCGGATCAACGCCGAGCTGATGCAGTCCGTGCTCGAGATCGCGACCCCGATCTGCCGGACGGCCGGGGACGTCATGAGCTGGCTGACGACGCTCCGGAGCTACGTGACCGGGATCGCGCGCGAGCAGGGAACGCGAGTCGGGTCCGCCGGAACGCACCCGTTCAGCCTCTTCGAGCGGCAGCGGATCACCGCCAAGGACCGCTACCGGGCGCTCATCGACCAGCTGCAGTACGTCGCCCGGCGCGAGCTCATCTTCGGGATGCACGTCCACGTCGCGGTCGACGACCCGGAGAAGGCGATCAAGGTCGTGAACGGGCTCCTTCCGCAGCTCGCGCCCCTCCTCGCCCTCTCGGCCAGCTCGCCGTTCTGGCGCGGCGAGCCGACGGGCCTCGCGTCGAGCCGGACGATGGTGTTCTCCGCGTTCCCCCGCTCCGGACCGCCTCCGCGCTTCCGCGACTACGCGGACTACGCCGAGGTCGTCGGGCGGCTCGAGCGTGCGGGCTGCATCGCCGACTACACGCACATCTGGTGGGACATCCGTCTCCACCCGCGACTGGGAACGATCGAGATCCGCATCTGCGACGCGGTGACTCGCGTCGAGGACGCGGTCGCGATCGCGGCCTACTGTCAGGCGCTCGTCAAGCAACTCTGCGAGCGCTACGAGGCCGGCGAGGAGATCCCTTCGTACCATCGCATCCTGACGAGCGAGAACAAGTGGCTCGCCGCGCGCTACGGCCTCGACGCGCCGGTGATGGACCTTGCCTCCAACCGTCGCAACAGGATCCCGGTCGGACGCCTCGTCCGCCGGACGCTCGGCGAGATCGAGCCCCATGCGCGGGAGCTCGGCTCCGAGCGGGAGCTGGAGGGGATCTCTGCGATCCTCGCCCGCGGTTCGAGCGCGGAGCGCCAGCTCCGCGTCTACAACGCGAACCACGACATCGTCGAGGTCGCGCGCGAGATCGCGGACGCGACCGAGGCGCTCCCCGGGCCATCGGAGTTGCCGGTCGAGGCCGCCGTCGTGCAGACCGACTAGGCGGGAAGCGTCCCGGGGGCCCGAGGACCGTGATCCCGCCCGCGCGCGTTTGCCTCCACGACGGCGTCGTCCTCGTCGGCGTCTCGTGGTGCGGCTCACCGCACCACGGTGGAGCTGTCGTCAGGGTACGACGACGAGCTTCGTCCCGGCGCCCTCTGCCTGGCGACGCCATGCGTCGGCGACGGAGTCGAGCGGCACGCGCTCCACGTCGAGCCGGATCTCTCCGGCGACCGCGTGTCCGACGAGCCTCCGGTAGTGCTCGGCGAGCTCGTCGGGAGGGACGAGGTAGTTCGTATGGCCCAGTATCGACAGGTTCTTGAAGCGCACCGCCGCCGACGAGAGCTCCGCCGTCGCGCCCGCCGACTGGCCGAGGTTGACGATCGTCGCCCGCGGCGCGGCAGCCTGGACCGCGGCCGCTGCGGGCTCGCCCCACAGCGGGTCGAAGACGTAGCTCGGGCCGTCTCCGCCGAACGCCTCCCTGAAGGCGGGCACGAGGTCACCGGCCTCGTCGAGGCGGAGCGTCGCATCGGCGCCGTAGTGCGCGGCGCGCTCGAGCCCCGCGGCGCTGCGACCGGCCGCGACGATACGGGCCGCACCGAGCAGCCTGGCAGCCTGTAGCGCGACGAAGCCCACCGACCCGGTAGCGCCGAGGACGAGCACGTTCTCGCCTCCGGCGAGCGGCGCTCGCCACGCGAGCGGCAGCCAGCCGGCGAGGCCCGCGATCCCGAGCCCGGCGGCCAGCGCGGGATCGACACCTTCGGGCACGTCGACCATGTGCGCGTCCCCGACCGCGGCGTGCTCGGCGATCGCGCCGTTGGTCGTCCGGCCGAGCGTGCCGCCGTAGATCCAGACCACCCGGCCGTCTGCGGTGCGACCGACGGCCTCGCAGCCGGGGACGTAGGGCAGCTCCGGATGACCCGTCGCTAGCAGGCCTCTCGAGACAGCGAGATCGATCGGGTTGAGCGGCGCCGCGAGCACCTCGATCGTCTCCCCGGACGGCTCGGCGACGTCGCCCACCTCGGGCATCGCGCCGACTTCGCGTATGACCGCGGCCTTCATTTCACTCCGACGATCGCCTCGACCCGCACGGCATTCGCGTAGGTAGCGGCCGGCGACGGCACCGGCGGCAGCCCCAGCCCGAGCTCCCGGACACGCTGTTCGACGGACACCCCGCTCGCACCTCGTGGTCTCTACATGCCCATCGCGTGGTAGCCGGCGTCGACGTACAGGGTCGTCCCGCTGACGTTGGCCGCGTCGTCGGAGAGGAGGTACGCGCCCGCCGCGCCGCAGTCGTCCGCCTCGATCTGGCGATGAAGCGGCGCACGCTCCTCGAACATCGTCTGCATCGTCGTGAACCCAGCGATCGAGCGCGCGGCCAGGGTGCGCACCGGCCCCGCGGAGATCGCGTTCACGCGGATGTTCTTGAACCCGAGGTCCCAGGCGAGGTAGCGGACCGCGGACTCGAGCGTCGCCTTGGCGACGCCCATGACGTTGTAGTGCGGCACCGCGCGCTCGCCACCGAGGTACGTCATCGTGAGGATCGAGCCGCCGCCGCGGGCCTCCATGAGCGGCTCGGCGGCGCGGGCGCAGGCGACGAGCGAGTAGGCGCTGATGTCCAGGGCCATCCAGAAGCGGTCCCGTGGCGTGTCCACGAAGCGTCCCTCCAGGTCCTCCGCAGCGGCGAAGGCGACCGAGTGGACGAGGACGTCGAGGGCTCCTCCGAACGTGTCGGACACCTCCGAGAAGATGCGCGCGAGGTCGTCGTCGGAGCGGACGTCGCACCCGGTTACGAGCGGGCTCTCGACGGTGGCCGCCAGGTCGCGCACGTTCTTCTCGATCCGCTCGCCCTGGTACGTGAAGGCGACCGTCGCGCCTTCGTCGGCGATGCGCTTCGCAATCGCCCAGGCGATCGAGCGCTGGTTCGCCACCCCGAGCACGAGCGCCTGTTTCCCCTCGAACCGTCCGGCCACCGGCCAAGCCTAATCGGTAGGCTCGCGGCCCGATGAGCGGGCCTCGCATCGCAGTCGTCACGGGCGCCTCGTCGGGGATCGGGGAGGCGACCGCACGAGAACTCGGCCGCCGCGGCTGGCGGTGCGTCCTCCTCGCGCGACGCGCCGAGCGCCTGGAGGCAATCGCCGCCGAGATCGACGCGGAGTGGGAGGCCTGCGACGTCTCCGACCGGGCGCAGGTGGAAGCCGTCGCGGCGCGCGTCATCCAGCGGCATCCGGCGATCGCGCTCCTCGTGAACAACGCCGGCATCCCCGCGCGGGGAAGCTTCCTCGACATCGACCCCGAACGCGTCGAGCGCGTGGTCCGCGTGAACTACCTGGGTGGCGTGTGGTGCTTGCGTGCCTTCGAGCCGGGTCTGCGCGCGGCTGCAGCCGCGGGCGGCGCGCACGTCGTGAACGTGTCCTCCGTCGCCGGCACCGTGGCCTTCGCGCCCGCCGGGGCCTACGCGGCCGCGAAGCACGCGCAGCTGGCGTTCTCGCGCTCGACGGCCGCGCTTCTGCGCGGGTCGGGGATCCGCGTCCACACGATCCTCCCGGGGTTCGTCGAGACCGAGGGCTTCCCCCAGAGGACGAAGCTCAGGAGCCGCCTCCTTCGCCGCTTTGTGATCGAGGCGGACGACGTGGCGTCCGGGATCGTGAACGCAGTGGAGAAGGGGAAAGGAGAGGTCACGCTTCCGTGGTTTCCGTACCGCCTCGTCTCCATCGCGCAGGTGCTCTTCCCGGGGCTCGTCGCCGGGCTCGCAGCGCGGGCGACGGTGCACCGAGACGAGGGCTCCGGCTAGGACGGGCCCGGCTTCCGGGCCACGTACCAGCCCACCTCGATCTCGTAGGCCCCGGCCGGAGCGGGCCCGCGGATCTTGACGCGCTCCTCCTCCGAGAAGCCGCCGAGCTCGAGGCGGCGCTCGAGATCGACGTTCTCCCGGACGACCTCGGAGCTGAGGAGGACGAGGTCGTTTGCGTCCAGGTAGCCACGGATGTCCGCCTCCGGGAGGAGTCGCTGGTGCGTCGGGTCGCGGAGGCGCTCGAACCGGTCCATCTCGAGGCTGCGCAGCGGGTCGACCGAGCCGAGCTGGTCGACGATGAGCACGCGCCCTCCCAGGCGGGTGACCCGGGCCAGCTCCGAGACGGCGAGCTCGGGCCGGCGGACGTGGTGGAGCAGCCGGTGGCAGGCCGCGATGTCGAACGCGCCGTACCCGAACGGCAACGCCGTCGCGTCCCCCTCCACGAAGCGGACGTTCTCGGGCGCGACGGCCCGGCCCGCCTCCAGGTACTCCGGCCGCGTGTCGACGCCGACGACCTCGGCGACGAGCGGCGCGAGCGCGAACGCCAGCGCCCCGGTGCCGCAGCCCGAGTCGAGCGCCGCCTCCGTTCCCGCAAAGGGCCCGAGCAGCCGTCTCACGCGCTCCGCGAGGTCGGCCGCCCGCTCCTCCTGCAGCGCCAGCCTGAGATCGACGCTCATGAGCGGCCGCCTCCGGCGAGCGAGCGCGCGAGCGTGAGCGCCTCCTCGCGCGTCGAGATCGTCCCCGCTGCCCGCTCCTCGTCGATGACCGCGAGAATACGCCCGATCTCCGGGCCGGGGGGCAGTCCCAGCTCGTCTCCGCGAACGAGCGGCTCGTCGGGATCGGCGCGCCGTGCAGCCTCCACGATCCCCGAGAGATCCCAGGCGCCGGCGAAGGCGAGCGCATCGAGCGCCCAGGGCTCCGTCTCGCGCCGGAAGCGGTGGATCGACCGCGGCGACGGGTCTTCGGGCGCGCGGGCGCGAAGCAGCACCGCTGCATACCGGCGCAGCTCGTTCGAGATCGGGAGGCGCGAGAGCGCCTCCCCGAAGACGGCCACGAGCCGGAAGTCCGGGTCGTCGAGAGCGTCGAGAGGCCCTTCGAGTGACCCTCCGAGCGGCGCGAGCAGCCCTACCTCCGCGAGCCGGGGGTAGCCCGCGGCCGAGAGGCGCTCGAGCTCGGCAAGAGTGCGCTCGCCCGCAGGTCGGGTGACCAGGTGCGCCGACGCTCGGAGCAACCGCTCGGTCCCGGTGTCCATGCGGAACCCCAGCTCGTCCTCGAGGCGCACCGCTCGCAGCAACCGGAGCGGGTCAGCCCGAAACACTCCTTCCGAGACGGCGCGAACGACGCTCGCCTCGAGGTCCGCCTGGCCGCCGTGCGGGTCGATCGGGTCCCCACCCGCGACCGGGATCGCGATCGCGTTGAACGTGAAGTCCCTGGTGGCGAGGTCCGCCTCGATCCCGCGTGGGACGGGCGTGAAGTCGACCGTCTCCTCGGCCCCCGTCGCCACCCGCCACGCGCCGTGCCGCTCGGAGAGCGGAAAGACGGCGCCGCCGAAGGCCCGCGCGAAGCGGTGAGCGGTGTCTTGCGGGTCGCGGCACGCGACGTCGAGGTCGACCACCGGTCGCCCGAGGAGCAGGTCGCGCACGGCGCCTCCGACGACCCACGCGTCCTCCCCCGCCAGGAGCTCGCGGACCCTGGCCCGCGCGTCAGGCATCCACCGTCACCCGCCGCGCGCGGCCGGAGCGGGTGTTGAGCCCGGTGGCGATCTCGTATCCGATCGTGTCCGCCACGCGGGCGTGCTCCTCGATCAGGATCCCGTCGCCGACGAGGGTCACGGGCGTCCCGGCGGGGAGCTCACGGTCGAGCGTCACGGCGAGAGCGTCCATCGAGATCGTCCCGACGACCCTCCGCCGCTCCCCCTCGACGAGCACCTCGGTTCCGGTCATGTCCCTCCGGAACCCGTCCGCGTACCCGACCGGGACGATCCCGATCCAGGTCGGCTCCTGCGCGACGAAGCGGCAGCCATACCCCGTGCTTTCCCCCGGCAGGAGACGCTTCACGAGCGCGAGGTGCGACTCCCAGCGGAGAGCGGGCTCGAGGCCGTCGTCCGAGGGATCCGTGCCGAACGGCGAGATGCCGTACAGCGCGATCCCGCAGCGCACGGCGTCGAGCCGTGCCTCCGGATAGCGGAGCGTGCCTGCGCTGTTCGCGAGGTGGCGCGTGATCTTCCCGAACCCCGCCGTCGCCTCGCGGAACCGCTCGATCTGCCGCCGGGTGAACTCCGGGTCGGACTCCGCGCAGGCGAAATGGCTCATCACTCCCACGACGTCACGCGTGGGCGCCGGGATCTCCGCGAGCCCCCAGCGCCCCATCCCCGTGTCGAGCTTGAGGTGGACGCGCAGGCCCTCGGGGATCCTCCCGTCGGCCGCGACGAGCTCGAGCTTGGCGGCCCTCGCCTCGCCAACCTCCCGATCGCTGACCGGCCCCATCACGACGATCCGCGCGTCGCGCAGCGCCGCGCGAAGGTGAAGCGCCTCGGGCAGCGTGGCGACGCAGAGCGCGGTCGCCCCTCCCGACAAGGCCGCACGGGACGCGTCGACCGCGCCGTGCCCGTACCCCTCGGCCTTCACGACCGCCCACAGCTCCGCGCTTCGAGCAGCGTGCAGCAGCGTCTCCGCGTTCCTCCGGATCGCGCCGAGATCGATCGTGAAGCACGACCTTTCCACGCGCGCATTCTCGTCCATGACACGCGACGGCGAAACCGATGCGAGTCCGAGCGCGGGTAGCGCCCGGGGAGACCCCGATCAGCTCTCCAGCGCAGCCGGGATCGTGGCGAGGAGGTCACCGGCGACGAGGCCGGCCTGGTGCGGGACTGCGAGCGCCGCCCGCGCGTGCGCGACGGCCGCCGCGGCGGCGGCGCGCTGAGGCTGCATCCCCTTCGCGAGGAAGGCGGCGGTGATGCCCGTCAGGACGTCGCCGGTCCCGGCCGTGGCGAGCGCGGGCGGACCGAGGTCGCACACGATCACCCACTTCTCGCCCGGAGCCGCGACGATCGTGTCGGCGCCCTTGAGCAGGACGACGGCTCCGAATCGCTCGGCCGCGGCACGCGCGGCCTCGAGGCGGTGCGCGTTCACCCACCCGGAGTCCGTCCCCAGCAGCCGTGCGAGCTCGCCGGCGTGCGGCGTGAGGACGGTGGCGGCGCCGCGCTCTACCGGCTCGAGGCCGAAGAGCGCGTCGGCGTCGACGACCGCGGGGAGGTCGATGCCGGAGAGGAGCTCCCGCACGAGCGCCCGCCGCTCGTCCGAGCGCCCGAGCCCCGGCCCGAGGGCGAGCGCGCTCGCCCGCTCCGCGGCGGCCGCGATCGTCTCCATCGCGCTCGCGTCGGTCCAGCCGATCTTCACGGGCTCGAGCGCGAGCGTCTCGATGACCGGGAGCGACTCCGCGGGTACGGCCAGCGTGACGTAGCCCGCGTCGGCGCGGAGCGCCGCGAGCGCGGCCAGAGCGGCAGCGCCGGTCATCCCCGCGTGGCCGCCGACGACGAGGACGGAGCCGGCGGTGTACTTCGTGTCCCGCGGAGAGCGGCGGGGGACCTCGGCCGGCAGCGCCGGAGTCGCGCGGACGTGCGCGGTCGGAGCGTGCTCGAGCCCGATGTCCGCGGCCACGACCCGGCCCGCGTGGAAGCGCCCGGGGGCGACGGCCAGTCCCACCTTCGGAGCGTGGAAGGTCACGGTGAGATCGGCCTCCACGGCGGCGCCTGCGATCTCGCCGGTCGAGGCATCGACGCCGGAGGGAAGATCGACGGCGACGACTGCGCTCGGAGCGGCGTTCATCCGCTCGATCAGCGCGGCGGCCTCGGGGCGAGGCTCGCCGCGAAACCCGGTCCCGAAGAGGGCGTCCACGACCACGTCGTAGCCGTCGAGGTCGGCGACCGCTCCCGCAGAGGCATCGATCTCGTCCGCCTCGCGCCCCGCGTCGCGGAGCAGCCGGGCAGCGACGCGGCCGTCGCCGCCGTTCGAGCCGCCGCCGCAGACGCAGGCGAAGCGGCGCGCCGCGGGAAAGGCGAGCATCGCCTCGCGCGCCACCGCGGCGCCGGCGCGCTCCATGAGCTCGGGGATCGTGTCCGGGTAGCCGGGGTAGCGCTCCTCTGCGGCCCGCATCTCGGCCGCCGTGTACAGCGGCTCGAACGGCGAGGCGAGCTTGCTAGCCATCGCGCGGCGAGACGACGGCGATGGCTGCGGCGATCTCGCGCGAGTGCGTCATGGAGAGGTCGATCGCGCCCGCCCGCACGCGCTCGGCGTAGGCGGCGGTGCGTCCGGACAGCCGCACGCTCGGCTTCGGCCGGCCGACGATCTCGACGTCCTTCCAGGTGAAGCGGACGCCGCAGCCGAGCGCCTTGCCGACCGCCTCCTTGCCAGCGAAGCGGGCGGCGTAGCTCTCCTCGGGCTTCGCCCGAGAGTCGCAGTACGCACGCTCGGCCTCGGTGAAGCAGCGCTCCCGGAACCCCGGCCGCTCGAGCGCGCGGCGAACGCGCTCGATCTCGATGATGTCGACGCCGACCTTCACGGGGCCCCGAGCCCGCCCGCGAGGTCCTCCTCGAGCAGGGCTGGGAACTGGCCGAGCGAGGAGACGACGACGTCCGGCGTGAACTCGGCGGCCTCGAACGCCTCCGGGCGAAACTTCCCCGTGCGCACGAGGGCCGAGCGCATCCCGAACAGGCGCGCGCCGCGGACGTCGGTCTCGACGTCGTCCGTGACGATCCACGTCAGCTCCGGCTCGGCGTCGAGCGCGTCGAGCGCGGCCGCGAAGTAGGACGGGCTCGGTTTGCCGAACACGATCGCCTCGACGCCCGTTGCATACTCGAGCCCCGCGACGAAGGCGCCGCTGTCCAGCATCGGGCCGCGGCTCGTCTGCCACCACTTGTTCTTGTGCAGGCAGTAGAACGCCGCCCCCGACTGGATCTCTTCGAATGCCCGGGCCATGTTCATGTACGTGAACACCTGGTTGGGCTCGAGCGTCTCGTCACAGCCGCCGATCAGCACCGCGTCAGCGTCGTGCCCGACGAGCTCGAGCTCCTCGAGGTCGGGAACGATCGCGGCCATCACGAGCGCGAGCACCCGCTTGCCGGCGAGCTCGCGGGCGGCGGCGCGGGGCGTCGTCTGCAGCTCGGCGTCGTCCAGCGTGAAGCCCATCTCGCGAAGCTCCTGCGCGAGCCGCGCGCGCGGCCGGGTCGAGTTGTTCGTGACGAAGCGGAGCGAGTGCGCCGCGGCGCGAAGCTCGTCGACGGCCTCGACGGCCCCCGGGATCGGCTCTCCGGAGACGTGGAGAACACCGTCGACATCGAGCAGGATGCATGCCATGGAGCGTGAGTCTACGAACCGTAGGCTCGACGGAGGAGACCAATAGCGGAGGTGGCGCCTTCGCCGGCATCGGAGCGGGAGATCCGCGTCACGCGCTCGGTCTCGCTGCCCGTCTCCGAGATCGAGATCCGCGTCTCGCGGTCGAGCGGCCCGGGCGGGCAGCACGCACAGCGCTCGGCGACGCGGGTCGAGGCCCTGCTCGACGTGGAGGCATCGACCGCGCTCACGGACACGCAGAAGCGCCGCGTCGTCTCGCGGGCAGGGCAGGTGCTGAAGGCGGTCGCGCAAGACGAGCGCAGCCAGCTCCGCAACCGTGAGCTGGCCGTGGAGCGGCTCGTCGAGAAGCTGCGAGCCGCGCTCGCCGTCCCGCAGCGGCGCGTTCCGACCGAGCCGACCGAAGCCGCGCGCGAGCGGCGGCTCGAGGAGAAGCGGCGCCGAGCGGCGAGGAAGCGTCTTCGCCGCCCTCCGGACGCCGAATAGACTCGCGCCATGGGCGCGCTCCAGCTCGCGAGGCTGCTGCCAGAGCTTCCACATGAGCGGACCCGGCTACTCGACAACCTCGGCCGCATCCGGCGGGAGGTGGGCCCGATCACCCCCGAGCTCTCCGACGCGCTCGCCGACCACATGTCGATCCGGCGCGGCGAGGTGCACGAGGTCGTGTCCTTCTACTCCTTCCTGCAGGTGCCCCTCGAGACCCCGCGCGTGTGCACCGGGCCCGTGTGCGACTGCTTCGGGGCGCGGGAGCTGCTCGAGCGCACGCCCGGGGCGATCGAGGTCGCCTG
>Ga0233416_10000547_pt1 | contig 11641 bp, 7 predicted proteins | sample Sediment_Towuti__2_FD_188638 | JGI IMG/M metagenome (GOLD analysis project Ga0233416, IMG submission 188638) | Sediment microbial communities from Lake Towuti, South Sulawesi, Indonesia - Sediment_Towuti_2014_0_MG | ecosystem: Environmental > Aquatic > Freshwater > Lake > Sediment | place... | reverse complement strand
CGAGCGACTTGCTCATCTTCTCGGAGTTGATGTTCACGAAGCCGTTGTGCAGCCAGTAGCGGGCAAACTGGCCGTCGCCCGCAGCCACCGACTGGGCGATCTCGTTCTCATGGTGCGGGAACTTCACATCCATGCCGCCGCCGTGAATGTCGAAGCTCTCGCCCAGATGTTTGCAGCTCATCGCCGAGCACTCGATATGCCAGCCGGGGCGGCCATTGCCCCAGGGCGAGGGCCAGAAAGGCTCGCCCGGCTTGGCCCGCTTCCAGAGGGCGAAATCGAGCGGATCGCGCTTGGACTCATCGACCTCGACGCGGGCGCCCGACTCCAGATCGTCGATGTTTTTGCCGGAGAGACGGCCGTAGGGGGCGAAGCTGCGCACGGCATAGAGCACGTCGCCGGAGTCGGCGAGGTAGGCATGGCCGCGCTCGATCAGCCGGGCGATCAGCGCCTGCATCTCGTCGATGTGGGTGGTGGCCAGCGGCTCGACCGTGGGGCGCAGGCAGCCCAGCGCATCGATGTCCTCGTGAAAGGCGGCGATCATCTCGGAGGTGAGCTCGCCGCAGTCGATGCCGCGCTCGGTAGCGCGGCGGATGATCTTGTCGTCCACATCGGTGAAGTTGCGCACATAGGCGACCTCGAAACCGAGGTGGCGCAGCCAGCGGTAGAGGAGATCGAAGACCACCATCACCCGCGCATGGCCGACATGCGACAGGTCGTAGACGGTGACGCCGCAGACATAGAGGCCGACCTTGCCGGCAACCAGCGGCACGAAGGGCTCCTTCTGGCGATTCAGCGAATTGTGCAGGACGAGCTGATCGGTCATGACGGCTCCAGCATGGAAAGGGTCTGTTCGAGGCGCTCGGCAACGCCATCCTCGCCGAGGAAGGCGACCGCCTTGCTCATCTCCGGGCCGTGCGCGGCGCCGGTCAGCGCGGCGCGCAGCGGCATGAACAGCGCCTTGCCCCTGGCGCCGGTGGCGGCCTTGACGCCGTTGCCGAAGCTGGCCCAGTCGTGGCCGCCAGCCTGCCAGACGGCAAGGGCGGCGCGGAAAAAGTCGGCGCCGGCTTCGCGCGCAGCGGCCAAGGCCTCGGCTTCGATGGCGGCGTTCGGAGCGAGCAGGCGCAGGAAATGGCGCACATCCTCGGCGCGCTCCAGATTGCCCTCCACCAGTCCGGCGAAGGCGAGCAGACGCGAGGGCTCCAGCGGCGGCAGATGCGGCGCCAAAAGCGGTGCGAGCTGCCCGGGCGGCAGCTTGTGCAGCAGGCGGGTGTGCCAGCGCCACATCGCCTCCTCCGACCAGCGCACCGAGGAGGAGGAGAGGTGGTCGGCGGCATAGTTGGCGGCCAGATCGCTTGGGGTGTGCAGATCGTCGGAGAGATTGGGGTGGCCCAGACGCGCCATCGCCTGAATCAAGGCCTCGGGCAGCAGGCCGGCGGCACGCATCTCGCGCACGCTGAGGCTGCCGCTGCGCTTGGAGAGTTTGCCGCCGTCGCTTCCGAGCAGCAGGCCGTGGTGCAGATAGACCGGCGGCGTGTAGCCCAGCCGCTCCAGCAGCCACACCTGATAGGCGGAGTTGGTCAGATGATCGTCGCCGCGCAGGGCGTGCGTGATGCCGTCGAGCGCATCGTCGACCGCGTTGGGCAACAGGAAGGTGAAGCTGCCGTCCGAGCGCACCACCACCGGATCGTCGAGATCGGCGCAGGCAAAACGCACTTCGGAGCGCAATAAATCGCGCACCAGCACCATTCCCTCGCCATGCACCGCCAGACGCCAGACGAAGGGGTCTCCGGCCGCAATTTTGGCCTCGATCTGTTCGGCAGAGAGGTGGCGGCAACGGCCGGCATAGCGCGGCGGCAGGCCGCGTGCGGCGCAGAGTTTGCGGTCGATGGCGAGCTGGGTTTCCGAGCAGAAACAGCGATAGCTGTGGCCGGAGGCGGCGAGCTTTTGCAGCGCCACGCCGTGATCGCCATGGTGCGCCGACTGGAATTTCGGCGCGCCGTCCCAGTTCAGACCCAGCCAGCCGAGATCTTCCTCGATGGCGGCGATGAACTCCTGCTCGGAGCGATTCTGGTCGGTGTCCTCGAAGCGCAGCAGGAAACGGCCGCCATGCTTGCGGGCAAAGAGCCAGTTGAGCAGCGCCGTGCGCACGTTGCCCAGATGCAGGTAGCCGGTCGGGCTGGGGGCAAAGCGGGTGACGACACTCATTATTGATTACCATCCAGTTGCCGCTGCATCTCGGGCGAGAGCATCAGCACATATTCGTCGGAGTGGACATAGCCGAGCTCGCGATGCACCAGCTCCTCCAGCGCATGCGGATCGTTGCGCAGGCGCAACACCTGCCGCGCCATCAGCTCGTGGCGATATTTCAGCGCCGCCACTTCCGATTGCAGCAGTTCGACGCGCCGCTGCTCCTGCCGGTAGACCAGCCAGCCGTGGTCGGAAAAGATCAGGTCGAACCCCATCCAGACCAGCGCCAGCAGCGCCAGACCGAACAGGATGCGTTGGCGTTCGAATTTCAGGGGAGCCCCGGAGATTCACCGCCGGCAGAGGGGACGCAGGCGAGCGCAGCGGCTCTGGCCCACCGCGTCGTGCACGCCCCCTTCGCTCGGGTCAGCGGTAATTCCTTGCGATCAGCGGCGGCCGAAGGCAGCCAGGCCGGCAAATTTCGCGGCGGAGCCAAGCTCCTCCTCGATGCGCAGAAGCTGGTTGTACTTGGCCATGCGATCCGAACGCGAGGCGGAGCCGGTCTTGATCTGGCCGCAGTGCATCGCCACAGCCAGATCGGCGATGGTGCAATCCTCGGTCTCGCCCGAGCGGTGGCTCATCATGCTGCGATAGCCGGCGTTGTGCGCCATCTTCACCGCTTCGGCGGTCTCGGAGAGGGTGCCGATCTGGTTCACCTTCACCAGCAGTGCATTGGCGATCCCCTTCTCGATCCCCTCGGCGAGGATCTTCGGGTTGGTGACGAAGAGATCGTCGCCGACCAGCTGCACCTGCGAGCCGACGCGGTCGGTCAGCAGCTTCCAGCCGTCCCAATCCTCTTCCGCCAAGCCATCCTCGACCGAGAGAATCGGATACTGGCGGCAGAGATTGGCAATCAGCTCGACCATGCCGGCCGAATCGAGCGAGCGGCCGCCCTCGCCTTCGAGGACATACTTGCCGTCGTGGTAGAACTCGGAGGCAGCCATGTCGGAGGCGAGGTAGATCTCCTTGCCCGCCTTCAGGCCGGTCTTCTCGATCGCTTCGAGAATGACGGTGACCCCCTCTTCGTTGGAGGCGAGGTTGGGGGCGAAGCCGCCCTCATCGCCGACGGCGGTCACATGGCCGCCCTTCTTCAGCACCGACTTGAGGGCATGGAACACCTCGGCCCCCATCGAGAGCGCTTCCGAGAAGCTGGCGGCGCCGGCCGGTACAATCATGTACTCCTGAAAGTCGATGCTGTTGTCGGCATGCGCGCCGCCGTTGATGACGTTCATGCAGGGAACCGGCAGCAGGTTGGCGCTTTCGCCGCCCAGATAGCGGTAGAGCGACTGCTGGCGCTCGGCGGCCATCGCTTTGGCGACCGCCATCGAGACGCCGAGAATGGCGTTGGCGCCCAAGCGCCCCTTATTGGCGGTGCCGTCGAGCCGGATCATCGCGCCGTCGATGGCGGATTGATCGGCACCATCCATGCCGACGATCAGCTTGGCGATCTCGCCGTTCACATGGGCGACCGCATTGCGCACCCCCTTGCCGCCCAGACGCTTGCCGCCGTCGCGCAATTCGATCGCTTCGCGCTTGCCGGTAGAGGCGCCGCTCGGCACTGCCGCGCGCCCGAAGGCGCCGGAGGCGAGGCGAATGTCGACCTCGACGGTGGGGTTGCCGCGCGAATCGAACACCTCGCGCCCATGTACGGAAACAATTGCACTCACTTCTTTCTACTCCTGCCGCGCGCGTTCCGCTCCGATCCCAGCTCCCGGGCCGCAGTCCGCGATTTATCGTTGTAACGTCGTTGAAAACTAGGTCTTAAGCACTTTTGGCGATGCGATCGATGGCTACGAGCCGCTTGAGCAGCCCCTCCAGTTCGCTCAGCCGCAGCGAGTTGGGTCCATCCGAACGGGCGCGATCCGGGTCCGGATGCACCTCCATGAACAGCGCCGCGATGCCGATGGCGGTGGCCGCGCTCGCCAGCCCCGGCACATATTCGCGATTGCCGCCGGTGGCACCGCCAAGGCCGCCCGGCTGCTGTACCGAGTGGGTGGCATCGAAGACCACCGGCGCGCCGGTCTCGCGCATCACCAGCAGCGAGCGCATGTCGGAGACCAGATTGTTGTAGCCGAAGCTGGCGCCGCGCTCGCAGAGCATGATATCCATATTGCCGGTGGCGCGTGCCTTCTCCAGCACATGCTGCATATCCCACGGCGCCAGAAATTGTCCCTTCTTGATGTTCACCGGCTTGCCGGCAGCGGCGACGGCGCGAATGAAATCGGTCTGGCGGCAGAGGAAGGCGGGAGTCTGCATGATGTCGACCACAGCGGCGACGGGGAGCACCTGCTCCACCTCGTGCACATCGGTGATGACCGGCAGCCCGAGCTCGCGCTTGACGCGCGCGAGGATACGCAGACCGTCGGCCAGACCCGGGCCGCGAAAGCCGGCATTGCTGGTGCGATTGGCCTTGTCGAAGCTCGACTTGAAGACCAGCGCCACCCCGACCCGCTTGCAGATGGCGGCAATTTCGCCGGCCACATCGAGGGTGAACTGCTCGCCCTCGATGACGCAGGGGCCGGCAAAGAGCACCAGCGGCAGATCGTTGCCGATGGCGATCTCGCCAATATGAATATGATGCGGCACGACGCTCATGCGATGTTCAGAGACCGGCGTGCGCCTTGGCGGCGGCAACGAAGGCGGCAAAGAGCGGATGCGGCGCGTAGGGGCGCGAGAGGAACTCGGGGTGGAACTGGCAGGCGACAAACCACGGGTGGTTCGGCGCTTCGACAATCTCCACCAGCGATTCGTCCGGCAGCGTGCCGGAGACAATCAGGCCGGCCGCCGTCAACTGGCCGCGGAAGGCGTTGTTGAATTCATAACGATGGCGATGGCGTTCGCGAATCTCGGCGGCGCCATAGGCACGGCCGGCATGCGAATCGGCGACCAGTTTGCACGGGTAGGCACCCAAGCGCATGGTGCCGCCCAGATCGTCGTTATGCGAACGGTGCACACGCACGCCGTCGCGCTCCCACTCGGTCATCAGCGCAATCACCGGATGCTGGGTGGGAATCTGGAACTCGCTGCTGGTGGCGTCCTGCCAGCCAAGCACATTGCGGGCATATTCGATCACCGCCAACTGCATCCCCAGACAAATGCCGAAGAAGGGCACTTTCTGTTCGCGTGCATAGCGGATCGCCTCGATCTTGCCCTGCGTGCCGCGCTCGCCGAAACCGCCGGGGACCAGGATGGCATCGGCTTCGGCCAGACGCGCATGGTTGCTCGCCGTCACCTCTTCCGCATCGATGTAGTCGAGCTGCACCTTGACGCCATGCGCCATGCCGCCGTGGCGCAGCGACTCGTTGAGCGATTTGTAGGCATCGGCCAGTTCGACATATTTGCCGACGATGGCAATGTGCACTTCGTCCTTCGGCTCGCGTGCCTTGCGGCAGATCTCTTTCCAGATCGAAAGATCGGGGGCATTCGCCTCCATTCCGAAGTGCTCCAGCAGCACTGTGTCGAGCCCGCCCTTGTGCAGGTTGAGCGGCACGGCGTAGATGGTGTCCACATCCGGCGCTTCGACAACGGCATTTTTCGCCACGTTGCAGAAGTTGGCGATCTTGTCGCGCTGCGACAGCGGAATCGGATGATCGGAGCGGCAGACCAGCGCATCGGGCTGAATGCCGATTTCGCGCAGCTTCTGCACCGAGTGTTGCGTCGGCTTGGTCTTCAATTCGCCGGCGGCAGCAATGAACGGGACCAGCGTCAGGTGGACATAGGCGGTGCGGTTGCGCCCGAGATCGAAGCGCAGCTGGCGAATCGCCTCCAGAAAGGGGAGCGACTCGATGTCGCCGGCGGTGCCGCCCACCTCGACAATCGCCAGATCCGGCTCCTCGGCGCGCAAGGAGAGCACCGCTTCCTTGATCGCATCGGTGATGTGCGGGATCACCTGCACGGTGGCGCCGAGATAGTCGCCGCGCCGTTCGCGCCGGATCACCGACTCGTAGATGCGACCGGTGGTGTAGTTGGAGCGGCGGCTGGTGCGCGCATGCGTGAAGCGCTCGTAGTGACCGAGATCGAGATCGGTCTCGGCGCCGTCGTCGGTCACGAAGACCTCGCCGTGCTGATAGGGGCTCATCGTGCCCGGATCGACATTGATGTAGGGATCGAGCTTCTGCATCGCGACCTTCAGGCCGCGCGCCTCGAACAGCGCTGCCAGCGAAGTAGCGACAATCCCCTTGCCGAGCGAGGAGACCACACCGCCGGTCACGAAGATAAAGCGGGTCGGATGACTCATGGATGGGCACATAGATGGGCGCGCAAATTATCAGAGTGCGGCAGGGGTTGCCACAGGGAAAAGTCGTCGGAGTTGTGCGGAGCTGCGATGGGCGGACTACTCCCCGTCGCGCAGTATATCGGCGAGGCGACCGCGGTGGATGCGATATTGCCCCCCCTCTTCTGCAGCAAGCACCCCCTTGTCGACAAGTTGGTGCATTACGCGCGAGATCGATTCGCGCCGACAATTGATCGCGCTGGCCAACTCGGCAAACGACGGCAGTTGAAAGAAGCGCTGCGACTCCCCCTGCTCGCGCACCAGCGTGTCGAGATACTGGCAGAGACGACGGGTGATCGAACCGATACCCAGGCGCTGGATCACCAGATGCGAGCGGTAATAGCGGGTGAGGGTCAGCGACAGCAGACGATGCAAGAAGGAGTCGTTTTCCATCATTTGTTGCAGCAGCGACGATGAAATGGCCAGCAGTCGGCAGCGGCCGTTGGCCACCACGGCAGCAGTACGCTCCATATTCCCCAGGGCTCCCAGTTCGCCAACCAGTTCGCCGGCACGCAGGCGATAGAGCAGCAACTCGCCGCCGCTGGGGGTATCGAGCTTGACCGCCATCTCCCCCTCCAGCAGCAGATAGCACTCCCCTTTATGGCCGTCGCCCTGCCGGAAGAGCGTCTCGCCCTTGCGCAGGATCAGCTCGCGCGCGCCGGCGAAATCGGCGGCGGAGAAGTGCGGCTGCGGCAGCAGCGGTGTATCGGTGATAAACACGGGAGGCTACTCCCCCTCGCGCAATACGGTCTCCAGCCGTTCGCGGTCGATGCGATAGATGCCGCTCCCCTCGGAGGAGAGCACCCCCTGATCGGCCAATTGGCGAATCACGCGCGTGATGGTTTCGCGGCGGCAGTTGATGGTGCTGGCGAGCTCGGCATGGCTGGGCAGCGACAGGCGCACGCTGCGTTCGCTCGCCCCCTTCTCCTCCAGCCGCATCGACAGATATTGGCACATGCGCAGCGTCACCGAACCGAGCCCAAGGCGCTGGATCACCTGATGCGAGCGGTAGTAGCGCTGCAGGGCCAGCGCGAGGATGCGGCGGACGAAGAGACAGTCGTCGAGCTTCTGCTGGAACAGGGAGGCGGGGATATTGATCAGGCGGCAGCGGGTGCTGGCTTCGACGGTGGCCGAGCGCTCCTCCATCCCCAGCGCTCCCAGCTCGCCGACCATATCGCCGGCATGCAATCGATAGAGCAGCGTCTCCGAACCGTCCGGAGCGAGCAGCTTCACCACCATCTCTCCTTCCAGCAGGCAGAAGCAGTTGCCGTCGTGCCTGTCTCCCTGAAAAAAGAGTACTTCGCCGCGCTCGATGGTCTGTTCGTGTGCACCGACAAAGTCCTCGGCATAGAACTTCGGCATCGGCAACAGCGACGATCCGATCGTGAACATCCTGTCTACCTCCTCTTTGCGTGCCGCTCAACCCAGCCGGCGGCGGGCGTTGCGGAACATGCGCAACCAGGGGCCATCCTCCCCCCACTCTTTCGGCGCCCATGAAAATTGCAAGCTGCGGAAGAGCCGCTCCGGGTGCGGCATCATGGCGGTGAAACGACCGTCGGCGGTGGTGACGGCGGCAATCGCATCGGGCGAGCCGTTGGGATTGGCAGGGTACTGCGTCGCCGGATTGCCGGCATGGTCGATGTAGCGCAGCGCCACCGTCACCTGCGTGCGGTCGGCCTCATGGGCGAAGAGCGCCCGACCTTCGCCGTGCGAAACCACGATCGGCAGCTTTGAGCCGGCCATGCCGTCGAAGAAGAGCGACGGCGATGCCGGGATCTCCACCTGCGACAGCCGCGCCTCGAACTGCTCGGAGCGGTTGCGCACGAAGCGCGGCCAGTGGTCGGCGCCGGGGATGATGGGGGCCAGATTGGCGATCATCTGGCAACCGTTGCAGACGCCGAGCGCAAAAGAATCGGCGCGGGCAAAGAAGGCGGCAAAATCGTCGGCGGCGCGAGCGTTGAAGCGGATCGACTTCGCCCAGCCTTCGCCCGCCCCCAGCACATCGCCGAAGGAGAAGCCGCCGCAGGCGACAAAGCCGTTGAACTCGGCCAGCGAACGGCGGCCGGCAATCACATCCGACATATGCAGATCGACGCAATCGAAGCCGGCGCGGGTAAAGGCAGCCGCCATCTCCAGCTGCCCGTTGACCCCCTGCTCGCGCAGGATGGCCATCTTCGGCCGGGCGGAGTGGACGAACGGGGCGCAGATCTCCTCGTTCGGATCGAAGGTGAGCTCGGCAAAGAGACCGCGATCCTCGCGGTCGGCCAGCGCCGCGAAGGCTTCGTGCGCGCAGTCGGCATTGTCGCGCAGCGCCGCCATGCGGTGGCTGGTTTCGCTCCAGAGTTGCAGCCAGTCGTGCAGATCGCCGGCGAGCACTTCGGCCCCCTTGTGGTTGAAACGCAGCCGGCGCTCGGCGGTCGGGGCTCCCAGCAGATGGGCAACCGCAGCAAGTCCATGTGCAGACAAAACTGCCAGCACGGCGGCGCGATCGGCAGCGCGAATCTGTACCACCGCCCCCAGCTCCTCGGCAAAGAGGGCGGCGAGCGCATCGGTGCCCGGCAGTTCGATGGTGAGCCCGGCGCGGCTGGCGAAGGCCATTTCGCACAGGGTGGCGAAGAGACCGCCGTCGGAGCGGTCGTGGTAGGCGAGCAGCAGACCGGAGTCGTTGAGTTGCTGGATGGCGTTGAAGAAGGCTTTCAGTTGCCCCGGCTGGTCGAGATCGGGCGGCGTGTCGCCGGTGGCGGCATAAACCTGCGCCAGCGCCGAGCCGCCGAGGCGATTCATGCCGTTGCCCAGATCGAGCAGCCACAGCTCGCTCTCGCCAGAATCGAGCTGCAACTCCGGCGTCAATGTGCGGCGCACGTCGCTCACCGGCGCAAAAGCGGAGACGATCAGCGAGAGCGGCGAGACCATCTCCCGCTTCTCACCATTCTCCTGCCAGCCCGATTTCATCGAGAGCGAATCCTTGCCCACCGGGATCGAGATGCCGAGCTCGGGGCAGAGCTGCATGCCGACGGCGGCGACAGTGTCGTAGAGCCGCGCATCTTCGCCCGCATGGCCGCAGGCGGCCATCCAGTTGGCCGAGAGCTTCACATCGCCGAGTTTGGCGATGCTGGCAGCGGCGATGTTGGTCAGCGCCTCGCCCACCGCCATGCGCCCGGAGGCGGGGGCATCGAGCAGCGCGATGGGGGTGCGCTCGCCCATACTCATCGCTTCGCCCGTAACCCCTGCATAGTCGCTGGCGGTGACGCCGACATCGGCCACCGGCACCTGCCAGCGCCCGACCATCTGATCGCGCGCCACCATGCCGGTCACCGAGCGATCGCCGATGGTGATCAGGAACTCCTTGCTGGCCACCGCCGGGAGCCTCAGCACCCGCTCGGCGGCCTCATGCAGATCGATGGCGGCCGGCAGCGGCGTGCGCACCGCCGCCTTGCGCGCCACATCGCGCTTCATGCGCGGCGCCTTGCCGAGCAGCACCGAGAGCGGCAGATCGACCGGATGGTTGCCGAAGTGCGGATCGACCACCGCCAGATGGCCGTCGCCGGTGGTCTGCCCGAGCACGGCAAAGAGGCAGCGCTCGCGCTCGCACAATTCGGTGAACAGTGGCAGCGACTCGGCGGCGATCGAGAGTACATAGCGCTCCTGCGCCTCGTTGCACCAGATCTGCATCGGGCTCATGCCGGCATCCATGTTGTGCACGCTGCGCAGATCGAGGCGGCCGCCGCGACCGGCATCGTTGATCAGCTCCGGCACGGCATTGGAGAGGCCGCCGGCGCCGATGTCGTGGATGAAGAGGATCGGATTGGCATCGCCCATCTGCCAGCAGCGGTCGAGCACCTCCTGACAACGCCGCTCCATCTCGGGATTGCCGCGCTGCACCGAGTCGAAATCGAGCCCCTCGACATTGGCGCCGGTGTCCATGCTGGAGGCGGCGCCGCCCCCGAGGCCAATCAGCATCGCCGGGCCGCCGAGCTGGATCACCAGCGCCCCCGCCGGCACCTCGCTCTTGTGCACATGCCGCGCATCGATGTTGCCGACACCGCCGGCGATCATGATCGGCTTGTGGTAGCCGCGCAGCTCATCGCCCACCTGCTGCTCGTAGGTGCGGAAATAGCCGCAGATGTTGGGGCGGCCGAATTCGTTGTTGAAGGCGGCCGCTCCAATCGGCCCCTCCAGCATGATGGCGAGCGGCGAGACGATGCGCGCCGGCCGCCCGAAATCGCGCTCCCACGGCTGCTCAAAGCCGGGCAGGCGCAGGTTGGAGACCGAGAAGCCGCAGAGGCCCGCTTTCGGTTTGGCGCCGATGCCGGTCGCCCCCTCGTCGCGAATCTCGCCGCCGGAGCCGGTGGCGGCACCGGCAAAGGGGGCGATGGCGGTGGGGTGGTTGTGCGTCTCCACCTTCATCAGGATATGGGTGGTCAGGCTCTGGGCGCCGTATTGGCCGGAAGCAGGATCGGGAAAGAAGCGCTCCGCCATCCCCCCCTCGATGATCGAGGCGTTGTCCTTGTAGGCCACCAGCGTCCCTTGCGGGCTGCTCTGGTGGGTGTGGCGAATCATGGCGAAGAGCGAGCGCGCCTGCGCCTCGCCGTCGATCACCCACTCGGCATTGAAGATCTTGTGGCGGCAGTGCTCGGAGTTGGCCTGCGCGAACATCATCAGCTCGACATCGGTCGGATTGCGCCCGAGGCGATTGAAGTTCTCCAGCAGATAGTCGATCTCGTCGGGAGAGAGGGCGAGGCCCAGCTCGCGGTTGCTGATCTCCAGCGCCGCGCGGCCGCCGCCGAGCAGATCGACGGATGCGAGTGGCGCCGGCTTGTGATGGGCAAAGAGGGCGTCGCCCTGCGCCAGCGAGGCGAGCGCCGATTCGGTCATGCGGTCGTGCAGCAGCGGTGCCAACGCGGCGCGGTTGCTTTCGGCCAGTTCGGCCGGAAAGAGTCGATAGGCGATGCCGCGCTCCACCCGCACCACCTCATCGAGCCCGCAGAGATTGGCAATATCGGTCGCCTTGGTGGACCACGGACTGATGGTGCCGATGCGCGGCACCACGAAAAAGAGCGTCCCTGCCTCGCCAAAGGGATCGAAAGCGTGCTGCGCCGCCGCTTCGCTACCGCCCGGCGCCAG
>Ga0233416_10000546_pt1 | contig 11665 bp, 14 predicted proteins | sample Sediment_Towuti__2_FD_188638 | JGI IMG/M metagenome (GOLD analysis project Ga0233416, IMG submission 188638) | Sediment microbial communities from Lake Towuti, South Sulawesi, Indonesia - Sediment_Towuti_2014_0_MG | ecosystem: Environmental > Aquatic > Freshwater > Lake > Sediment | place... | reverse complement strand
GGCGAAGGAGGGCGGCTACATCGACGAGCAGGGCAACTTCCTGGTGCAGCAGACGGAGGAGGAGAAGCAGGCGTCGGCCCTGGATCAGGCGCTGTACGTTCGCGCCCTCCAGATCTGCGAGGAGAGCGGTATCCCCGTCGAGTGGAATCAGGAGTAGTCAGAAGCAGACCGCTTCTGCTTGGACTTGATTGTGGAAGAGATCAGCATCATGGCGTTCTGGGATGAGCTAGAGAAGATCGCGTCCGAAGCGCGCGATCCGGGTAGCGTTTGGTCTTCCAAGACCGTCGGCGCTCCCCGATCGAAGCTCCCGCCAATCCAGGCGGACAGAGCGCCTGAGCTGAGCTCGGCCCCCGATCCCAAGCTGGTTGGGCCGGCTTCTCAGTACGGCAAGCGGCAGAACTACTCGCAACCCAATGTCGACACCCCACAGTCAACGAACCCGACGATTGGTGCGGCGGAGAGAGCCACTCCTCCACCCAACGTCGTGTTCGGGGTGCGCTAGTAAGGAGGACCAAATGTCGATGCGTTTCTCACTCCAGGACATGGTCCGGAACACGCTGGCCCAGGCTGAGGAGCGAACCAAGATCGCACAGCTTCAGCAGGAGCCGGACCGGGACGAGTCCAAGAAGAAAGAGGAGGAGAAGCGGGACCCCTCCGACAAGGCTGCTCCGAAGGAGACGGGCAACACTCCAGAGCGCAACTACGAAAGCTACGGGGAGAAGACCTCCTCGGTGTTCGTGGAGAAGCTGGCGAGCGCGGTGGAGTACCTCAACGCCCACTTCATCAAGGAAGCCGTCGGGGAACCGGAGCCACCGCGTTCTCACTCCACTCCCGAGCCCACGATCGGACCGGGCATCGGTCAGACGTCGCTCGAGACCAACATCAAGAGTCCCACGCCCGGCATGCAGTCGACCGACACGGGAGAGGCGAAGACTGGAAAGCCTCCGCTGGATCCCCCGACCGACAAGAAGGCCCCCGGCCAGGTCGCCCCGGGCTCTGCCCTCGAGACCACCCAGACCACGCCTCCTGGCGGAAGCGAGGACTGGACCCACCAGGACAAGATGAAGCAGTCCGCCGCCATGGCGGAGTACCGCAAGAAGAAGGTCGCCCAGATCAGCCGTGTGGCTGGCATCATCACCAAGATGGCCGGTGAGGATGTCTCCCCGGCCCAGATCAAGGGCGGCCACGGCGACGTTCCGCCGGCAGCCTCGAAGTCGGAGGAGGACGTCCCCAAGCTCCCGGGGGAGGCCAGCAAGCAGGAGAGCTACATCAACTCCAACGAGGCTGCCCGGGACTACACCAAGCAACAGGCGAAGGCCGTACCCAAGGAACGGATGGGTGAGGTGATCGACGAGCCAGCCCAGAAGAAGTCCACGGATCCGGTTCTTCAGAACAACCTCGACGAGGCCTCCGGCGCCGGCGTGAAGATCTCTTCCGCCGAGCAGGGAGCAGCGGCGAGGGCCCTCCTCCAGAAGATCGCGGAGGAGGGGGCGAAGGCTGATGCTTCGCCCGAGGAGAAGGAGAGGGCCGAGAAGCTGCACGAAGCCCTCAAGGCCAAGCAGGAAGAGAAGAAAGAGGCCGCCTTCGGACGCAGCATGCCCATTTCGGGCGGGTACTAGGAGGAGACCATGAGCCGCGAGAAGATCAGTGCAGCCCAGGCCGCGCAGGTCTACAACGAGGTTCCTGGAGTACTCCGGGCACTCGTGACCGAACGGGATGAGCTGCGAACGAAGCTGGCAGCGAGCAACGCCAAGCTGGCCGAGTACGAGCGTGCTGACCGAATCGAGAAGATCGCTCGGACGATGGAAGAGAAGGGGATCGACCCCAATTCCTCCTTCGACGAGAAGGTCGAGCGGATCAAGGAGGCAGCAGGCCGTGGCCGTTCTCTGGACGTCATTGCCGAGGCAGTGGACATGACGGCCCCGAACGGTGCGCTCGGGAAGCTGGCGGGGTCGGAGGCTCCGGGGAACGGGGCGGATGCTCTCACTTCCTACCTGCTGGGAGGCCTCTCCGAGTAGGCAGCGAACCGAAGAACTGAAGGAGGATTCCGATGGTAGTCAACTTCACGCTGGTGACGGATCTCCAGCCGCTTCTGAGGAGGGACTTCCCCCTCTACGACAAGACGCTGGCGAATCCGAACGGCACGAACCCGCTGCTCGACGGCGAGTTCATGAACCTCAACAGCAGCTATCAGCTCATCCGAGGAGCCGATGGCAGCATCGGGTGGGCGGTCTTCGCCGAGAAGGGGCGTTTCGACGTCCAGGTTCTGGGGAAGACGACGGTCCTGTTCGGCCAGACGTACGAGGCCGACACCCGCATCTTCACCACCACGGGCCTGACCCTGCTGGGCAAGCTCCAGATCAGCGCGAGCGTCACGGGGCCGGATGGCAAGACGAAGTCGGGTCTGGCGAACTACTCGTCGGGCGCGGTCATCGGCTACGTCACCCGTCTGCCGGCGAACAACGGCAACATGCTGCGCTTCATCCAGTGCTTGGTGTAACGAGGCACTGGTGAGAGAAGGAGAAGAACGATGAGCGTTCCCGCAAGAGTCCTGAACGACCTCTTCACCAACAAGGTGGGGACGGCCGAGGGGAAAGAGAAGATCGCCGAGTACGCCGGCACGTACATCCGTGACCGTCTCCGTGAGGTCGCGTTCAGCCGCAAGGTGCTGCCGCCCCAGATGGTCACCCGGGCGGACTGCCAGCGTTCGGTCAACCACGACACCCTGGTCAAGATCGTGGACGTCGAGCCGAAGTCCCGCGCGATGTCCCTGACCTTCCGGGGTCAGCCCACCGCTCGCTTCATCCGCGCTCCCCGTGCGGAGGTCGCCTTCTGGACGATCTCCAGCGAGAAGTTCGAGAAGACCGAGCAGGAGCTCCTGGCCTACGAGATGCCGATCACGAAGGTGATCGAGGACAACTCGGTGAAGGACATCCAGGAGATCGAGGACCGCGAGTTCACGATCCACATCGAGTCCGCAGTCCAGGCGCTCCAGGCGGAGGCCAACGGTGGCTCCGTCACCACCCTCAACAGCACGGCCATCCAGGCCGGGTCGGTGGTCGAGTTCAGCGTCCGCAAGGGCGAGCTGGCTCGCGCCTCCACCCTGACCCCGAACGGCACGGTCCTGCCCGTCCAGCGGCCGGACTTCGTCAACCTCTTCAAGATGCTGGACGGCAACAGGCTGCGTGCGGAGCAGATCCTGATCACCGAGCCCGACTGGGACGACATCCTCCAGTGGACGCTCGAGGACTTCGGCGACAAGCTCCAGTCCGAGACGACCGTGGACGGCTACAAGTACAACGTCCTCCTCGGCCGGCAGTACATCCGCACCATCAAGACCGACATCCTGCGCCCGGGCAACATCTACTGCTTCACGGCGCCGGACTTCCTGGGTCGCTTCTACATCCTGAACAACACCAAGTTCTACATCGACAAGATCGCGAACCTGATCACCTGGCAGTCCTGGGAGGACATCGCCATGGCGATCATCAACATCGCGTCGATCCGGAAGATGGAGCTGTTCTCGGGTGACGCGACCACGGTGAACGCCGACGGCATCCTCGCGAGCAAGGTGCCGCTGGCGGAAGAGGATCTCGGTGCCGAGAACAACCGGGTGGATGCTGGTCTGACCTACCCGGGCGTCGAGGTCTTCTAGTCCGTCTGGCCCTGTGGGGCTTTGTTCGGACGACCAAAGGCGCCAGCGTCTCGCTGTAGGCGCTGGCGCCTTTTTCTTAGGAGAGGAGCTATGGCCGAAGGAACCTACATCATCGAGAACCTCGTGGGGGACGCTCGAACTCGCTTGCACCGGGCCATGGCTCCGGCCACCCAGCGCAGCAAGATCTTCATCGCGGGTCTGCGTCTTCTGCCGCTGCGCAAGATTCCACTCAACGAGGCGGCGTTCCGTGCGGAAGCGTCTCGCCTCAAGCAGATGGTCCTGGACGGGATGGTCGCACTCTACACCCCGGACGGGATGAAGATCACCAGTGCCCCAACGGGGGAGTTCATCCTCACCAGATCTGATGGTGCGACGAAGATGCTGGCCCGTGGAGAGGAGCCGGAATGCTTCCGTTCAGGGGTGAAGGCTGCCCCTGAGCCGAAGCCGGCTCCCCCACCTCCCCCGCCTCCACCTCCTCCAGAGCCTGAGCCGCTCCCGCCCATCTCGCATGTGCCGACGGAGGTCCCCGAGGAGCCCGAGGTCGTGGAGGAAGAGAAGCCCAAGAAGGGCGGACCGAAGAGGAGGAAGTAGTCATGGCGAAGGTCAAGAACCTCACCAACAGGCATCTTGAAGTTCTCCGGTGGAAGATCCTGCCACTGAGTGGAACGATGCTCAGCTCATCCCACCACCTGGTGGACGACATGCCCAACGAGCTCGCCTACAGCGACACCATGAAGCGGCTGGCTGACGAGGGCCTGGTGGAGATCGAAGGGTACACCCCTCCTGCCAACATGCCCCCACCTCCGGCCCCAAAGACCGAGCCGGTGGTTCCCAAGGTGAAGAAGCCGCGGCCGAAGGATGAGTGATGGACCAAGGCACCGTCTCCGCCTTCTTCGATGAGTTGGGGAACGTCGCCCAGGGCGAGCGAGCCGCGCTGAAGTACTCTGCGGCTGAGGCTCCCCCTGGGGTGAAGAACCCTGACAAGCAGTCGCCCTACGGGAGGCAGCTTCTCCAGGGGCAGAAGGTAGAGGAGGAGCACAAGGGCACCATCGGCTGGCTGAAGAAGAACCCGGATGCCACCTTGACCCAGGCCACACGAAGCATCGCCAGTGAACATCTGGACGAGGACAAGAAGTACTACACGCACCTCGACGAGATGGAGAAGAAGTACAAGGAGGCGATGGTGGCCGGGCTCTTCGGTGAGCTTTCTAAGCTCGCGGGTCTGCCACCCTGGGGCATCGGACTCATCGGACTTCCGATAGCTGGTGCTGTAGTTGGTGCTGGTCTTGGGGCCCTTTCGGCAGAGCCCGGAAAGAGGAGAAGGGGCGCTGTGAAGGGCGCTCTTGTTGGTGGTGGTCTAGGTCTAGCACCAGCGGTCGCGTATGGAGCCCACAAGGGAATTTCGGGGCTCATGCGACGACGTCTCGAGTCTGAAGAACCCCTGAGACAGAGATTCAATGTCCTCCAAGACAAGCTTGAGGATTCCGTCAGTGGGGGAGGCCCTGCTCTTACTAAGGAAGAGCAGGGACAGTATCTCCAGCTCTGGGAAGACGCCGCTGCAATGCGGAGAAGAAACCACCCTAAAGAGGTGTTGGCTAAGCGTGTGGGCGCTATTTCTGGGATCGGGGCTGGTGCGGCAATTCCTATCGCAGCTGCGGTGGGGGCCTCACATATCGGGAGAGAGAAGCCCAAGCCAGCGGCGGTAGGTGGGCCATGACTCAGCAGCTCCAAGGTCTGTCGGGCATTCCGGGTGTGAGTGATCGCTTCAATGCCTTCATTCAGACCGTGCGGATGTTCACGCGCGACCATCCCCAGCTCAATCGTCTGATCAAGGGCGAGGAGTCCTCAGACCGGATGATCGCGTGGGCAATCCTGGACTTCCTCAGCGACTTCGCCGGCACCCCACCGAACCTGGGGTACATGACGCTGGACCAGATGCTGGACATGAACTACCAGTCGTTCGCCCTGCGGGGCACGACGGTGGCGCTCATGCAGTCCGTCGGCATCCTGCAAACCAGAAACCAACTTCAGTTCTCTGATGGCGGCATCAGTGTGGGGGTCAGCGACAAGGCACCCATGTGGATGCAGTGGATCAGAGACTTCCAGAACAAGTACGAGCAGGAGAAGATCTCGCGGAAGGTCAGCCTGAACGTCGCCCAGCTGCTTGGGAGGTTCACTGGTAGCCAATCCGAGTACTTCTTCGTCAACGGCTGGTACGGGGTATACTAGGAGGCACCATGGCGTTCACCGGCAAGCAGTTCACACATCTTCAGGAGCTCCTGGACTACCTCAACGACATCGTTCTGAGCAGAGAGCTCCAGCCGACGCTCGATCTCAACGGCCTCACACTGATCGTGAACGATGGGGCAGACAAAACCGTGACCTTCGCTGCCAATGGCATGACCCCGAATCAGATCGTGACCGCCATCAACGCTGTCAAGGCGGGGGCCGTGACGTTGCGGAACTACGGGCAGGCTTCGCCTCCGAGATCCAGATTGGCATTCATCCTGTCCACGTTGAAGGTGAAGTCGACTGGAACGGCCAATGCCCTTCTTGGTCTCCCGACTTCTGGTGGAGACCTCACGGTGGGTGCGAACGCGGTCACGAAGGCTGAGGTGCTGTCCCTCACGGAGTGGGCCGGCCGGTACAGCGTGATCCACGAGTAGGAGACACCGATGAAGGACGAGGAACTCTACGAGCTGCTCCAGGGCCCCAAGAGCCAGGAGGACTGGGCCAAGGGAGCCGAGCAGTTCATGAAACTGAAGGTCGCTTCCGGTGGTCTCCTTCCGGCTCAACGTGAGGCCATCTGGAAGCATGGCGTGAAGCTCGCGATGGCTGCACGGATCGCGAACTACATGAAGAAGGAGGGCCAGCAGCCCATGCCGATGATGTCCGCTCCGATCTCCCAGGAGGAGGTCCAGCGGGCACTGAAGCAGAGCTTGCTGTCCGGCCTCCGCAGCCAGGTCTCGGGGGACATGAGGCGGGCCGGAAGCGTTCGCCGCAGCCGCGGCGAGCACATCGGCAAGACCCTCGGTCTCCTGGGTGGAATGGCCGGAGGCGGTCTCCTGGGCCACTCTCTCGGCGAGGGTATCGCCCCTACCGCTCTCGGCATGGCTGCGGGCGGTCTTGGTGGGCATGCGCTCGGCAAGACCGTCGGTGAGGAGATCGATCGCCAGAGGATGATGGCCACGAACGTGGGCCGTCCAGTCCCGCCGGAGGAGAAGGCGGCCGAGCTCGAGAAGGAGACGGGCAACCCCTCCATGCCAGCGACTCCCGCCGCCTCGATGGTGGGCAAGGTGGCCTCTGTTCGGGCCATGCTGCGGAAGAAGGCGTCCAAGATCAAGCGGGCGAACGACGACATGCCCATGCCCATCCAGCCTCCTCCGATGGAAGACGAGGGTGAGGACGAGGATGGGGCCATGACCGAGTTCCTGGATGCCCAGCAGAGGGCGAACGAGGCCGAGTTCTTCCGTCAGCAGGCGGAAGAGGCCCAGGCGGTCGCCCAGCAGGCCCAGGAGCAGGCGGAGATGCTCCAGCAGCAGAACCAGCAGCTCCAGCAGCAGGCGCAGCAGGTTCAGCAAGAGAGCCAGATGAAGGACGAGGCGACGTCCCAGGCCGCTCAGATGGCCGAGCAGCAGTCGGCCATGGCCCAGCAGGACGCCATGGGCGCCCGGCAGGAGAGTCTGGACGCTCAGCAGCAGAACCTGATGCTGCGGAACGCCGTGACCCAGTACCGGCAGCAGCTCATGGACCTGCTCTCCCAGGACCCGACCCAGATGATCGGCCCTCCGGCTGTCCCGACCGGCCCGGCGCCGATTCAGGGGGCTGGTGGACCACCTCCAGGGGCCGAGGGGGCGCCTCCTGGAGCAGAGGGAGGAGCTCCTCCGGGGGCCGAGGGAGCCCCACCAGGGGCCGAGGGAGGCCCTCCAGGGGCCGAAGGTGGGCAGATGCCGCCCGAGATGATGGGCGGGGCCCCTCCAGGGGCTGGAGCGCCTCCAGGAGCCCCACAGGCAGCCCCACCACAGGGTGGTGGGGGTGGTGGAGGTTCGGGGGTAACCGTCAACATCAAGGCGCCCAAGGAAAAGAAGCAGCCTGAGCAGCCGGCCGCAGCGTAGGAGACGACCATGGACAGGTTCCTAGCCCAGATGTTCAACGAGGAGATGAGCAAGCAGGCTGCCGCCGATGCCCAGGAGTTCTTCCTCCAGCAGCCCAAGGCAGATCTGGAAGCCTTCCTTGGCCTCCGCAAGCGCGCAGTGGCCGAGCCGGGGGGCCCGGAGGCACAGCTCCCGGACAGCAAGCCGGGCAAGGCGCTGGATGCCAAGATGCGCGCTGTCGATGAGTACAGCGCGAAGGCCAGGCTGGAGGAGCCTCCCACCAGGGAGCAGGCCGAAACCGCCGGCAAGGTGAACTACGACGGTCCGAGCGTCGCTGCCAAGGAAGTCGAGAAGTCCAAGGAGTCGATGGTCTGGGCAGATCGGATGGGCCGCAAGCTGGCCAGCGTCCTTCGCCCGCCCACTCGGCTCGAGAGGAACATGCAGAAGGTCGCCAGGATCTTCGGGCTTCAGATGCCCGAGGACGTGGTGATGAGCCCGCAGGTTCCCTACGAGCATCGCCAGAGGGCCTACGCCAACTACCTCCAGGGCAAGAGCGAGGAGGAGCCAACCTCTCTCGGGAAGGCTCTCGGATGGGGTGGTGGTATCGGCGCTGGTCTCGGCGGACTGGCCGGCGGCATGGCGGGTGGAGGATGGGGCGGGGCTGGTCTGGGAGCGGCCGTGGGTGGCCTGGGCGGGATGGGGATCGGCGCGCTGATGCGGCACGCTGACAAGCAGGAGATCGCCAGGGCCCAGCAGGCTCTCGGTGGTGACGTGGATCAGGATCTCGCCGCGCAGATCGGCTCCATCGGCAGTGCGCGTGAGCGCGAGCAGTCGATGGGCAAGGAGCGCCGGCACCAGGAGCTGATCGACGCCATCGGCAGGATGCAGGGTGGTGGCAGCATGGGCCCCACCAGTGGTCGTGAGCAGCAGGGATGGGACCCGGCGACTGGCTACGGCAAGGTCGCCTCGGCTCTGAGGATGGTGAAGAAGGCCGCGTCCGAGTCCGATGAGCCCGACATTTCCCCCCTGATCGGCCTACTGGGCGGTGGGGTAGCTGGGAAACTGACGAAGGGACGTGAGGCGGCAGCGAGTCCTCGCTCTGGCTTCCTTCGGGGGGCTGCTGGGGGGCTGCTGGGACAGGCGAGTGGAGGGGCGTTGGGGCACCTCATTGGCGAGCGGTTTGATAGGCCTGGCGCTGGGTCGGTAATTGGCCAGTTGGCCGGCACCATTGGTGGCGGGGCACTCGGTGGCTACACCGCCCGCCCGACCGAGATGGAGCTCGCACTCTACCGGCAGAAGCAGCTCGAGAAGGGCTCTCAGGGAGTCGGTGATGGTGCTGGGATGGGTCTGGCAGGCCAGGGCGGCGGCCAGGGCATCACCTCCCTCGGTGGGCTGGGAGACACCGGGGTGGGAGAGGACAAGACCACCCTCGCCTGCGCCCGTGCGAAGATCGCTTCCAGGGCGATGACCGCCACCCGTGGTGCGCCCGACTTCATCAAGAAGCTGGCAGCCGAGCTCGCTGGCCGGCAGATCGCCAAGACCGCGCAGATCGGTCTGATGTTCGAGATGCCCAAGCCCTCCCTTGATCCCGAAGTGGCAGAACAGTATGGAGGGAGAGCGGGCGCGATCGCTGGAGGTCTCCTGGGAGCTGGAGCTGGGGGCCTCGGCGGCTATCTCCACGGCGGTTCCCACGTTCCCACTGGCGGACCGACGTGGGATCGATTCCGTGAGACCTTTGGCCCGGAGAGCGGCCCGACGAAGTTCCAGCCCAGTGAGCATGCCGGGCTGAAGAGCCTCCTTGGCGCCCTGGCTCTCGGTGCTGGTGGAGCTGTGGGTGGGCATTACCTGGGCAAGGCCTTGGGCCGTCGCTCATCCGAGCAGCGCAGGGAGAGCGAGATGCGGGAGCTGCGGGAGAAGAGCAAGATGTTGCAGCAGCTCCAGCAGGAGCAGGCCGGCGCGCAGGGCGAGTAGTTGAGTGGCGAACCTCACCGTCAAGAACCCCCTGGTGCGGGGTTTCTCCCTCGACTTCCTTGAGGTCACCTGGGAGATCGAGAACACCACGCTCGATCCCCACGACTTCCTGACCTACGTCCTCCGCAGCGAATCCCCGATGGGGCCCTTCGACATCATCGCTGGGCCCTTCGAGGACCGCTACCGCTTCGTCGACAACAGGGTCAACCTCCAGCACAACTGGCGGTCTCTCACCTACAAGATCCGCAACATCGAGAAGGCTGACCCCACCAATGTGGCGGACAGCGACGCATTCGACTTCAATGGCAGCCCTGACTTGATCGCTGCTGAGATACAGCGGCTCGAGCGGCTGCTGTGGGAGGAGTACGCCGGCAGACGTTGCTTCATCTTCCCAGTGAGGACGTTCGGGACGTACTGCCCGAACTGCTACGATGGACCAGAGAAGGGCAAGGGCTTCGCCATGCAGAAGCGGAGAAGCCAGTGCCTCACCTGCTACGACACGGGCTATGTCCGTGGATACTTCGATCCCATCGAAGTCTTCATGCAGTTTGATCCGTCTCCGGCATCCGTCCAGACGCTGCCCCATGCGGAGCGTCACCAGAACGACTCCACCGCACGACTGCCCAACTTCCCACAGCTAAAACCGAGGGATATAATCGTTGAGCCTGAGAACAAGCGGTGGAGAGTGGTTCAGGTCAGCGCGACCGAGCGGCTCAGGAGCATCGTGCACCAGGAGCTGCGGATCCACGAGATAGCCAAGGGGGACATCGAATTCAAGCTTCCCATCAGGATAGAGAACCTGAGAGACTTTGAACCGAGCCCGGGTCGTAACTTCACGAACCCACAGAACCTGGAGAGCTTCGAGCTCGAGAACATCAAGAATGTCTTTGGGGTCTATGGGTATCGGCGATGATCAGCTACCCGGCATTTTTCGATGAGCTTGAGAAGATCTCGGAAGATCAGCGCAAGAACATCGACCGAGAGACGCTCAAGCGACATCTGAAGGTGGTGGGGACGGTGGGCCTGGGAGCTGGGCTGGGGTATGGGACCGGGGCCTTGGTCCGAAAGTACCTCCAGAGCCACGAGGGCATGGAGAAGATCAAGAAGTTGCCCCCCGGAGTCCTGAAGTGGGCCCCGGCGGTGGCGGGAGGCGGCGCTGGGCTGCTGTACGCGCTCAACAAGATGAAGCAGAAGAAGATCCAGGACTACACAGAGCGGGGCGATGAAGGCAAGCGACCCAAGTAGCAAGGGATGGACTGCGGGACCGCTTGAGTCGGATTGGGCGACCGATCCGCTCAACTACGTGGTCAAGTGCTTCCTTGCCTTTCTCCAGACCATCTTCGAGAGGTGCCAGCCCGGCTACTTCCACTGGCAGCCCTACCTCGAGGAGACGGAGATCGTCATCACGGAAGAGAACCCCGTGAAGGTCGACACGGTCGAGCGCAAGCCGGTCATCTCTGTGATCCTTGGGCCCATCCGGTTCAATGGGTCCTCGCTGGACGATCTCCAGTTCGTCAAGACTGCCAATGCCCAGGAGACGCACACCGATCTGTTGCCTGGGACGGTCTCCTTGAACTGCTTGTCGAAGGTGCCAAGCGAGGCCCGGTTCATCGCCTGGATCTCGGCCAGGACCATCTGGAACCTGCGCAAGCTCTTCATCCGAGAGACGCTGATTCACGAGGTAGGCCGGAACATCACCATCGGAGCCATCACCCCTGCTGGAGCTATGGTCACGGGGGATACCGAAGGGGAGTGGCACTCAGTAGTGGTCTCTTGCCCACTCTTCCTCCAGTGGACTGACAAGGTCACTCCGCTGTCCGAGGACTGGAGTGGCAGGCCAATCTACCCGCTCCAACACATCGCAGCCCAGTTCAAGACAAGGATGGGCATCGCTCAACCCAATCTCACCCACACCCAGGACGCTGGCCCCATGTTGTGGGGGGAA
>Ga0233416_10000545_pt1 | contig 11667 bp, 11 predicted proteins | sample Sediment_Towuti__2_FD_188638 | JGI IMG/M metagenome (GOLD analysis project Ga0233416, IMG submission 188638) | Sediment microbial communities from Lake Towuti, South Sulawesi, Indonesia - Sediment_Towuti_2014_0_MG | ecosystem: Environmental > Aquatic > Freshwater > Lake > Sediment | place... | reverse complement strand
GTCCTTCGGCTGCTGGCCGCCGAGCGGGATCCCTCCGAGGAGCGCAGCGCCGCCTCGCTCCGCCGTCCACTCCTCACCCGTTCCGAAGTCGTACACGTAGCCGAACGTGACGTCGCCCATCGTCGGCCCCTCGGCGAGCGCCAGCGAGAAGGAGAAGAACGGGATTCCGCGCTTGGCGTTCACGGAACCGTCGATCGGGTCCACGACGACTCGCCGCACACCGCCCGCGCCGAACGAGCGCTCGCCGAGCTCCTCGGAGACGAGGACGAAGTCGTCGCCGGTCGCGGTCAGGCGCGCGACGACGGCGTCCTCGGCCGCCTGATCGATCGCCGTCGTATCGTCGCCGCCTTCCCCGCGACGGAGCACCGGCTCGCGCTCCGCACGCGTCGGCAGGCGCTCGAGCACCTCGCGGATGTCGGCGACGCACAGCCGGCACGTCTGCAGCCAGTCGGTCATCGGTCGAGCGGGTGGAAGAGAAGCCCCGAGAGTGGCTTCGGATAGAAGTACGTGCTCTTTTGAGGCATCCGCTCACCCCGGCGGGCACGGGCAAAGACGTCGTCGACCCGCGGCTCGCGCAGGAGGAACGCGGCGTCCGCAGCGCCGCGATCGACGGCGCCCACCGCCTCCTCGACGCGTGGCGTGTAGCCGATGCCCTCGAGGCCGTGGCGATCGACGAGCTCGGAGTCGAGCTCGCCGAGCTCGCCGCGAACGAGCTCGATGCGCCCGCGCCGATACGCGATCGCAGCCGAACGCGCGTAGGACGCGGCCGCCAGCCGCTCGAGTGCCTCGTCGAGACCAGCGAGCGTCTCTCCCTCGGGCCGAGCGAGAAGGTCCGGCCGCCGTGCGAACGTCCGATGCGTGGGGAAGACGTGCAGGCCCTCGTCGTGACTCGGGACGACGAGGGCCATGATGCGCGTCCCCGCGGAGCCCGGCTCGGCGCCGAGATCGACGGCGCTCTCGTAGCGGTGGTGACCGTCGGCGATGAGGAACTGCCGGTCGCGGAGCGAAGCCGCGGCCTCCGGCGGGAGCCTCCAGACCCGAGTGCCGTCCACGGCGATCTCGGGCGGCGTCGGCGGCACCGAGAGCTCGAGCGAACCGTCGGCGAGGAGCAGGATCGGCTCCGGCTGGACACGACTCGCACGCAGGAGCCCGAGCCGGTCCTCGCGGATGGCGGGATGGGTCCGCTCGTGCGGGAGTACGCCCCCTCGCTCGTAGGGCTCCGCGGCCAGCGAGACGAGGAGGCCGTGACGCTCGCGCGCGATGCCGTCGGGGCCGACGAAGGCCTCCGCGGCGAGCCAGACGGCGGGCTCCTCCTCCCTCCGGAGCACGCCTTCCGAGAGCCATTCACGGTAGAGGCGAGCGCCTTCGTCAGCGGACTCGGGGAGCGTCACGTGGACGACGTTGTAGGGGCTCCTCGTGTAGAGCCGAGCACGCTCCGCGGCGTCGACGGCGTCGTACGGCGGGGCGACGAGATCCGCGAGCGAGCCGGCCGCGCCGGTGTAGCGGACGGCGCGAAACGGCTGGACGTCGGCCATCGCGACGAGCGTACCAACGGCCCAGCGCCATAGACTCGGGACATGACGAGAGTGGCCGAGCTGACGGAGGATCGGACGGTCGACGGCGTGTTCGCCGTCATCAAGAAGGAGCGGCGGCGGACTCGCGGTGGGGCGCCGTACCTCGCCCTCGAGCTCGCAGACGCGAGCGGGCGGGTCGACGCGCGAATCTGGAGCGACGTCGACCTGCTCGATCCCCGCTTCTCGGAGGGCGACGCGATCCGGGTGCTGGGGCGCGTCGAGCGCTTCGGGGGGAAGCTCCAGGTGCAGGTGCGCGCCGTCGAGCCCGCCGAGAATGCCGATCCGGCCACCCTCACCCCGGGTCTCCGCAGAGATGCCGATGAGCTCGACGGGTTCTTCGAGTTCCTCGCCGCGGAGATCTCCCACGCGGGGCTCGCCGCCCTCGTCGACTCGTTCGCTCGCGACGCCGCTCTCCGGAGGGCGCTCCGCACACTGCCCGCCGCCGGGACGGACGGGCACCACGGCTACGCCGGCGGCCTCCTCGAGCACACCGTCGGCGTGGCGACGCTCTGTCGCGAGACCGCCCAGCTGCACCCGCGGCTGCGCTTCGATCTCCTCCTCGCCGCGGCGCTCCTGCACGACGTCGGCCGGACGCGCGAGCTCGGGGATGGGCCCGCGTTCCGGCAGACGGAGGAGGGGCGGCTGCTGGGACACGTCCACCTCGGGTTGCGGATGATCGAAGAGCGCGCGGGCGAGCTCGACCCCGAGGTGCTCACCGAGCTGCTCCACGCGGTCGCCAGCCATCACGACCGCGCGGCCGCGCGCACCGCCGAGGCCGCCGTGCTCTACCACGCGAACCAGCTCGACGCGCAGGCAGCGATCCGCCCGGTCGGCGGCGACTGACACGTGTGGCCTCGCTCCTAGCGCTCTGCGGCGCCGCCTCGTGGGGTGCCGGCGACTTCCTGGGAGGGCTGGCGTCGCGACGGATGGCCGTCGTCGCCGTGATCGCCGTCTCGCAGGCCATCGGTCTCGCGGGCGTCCTCCTCTGGGTGCTCGTCTCCGGGGATCCGTTCCCCGGAGTCGTCGAGCTCCTGCCCGCAGTCGCAGCGGGAGCAGTCGGAGCCGCGGGGCTGGCGGCCCTCTACCGGGGCTTCGCCGTCGGCGCGATGGGGATCGTCGCCCCGATCTCGGCGGCCTCGCCGATCGTCCCGCTGGCGGTGGACGCCTCCCAGGGAACGGTACCGAGCAGCCTGCAGTGGCTCGGGATCGGGCTCGTCCTGGCCGGAGTGGTCACGCTCTCACGCGAGCCCTCCTCAGCTGCGGGACCGCGGGTCGCTGCGGGAGCAGGCCTCGCGCTCCTCGCCGCGCTCGGGTTCGGCGCTTTCGTGGTCGGCATCGACGCCGGCGCGGACGAGAGCGCCGTCTGGGCGGTCGTCGCGGCCCGGGCAACGTCGGTGACCCTGGCGGGAGCGGTCGCCGTCACCACCCAGACGCCGCTGCGTCCTGCTCGCGGACTGCTGGCGACGCTCGTCGCCGTCGGCGTGTTCGACACGTCCGCCAACGTCATGGTCGCCGCGGCGACGACCCTCGGCGCAGCCGGCATCGTTGCGGTTCTGGGTGCGCTCTACCCGGTCGTGACGGTGCTGCTTGCTCGATTCGTCCTCGGCGAGCAGCTGGGCGCGGCGAAGCGCCTCGGTGGCGTGACGGCGATCGCGGGTGCGATGCTCGTCGCCGCGGGCTGACGAAGGCGCGGCTCGCGCATCGCGCGCGGGCTCCGGCTCCGTGCGAGACAGAGAGATCGTCCGGATATTGGTGATACACTTGTATCACTATCGAATTAGGAGCCGCGATGGTCAGATCGTCCCGAGAGCTCGAACAGGCGGAGCTGGCGAGGATCTTCAAGGCGCTCGCCGATCCCAACAGGCTCGCGATCTTCATGCTCGTGCGCGCCGGGGGCGGCGAGGGCCAATCGCTCGAGGAGACCGCACGCAGCATCTCGCAGATCGCGTCCCGTTTCGATCTCACGCTCTCCACCGTCTCGCACCACATCAAGGAGCTGCGAACTGCCGGCCTCATCCGCTGCGAGAAGGTCGGCCAGACCGTCTACTGCACGCCCGACCCCCGGGCGCTCGACGCGATCGCTCGGTTCCTCGACGAGACGGAGGCGTGAGCAAACCCCTTTTTTCGATTCCTATTTCGATAGTAGTCCAACAATCGGAGGAGGTGTGCGATGTCGGTGATGATCCCGTACGAGCTGGAGCAGCTCGTCCGCGAGCGCTGTGCGCAGCGTCGGAGGGCGGCAGCGGCGGAGCGTCTCGCTCGAGCGACCGCCGGCCCAGAGCGGCCGCGGCATCGGCTACGACCGCGCCTGAGCAGACGCCCTGGAGCCGAGCACGTTCGCGGGAGGGTGGGCTCGAGCCGGTCGTCGGCCGCTGCCGCACGAGCTCGGGCCGTCGCCACGCCGGTCGACGGCGTCGTCCTCGGAGGTCGGCGCGCGTGCGACGGCCAGGAGGGGCGGTAGTCCCGATGCCGGCACATGGACATACCGACGGTGGACTGGACCCGCCACGGCCCGAGCCGGACGACGAGCTCCGCTCCCTCGCCGTGAAGCAGGTCGTGAGGATTCAGAAGCTCAGGTTGCTCGTCGCGTCGTACGTGCTCGGCATGCTCGTGCTCACCGGGGTCTGGATCGGCGTCGAGTACCTCGGCAGCGACGGCTGGCCCGAGCGGCTGAGTACGAACGGGCGCCCCGGCGACTGGAGTCCGTGGATCGTCTGGGTCGCGCTCGGCTGGGGCTTCTACGTGGCCGTGAGCGCTCTCGCCGTGCACATCCGCCAGCCGCCCGCCGAGGTCGACGTCGAGCGCGAGCTCGAACGGCTGAGAAGGAGGGAGCGATCGTGAAGAGGCTGCTCGCCGCGGCCACAGTGGTGGCCGGAGCTGCGCTCCTCGTCAGGCACTGCCCGCGTGCCTGCCGCACCGCAGCGCGCACGTCTCGCTCGACGACGCGGGCCGCGTCCTGACGAGCCGGCGCGTCCGCGCCCTACGCTCAGACGTGGAAGCGAATGTGCAGGACGTCGCCGTCCTCCACGACGTACGTCTTCCCTTCGAGGCGCTGGAGACCGCGACGAGCGGCCTCGGCGTGAGAGCCGCACTCGAGGAGGTCGTCCCAGCGGATCACCTCGGCGCGGATGAAGCCGCGCGCCATGTCCGTATGGACGGACGCGGCCGCGTCGAGCGCGGTCTCACCATGCGTGAGCGTCCAGGCGCGCGCCTCGGGCTCGCTGACCGTGAAGAACGTGATCAGGCCGAGGGCCTCCTGCAATCGGCGGACGACGTCGTCGAGGGCAGAGGGGCCCGAGCGGAACTCCGCAGCCTCGTCCGGCGGCAGCTCGGCGAGCTCCATCTCGAGGGCGCAGTCGATCCCGCCCGGGCCGTTCTCGACGGGGATCAGCGGCTTCGTCGTCAGCGGCTCGAGGGCCCGTGGCATGGCGTCCCGCCACTCCGAGAGCGGGTGCCCCGCCTCCAGATGTGCGAGCACGCGCTCGAGGAGCTCGACCTCCTCCCGCTTCGCGCGCTCCCCCGACTTGGCCTCCTTCTGCGCGCGCTCGAGCCTCCGCTCGACGTGGTCGCGATCCGCGACGACGAGCTCGAGCCGGAGGGTCTCGAGGTCGCGGGCGGGGTCGGCGTCCGGCGAGAACCCGTCGAGCACGGCGAGGAGCGCGTCCGCCTGCCGGAGCTCCCCGGGCACGTCCGCCCCGCGACCGGGGACGTCGATCACTCGGATCGCCGCTGGGGTGACCTTCTTCGAGCCGACGAGCGCCGCGATGCGGTCGAGTCGGTCGTCGGGCACGAGCGCCATCCCGACGTGAGCCTTCGCAGTCATGTCCGCATAGGCGGTCACCTGCGCGCCCGCGTGCGTCAGGGCGTTGAACAGGGTCGTCTTCCCCGAGTTGGGGAGGCCGACGATCCCGACCTGGAGCGCCAAGCGGCGTTAGGCGTCGAACCCGACGCGCGTCTCACGCGCGAAGCGCTTGGCGTAGAGCACGCGTGCGAGCGCCAGCAGGATCGTCCCGTCTTCCGCCTGGAGCTCCACCGTGCCCGCGGCTCCCGCCCTGAGGGCGCGATCGAGCGCTTCTGCGCTCTTCGCCGAGACGAGCGCGCCCATGATCTGTCCCCCGTCGAGCCCGACCTCGATCCGCACCAGCTCGTTCTCAGCCACTCGAAACCACCTCCGTGAGTACACCGTGGACAGAGCTCGGATGCACGAAGGCGACCTCGAGCCCGAAGAGCCCCGGCCGGGGCGCCTCGTCGATCAGCTGAGCGCCCGCCTCCGAGAGCTCGCGCAGCGCCGCGTGAATGTCGTCCGTCGCCAGCGCCACGTGGTGCATCCCCGGCCCGCGTCGGGCGAGGAAGCGGCCGACGGGCGTGTCGTCGCCGGTCGGCGCGAGCAGCTCGATCCGACTCTCCCCGACCACGAGCGACGCCGCGTCGACTCCCTGCTCGGCGAGGGAGTCGCGCATCTCGAGGCGGGCGCCGAAGAGGCGCTCCCACGTGGCGATCGTCTCCTCGAGATCCGAGACCGCGATTCCGAGGTGATGGATTCCTCGCACCCGCACAGGACGATGCTACCCGCGCCGAGTCGCGCGGCCTCCGCGCCAGTGCACCGTCAGTCGCGCGCGGGGAGCGCGCGAACCGTGCCGACGGTCTCCGCCGACCGCGACTCCGGCGCGACGTCCGCGAGCAGCGACCCGAGCTCGGTGCGATCGAGCGTCTCCTTCTCGAGCAGCGCCGTCGCGACCCGGTCGAGCGCCGCACGATGCTTGGCCAGGAGACGCTTTGCCTCGTCGTACGCGTGGTCGGTGAGGCGTGCCTGCTCGGAGTCGCGCAAGCGCTTCGTCTCCTCCGAGAGCGCGTAGTTGTCGGCGCGCATCGTCCTCGAGGGCGCAACCTCCGACATCCCGAACTCGAAGACCATCGAGCGCGCGATCTCGGTCACGCGCTCGAGATCGTTCGCAGCGCCGTTCGTGATGCGCCCGAATACGACCTCCTCGGCCGCACGACCGGCGAGGAACACCTTCATGAGGTCGAGGAACTCCTCGCGTGTGTGCAGGTAGCGATCCTCGGCCGGGGTGTTGAGCGTGTAGCCGAGCGCCTGGCCGCGCGAGACGATTGTCGCCTTCTGTGCCGGGAAGAGCTCGCCCACCAGGTGCGACATCACCGCATGCCCGGCCTCGTGGTACGCGAGGATCCGCTTCTCCTTCTCGGAGACGACACGCCGCTGCCGGAGACCCGCGACGATGCGATCCATCGCCGCGTCGAAGTCCGCCTGGCGGACGAACTGGGCGTTCGTGCGGCCGGCGAAGATCGCGGCCTCGTTGCAGAGGTTCGCGAGATCCGCGCCGGTGAGGCCCGAGGTCTGCCGGGCGATCGCGCCGAGGTCGACGTCTGCCGCGAGCGGCTTGTCGCGGGTGTGGACGGTGAGGATCGCCTCGCGTCCTGCGACGTCCGGCGCCGAGACGTGCACCTGGCGATCGAAGCGGCCCGGCCGGAGAAGCGCAGGATCGAGATCTTGGAGCCGGTTCGAGGCCGCCATGACCACGACCTCGTCGCGCGCGTCGAACCCGTCCAGCTCCACGAGGAGCTGGTTGAGCGTCTGGTCGTGCTCGCGGTGGAACCCACCGCCCATGCGGGCCGTCCCGACCGCGTCCAACTCGTCGATGAAGACGATCGCCGGCGCGTGCTTCCGTGCCTCCTGGAAGAGCTTGCGGATGCGGGCGGCACCGAGCCCCGCGAACATCTCGACGAACGAGGACGCGCTCTGCGAGTAGAAGTTCGCGCCCGAGGCGCTTGCGACGGCCTTCGCTACGAGCGTCTTCCCGGTTCCCGGCGGACCGTGGAGCAGGATCCCGCGGGGTACGCGGGCCCCGAGCCGCTCGAAGCGCTTCCGGTTGCGCAAGAACTCGACGACCTCGCGCAGCTCCTCTTTCGCCTCGTCGAGGCCCGCCACGTCGTCCCAGGACACGTCGACCTGCGACCCGCGCACCACGGGTGCCGGCTTCGCCCGAGGCATGAACCTGAGCGTGTAGAGGAGCAGGACGATGACGATCCCGAAGAACACGATCGGGAGCCACGTCAAGAGGGTGTTCTCGAAGTCCACCCCCAGGCCTATCGGCACCGGGAGAGACGACCTCAAGCCGCGGGTTCTACGTGACGGTGGCCGTCGGAGCCGAGGTCGCGGATGCGCTGCCGGACGCGTTCGTCGCGGTGACGACGACCCGCAGCGTCGAGCCGACGTCGCCGGGAGTCACGACGTACGTCCCACTCGTCGCGCCGGCGATGTTCACGCAACTCCCGCCGCTCGCGTTGCAGCGCTGCCACTGGACGCCGAAGCTCGTCGGGTTGCCGGCCCACGTCCCTGTGCTCCCGGTCAGGGTCTGGCCGACCTGCGCCGTTCCCGTGATCGTCGGAGGAGACGTGTTGACCGGCGCTCCGGACGCCTGAACGAGCGCCGTCGGGGCCGACGTCGCCGTGGCGCTTCCCGACGCGTTCCGGGCGGTGACCGCGACCCGCAGCGTCGCGCCTGCGTCCGCGTCCGTGACGACGTACGCCTGCCCGGTCGCGCCGGCGATGGTCGCGCACGAAGCGCCGGTCGCATCGCAGCGCTGCCACTGGTACGCGAAGCTCGTCGGCGTGCCCGACCACGTGCCCGGAGAGGCTGTCAGCGTCTGGCCGACGGCCGGAGTCCCCGAGACGGTCGGCGGCGCCGTGTTCTTCGGCGAAAGCTCGGCGACCATGCGCGCGGCCATGGTCGTCGCGAGCTTCTTGAGCGTCGCGAGCGGCACGCGCTTGCCGGGGGCGCCGACGGCGATCACCGCGCCGAGGACGCGCTCGACGCGAAAGGCGGCGAGGTGGAGCTCCGTCCGCAGCCCGAGGACGCGCACCGACATGGGCAGGTCGAACGACCCCGCGCCCACGCCGAGGTTGCGCGGCTTGCCGACCTGCAAGTTCGACACGAGCCCACCCGTCGAGAACTCGCTCGAAAGCGCTTCGGCCATGAGCTTCCGCCCCTGCTTGGTGCCGACGAACACGCGCAGCGTGCCCAGGTACCGCGCCGTGGACGCGGCGCTCGTCCCGACCTCGGCCTCGCTGTCGACGTACGGCAGCGGCACGCCCCCGACGCCTCCGTCCTCGAACTCGCGGCTGTACGAGATCACGGACGGGAAGTCGTTGTCCTTGTAGTAGCCCTGCTTCGTGACCTTCGCCCCACCCACGTCCTGCGGCGTCAGAACCATCAGCTTCGGGTCGGGCGCCCCAGGCGCCGGCCGGATGGACTGCGCTGCGGACACGCCTCCCGCGAGCCCGGCGGCGAGGACGAACACGCCCAGTGCGAGCAGCGCAAGCGGCCGGAGACGCATCGTCACAGACCAACCCTAGCCAGCAGCGCGGCCGTGTCAATCGGGGGATCTCCGTACCCGCCACGCTAGCGTTGCGTGAGTGGACACCGAGCTCCCGCTCCCGCCGCACGTCGACCTCGACCGCATCGGCGAGGTCTGGCGCGTCGACTACGAGGCCCGCTTCCGCGATGCGAGCGCTTGGGCGGCCGAGAACCGCCTGGAGCCGGCCGCCCACGACCCGAGCCGCGTCTGCCTCCTGCTCGTGGATCTCCAGAACACCTTCTGCACCCCGGGCTTCGAGCTGTTCGTCGGCGGTCGCTCCGGCAGGGGAGCGCTGGACGACAGCGCCCGCCTCTGCGCGTTCCTCTATCGAAACCTCGCCCTCGTCACCGAGATCGCCGTCACGCTCGACACGCACCAGGTGTTCCAGATCTTCCACGCCCCGTTTCTCGTCGACGACGAGGGTCGCCACCCCGAGCCCTACACGCTCGTGACGCCCGGCGACGTCGCCGCAGGGCGCTGGCGGATCGATGCAGCCGCCGCCGAGATCGTCGGCTTGACCCCCGCCGAGGCAGGCGCGCACCTCCGCTGGTACGTGGACGCGCTCGCCGCCGGTGGGCACTACGACCTCACGATCTGGCCGTTCCACGCCATGCTCGGCGGGATCGGGCATGCGCTCGTCAGCGCGGTCGAGGAGGCCCTCTTCTTCCACGCCGTCGCGCGCCGCTCGCAGCCCCGCTTCGAGATCAAGGGGCGAAACGTCCTCACGGAGCACTACTCCGTGCTGGGGCCGGAGGTCATGCGCGGACGCCACGGCGAGCACCTGGGCGAGCGCAACAGCGGCCTCGTCGAGCACCTGCTCGACTTCGACGCCGTCGTCCTCGCAGGACAGGCCAAGAGTCACTGCGTCACGTGGACCGTCCAGGACCTGCTCGCGGACGCGCCGGAGATCGCGCCGCACCTCTACCTCCTCGAGGACTGCTCGTCACCGGTGGTCGTCCCCGGCGTCGTGGACTACACGGACCACGCCGACCGTGCCTTCGCACGGTTCGCCGAGCACGGGGCGCACGTCGTCCGCTCGACCGAGCCCGTCGCCTCGTGGAGCGGGCCCCTCGGCACGGGAACGTCCTAGGACGGAGCCTCGCCGGCGAGAGACGCGCGAAGCGCCGCGAGCTCCGCGTCGACCCGCACCTCGTAGCGCGCGGCGTCGAGAGCACGCTGCACGGCCGGCAGCGCCTCTCGCTCGGCGCGTGCCCGCTCACGGACGTCGGCAAGGGACTCCGACCAGGTCGCCCGTCCGTCCCGCATGACCTCGCGCAGGAGCGGCCGACCCTCGCCGCGTCCACCCTCCAGCCCGAGGACGTCATGCGCGGCGGCGCCGCCGCCCGCGCGCCACACCTGCTTCCTGCCCGGCAACGTGGCCTTGCCCGGCGAGAGCTTGAGCACCGGGCGTCCGGCGACCTCGACGAGCTTGTACGCCATGTCCAAGAAGGGCGCATCCGCGGAGACGCCCAGCTTCGTGCCGACACCGAAGCCTCCGATGGGAGCGCCCGCGCCGAGGAGCCGCGCGATCTCGCGCTCGTCGAGGCCGCCGCTCGCGAGCACGACCGCGTCGGCGAGCCCGGCCTCGTCGAGAATCGCTCGGGCCCCGCGGCTCAGCTCCTCCAGATCTCCCGAGTCGAGCCTGACGCCGCGCAGACGGTGACCGGACGCAGCCAGCTCGCGGCCCACGACCGCGGCCCGCCGCACGCCCTCGAGCGTGTCGTACGTATCCACGAGGAGGATCGCGTCGTCCGGGTACGAGCGTGCGAAGGCCCGGAACGCCTCGAGCTCGCCCGCGAAGCTCTCGATGTACGAATGGGCCATCGTGCCCGCGATCGGGATCCCGAGGAGCTGTCCCGCGAGGACGTTGCTCGTCGCGTCGAAGCCTGCGAGATAGCTCGCCCGTGCGACCGCCATCCCGGCCTCGCCGCCGTGCGTCCGCCGGAGCGCGAAGTCCACGAGGAGGCGTCCTTCCGCCGCCTCCACGCAGCGCGCGGCCTTGCTGGCGACGAGCGTCTGCAGGTGCACCTCGTTGACGATCATCGTCTCGACGACCTGCGCCTCGAGCAGCGGCGCCGTGACCTCCAGCAGCGGCTCGCCGGGGAAGACCGCGGTGCCCTCGGGCATGGCCCGGACGGTTCCGCGGAAGCGGAACCCGCGCAGGCGCTCGAGGAAGGGCGCGCGAAAGAGCCCCGTGCTCTCGAGGCTGGCGAGGTCCTCGTCCGAGAACGAGAGCGACTCGAGGTAGCGAAGCGCGCCCTCGAGCCCGGCTGCCAGGGCGTACCCCCAGCCGGCCGGGAGCTCCCGGAAGAACAGGCTGAACGTCGCCTCCTGCTCGGCGATCCCCTCGGCGACGTAGGACTCGCCCATCGTCAGCTCGTAGAGATCGACGAGGAGGCCGCTCGGGGGGCGACGTCCGAAGCCGCTTCCGGGCGCACTCACGAGCGCGCGGGCGTCAGCGCTCGGCGCGCTCGAGCGCGAGGCACGCGTCCCGAGCCACGTCCGCCACCTCCACCTGCTCGTCCGAGGGCTCGGCCGTTGAGAGTCGCCGCTGGAGCTCGAACCCGGGCCACGCGAGCGCTCGTGCCAACGGGTTGTGCGGATTCCGGGCGACCCAGGCGAAGAGCTCGACGGACCCGCCGATCGCCGCGCCCAGCGCGAGGATCCGGGCCAGCCCGCGGGTGCCCGGAGGGGCCTTGGAGGCCACGACGTTCGCG
>Ga0233416_10000543_pt1 | contig 11695 bp, 15 predicted proteins | sample Sediment_Towuti__2_FD_188638 | JGI IMG/M metagenome (GOLD analysis project Ga0233416, IMG submission 188638) | Sediment microbial communities from Lake Towuti, South Sulawesi, Indonesia - Sediment_Towuti_2014_0_MG | ecosystem: Environmental > Aquatic > Freshwater > Lake > Sediment | place... | reverse complement strand
CGATGCACGTCAGTTCTGCGATGGCATAGAACCACTGAGGTTGGTTTGTGGCGATGATGTCAAGGGCATCATTTCCATACTGTAGAAGGTCTGCGTCTGAATATCTGTACGTTACAGTGGTATCCTGAAGCAGACCTCTTGCGATGTTTATCGCTTCCTGTAGCGTGGCCATTATGGGTTCACGTCCTGAGTCGTCATAAGGAATCTTCCTTCACCCATGTAATACACGTTCACACCGTTCAATCTACCGACCAGCCAGGTTATGTGGTCCCTCTGCTGCCCATCGAGCCCCATCTTTACCGCGTTGCGCCGGAAAATTTCACTGTCCGAAGCATCTGGCATCACGGTCAAGATGATGCCGTCGCCCATGCCGTGCTTTGTTCCGTCTTCGTCGACGACCCTTTCAAATTCCATGATCAAATCTCATCATAGGCAAATGTTAGAGTCTCGCTGGGCGTTCCCGGACCTGCTGTGCTCTGAACCTCGCACATCATCACGCAATGGTCGCCCATCTCTGTATTAATGGTGCTGTACGGACCCGCCCCAAGGCTTAGCGCAGACCCCGACGTATACGTGAAGGCGTTTGTATATCCTGTCGTCGACGTTGCTTCTGCCGGTGTTGCGTAGTTTGTAGTTGCTTTTGCCCACAACAAAACGCCCGTCCCAAGGCTGTTTACGCCATCGGTGTAGAATTTAAGGTTCGTAATCTGCGAAGCGGGACCCGTTCCACCGATCTTCATTCTCAACCATTTCTCGAAAGAGAAATCACTGCCGGCACCAGGCACGACCATCGGGTTTGCAAGGTCTACTGTAGCGTTGTCGGCATTCTTGAACCTGATCGGTCCAGACGTTTTGTCCGTGAATGTTGCACCGGCCCCATTCTTCTCGCCTATCAAAACAGTCGCTGCCATTTAATACCCCCTAGTTAATCCTGTTGAGCGAGGCCGTGCCAGACGACCCCAATAGAGAAACGCTACCGGGTGAATCCGATAGTGATACATACGGAAATCCAGACGCTGTTAATATGTAGGCGCTCGCCGAAACAGTGGCGGACATTCCTTGCTTCAGGATTGCCGCGCCTGACGATACGGTGACAGATAACGTGCGCTTAATTGCGATACCGGCCTGAACCGTTAGAGCGTATGCCTTCCTGATTGCCGCGCTTGCGCTTGTCGTTACCGTCCCGCTCTTCTGTATCGCCATCGTGGCAGACGAGACCGCCGACATAGCCTTCTTGATCGCCATGGTTGCATCCGCCGATACAGAACCGCCGCCAGACGACGTAATGTAGGCGCTTGCGGTAATCGTCAGTTGATACGTTTTCTGTAGCGCCGCACTGGCCGTTGACAGCAGGCTTATTGTTTTCAGTACCGCCGCGCCGCCATCGGCCGACACCGATAATGCTTTTTGAATCGCCGCCTGAGCCGTCGCCGTATTCGCCGATGCCTTCTGAATTGCTGACCCAGCCGTGATCGTGGCCAGTATTTGCTTCTGGATAACCGAAGAAGCCGTGGCCGTCACTGTCCATGTGGCGGTAGAAGAAGAATTAGTGTTTAGGTATGCGCCGAAATCGACCTGGAACTGCCGGGTTCCTAGATCATTGGCGTATACACCAAAATCAGCCTGATAATGTCTGGCCATCAGGTTATGACTACATCAGGGCTGTAGTAAATCGAGTAGTTCGGCTTTGCCAGGTGGACAACAAACCGAAGCGGTCCCTTCTTCTGTGGCATGACAGTGACGGATAGCTTCTGTTTGTTTGGGTTTGGCAGACTGCCTCCCCATGTAACAGAACTTGAAGTCTGGGCCGTAGCTGAAAGACTTAACATCGTGCTGTTATGGTCGTTGGTAAAGCTTGCCTTCGAGCTTGCAGAAGTGCCGAGATATTCAACCTCGACCCAGACTTCACTTTCCGTCAGTGCCGTTACTGAGTCATGGATGATCTCGATGGTCCCGGTCACATTAGAGCCGGTCGTTTCGTTCCAGACCAAAATTGCAACGCCTTCCAACGACTGTGAAAATGTTGTCCCGGCACCGGATGTCATCTTGTGGCTTATTGGCGTAGTCCCGTCGCTTGCCCCCGATGTCTTAACAATCGTTGTTTCGTGCTGGATAGTTCCTAAATAAGAACCCTTGTAATAGGTGTAATTCGTGTCACCACTGGCGCAGTTGATTAACTCTACCGTGACCCCGCCAGGGCCGGCGTAAGAACCGGTTGTGATATCAACCGTTGCGCCAAGCTTGCAATTTCTAAACCTGAAGTCTGTTCTTCCAATCCCGGCGACGTTTACAAGACTCTTCCCGGTCCCGGTTTGGTTTGAGAAGTCAACACCAATACAGGTTATGACCCCGCCTATACCGTCTTGGGAAAGAAAAAGGGATGTTGGGATAGTCCCGGTGCCGTCAACACTTCCACCGACCCATAACAGGTTACATCTAGGCGCGATGCCTTGCGCTGTTGCCGCGAATTTCACTGAGCAGTTGTACCACTCCGCCCCCTGGTCGTCGATATTAATTGATGACGCGCCTAAAGAGATTCTAGCGCCTGTGTTAGTTGTCCCTACCTGGAAGGCGCAGTCTTTATGTACGTGATACCAAGGGGTTGTAGAGTTCCATTGTATCGGAGCATTGGACGTTCCGGCCGTGGTAAATGTCACGCCCTCATAGTATGCAAATCCGGAAAACGATATACTGTAAGTGCCTCCGGATTGTGTAGAGACCGAGCAGGCACTAAGAGCAGTCGGCGGGTCAGCGCCGTCATTGACCGCAATAATCTTGGTCGGATTGGCCGCCGTCCCCAGAGCCGCCAGGGTGATAGCAGCCGCCGTAGACTGTGCATGGGCTTGGGAACAATAGATCGTATCGCCTGCCCCTGTAGCAACGGCCAAGGCCCCTGTAGTAGCGGTGTGAAGATCGGCCTTTGCTAAGGGCCAAGTACTCCCATCGTCAGCATTTGATCCATCCGTGTGCCTGACCCGGTATGTCGCCATTAATCAAAGCTCATGGGCTGGTACTGTTTCAACAAGTCACGGGCAATCTTCAGGCCGTTGATACGGTTTTGAATGTCGGCCGCCTGTGCCAATGTGACACCAAGAGCATCCGACAGGTCTTGGGGTTTCAGGGCGGAAATGTAATCAATGCTGTTCAGCCAGCCATACTCGATAGGCGCTGAAAGCATGGCCTTTAATACGTCGGCGTCGATCTTCGCCTTGGTCGCGTGCTTTGGTGCTACCTTTGCTGTGTCTCGCAAGTTACCCTCCATCGCGTCACGCACGTAACGATTGCTTTCTTCGTCGGAAAGTTGAGTCTGTAGCGCGAAGGCATAGGCCGAAACGTAAGAATCTACATTCGTCCCGCCCGCCAGGTTAAAGTACTGAAAGTGCTCTTCGCCAAGATGATCCTTGAAGCTGGCGTTTACGTTGATACGTCCGTCTATTTGCGGGTTTTCAGTGAACTTATAGCTGACGATTGGCATTTTTCACCTTCTGTTTGGTTGTTAAAACAATGCATATGTCTCTGGAACGGTAGAGTTATAACCATCGACCGCTACGCCTTTCGCTTCCAAATGCCCTAGCCTGAAATCCTGCTTGTAATAATCAGAAAGAGCCGGGTTTGACCATGGAACATTTGGCATCGCCATTAATCTTGACTTTGCCCCAGAGGCGATCTGATCGGCGTAGTGGTCAAACAGGAACTGCGGTATCGTGGTCGCCGTTTGAGACGGCTTGAGAACAACCTTGGCGATTATCGCCGACGCTGCCGTGACCGATGGCGTATAGACAAGCCTGACAATGTTTCTGTCAGTCGACACCCATCCTTCGGCCTGGGTGCATGTAATCAACCTCCACCCGCTCAGCTTGTCATCGAGATTTTCTTCTGTCGTCGGATAGAGAACATACCCATTGTGTCTGACACTGAGAACCTTCTCTATTGTCGATTCGGCTGACGGTGGTGATAGCGTGTAGGTAGATTGTCCGGCTGTCGTTCCGATTGCCGCCAGTTCTTCGCGCCAATACTCAGACATACGGCAGAATTTTATTGCCGTCTGAATAACGGCCTGATTGGCAACAAAGTCGGGACAGCCAGGAACTTCCGGCGTTACCATCGCCGTCAGACCTGACACCGACACCATGGCCACCATTTAATTCAAGCCTCGGCCAAAACTTTCTTTAGCCATGCAGCACCATTTGGGTTTCTGTCGTTCACAACGGAAAACGGATAACGTAGGGCGGTGTGAGGAACATTTCTAATGGCATCATTACCGTTGGCGTCTGAATATTTCTGCTGTGAGTATGTCGTCGTCTTCGCCCTGGCGAGACATTCCACGAACTTGCGCTTTACCGTCTGGGTTTGGCCTCTAATGAAAAACTGAACGCGACCATTGACGCCAGTTTCCACGATAGGCTCGGCATTTCTGTCTGCCGAATCATGGACAAGAACATCGACGGGCTCTTCCATGAAGGCCAGAGCCGGGGCAAGATCGTCGATAACGGGGCCGCCGACAACCTCAATCTCCTGCGGTTCAATTCTGGCATCACCATCAAGCGGCATGTCTCGCGGCACATCTTGACCAATCGTGTAATCCCCTGTGTAAATCTCTTTGCGTGGGCGGCCCATATCTTCTCCGTTAAATAAAAAGGCCCGCACTTGGCGGGCCTTGGTTGCTATGCGTTTATACCTGCTGCCTATCAGCCTTCAGCCTTCCAAACACATGTTTTGGAAGCCACGATTGCGGCCAATGTGGCATTCTGAGACACGGTAAAACCGGTTGAAGATACCGTGATGCCCTTGTTGGTCGTTTCAAGGGTTCTGGTGCCGGCAGCGGCCGTTTTGACACAAGTATCATCGGCCATGCCTTCAAACCATTCGATCATTACGCGGTCAGTTACGTTTTCCCAGCGTACATAACGCGGCTTGAAGCCTGTGGTTACAGAAACATAGTCAGCCGCAGTAATAGCCGTGGCGTCAAAAACGTCTTTGCCAAAGGCGCGAGAGGGTGTGCCCTGGTCTGCCGATTGCGAAACTGTCTGACCTGCTGTATTAATTGCCATGTATTATCCCCTTTAGGAAGTTGTGGTAAGAGAAGCCGGATTGCAAAGCGTCGCATAATTGGTATCGGTTACGCCGGCGTCAGCATCAAGCTTTGCAGTGAGCGTCGTCACGCTGGTGCGGATTGCGGTAAGATCGACCAGGATCGCCTCAAACAGCTTGCGCGTTTCTCGGTCTGTAATGCGATCACTCAGCGCCGACATTCTGGCCTTGATTGATTCTGGCATGTTGTATCTCCAATATTAGGCCGGGCCAATCCGAAGAAAGGCCCGGCTGGTTGCATCAATTACTTACATTAATTACAGGTTGGTTACGCCGACTTCGCCAACAGCCATGAAGCCGTTATTCAGAACGGTTGCGGCCGCGTAGAACTTGGCACCGACATAGCCGCGCTGGCCCAGCGGGTCAACCTTGTCCTTCTGGCCTGGCGGAATCCATGTCGGATCAAGCGATTCGGAGCCGCGCAGAGCGACATCGCCCCACGCATCCTCTGCCACAACGATCATCGGATATACGTCAGGGTTAGTGCCGGTCGTGGTATACAGGCCATAGGTGGACGCCGTGACGCTTGTCGCTGCATCTGCATACGAAGCCAGCTCTGGCGAAACGATGAAGCGGAAACGGTCCACAGAGCCGACTTCCATCTCATGGACCGGCTTGCGCTGGCCATATTCCGACGTGTGCTTGAACCCAGGCAGATCGCGAATATCGTTTTCGCAGTCGGTATGGCAGAACACCAGATATGATGCCTCAATAGCCGACGTGCCATAGTTCGGCGACGCGGACAGGATGCCGGTGACCGGTTTGGCATGATTGGCCAATAGGTTTCGAGCCATCTTGCGCAATAGCGTGATGGTAATCTTGCCAGAGACCGTCGCACGCGACGTGCCACCCGAATAGAACACATTGGTGCCTGCCTTGAGAGCACCATAGCGGATCATCTCGCGAACAAGACCCATGCGCTCACCGACCTGCTTCTTCATCTCATCCGGCACATCGTCTTCGTACATATCCACGACCTTATCGGTCACGGCGTACAGGCACGCATACTGCGCCAGCTGCACAGTGACATCAACAGGGGTCAGCGAATCGGCATTGGGTGTCACGCCTTCAGTGGTGATATGCGCGGCAGCGGAAACCGACATGCGGTTTTGGGTATTCGCGTTGGTGGTGGTAGCGCCATACGGCAGATAGCGGCGATAAATAACGGTATCGCCATTGTTTCGCGGCATCTTCTTGTTTTGACCGGCGATGCCAAGAACTTCGACCGGGATTGCATGGGCGATCAACTCGCCCTTGAACTTGTTAATACGACCAGTATTAGTGGTATATGTGTTAGTAGCCATGGTTTACTCCTGATTAAATGTTTATTTTCCGCGAACAGACCTGAATCCGGCCTCGAATGCGTCGTCGTCCGATACCGTGCTGTTGTTCGCGAATCCGCGAGGCTGAACTGCTTCGGCAAGACGGGCCTTACTGCTCGATGCCTTTTTTGCCGCGCCTTGCCACGCATCAAACTGCTTGATTGTGTCGGCCATATAGTACGGGTCCCAGGTAGAGTCGAACTTCTCGCGCTCTTCCTGTGGCATTTGCGACTTGTATAGGGTGAACTCCGGCGACGCGATAACGCTGCGCCAATCCGGGCGCATGATCGTGATCGCCGTTTCGGCAGTCGCTTGAAGGATTTTGTCGTCGTATTCGCGCCGTAGATTTTCAAAGGCTTCGGCATAGTCGCCGCCGCCCATATTTACTGCGTTTAGCTCAGACAAATCACCTGCCAGCGCTTCGGCCAATCCGGGAAACTCATCGTTCAGCCTGGGGAACTTGTCGGCGGACAATACTAGCCTGTCCGTGGACTCCTTCTCTTGCTGCTGCAATTGCAACAGGCTGCGATTGATTTCACCAAATTTCCCAAATAGCTGATCCCTGGTGTGCTTCAATTCGTCCTTGAGCGAGTCAACTTCCGATGCCTTCGCAAGTAGCGCCGTGATCTGATCTTCATTCAACCCTGAAATTGTCGTTCCAGAGCCATGACTATCGCTTGATTCAGTCTCATTTGCACCGTCTGCGTTTGTCGGGGCGGCATAATCCGCCGGATCAACCGGCTGACCTGTAAACCCGGATACAAACTCAGCTTCCGCTAAACGTTCTTCGTCAATCTCGGCATTGCTCACTGCGTCATTAACATTTTCGCTCATTGAATTTCACCCATAAAAAAACCGCCATGTAGGCGGTCGTTTAGTCGCAACGGAGGGCCCTAGCCGTCCGCGTCCTGATCTGGGTATTGGACTGGTTCGCCAATAGCCAAAAACATCTTTAATTCGGCAATCCTGCCGCGTAACTTGCTTGTCTCATCTGGCGTCTTATCGCCATCATTCTGCAATCTCAGCGCGTTTAGTCTTTCGTTGAGATGGTCTTTTATCTTGATCCAGGTGCTGGAATTTATATCTACGTTCTCTAGTTTCATTGAGCGCCCGGCATCATTTGAGCCTGCTGCATTTGTTCCTGGCGGAGCATTGCCTCTTTCTCTTGATCGGTCAGCATGATGGCTTTCTTGTCTATCTTGTTGATCTTTATCACTTCCTCGAACCATTTTTCGGGCGACGCGCCAAACCTTGGATCAACGACGAACGGAGCCATGGCCATAATAGACTGCCTGTAGATATCGCGCTCGACCAGAACGGACGAACCCCTGGCGTCAACTGTGTAGTCGCCCTTTGCATCATCGGGGCCATACAACATCAACCACTCGTAATACCGTTTGATATGCGGGATTGCGTACTGATCATCAAACATCTTCGCAATGCGCTTCAGCACGACGTTTGCATTGTTGTTCAGTATCTGCATACCGCCAACCGTGTCCGGGGCCTTGCCTTGGCTACCCTGCATCAACATCGGCAAACCGGTGATGTCCTCGGCGATCTTCAGCGCGAAATTGATCACGTTCATCAATTCGACCTGCCTGGACGGTATCTCTACTGTCGTGAATGCCGCCCTGACATCGCGAATATCGGCGTTAGAATCGACCTCCCATTGCTTGAGAGGCGTTATTTCTGATACGCCATCCGCCGGCGAGCACACGCCCTTCATGCGCACGATCTGCGGGCCAGACGCCAGTGACGAATTGTTCGACATATTTCGGGTTGCGGCGTTCAGCATCCGTTGCGGGACAGATATCTGTTTTGCCACGCCAATTCCCCACGGCATATCCGATCTGCGCTGCCATACGATAACGTCATACGGGAAATCGCCGCTGTCCAGGTGTGACCTTGCCACCTTCACAGCACGATCATTGATTATCGTCGCGCATATATTCACCGAATCCAGCGATTCATCATCGCTCATCACGCCGCCACCGCGTGAGATTGATTCAAAATCACTGCGCTTTATATTGCCGTGGTAATACCAGATATCAAAACGGTCCTTTTCTGTCGTCGTCCGGCCGCTGTTGATTGTGTTTATTTTCGATGGGCCTTCCGTGATAACCGATAGAATCTCTTCATTGATATAGCCTGGCTGGCCGATAAGCTCCATGATCTGCTTACCGCTGATCGTATCCCGTTCAAATATGAACGATCCATTATGGATGTCCTCGCCACACGCCGGATCGGGGTATAGATTCCTCGGATCGACGTTGAACGATGCCGGGTGAATCTCATCAGACGACGAGAACGCGACAACGCCATCAGACATTGATATCGACCGCTTCTTCCTGACGACCGGGACAGGACCCTTGATAACGCCAGTGCCCAACTTAACGCACGAATCTATTGCCAAACGCACGTTAGAATGATGCCGGCACTCAATGAGCCAGTTATCAATGATCTTCTGCGCCCGCTCAGCACGGGAACGCATACCAGTTGCCAGCATTTCGTACAAATCGCCGGATTCTGACTGGCCTTCCGCGATAATCTCACGCGCCAAATCGACCGGGATATCCGGGGATTCGACGCTGGAAATCGAGAAATTCCGATCGTCCGTGGGAGATAGCATATCTGAGACTCGCGCAGACGCGGCATCGCAATACGGGCGCGTTATGTTGAGAAACGCAGTAGAGCGAACCCCGACCGACTTTCTTCCGCCGCTAATCGGACCGCCATCGGACAACGGCTTGCCTTGATTCTTTGCGGTTTTCTCCGTGTGCCGGTTTGCATCATCAATACCGGAGTATGAATCGTCGCATTCATCCCACTCGGCCTCGATGCCGGACGCCATGCGAAAAGCGACCGCTTCCTTGCGTTTCTCGATGATAGCCTTGGAAATCGCTGAGATAGTGGCCTTCCGCTCTTCCTCGGCCTGCCTAGCGAGCTCCATCATCTCCTCGTGGGCGTCTACATCAATATCAGACTCAATATCGTGTATGTCTATCATGCGCGATTAATACCCCATACTTGCATCTAGAGGTTCCCACCGGCTGACTGTCGGACTCATCTGTTCCTCATTTGTCATTTTTTCCGCGATCACCGCCAAATACCTGAACGAATCCGCGCCGTGACTGAACTCATCGTGAACGGGGGAGCCTGGCTCATTTGTGTTGCTGTTCACGCCGCGCCGGTAGCGCTTCAGACACTCTTGCAGCCTCGATGTTTTTGCCTTGTCGAAATAACACTGCGGCAACAGCATCCGCGCCGCCTTTATTCCAGCCTCGACGCCGATATTCGGCGTGATTCGCGGTCGCCGACCAAAACTCAGGAGGATTTCCTTGGTAGACTTCCCGGTTTTAAAATCTCGCGTATCACCATCGTGCGGTATCCAGTCTGAGCCCCAATTCATCCGCCGCTGATTCAGCTCTGCCGCATACCAATCCAGGGTTTTGTGCGAGTTTTCAATGTAGTCGATCACGCGGATTTCAGACCGCAACCGCTGCGCGAGAATGATCGACATCGAATCGTTCCAACCCAGGTCCCAGATTGTGTGCACCCTTAGCTTTGGATCGTATGGCACGTTACAGATACGACCCTCCCTGATCGCTGCATCGTATTCGTGTGCGTAGATCGCGCCCTCGACCGTTGTACGGCAGCGACCTTCCCAGATCGTGGGATAGTCCGCCGGATTTGTTAGCTTGCAATGCTCGCGCTCTTGATCCAGCACCGCCGGAAACCACGGGTTATCATAGTAGTTGACCTGTGCGACGAACGAATCCTGGGGCGGGCTGACGACAAAACGCTTGTACGTTTCATCTGAATCGAGATTCGGGTTGAACGATATCCAAATTTCCGAACCGTCTTTTCTGATCGTAGGAATCAATATCTCCCACGATTTTTTACTCACGGTCTGGGCCTCTTCGATCCAACAGACATCCACGCCCTCGAACGATTTCAGCGAGTCAGCCGTGTGCGTGGCCAGGCCTGCGAACGCGAATGTAGTGCCGTTTCTCCCACGAATCTCGGTTTCCAGGACTTCATAAAACCCGCCCAGCCCCAGCGCCTGTATCTGATCCGCCAGCAGCGTGTGAACTGAATTTTTAATAGATTTTTGTACTTCGCGGGCACACAAAATACGCAACTGTTTAGCCGCCCCGGTGATCAGCAACGCCCGCGCAAAACTCCAGCTCTTCGCGCTGCCTCTGCCACCATACGCAACTTTGTAGCGGTACTTCCTGAACAGAAATTGCAGCTTTTCAGGAAATTGCGCGTTTATCACGATTTTGTCGGGACGAACGACACTGAAATGTTTTGCTCGATTGGCCCGCCGTCTTTGCCTGTATTCTCAACGCGATCTGTGAATAACTTCAGGTGCTTGCCCAGCAGTTCGTATCCCTTCAGCGCCGCTGATGGGTTAAACGTATACTCACCGGAAACCGTTCCGTCATCGCCTTTGACAGACTCGGCTTGCATGCAACGCTCGATAGTCTCGCGGATGCCGTACAGTACATAGTCAGCGTTGATCTCCGTGCGCCGCGCGCGCTCATCCATCCCTTGTTGAATCAGCGCAGCAACCATGTGGTCGCGCAGCAGACTCTCACCAATCTGGCCCGCTGTTTTCTGGCTGTAGCCAGCGCGTATAGCGGCCTGCGTCGCATTTAAATCAATGAGATATTCCCTGGCAAACGAAATTCGCTTCAATGTCAGCTCACCGCCCCGCCTACCCACGATCACCTCAATTCAATTTTTTTCAATCCAGAAATAAAAAAGCCCGGATCACTCTATATATAGAGTGCCGGGCAACAAACGCGGGGAGGATGTCCGCGTCGGCGCTGGGGGGACAAACACCCAGCTTGATATGAGCCTAGCAGTTTTGAAAAATAACAATCATGCAAAACTGTAAAAAGTACGTTTTTGACCGTTCTTGGCGTGTAAAGCGCTGTTTTTTAAAGAAAATATCAGATAAAAAACTTTTTCAATCTTTTTTTGAACCGGTCAGTGAAGTGATTCACCCCAACCGATCTTTAATAGTCTTGAGCGCGTCCGCTTCCAGGCCGGCGATGAAGTCCCTTATTCTCTTATAGTCGGCCTCGAAATTCTTCCAGGTCGGCGGTGAAACCCCGATAGCGGCCGCCTTCTTTCGTGCAGATATATCCCGATGTCCGCTTCCACTACAGACCTGGCAGGCAATCAGTTTATTTGTCATCACCTCCCCTCTTCCGCCACAGGTCTTGCACGGAGAGGGGCGCATTACACATTCATCGGCCATGGCCAACAGTGCA
>Ga0233416_10000542_pt1 | contig 11710 bp, 4 predicted proteins | sample Sediment_Towuti__2_FD_188638 | JGI IMG/M metagenome (GOLD analysis project Ga0233416, IMG submission 188638) | Sediment microbial communities from Lake Towuti, South Sulawesi, Indonesia - Sediment_Towuti_2014_0_MG | ecosystem: Environmental > Aquatic > Freshwater > Lake > Sediment | place... | reverse complement strand
GCCAACGCCGGCTGCGCCGAGAGCGCAAGACAGACGGCCAATGTCCAAAGGGAAAAGTTCATCTCACCGCTCCAGATGGAACGGCACATCGGTGAGGATCACCCGCTCTTTGAACAGCAGGGCCGCCTTCAGCATGAGCGGGCGTTGGTTGTGCAGGATATTCTGCCACCATCGGGCAGGCAGGATCTCCGGGATAACGACCGTCACCCAGCCGTTGGGGTCTTTCTCGAGCAACTGTTCGATGTAGTCCAGCAGCGATCCAACCACCGAGCGGTAGGGGGATGGCAGCACCACCAGATCCACGCCGCACCCCCATTGGGCCCACTGGATTTGAATGCGGGCCGTCTCTTCCGCGTCCACATCGACCAACACGGCTCGGACATCCGCCGAACGGCCCCGCGCGTAATCCACTGCACGAATCACGGCGCGATTCACCCCGCTGATGGGAACGATGACGGTGTTCCGTCGCGGCAACGGAGGGCGGTGATCCCGCTCCAGGGCCACCTGTTCCGCGACCGCGACATAATGTCCGTGGATGGAACGGAACCACAGGATGAGCAAGGGAAGCAGGACGACGACGATCCAGGCCCCGTGCGCGAATTTCGTGCTCGCGATGATCAGGGTGGCGAGTCCGGTGGCCAGGGCTCCCATGCCATTGACCACGAGCTTTTTCCGCCAGTGGCGACCTCGCTTGGTCATCCAGCGGCGGACCATGCCTGACTGCGAGAGCGTGAAGGACAGGAAGACGCCCACGGCGTACAGCGGAATGAGCGCGTGCGTGTTCCCGTGGAAGAGGACGATCAGACCGCAGGAGAACAGGCCCAGGATCATAATCCCGTTGGAGAAGACGAGCCGGTCGCCGAGCAGCGCCATCTGGTGCGGCATATAGCTGTCGCGAGCGAGGATCGAGGCAAGCCGGGGAAATCCCGCGAAGGCGCTGTTCGCAGCCAGAATCAGGATCAGCATCGTGGTGGCCTGGACGAGGTAATACAGAGGTCCTTCACCGAAGACGGCTCGCGCGATCTGGGAGACGACCGTCTCGTTTTCCTTGGGAACGATCCCGAAGTGATACGCCAGGGCGCTGATGCCGAGAAACATGGTGCCCAGGATCGCGGCCATGCCGACCATAGTCATCGCGGCGTTTTTGGGCTCGGGACGCTTGAAGGCCGCCACGCCGTTCGAAATCGTCTCAACGCCGGTTAGCGCCGTGCAGCCGGAGGAAAAGGCGCGGAGGAGCAGGAAGAGCGTCAGGCCTTCGACTGCCGGGGCGGCTCTCGGCTCGGCCCGGAACGACTGTCCGGTGAGGATCTGCGTCAGCCCGACTCCCAGCATCAGCAGGATCGTGCCGACAAACAGATAGGTGGGCGTGGCGAAGATGCGGCCTGACTCGCGGACGCCGCGGAGATTGACGATGATGATCAGGACGATCGTGAGGAGCCCCAGGGCTTCACGGTGGGGAAAGAGGGCCGGGACCGCTGACGTGACGGCGGCGATGCCGGCGGCCACGCTGACTGCGACCGTGAGGACGTAATCGATCATGAGCGCGGCGGCGGCCGTCAGGCCGGGCAGCTCGCCCAGATTGGATTTGGCGACGGTGTAGGCGCCGCCGCCCTCGGGATACTCAAAGATGATCTGCCGGTAGGACATGGTGAGGATACTCAGGAGCAGGATGATCGTGAGGCTGACGGGGACGGACCAGACCACGGCGGCGGACCCTGCCAGCACGAGCACCAACAGGATCTCCTCCGTCGCGTAAGCGACCGAGGAGAGGGGGTCGGAGGCAAAGACCGCTAGGGCCAGGCGCTTGGAGAGCCGTTCGTGGGCCGCCTGCTTCGTCTTGAGGGGGAGACCGACCAGCAACCGCTTCAAGAGCATGGCGGTATTATCTCATAAGACAAGTCGAAACGGTACGTGGCCATGACCGACGTGACGCGCACCACTCCGAACGAGTAATGGCGCCTGCGAATCACCTGGGGAATGTGGGCCGGGCGTTCGTTGACAGCCCCAAGAGGTGCGGGTTAGCATGAGGGGCGGCGCGGTGCCGGAGGCTTGATGACTATGATTGGAGTGATCGCCAGATGATTCGCCTTGCTCGGGCATGGTGGGATCACCTCCGAGTGCGGCAGAAGGTTTGGGCCATTCTGCTGGGGGTCTTCGTGCCCTTGGTGGCCGCTCTTGCCTTGCACGTCAGTTTGATCAATCACCTCCTGAGCGTTCAACAGCAGCACGACCAACTCGTCACGGTCCGCCAGCAGATCCTCATTCTCGGTCGCCTTGCTGCCGATATCGAGGACGCCTTCCGTGGGTATCTGCTGACGAGGCAGGACTGGTTTCTGAAGCCGCTGGCCGAGGCGGAGGCCAAGCTCAATCCGACCGTAGCCCGAGCGATGGCGCTGGTCGAGCCCACTCCTGAACTGGCCGAAGACGTACGGCATGCCACTGAACGACTGAAGGAGCTGCTCGAGTCCAAGCACGCCCTTCTGCGGCAGGTTCAGGCCGGCCATGAGCGCGAGGTGTTGGAGTATGTCCGGTCGGAGAAGGGTCTCGCCCTCTCGGATGAATTGCGCGCGCAGTTCCGGCTCATCGAGGATCGCCTGGAGGACAGGCTGAAAGGTTTCGAGGGCGATGAAACCACCTTGGCACAGAAAGCGTTCTGGGGGTTGCTGCTGGCGGTGGTCGGCGGGGTCACCCTCGGTCTGCTCGGTTCACGCCTGTTGACCAAATCCATCACGGGGCCGATCGCAATCCTGCAGTCGTCGGTCGTGACCCTGGCCGAGCGGGCTGCGGACGAAGGACCGGTCCCGGTACTCGCCACCCGGTCTTCCGATGAGATCGGGAAGCTGGCCCAGTCCTTCGAGGAGATGGCGCGCCGCATCCGCCAGCACATCCAGGAGCTCGAGGCGATCAGCGCGACCGGCCATGAGATCAACACCATCGGACCCGATGGCTTGGATGGCGTGTTGCGCCGGATCACGGACCGGGCCGCGTCGCTGTTGCGAGCCGACGTGTGCCTGGTCATGCTGCGCAGCGAACAGATGGGGTGCTGGATCGTCGAGGCGGCCTCCGGCGACTGGGACGAGAAGTTGAACAAGACCGTCATGCTGTGGGAAGAGTTCCCGATTTCCGTCCAGGCGTTCGAGAGCCGGCAGCCGGCCTTCGGCGATGATGTCCGACAGGACGAACGCCCGGAGGTGCTCCGTCGCAATCTGATCGGCCGGAGCATGCTGTCGATCCCGTTGCTCTCCCAGGGCTCGCCCTTCGGCGTCCTGGTGTTGCTGCGGGAACAGGTGGTCCCGCGGGAGGAGTGGGAATCACGCATGCGCCTGGCCAAAGGATTCGCCAACGAGGCGGCCATCGCGATCGCGAACGCGCGCCTCTACGAAGCGCTCTCCCAGAAAGGGAAGGGCCTCGAATCGCGTCTGCGGGAGCTGGAACACCTGGCGGAGACCCTGTCTCATGACCTCAAGGCCCCGGGGGAGCGGATGGAGGGCCTGGCATCGCTCCTGTTGAAGGAGTATGGCGGCACGCTCGATGAACGCGCGACGAAATGGCTGCGCCTGATCGAGGCGAACGGCCGGGAGCTGACGGACCGCGTCCACGATATCCTGCAGGTCGCGCGGCTGGGCGCTCCGCGCGAGGCGGTCGAAGCCGTGGACCCGGGGCTCGTGCTCAACGAGGTGCTCAAAGCCTGGGCCGGGGAGCTCGAACGACGCCAGGTGCGGGTCCATCTGGGTCCCCACTTCCCGATGGTGGCCTGCCATCGCGCGTACCTCCGCCAGGTGTTCGACAACCTGATCTCGAACGCCGTCAAATTTTCCGGCGACCGGCCCGATCCCGTGGTACGGATCACGGCTGAACGAACGGGTGATCGTGTCCAGTTCTCGGTCGCCGACAACGGAGTCGGCATCCCGCCGCAGCAGCGAGCGCGGGTGTTCGACGCCTTCGTACGGTTGAGCCCGTCCGCGAGCGAGGGGAGCGGCATCGGCCTGGCCATCGTGAAGCGCGTCGTCGAGCTCTACGGCGGGAAGGTCTGGGTCGAGTCGAACGAGCCGGCGGGCTGCATCGTCCGCTTCACGTTGCCGGTGCTGGGGGATCTCAGTCGAGACAGGGCCTCTGCCCTCATAGACACCGTTCGCAAGGAAGTGTAGGCGCCGACGGGGGGAAGAGCATCTGCGCGACAAGGAGCACCGTCAGATGGCGAACCCAGTCTACGAGTCCATGACCGTTCCTCGGGCCGCGCGGGCGCAGTTCACCATCCTCCTGGTCGAGGACGATCCGTCCGACACCGAACTGATCCTCCACGCGATCGAGCAGGCGGAGCTCAAGGCGATCGAAGGGGAGCTGAAGCTGGAAGTCCGAGCCACAGCCGAAGGGGCGCTGCGCTGCCTGAACGAGCAGCCCGTGGACCTCGTGCTCACCGACATGGTGTTGCCGGGGCAGAGCGGGTTGGACCTGGTCAGTCAGATCCAGGAACTGGACCGCAACCTCCCGGTGCTGGTGGTCACGCGCATGACCGGGGTTGAGACCGCGGTGGACGCCATGCGCCGGGGCGCCTACGACTACATCCTCAAGCCGGTAAACCCGTCTGATCTCGGGATGCGCCTGCACCGCGCGATACGGATGTCCGAGATCCTCCGGCGCAACTCGGCCTTCGAGCGCACCGTGCGGCGTGATCTGGGCTCGCACAGCCTGGTCGGGACGAGCCCGGCGTTCCAGGAGATCATGCGGCAGGTCCGGGAAGCGGCGCAGGTCCGCTCCACCGTGCTGATCATGGGCGAGACCGGGACCGGCAAGGGGCTCATCGCCCAGGCGATCCACGAGCAGAGCCGCGAGCGGGAAAAGCCCTACCAGGTGATCGACTGCACGACCGTGCCCGAAGGCATGGTGGAGAGCGAGCTGTTCGGCCACGTGCGCGGCGCGTTCACCGGCGCGGTGTCCAACAAGCCGGGCCTGATCGAGCTGGCCAACGGGGGGAGCGTGTTCCTCGATGAGATCGGGGAGCTGCCGTTGCCGTTGCAGGTGAAGCTGCTCCGGGTCCTGGAGGACAACGAAGTGCGGCCGGTGGGTGGCACGCGGGTGAAGCGGGTGGACATGCGATTCATTGCCGCCACCAACCAGGATCTGGAAGCGCGGGTCACGTCCGGCGCGTTCCGCAAGGATCTCTACTACCGTCTGGCGGTGGTCACGATTCGGGTCCCGCCGCTGAAGGAACGGGTGGAGGACATTCTCGTGATCGCTCGCCACCTGGTGAGCCAGTTCGGCCGGGAAATGGGCAAGCCTCGCTGTTTTCTGGATTCCTCCGCGATGACCGAGTTGGCCGCCTATGCCTGGCCGGGCAACGTGCGCGAGTTGCGCAACGTGGTCGAGCGGGCGGTGATGCTCGCGACGGCGGATGCGATCAACCGGGACGAGGTCCGCGCGCTGCTCCCCTCTGCCAAAGGCAGCCCCGCCACGACGGAGACGAGCGCCTACGCCACCCTGCCCTACATGCAGGCGAAGAAAAAAGCGTTGGGTGATTTCATGACCGCCTACCTTAGGGCCAAGCTGGCCATGCATGATGGCCGCATCACCAAGGCCGCCGAAGACAGCGGGATCCCGCGTCAGCATTTCTCTCTCCTCGTCAAGCGCTACCTCGAGCGGGGTGAGTCCGGCAAGCCCTGATCGACCGACTTACTGGCAGGTTTCGGTCCGGTGACGTGCGGAAGGTCTGAGCCCTCCCCCTCCTCACCTCTTTAGATCATTTTTGGTGAAGCTGTTTCGGTTCGGTGACACCGTGCCTCCCGGAGCTGTTTGAGGCAGCGATTTAGTCCAGCCTGCCGGCCCCACTGCGCCCTCTTCTCCTTTCGAACATCCTTTTATGCGCGGCCCAACTTCATGAAATCACGTGCTGTTTCTCGACAGACTATCCGGCCAGCATATCCCTGTATGCATTTCTAGAAAAACAGTCGATTGTTTGCCGGCTTTCTTTTGACCTGCGAAGCCTTTAATCACAAGACATTTCAAGACCTTCCGTAACCCTACGGCAAAATCACTCTGCACCAGGCCGAACTGGCCCCACACTTGCTGGCAGCTACAGCCTCAAGAGGTCGTGTGTCTCTAACCCACCCTGGTCATAAGCAAGTGAAAAAGAAAGGAGGTGTCCCGACACGATTCGGAACCGATCGAGGCAGTGAGACAGTGGCAATCAATCCACGGAGGTGTTGACGATGTTTCTGTCACGGAGACAATTTCTGAAGGTCTCGGCCGGGACGGTGGCGGCAGTGGCGGTGGCCGACAAGGCCCTGGCGCTGACGGCGCTGCAACCGGTGGTCGAGGTGGGCAACCCCCTCGGCGAGTACCCGGACCGGTCCTGGGAGCGCGTCTATCATGACCAGTACCGGTACGATTCGTCCTTCACGTGGTGCTGCTCCCCCAACGACACCCACGCCTGCCGGATTCGCGCGTTCGTGCGCAACGGCGTGGTGATGCGGGTGGAGCAGAACTACGATCACCAGACGTATGAGGACCTCTACGGGAACCGCGGGACGTTCGCGCACAACCCGCGCATGTGCCTGAAGGGGTATACCTTCCACCGGCGGGTGTACGGGCCGTATCGGCTGAAGGGCCCGTTGATGCGGCGGGGCTGGAAGGAGTGGATGGATGCGGGCTCTCCGGAGCTGACGCCGGAGGTCAAGCGCAAGTACAAGTTTGACAGTCGGTTCCTGGACGACATGGTGCGGGTGTCCTGGGACACGGCGTATACCTACGTGGCCAAGGCCGCGGTCATCATCGCGACGCGGTACAGCGGGGAGGCGGGGGCGCGGCGGCTGCGGGAGCAGGGCTATCCCCCGGAGATGATCGAGATGATGAAGGGCGCGGGGACGCGCTGCTTCAAACATCGGGCGGGCATGCCGGTGCTGGGCATCGTCGGCAAGATGATGAACACCCGATTCAACGGCGGCGTGAACGCGCTCCTGGACACCTGGATCCGGAAAGTGAGCCCGGATCAGGCGCAGGGCGGCCGGTACTGGTCCAACTACACCTGGCATGGCGACCAGAACCCGGCTCACCCGTTCTGGGGCGGCATCCAGACCTCCGACATTGACCTCAGCGACATGCGCTTCTCCAAGCTCAACACGAGCTGGGGGAAGAACTTCGTCGAGAACAAGATGCCGGAGGCCCACTGGAAGCTGGAGAGCATCGAACGGGGCGCGCGGATCGTAGTGATCACGCCGGAGTACAACCCGACCGCGACCCGGGCGGACTACTGGATGCCGGTCCGACCGGAGAGCGACGGGGCGCTGTTCTGCGGCGCGATGAAGATCATCATCGACGAGAACTTGCATGACGTGGACTTCATGAAAGGCTACACGGACATGCCGATTCTCGTGCGGACGGATACCCTCCAGTATCTGGACCCGCGGGATGTGCTCAAGGACTTCCAGTTCCCGGATTATTCAAAACGGTACTCCGGGATGGTGCAGACGCTCAAGCCCGAGGCCATCGAGCGGCTGGGCGGCTGCATGGTCTGGGACCTGAGCAAGCAGAAGGCGGTCTTCCTTGACCGTGAGCTGGTCGGCTGGCACTACCAGCAGAGCGGCATCGACGCGGCCCTGACCGGAACCTACCGGGTGAAGCTGCTCAACGGCCGCGAAGTGGACGTGATGCCGGTCTTCCAACTGTACCAGGTGCACTTCCAGGACTATGACCTGGACACGGTGCATCAGATCAACCGGTGCCCGAAGGACCTGATCGTCCGGTGGGCGCGGGACAGCGGGACGATCAAGCCGGCCGCGATCCACAACGGGGAAGGGGTGGCCCACTACTTCCACTGCACGATCTATGGCCGGGCCGCGGCCATGGTGCTGATCATCACCGGGAACGTGGGCAAGTTCGGGACCGGCCAGCACACCTGGGCCGGAAACTACAAGGCCGGATGCTGGACGGCGACACCCTGGTCGGGCGGCGGGCTGGGCGTGCACACGGGCGAGGATCCGTTCAATCTCACCCTCGACCCGAACGCGCACGGCAAGGAAGTCAAGGTCAAGTCGTACTACTACGGCGAGGAGGTGGGGTACTGGAACCACGGGGACACCGCGCTGATCGTGAACACGCCGAAGTACGGGCGCAAGGTGTTCACCGGCAAGACCCACATGCCGAGCCCGAGCAAGTTCCGCTGGGTCACCAACGTGAACGTGCTCAACAACGCCAAGCACCACTACGACATGGTGAAGAACGTGGACCCGAATATCGAGTGCCTCGTCACGCAGGACATCGAGATGACGTCCGACGTGAACCATGCGGACGTGGCGTTTGCCTGCAACTCCTGGATGGAGTTCACCTATCCGGAGATGACGATCACGGTGTCGAACCCGTGGGTGCAGATCTGGAAGGGCGGCATCCGGCCGCTGTACGACACCCGCAACGACGCGGACACCTTCGCGGGCGTGGCGGCGAAACTGACCGAGATGACCGGCGATCAGCGGATGAAGAATTACTTCAAGTTCGTGTTCGACAACCGCGTGGACGTGTACGTGCAGCGGCTGCTGGATGCCTCCAGCACGTTCTACGGCTACAATGCGGACACGATGCTGAAGTCGGAGAAGGGCTGGATGGTGATGACGCGGACCTATCCGCGGCATCCGTACTGGGAGGAGACGAACGAGAGCAAGCCGATGTGGACCCGGTCGGGCCGGTACGAGAACTACCGGATCGAGCCGGAGGCGATCGAGTACGGCGAGAACTTCGTGTCGCACCGCGAGGGACCCGAGGCGACGCCGTACCTGCCGAACGCGATCTTCTCCACGAACCCGTACGTGCGGCCGGATGACTACGGGATTCCGATCACGGCCCAGCACCATGACGATAAGCACGTGCGGAACCTCAAGCTGCCGTGGCAGGAGATCCGGCGGCACGCGAACCCGCTGTGGGAGAAGGGGTACCAGTTCTACTGCGTGACCCCCAAGACCCGCCACCGCGTGCACAGCCAGTGGTCGGTGAACGACTGGGTGCAGATCTACGAATCCAACTTCGGCGATCCGTACCGGATGGACAAGCGGACGCCGGGCGTGGGCGAGCACCAGTTGCACATCAACCCGCAGGCGGCGAAGGACCGGGGCATCAACGACGGCGACTATGTGTACGTGGACGGGAACCCGGTGGACCGGCCGTATCGGGGCTGGAAGCCGAGCGATCCGTTCTACAAGGTGAGCCGGTTGATGATCCGGGCGAAGTACAACCCGGCGTATCCGTACCACGTGACGATGGCGAAGCATGCCCCGTACGTGGCGACGGCGAAGTCGGTGAAGGGGCACGAGACCCGGCCGGACGGACGGGCGATTGCGATCGATACCGGGTATCAGAGCAACTTCCGGTATGGGGCCCAGCAGTCGTTCACGCGGAGCTGGCTGATGCCGATGCACCAGACAGACTCGCTGCCCAGCAAGCACGCGATCGGCTGGAAGTTCAAGTTCGGCTACGGCATCGACCACCATGCGGTCAACACGGTCCCGAAGGAGTGCCTGATCCGCATCACGAAGGCGGAGGACGGCGGCATCGGGGCGCGGGGCCCGTGGGAGCCGGTGCGGACGGGCTTTACCCCGGCCCAGGAGAACGAGTTCATGCTCAAGTGGCTGAAGGGGGAGCATATCAAGATCAAAGTCTAGGACTGAGTCGCGAGGACTGAGAGAGAACGACCTCTCAGCACTCAGTCCTCAGCACTTGACTTGAAGGAGGAACGACATGCCGGAAGTCTATAACTGGCAACTGGGGCGCAAGATGCTCTACCCCTACGAAGAGCGGCACCCGAAGTGGCAGTTCGCCTTCGTGTTCAACATCAACCGGTGTCTGGCGTGCCAGACCTGTTCGATGGCGGACAAGTCCACGTGGCTGTTCTCGAAGGGGCAGGAGTACATGTGGTGGAACAACGTGGAGACCAAGCCGTACGGCGGGTACCCGCAGTTCTACGACGTGAAGATCACGCAGTTGATCGAGCAGGTGAACCCCGGGGGGCAGGTGTGGAACGTGCGGGTGGGCCGCAAGCACCATGCGCCCTACGGGGTGTTCGAAGGGATGACCATTTTCGACGCGGGGGCCAAGGTGGGCCAGGCGGCGATCGGGTACATTCCGACGGACCAGGAGTGGCGGTTCGTCAACATCTATGAGGACACGCCGACGTCGATGCGGGCGGTGGTCGAGGGCATCGATAAGTCGGGGTTCTCGCGGGACGAGCCGTGGCGGATGGTGGGGAGCAGTCTGCCGGAGCACGAGACGTTCTTCTTCTATCTGCAGCGGATTTGCAACCACTGCACGTACCCGGGGTGTCTGGCGGCCTGTCCGCGCAAGGCCATTTACAAGCGGCCGGAGGACGGGATTGTGCTGATCGACCAGAACCGGTGCCGGGGGTACAAGAAGTGCGTGGAGCAATGCCCCTACAAGAAGCCGATGTACCGGGGCACGACGCGGGTGAGCGAGAAGTGCATTGCGTGCTATCCGCGGATTGAGGGGAAGGATCCGCTGACGGGCGGGGAGCCGATGGAGACGCGCTGTATGGCGGCGTGCGTGGGCAAGATTCGCATGCAGAGCCTGGTGCGGGTCGGCGAGGACGGCCTGTGGGCGGAGGATCGGTGGCACCCGCTCTACTTTGCCATTCGGGTGGAGCAGGTGGCGTTGCCATTGTATCCCCAGTGGGGGACGGAGCCCAACGGGTACTATATTCCGCCGCGGTGGTCGCCGCGGGGGTACGCGCGGCAGATGTTTGGGCCGGGCGTGGACAACGCGATCGAGAAGTATCTGGTGCCGAGCCGGGAGTTGCTGGCGGTGCTGCAGTTGTGGCGGGCGAGCCAGCAGATTGTGTTCCGGTACGATGTGATCCCGGGCCCGAAGGTGTTTGAGACCCAGATTCACGGGAAGCGGTTTGAGATGTACAACGACACCGTGCTGGGGTTCAACAAGTCGGGCAAGGAGGTCGTGCGGCAGCAGATCGAGGAGCCGATCTACATCCGGCCGGCGGAGCGCGTGAACTGGCTGTAATCCCACGCCGGTTCGCGGAACAGGAGGGGGAGGCGTGCCCCGCCGTCGGGCACGCCTTTCTTCCATGTTGATAGAGGGGCAGGGGGTGCGAGAAGAGGCTCCCTGCCCTTTTCCTTTAAGAATGACACGACCTGAACTGGCCGCGACCACACAGGTAGGATCACGTTGGGAACAGGGGACCGATTCAAACTAGGCTGGCCGTCGGGGAGCCAGGTGCTGGTCAGTCTGCTGATCGTGGCGGCCGGGGTGGTCGCGTCCCAGTCCCTCGGTCAGGTGGATCAGGATCTTCGGATCATGTACACGGAGTACACCCTGACCGCGACGGACCTGGGCCATGTCTCGGCCGATCTCATTCGGTACCGGAACACGATCATTCGGGCGCTGGAAGCGCCCACCCGGAAGGAGTTCGAGCGGATCACGGTCTCCCTGCCGGATCAGAGAAGCCGGACTTGGCAAGCCGTGGAGCGGTACTCGGCCCACGCCGGAAGACTCTCCCCCAATGGACGGAGCGAGGGACAAGAACTACTCGCCCTCCGCGAGAGCCTGGGTGCCTATTTCTCGGCGGCGGAGACGACTGTGACGATGCTGAGGCGATCCTGGGAAGCCTCCTCGGCGCAAGAAGCCGCGTTGCTCAAGAGCAAGGCCCAGTTGCACGCCGCGGAGTTCGCCGGCCTGAAGCTGGTCGACGTCACGCTGGCTC
>Ga0233416_10000541_pt1 | contig 11717 bp, 9 predicted proteins | sample Sediment_Towuti__2_FD_188638 | JGI IMG/M metagenome (GOLD analysis project Ga0233416, IMG submission 188638) | Sediment microbial communities from Lake Towuti, South Sulawesi, Indonesia - Sediment_Towuti_2014_0_MG | ecosystem: Environmental > Aquatic > Freshwater > Lake > Sediment | place... | reverse complement strand
GGGGACACGACTCCATCGTCGGGGCGGCTCCGGTCCGGTTCAAACACCGGCTGACCGCTTCGAGCCTGGGTGGGAAGCGGTGGTTTGCGTTCGTGAGACAGCAGCCGGAGGAGACCTACGCGCCGACCTATTCGCTCCTGGTGACGGTCGGCCTGATCGGGTTCGGGCTGGTCGTGGGTCTGGCGTCGCTGGGGTTCGTCGTCGGCCGCCGCACCGTCAGCCCGATCCTCGCGCTCAAGCGTGAAACGGAAGCCCTCCGCCGCGAGGTGGAGACGCTGCCGGAGTCGGCCTCGCCGCTCCACGTGGAGGCGCGCCCTGCGTCAGTCGAAATCCGGACCGGCGACGAAATCGAGGATCTGGCCCGCACCTTTCAGGCCATGTGCCGCGCACTGGAGGAGAGCTTGCTTACAATCCGGACGCAGCAGGAGGAGCTGATCCAGAAGGAAAAGCTCGCCTCCGTCGGCCAATTGCTGGCAGCGCTCGCGCATGACCTGCGGAACCCCCTCGCCGTGATCCGAAGCTCCGCTCAATTGGTGTTGGAAGCGGACCAGGCCGACGCCGTGAAACAGGAGGTCGGACGATACATCGTCGACGAAGTGGATCGTCTCACGCACCGGATCAACGACTTTCTCCGATACGCGCGCCAGAAGCCTCCCGAGCCGAAGCGCGTCCAGGCGGAGGCCATCGCCAAGTCGGCGCTGTGGCATTGGAAGGCGCCGGGCGGGCACGAACGCCTAACGGTGGAAACCAGGTTTGATGTCGGCCTGCCGGACGTGGAAGTGGACCCTGATCAGGTCGAGCAGGCGCTGGTGAACCTGTTGATGAACGCGCGGGAAGCCATGCCGGATGGCGGCCAACTGACCGTCACGACCAAGAACGGACCCCATGGCCACGTCGAGATCGAGGTGGCCGATACCGGCCACGGAATTCCGCAGGCCAACTTGGAGCGGATCTTCGACCCTTTCTTCACTACCAAGGAATATGGCACCGGATTGGGCCTGACGAACGTGAAGCGACTCATCCAGGACAACGGAGGCACCATCGAAGTGCAGAGCGAGCAGGGCAAGGGCAGCCAGTTCGTGATGCGGTTCCGGCCGGCCGAGACCCAGGTCGAAGAGAACGCCACCGCCACCAACTCCGCCTGACCGACACCTACCTTCTCACTTCAGCTCCACGATCGTCACCCCATCCCCGCCTTCGGGACGCTCCCCCGCGCGGAACGTCCCGACGTAGGGTGAATCCTTCAGATACCCCCTCAGTGCCGCCTTCAACCGTCCGGTGCCGTGTCCGTGAATGATCCTCAACACGGGCACGCCAGCGAGGGCGGCCCGGTCGAGTGCCGAGACCGTCAACTCAAGCGCCTCGTCAGCGGTCTTGCCGCGAAGGTCGAGCACGGTGGGGACCTCATCCTCCTCGGGAACACCCGGGTGCTGCCAGCGCTTTGATCGAACCCTGCCTTCCTTTGCTACCACCGGCGGACCGGCGCCACCGGGTCCGGCCTGTCCGGTCAGGCCGGACACCGGCACTGACATCTCGGTCTCTCCCAGGCGGACACGGACCCGCTTCTTCCCGTGTGGTAGCTCCAACAAGGTCCCGGCTGCCCCCAGGCTGACAATCTCGACCCGGTCCCCGACCTTGAGACGATTGAGGGGCACGGCGTCGGCCGGTGTGATGAGTCGTGACCGGGCGTGATCCTGAATCTCGGCTAGCCGTTGTTTCGCTTCTTTCGCCTTGATCAGCGTCCGCTCGCCTTTCAAGCCATCGAGCGTTGCCTGCACCTGGGCACGCGCCTGTAGTAGCTCATCGGTTAACTTCTTCCTGACGCTCTTCCGCTCCTCGCGTTCGGAGAGGCGCAGCCTCTCCGCAAGCTCCCCGGCCTCCCGCGCCGCGCGTTCTGCCTCCACCCTCAGCTCGGCGATGCGCGCCGACTCCTGATCCAGACGCCGCCGCTTCTCCTGCAGATCTCCGAGCATCCGTTCCAACGCCCGGTCGTCTCGGCGCAACCGCCCCAGCGCATCGTCCAGGATGGATTCATCCATTCCAAGGCGGCCCGCGATATCGATCGCGGAGGATCCGCCCGGCACGCCCAGGATCAGGCGGTAAGTCGGGGCGAGCCGGCTGACATCGAACTCGACGCTGGCGTTGAGAAAACCCGGGGTCGTCTGTGCCAGGGCCTTAAGCGAATTGTAGTGGGTGGTGACGACCACCTTGAGGCCCAGACCGGAGAGCCGGATGAGCAGCGCCTCGGCCAGTGCCGCCCCTTCCGCGGGATCGGTGGAGGTCACCAGCTCGTCCAAGAGGACCAACGCCCTCGTCGCCCCCTCGCCCGAGCGAGAGGACTCCCGCACGCTCGCCTGCTCCAGGAGCCTGATCATCTGAGTCATGTGTGCGGAGAAGCTGGAGAGGTCCTTGGCTAGATCCTGGGCATCCCCGATGTCCGCATAGACGTCCGGGAACAGGGCCATCTCGGAGTCGGCGCCGCACGGAGGTTGGAGCCCGGCCCGGACCATCAGGGCGAACAGCCCGACAATCTTCAACGTCACGGTCTTTCCTCCCGTATTCGGGCCGGAAATGACCAGGACCCGCACCGTCTCATCCAGCAGGATATCGTTCGCCACGACGTGCTCTCTGGCGAGCACCAGGAGCGGGTGGCGTGACTGCCTGAGGGCGATGCGGCCGCGGTCGTTCAAGCTGACCGGCCGTCCCTTCACCAGACGGCTGAACGCGGCCTTGGCCGCAATGCAGTCCAAGCGAGCCAGCGTCTCGAGGTCGATCAGGATGGCCGGTGCATGGCCGGCCACCATCGAGGACAGCTCCAGCAGAATTCGCCTGACCTCCCGCTCCACCTCCAGTTCGGCCACCTTGATGGAGTTGTTCAGCTCTACGAGCTCACGGGGCTCGAGAAAGACCGTTGCGCCGGTGGCCGAGACATCGTGGACGATGCCGGGGATCTTGAGGCGCATTTCGGCCTTAACCAGGACGACGTACCGGCCCTCCCGTTGGGCGAAGTACTTTTCCTGGAGCACCTCGGCATAGCGACGGGAGGCCATGATCATCTCCAGGTGGTCGCGCATCCGGTGCTTGAGGTCCTGGGCCTGCTGCGTCAGCCGCCGCAAGTCGGGTGTGGCGGATTCCCGGATGTTCCCCTCGGGGTCCACGCACCGGTCGATCGCCGCCTTGATGGGTTGCAACGTGTGCCAGCTTTCGAGCGGCGCGGCCACGGCCCTGAGAGCAGGCGCCTGTTGGCGTCGACGCTCGAGAAACCGGCTCGCCTCCTCAGCCAGCCCCAACACGATGGAGAGGTCGCGCAGCTCATGCGTCTCGAGCGGCGCGCCCTTGACGACACGGCTCATTGCCTCTCTGACATCGGGGAACGACAACGACGGAAACGGTTCGCCGCTCTCCGCCACCGCGACCATCTCGGCGGTCTCTTGCAACCGGGCGGCGGCGGCATCGAGTTCTGTCTCGAGGAGGAGGGTGCGGCACCGTTCTGTCCCCATCGGCGAACGGGCCTGTCCGGCGAGAATCCCCAAGAGCCGGTCCCATTCCAGCGCGCTGGTCGCTTGTTGGAGGAGAGGAGGCTGATCACTCATGGGACAGTTGCTTCATGCGGCCATGTGCTCTGCCGATCCGGGCACGCGGCCGTGCATGCACCCGGCGCATTGTACTCTTCCAGGAGGGTGACGATAAAGCGGCTTGATTTTGGCCCTTATCGCGATCAGACTCTGCGCTCGGATTCCAGGATCAGCAAGGAGAGTGTGTGGGCCTGTCCGCTGCAGAGATCGAGGCAGTGGTCCGTGAGATTGCGCCGGTCCTCACCGGCGGGTGGGTGCAGAAAATCCACCAACCGACGCCACGCGCGATTACACTTCAGGTCCGAGGCCCGGGACGGACGATGTCGCTTTTCGTCTCGGCCGACCCCGACACCGCGCGCTTCCACCTCCTCTCAGAGCGGCAGTCCAACCCTACGGCTCCGCCCATGTTCTGTCAGGTCCTGCGCGCCCGCATCCAGGGCGCGCGCCTCGACGGGGTTGAGCAGGTCGAAGGCGATCGGATCGTCCGTTTCCGGATGACGGCCCGCGGAGGGGCCTGCTCTCTCGTCGCCCAGCTGACCGGCAAGCGCGCGGATCTGTTCCTCCTGGACGCGGAGGACAAGATCCTGGGGTCGCTCAATGCCCCTCACGAGCAGCTCGGGAAACCGTATCACCCCCCGGCACGGGGCGGCCGGACGGGAGTCCAGGTTGACTCACGTTCCCTTCCGGCCCCTGACGAAGACCATCCGTTTCCGGTCTCCGCCGCGATCGAGCGTCTGTACCACCAACGCGAGGAGGAGACGGCTCGCGCCCGGGTGCGGCAGTCACGGATCGCCGCAATCCGCAAGCGGCTGAAGAAAGCGAGCCGCCGACTCGAGGCCCTGCAGCTCGATCTGGACAAGGCGGCCCGGTTCCATGACCACGTCCGCTACGGGGAGCTACTGAAGGCCAACCTGGGAAGGATTCACAAGGGCCAGGACCGCGTCACGGTGATCGACTACTTCGACCCCGCCGCGCCGGAACTGGTCATCCCCTTGGATCCGTCGAAGAGCCCAAAGGGCAACATGGACGACTATTTCAAGAGGTACCGAAAGCATCTGGCCGCGGAACGTGAGATCCGCCCACGGCTGGAGACCGTTGCGCGGGAGACGGACGCCTTGCGGGCAGAGCTGGCCGCCGTCGAGAGTGGCGAATGGGAGCCACCAGGTCCGGAACAGGCCCCGTCACGAGAAATTCCTCCTTCTCGCCATAAGCCATCAGCCATAAGCCATCAGCCATCGGCGAGATCCGGTCCCTTCCGGCGGTTCGAGTCGGTCGACGGGCTGCCGATTTATGTGGGGCGAAACGCCCGAGAAAACGAAGCGCTGACATTCAAGATGGCTAGGAGCGACGACGTATGGCTCCATGCCCGCGGTACCCCGGGTTCGCACGTGGTCGTGCGGCTGGAGAAGGGCGCCAATCCGCCGCCCGAAACGATTCGGGACGCCGCGACACTGGCGCTCCAGTACAGCGACTTGAAAAAGAGCGGCAAGGGTGAGGTGATCTACACGCGGCGGAAATGGGTGCGCAAAGTCAAAGGGCAGTCCCCCGGAACCGTTACGGTCACGCAGGAGAAGACGATCTTCTTACAATTGGATCGCGCCCGCCTTGAGCGCCTCAAGGGCTCCGCCCACTGAGCGACGAGCAAGGCAGGCGCGTGGGACCCCTAATTTCCCAGGACCTGGACCATAAACTGGGAGCTGCCGCCGGCGGTCAGAATATGGACCGGCACCAAGCCGGGCTTCAGTTCCGGGACCGTTGCTTCTGCCGTGCTGTCGTTCACGTACTTGAACTCCTTGGGGTGCACCGCTTTGAAGGTGACGTCCTTGAAGCAGTCTCTGGTTCCAAAGTTGGTGCCCTTGATCACGATACGCTGCCCGGGCTTCACCGGGTCAGGCGTGACTTTCGTGATCTTGGGATGGGCGCTGATGTCACACACCGGTGCGTTGGTGACCGCGCTGGGAGGAGCCGTCGTCGGTTTGACTGGAGACCCTTTTTTGGAATTCGTCTCGCCAGCCTTCGCCTCGAGCAGCCCGCCGTAGTTCAGCAAGACGATAAGACCGGCCAGGCTCAAACAGGACACCATCCTCTTCACGATCAGACCTCTGTGCATTGTCGCCCTCCTTTCTCCTTTGAAACAGCTAGCTAACTGACCATTGGTTCTGCCAACTGGTGATGCCGCCAGGAAGGGCCAGGCAGGTTTCATACCATTCCCGCCGGGCTGCCCCACCGTAAGGCGCCGCCAAGAATGCCAATAAGTTAGGCCATCACGGATGAGGTGAACGTGAAGATGGAGGGGATTCCCGGAACGGTTTTTGTGCGCGATTGTACAGATTTGGCACCCCTCTGACGCCCGCCGCCGGACTTCCATCCTCCCGGTCATGGTCGGCCCTGGCAGGCGAGCGGGAAGGCGCATCGTATGCACAGAGGGGTCCGGAGTGGCTGCTTCAAATACACAAAAAACTTTGCGCTGGGCCCCTCCTCTGCTACGATGCAGGGCGACGATTGAAAAAGCTACACAGGTCTGGCAAGTCATCCCGGGCCCCTAGACGAGAGAAGGAGCGCACCTCGTATGAACCATCAAGGCACAGAGGCCTTGGACGAATATCGGAACCTTGCGAAACAGGCCGAGAGCCTGCGGGCCAAGCTCGAAGCCGCCAAAGCCCGCATCCGTGGGCTGCTAGAGAGAGTCAGCGAGCTCGAGGGCGTGGAGAGAAAGGCAAAGCGCAGGTACCAGCAGGTCCTGCCGAAGCACGTCGCGGGAAATATGGCGGAGGAGGTGGCGAGAGGAGCCAAACAGGATTTGGCCACCGCTGAAGGCGACCTCGCGGAGGCCAAGGGAGTCCTGCAGGCGTTGCAGACCGAACTGCCGAAGCTCAACGGGGAGTTGCCCAAGCCGGTCGTCCTCGAATCCGCCAGACGGGCTGCCTGGGAAGCTATCTGGCAGGATCTACAGGCTCAGGTACCCAAGGAGGTGCCCCAACTGGTGTCCAGGATCTACGCTGCACTCATGGCTGCACGGCCCGATGCCCCGCATTCGGCTGCCATGACCGCGATCTTCCCCGATCCGCCCCGCAAGCAGGATTCCGCCCGCATCCTCGAGCAACTCGCCAAAGAGTACGGGATCCCGCTCTAGCGACCGATCCCTTCCGCTCAATTCACAATTCCAAGCACTCAGGCTTTACCGTAGCCGGCTGCTATACTTCTCTTATGGCGCCGGCCTCACGCGGTGCCAGTGTCTCTACCCCGAGCCCCCTCGCAAGCACATGATGAAACAGCACACGGGATGGCGAGCCTCTTTAGTGGCCGGCCTTGTGATCATGGTGTCGGGCCTGTCGGTCCCAGCCTGGGTTGCCGCCAAGTCCGTCGCCGTTTCCTACGCCGAGGGGGCTGCACACGGTTATCTCGGCCTGCATAACGCGAGCGGCGGGAATATCGCGCACGGCGAATTACTGCAGACCGTCCGCGGCAACTTGGTCGAGAGCCGGCTGGTGTTCCGCTTCAAGGATGGCTCGCTCTTCGACGAAACGACCACATTCTCCCAGCGGCGTGTCTTCAAGCTCCAGAAGTACCGGCTGATCCAGCGGGGACCGTCCTTTCCGGAAGAGCTCGACATCAAGATGGACCGCAAGAGCGGCCGGTACCGTGTCCGCTCCCGCGCGGGTCCCGACCAGTCTGAAGAGGTCACGGCCGGCCGGTTGGCCATACCGCTGGACGCCTACAACGGGCTGATCGGGACACTGCTCAAGAATCTGCCCGCGCGCAAGAGCACGACGGTCAGAATCGTGGCGTTCACCCCGGAACCTGAGCTGATCACGCTTGCCCTCCGACCTGAAGCCAAGGAGCCGGTACGGGTCGGGGATGTGCTGAAGACCGCCACCCGGTGGGTCCTCGAGCCACAGATCGACGGCATGGTGCATTTCTTCGGGAAGGTGCTGGGCCAGCTCCCGGACGAATTCCGCTACCGCTTCTGGATTATCCATGACAAAATTCCGGCATTTGCCCGCTTCGAGGGGCCCCTCCACCTCATGGGTCCCGTGTGGCGGATTGAGGTGGTGAGCCCGCGCCTGGCCGCCTCCCCACCCGCCAAACCCGAAAGCTGACTCCCTCCAAAGCTCGCAGACGACACAACCAGATTCAGAACAACTGCCGCGGCGTGCCGTTCGTGAGCCGATGGAGAAACCGTGGGTCTCACTTGGTATTCGTTGAGTCTTCTGATAACGTAATTCGTGTACGTTCCTGCACAACGCCTTCTTTTTTTGCGTAGAAGAGAGGTGGACCATGAACATATTGAAAGGCATGTCGGTCGCTCTGGTGATACTCGCGTCGTCCGCGTGTGCCGGCCCGCCGCCTCCTAAGCCACTAGACTCCCAGAGCACAGCCATTGGCATTTCTGTCACCTTTAAAGGGCCTACCCGGCTATCCAGCAATGGGTTTGAGAGGATCTATTTTGTCAAGGTGGAGAAAGCTGGGGACTTCTACAGGCAGCGGCAATATATGCCATCAAACTATGTCAAAGGCGACCGCGCCTACCTCCTCAATGCACCGCCAGGGCGTTACGTCGCTGTTGCGGCCTTCAAGAGGTCGCCCACCCAGCAAGGAGGCACAAGGGAATTCACGACCTTGTTTTCTAAGGAACTGATCAAGCTTACAGAAGTCACAACAGCGCCCGGAGCAATAGGCTTTATGGGCGAGCATGAGATTCGGCAATCTACCTTAACCGACACTGATGATGCGCAGCTACATTACGCCGGTTTAATTGCGCCGCATGCTGTGTCTAAGTCGGGTGTTACAGCTCAAGTTTTGGGCACGATGTCTTCTAGTGAAGAATTCTATAAGGCCACGTTGGTTGAGGCGAAGCGTGAAAAGAGTTCTGAAGAACAATTTCTTGCGAAGGCAATGAAGGACTTACGGAAGGGTGGTTGGTCAGCCATGATCCAACAAAGATTGGACTTGCTGAGAGCAAGTCAGTGACGGCCTTCCATTCACGCATAACGGAATCCCAATCTCCCAGCTGGGCCAGGTTATAACCAGTCCAGTGCGGCGGTCAGCCCACGCCTGGCCGCCTCCCCGCCCGCCAAACCCGAAAGCAGAAGCTCAATTACCTTTTCCACGGCGAGTCTCGCATCGGTTTCTACAGGGACCGGTAGGGCAGCGGCGCACGCGACATTGCAGGCGAGTCCAGAACGCCGCCTCACTCCTCATCTCAAATCTGGTGCGAGTATCAACTACAAGGGTGTGCCAGGGTTCAGAGCGCACTTCGCCGGAGGAGCGGGGGACCCACCGAGACTCTGTCGGGAAGGAAAGCGGAAACTGACCGAGTCTTCGAGGGAATTTCCGAAGGATTCCACCCGTCAGAGTCCGGAAGGGTCGCTCCGGGAGGCGCGGGAGCGGTTGAACCCTGGCACACGCTGGTCCACTACTCCCCTACTCGCACCAGCAACCCCCGTTCTTTGCAGACCCCAAACGTATAGTGAAACCACCCCACCATGAGGGCGAGGTAGAAGAGATTCAACCCGATTGCCCAGGCCAGATGCTCCAACGGCGGCGAGCCCCCATTGATCACGGCCCGCATCCCTTCAAAAATATGGGCGGCGGGATTCGCCCAGGCGACGGCCTGCAACCAGCGGGGAAGCACCTCGAGCGGATAGAACACGCAGGAGATCGGTTGAAACAGAAACACCATCCCCCAGGCCAGCACCTCCGCCTCCTGCCCGAACCGCATGATCAGCGACGTGGTCAACACCCCGATCGTCCAGCCGGCCACGATCAGGTTCAGGACGAACGGGATGAGCGACAGGCCGATCATGAAGATGTTGTAGGAATAGAAGACCAGGGCCGCCACGACCATGACGACCGAGACCGCCGCAACCTTGAACACGCTCATGGCCATCGTGGCCGCCAGGAACTCGCTGGGCTTCAGCGGGCTCGCGAACAGGTTCATCAGGTTCCTGGCCCAAATCTCCTCCAGGAACGAGATCGTGATGCCCTGCTGGGCCCGGAACAGCACATCCCACAGGATCAACGCACCCAAAAAGAATGTGACGACGCCCGGGAGGCTGCCCTGGAACTTCATCAGGTACACGGTGATAAACCCCCACACGACCAGGTCTAGGAACGGCCAGTAAAAGATCTCCATCAACCGCGGCAAGCTCCGCCGGTACAAATAGAGATGCCGCGTTATCAGCGCCACGATGCGATGCAACTTCATCTATTCCTCACTCAACCCCAAGAAGATTCGCGCAAGCCTATAGGCGGCTGGGATGCTCCCGACTGCGCGCATCGAGCGACCACAGCTTTATCGTGGGGGCTCTGCGAGCAAAGGGAGCGTCCCAGCCGCCTAAGCACGTCATTTCTCTCGCGCGATCTTCAGAAATACTTCTTCCAAATCGGTCTGGCCGAAGCGCGCCGTAATTTCCTTCGCCGTGCCCTGCGCGATGATTTTTCCCCGCTGGAGAAAGATAATGCGATCCGACATCTCCTCCATCTCGCGCATATTGTGGGACGTGTAGAGCATGCTCAAGCCGGTCGATCGCCGTACTTCCTTCAGGAGATTCCTGGTCTTGTGCGCGATGTCCGGGTCGAGGCTGCCCGTGGGCTCATCCAGGAACAGGACTTTGGGCTCGGTGAGGATCGCCTTGGCCAGCGTCAGCCGGGTCATCTGGCCGGAGGAGAGTTTCCGAGTCACCTTCTTGCGGAACTCTTCCATCTCCAGGCTCTTCACGACGTCGTCGACATGCCGGGAAATATCCTTGAGCCCGTAGAGCCGCCCCACGACCCTGAGGTTCTCTTCCACGGTCAGCGAGTAGGGCATCGAAATGTACGTGGACGAGAAATTGATCTGGCGAAGGATCGTCTCGCGGTGCCGAGCCAGGTCCAGTCCGAACATGCGGATCGAGCCTGCCGTCGGGGTGATCAGCCCCAGCAGCATCTGGATTGTGGTGGTCTTGCCGGCCCCGTTCGGACCCAAGAGACCGAGGATCTCCCCGGGATGGATCTCGAACGACACGCCATCCACGGCGGTAAATTCACCAAACCGCTTCGTGAGGCTTTTGACTTCAACGATCGGAGTCGTCATAGGAAGTTGTGTCTGTTTGGTCAGTTGGTCCGTTAGGTCGGTTTAGTCCGTTGCGGACCTAACGGGCCAAACGGTTTCCGCTGTCAGTTAAACAGAAACTCAGCGATTTTCTCCGGCAGATGGCAGGTCTCGCACCGTTTGTCGAGCACCTTCCCCTCATACGTGCTCTTGCCATCGTGACAGCGGAAGCAATCCGCCAGAGCGGCCGAACGGAGCCTGGTCCCTTCCGGGTGATCGGGATAGTACGGTTGCGGATCCTCGGACACATGCCCGCGCGGGAGTACGATCGGGTAGCCTTTGATCGGCTTCCCATGAACGACTCGCGAGTGACAGGATGTGCAGCCCTCCCCTTTCGCCCGCTTGGCGAACGCCTCGATGTGCTTCCGATGGCTCATGACCAAGCCGACTTTCTTCACGGGCGGCGGTAGGTCGCGGACGGCGACTTCCGACACACGCAGGATGGCCCGGTGGCAGCTCAAACAGACTTCGCTGTGCACGGTCGCATGGAGGTTGTGCGGGTCGGTGGCCGTGCTGAAGAGCGTAATCGCCACATCCTTGAGACCCATCTTCACCTTGTCGTTGAGGTAGCCTTCGACGGTGGGCCGCACGTGACAGTCCACGCAGGTCACGTCCTTGTGCGAGGAGACAATCCAACTGTCGTAGGAAGGCTTGATGGTGTGACAGGTGGCGCAGAACCGAGGGTGACTGGTCAGCGGGACTGCGACTCCCCCAAGGGCCAGCGCGCCGGCGACGATCGCCATGATGACGATGGCCTTGGGCTTGCCGATCATGCCACAGGGCGCTTGGGAAAATGGCGGATAATGAGCTCGGTCAGCGCCTGCACATCGTCGGGATGCAGGCGAGGCACGGGAACTTCCACCGGGTCGCTGGACACGACCGCCAGCAGGCCTTCGGGGGACACCGGAACTTCGCCGAGCTGATCCCGCACGACGACGACCTTGGGATAGCCCTCACTCTTCCACCCTTCGGCGATGATGAGATCGATTTCATGATCGAGGAACCGGTCCCGTATCTCCTCCACCTTGATCTGCTCGGACACGTCGGAG
>Ga0233416_10000540_pt1 | contig 11718 bp, 13 predicted proteins | sample Sediment_Towuti__2_FD_188638 | JGI IMG/M metagenome (GOLD analysis project Ga0233416, IMG submission 188638) | Sediment microbial communities from Lake Towuti, South Sulawesi, Indonesia - Sediment_Towuti_2014_0_MG | ecosystem: Environmental > Aquatic > Freshwater > Lake > Sediment | place... | reverse complement strand
CCTGGGAAGACCCCCCTGTGCATGCCGCTATGTCAAAAGACGAGAAATCGTTGGCTGGATCGTCCAAGGGCGTTAGCATACGGACCATGCAGAAGCATCGTATCGTAGCCAGTCTTGGGCTCGTCCTGGTGGCAGCCTGTCCGCCTCTCTCGTGGGCGGATTTTGCCGCAAAAGTCGTCACTGTCCATGAAGGTGATCGGGTCACGATCCGTCACGATGGCCGAAGTGAGACAATTTATCTCAAAGACATCGACTGTCCCGATCCCAAACAGCCCTATGGTAAACAGGCCAAGCATGTGACAGCCGCTCTCGTCGGGAACCGTGACGTCGTAGTTCGGGCGCTCACGCGAAATAAGCAGGGCCCGACCTCGGCGGAGGTTCTCCTTCCAAACGGAAAGAACGTAGGGCGTGAACTGGTGAAGGAAGGACTCGCGTGGTCGAAAGGATCGGGTTCCGGGGATCCAAGTTTCAGGGATCTCGAAGAGCTCGCCAGGGCCGAGCACAGGGGGCTGTGGTCGGATCCAAATCCAGTCCCACCCTGGAAGTGGAAAGCCACCAAGAGAACGAGCCGGAAGTATTCGAATTAACTTCGTCCCCTGCGCATACCACCGTTTCCCTCTCCGCCACATTTTTCTCACCGCCACAGCGCACGATAATCATCCAAAAGGATAGAACGGTGCCAGTGTCGGTCTTTTGCTCCCGGAACGCGCGTCCTAAGAAGGACACGAGGGGGTAGGCAACCATCCTTCTTGCTCGCAGAGCCCCCACGATAAAACGGTGGTCGCTCGATGCGCGCAGTGAAGGACAGATTGCCTACCCCCTCTGGAGAAGGCGAAGAATTGGAAGGGCCTCGCTCGACTGGCGCAGTTGAGATTATTGCCAACCACCTCGCTGAAAAGGACGGATGTTATGCCGATCCGCATTAGAGTCTGTGATAAATGGTCCACCATCGCATGTCATTGAAGTCGCGGTGAGATTGGCGGTATTCTCGGAACATCCGATGGCCTGTTATGCGGACAGAAGCCGGCAAATCCGGTTCTTACACGGGTCGGCTTAAGAATTGTTAGCCAGAAAACAGATGACCACCGCCAATCAACACTGGAACGCGATCTTCTCAACCAAAACGGACCAGGAACTCGGCTGGTATGAACGGGACGCGGCACAGACGCTGAAGTTCCTCGACCTCATCCCCGGGAGCCGTACTGCTACGATCTTTCTCCCAGGTGCCGGGACATCGGCGCTCGTTGACGAGCTTGTGTCACGAGGGTCGCGCGTGATCTTGAACGACATCAGCGACGAAGCTTTGAAGAAATTGAAGAAAAGAATCGGAAACAATCCGCCGGGGGTGACCTGGCTGCACCATGATATGGCCAAGCCGGTTTCTGACAGCCTCCCACAGGTCGATATATGGATTGATCGTGCTGTGCTGCACTTCCTGCTCGACGAAACAGAGATTGAAGGATATTTCAGGAATTTACGTTCCCAGCTACGGCAGGGAAGCTTTGCCCTGTTGGCCGAGTTCTCGACCACGGGAGCACCGATGTGTGCCGGGCTTGAGGTGCATCGCTACTCTGTTGAAGGGTTGACGACACGATTGGGAGAAGGATTCGACCTTATCAAGCATGAGGAGTACACATTCATCAATCCGTTTGGGGATCCTAGGCCATATGTCTATGCGCTCTACAAAAGAAAATTGCGTACCGCCATTGGTGCCAATCGTTCGGGGGGGGTGAATGAAAACTGAAGAACCGACTCTTGCTGAGAAACTGCCCATCTATATGGTGGCGTGGTCGTTGCCGCCGGCTTTCGTAATCCTGACAGTGGTTGTCTTGGCATTAGACTCTTTCGGTGAGTCTGGTGTTGCCGTGCTCAAAGGCAAGTACATGTTCCTCCTTGTGGTGGGCGGGACACTTCTGAACCTTTGGCTGTACGCCGTGCGCCAGTTCAAGCTGAAACGGAAGTTCAGCCCGCTTCATATTATTACAAGCCTGCTGCTTCCGCTCGCCTATATGAGTTTCTACTATGGAGCAGAAACAGCCCTTGTCGTAGCGATCTGCCTGGTAGGGATTCTTCTCAGCTTGCTATCAGCTCGGCAGTCTATCGAGATGGTGTGAGTTGTGGTCAGACAAGATCGTGGGCGTCAGTATTCGTCCAATTCGTCCGTTTCATCGAGCAACTCGGCCGTGATTTCGGTACTTCCTGGGTCCCACTTCGTCAAGGGGATGCCGCCAGCCTTCAGAATTGCTTCCTGCTCCGTGCCGGCAGCTATCGTGAGATCATACTGAACGGTTTGTCGCACCTGAAACATTTTCATGTGGTCACCTGTTCACGCTGATCGGTCATATCCCCACACTCTTGAAACCATCGACGGCCACTCGAATGTGGCCCTTCCCTTACGTCAATGCGACGCCTCGTGTGATCGCCGGATTCTAGCATTGGGCACGTGCGAGCGGCTAGCCGAATTATTTTCGTCGCTCGTCGTGTGTGAAGCGTAACGCGCAGAGCGCAATGAGTGTGCCAAATCGGGCATCAGTTCCCACCCGCATCGGGATTCGTTGACCGCTATGACTTGGGCCGCTATCATCGTACAAGGCGGCAGCGTCTGACGAAGGTTTAGGTCAAGGTTAAGAGTTCGGCATGATGAAACCGATTCTCTCCGTGGCTATTCCTGCACATAACGAGGAGCAGCAGATCGCGCGTTGTATCGAAAGCATTGTCGTTGCCTCTCGTCAGACGGCCCAACCAGTGGAAATTATCGTTGCGTTGAATCGTTGCACAGACGGAACGCGTGATATCGCCGAATCCCTTGGCGCCCGTTGCGTCGTCGAGGATGAGAAATGCATCGCTGCCGTTCGAAACGCTGCCGTACGTGCTTCGACTGCACCGGCGGTCGTCACGCTCGATGCCGACAGTTGGATGGCGCCGAACACGATTTCCGAGGTCCTCTCGCGGGTTTACGACTCCCGCTATGTCGGGGGCGGATGTATGGTGAATCTGGAACGGTATTCAGTAGGAATTGCATTTAGTCTTCTTGCGATCGCTCCCTACCTGGTCAGGCAGGGCGTGTCGATTGGAATGTTCTGGTTCTTGCGCGAGTCGTTCGATGCGATCGGCGGCTTCGACGACACTCTTGTCAGCGTGGAAGACCTGGACTTTGCTGTGCGCCTCAAGGCCTATGGGAAAACTCGCGGACAGCGATATGGCACGATTTGGCGCAATGGTATTACGACATCCTGCCGCAAGTGTGATCAATTTGGAGATTGGTATATTTTTCGAAACCCTCGTCTGGTAAAGGAACTGTTTTCTGGCAGGAACAGACAGGCGGCGGATCGCTTCTGGTACGATACAAAGCGATGAGCCCCCACGCAGTATGCCGACTAGGGGCAGGTGCAGTCCTGTATTTCCCTTCATACAGTTCCTATGATCGAGTCTGTTTCAGACTGTACCGTTTGTCGAAGGCATAACATCTGCAGGGGCTTCACTGGCCTATGTAGCTGCCTTATAGGTTGTTTCGCCCAATAGCGTCATTGAAAGGAGATATATCAATGGACAACCACCCGAAGGTCTGTACCGATCGAATTTTACCGAGAGATCTGATGAGGCATCAGCTTACCAAGCCCATGCGAAATGGGGGGAGACGTGCTATCGCTCCCATTGGGAAGACATGGATGAATGGGTCGACGCTCAGAGTGCGATTTATGGGTGGCAGCCCGACCGAGCAGGCGGTTGCCAGGCTACAGGCTGAGTGGTGGTCACGGGTAGCGAATCTGAAATTTGATTTCAACAACGCATTGAATGCCGAAATTCGCATTACATTCGATCGCAACGATGGAGCCTGGTCCTACATCGGGACCGATAACCGGAGCATTCCGTTGGATGAACCGACGATGAACCTGGGGTTTCTGGATGGAGGGACTGCGGGGCATGAGTTTGGCCATGCTATCGGGTTGGCCCATGAACATCAGAACCCGGCAGGGGGGATCCAGTGGAACGAAGCGGTGGTGATCCGTGAAGCAGCGAAATCGCCGAATTTCTGGAATGAGGCGACCACACGCCACAATATTCTCGAGAAGTATCGGGCTGATCAGATCAACGGGACAGCCTTCGATCCGGACTCCATCATGCTGTACTTCTTTCCGGCATCCTGGACCCTCAATGGTATCGGCACAAAACAGAATGATGTCCTTTCAGCGATGGACAAGGCCTTTGTCGCCGGCGCCAAGATGTATCCGAAAACAGGAGGCACGACGGTTATCGCTCGCGAGCTACTCGTGAACGCGAAGCGGCGCAAACAAGCCTCGATCGGGAAGGTAGGGGAAGAGGATCTGTATCGGTTCACGGCTGCGGCGGAAGGGCGCTATCTGATCGATACCCTCGGGCCGACGGATGTGGTGATGAAACTGTTCGGGCCCAATAGCGAGACCGCGCTCATTGCGGAGGATGATGACTCAGGGCTCGACACCAACGCGAGGATCGCAAGCGATTTGATCGCCGGTGAATATTTTGTGCAGATTCGGCATTACAGCCGTCAAAGCGGGACGGGAAAATATTCGATCAAAGTCCGTAAGCTGTAGGGGGAGGTTCAGGCTTCGCTCGCTGCGGCAGCAATAGGGAGTGGCCATGATCATATCTGTTATCAACCACACAGCCGGGCAGGTATCGGACGAAGAGTTGCAAGCCGCCATCAGGGCGATCAACCGGCAAATCCGAGAAGACTATGAGCCCTATTGGCATATCGGAGGAGAGTTGAGGCTGGAGGGAAAGAGCGGGGCCAAGCCATCGAAGCAGAATCTCAGCGATATGCGAGGCGATGCGGTGTTGTATCTCTGGAATTCGGTGGATGTTGACGATGCGTTGGGCTACCACGATGCCAACAATCGGGGCATTCCATATGGATTCGTGTTTACGGGACTGGCTACACAGCTGGGGGAGGACTGGTCGGTGACGTTGTCGCATGAAGCACTGGAGATGTTAGGTGATTCAGAGGTGAACTTGCTGGTCCAGGGGCCGCATCCTGCCGAGCCTAAGAGGACGGTCTTTCATTGGTATGAAATGTGTGACGCAGTGCAGACGGAGACCTATGACATTGACGGCGTGGCAGTCTCAAACTTCGTCCTGCCGCTCTATTTTACCGGCGGGGATGAGATAGGCGGGCGAAACGATTTTCTTGGGCGGCCACATAAGGGGAAGACGCTACGGTCGTTCGGAATCAATCCGGGCGGCTATGTGGGATTCTTCGACCCCGAGAAGGGCGATCATGACACGTTCACCGCAAAAGGGGATGCAGTGGCGACCCATCGCCTTAAGTTGAAATCTCGAGCGAAGGACGCCAGGAGAGGGATTCGCTATCAACGTTATATGCGTCGACTAGGTCGCCCAGCCAGGAAAAGGCGATAGAGTTCCAATCTACTACGCCCGCAACCAGTGCCGAGTTCACCCGTATGCTCGATCCAAAGATTTCCAAGAGCGGAGGTGCCAAGTAGTGAGCCTGACATTTCCCATCGAGACAAAGCTCAAGGATGGTTCGCCGGTTCAGTTGGTGTTGGCAGATCAGCACGATATCGAGCCTCTGCGAAACCTGTACCGGATCATTGTCGATGAAGGGACGTCGTACCCACATGACCGGTTTCCGAATCAGGATGAGTTCATGGACTATTGGTTTCGCGGCAAAAGCACCGTGGCGGCCTATGTGCCGAATCGCGCCAGTGCTGTGACGATGGCCGGGGCGTTCTACCTCAAGCCGAACTGGCCCGGGCGCGCAAGACAAGTGGCGAACGCCGGCTTCATCGTCGCACCGGACTGGCGCAACAAAGGCTTGGGTTGGCTACTGGGCGCCACCATGCTGGCCTATGCCAAGCAGCTCGGTTACCGCAGCGTGATCTTCAATCTGGTGTTCTCTGAAAATGTGGTTGCGCGCCGTCTTTGGGAAAGGCTCGGCTTCAGGAAACTGGGCGTGATCCCGGGCGCAGTACGGAAGAACGATGGGACCTATCAGGACGCAGCGATCATGTTTCGATCATTGCTTGAGCAATAACGTAGTCTGAAGGGCCTGCCGCAGACGCTGAACCACGCTCTGGAGTTCGGACCCTGAACGGAGCTTGAGTTCATGCGGCACGCGCCACACTGGTTCAAGGGGGGCTGGGTCACTGGCCAGCCGGGGAATGAGGTGCCAGTGGATGTGGGGAAGTTGGTTGCCGAGGAGTTCGTAGTTGATCTTCCTGGCCTCATAGACTTGGGCGAGGGTTTTGGCGACGAGGCTTACTTCCTCCATCAGCTGAATCCGTTCGGTGGAAGACAAATCATACAGTTCCCTCGCATGGCGCTTGAGCACGAGGACGGTCCAGCCGGGGAAAAACTGATCGTCGTGCAGATAGACCTTCGAGAGCCCGAGGTCGGCGATGAAATGGTCGGCTCTGGGCCAGCTGCCTTGGCAGGCTTTGCATGTAGGATCTGTCATGTGTCTTTAGCCGAGCATAACAGAGATCAGCGTATCTATCGAGCGTCGCCTTAACCCGCAACCTGCCTTGACACCCCGTTTCCTCGAACGATATTCTGCTCGCAGGAACCGAATTATCTTCCACACATCCCTATGAAGCCGAATACCTTTGTTGGACGCCCTGCGCCGCTCGTTCTCCCTCGCCCATTGGTTTCACAGCTCATGCGCCTGTACAACTATCCGCATCCGTTACGTCCCACGCGAGTGATCCGCGGATACGATCGGCCCCATGCGATCCGGACGGCACGCATGTGCGCGGCGGTTGCGACATCATTAGGGTATGGTCCCGAGCGGGTACGTCAGTACCAGACTGCTTGTCTACTCCACGACCTGGGCAGGGCGGGACTTGATCGGAAACTCTTCGGGAAGATATGGTCCTGGGCGAAGGAACGGGGGATTCCCACAAGGCCGCGGGAATGGAGAGCCCTGCACACTGACACTCCCTACGGACGCGAAACGGAGGCCTTCATCCGGCGCTATGGAAAAGACCTTGAGGCGGATGGCATTGTGATGACGGCCTGGGCGAAGGAACAGGTGGAGATGCGGCTGGGGTATTCCCGCCGGCTTGCCCGTCGGTTGCGGACGGTTCGTCCAGTCATCAGGAAGCTGGGCGTGACCTGGCTCCCCTGGATGCAGCAGGTGATGCTGTATTACTACTATCCGGAGAAGCTGGCCTCTGCCAAGCCATGGGTCAGGCAGTTAGCGGAGATTCTTGTCGCCTGCGAACAGTTTGAAGCCTTCAGCAATCGGCGTCGCGGAAGGGATTACTATGTGCGGGAGAAGGAGACGTTGGTGGATGCCTTTGCCTATCTGGAAATCTTGCGGCAGGAGGGTATTGTGAGCGGCGAGGTAATGGGGGCGTTGCGCCGATTGACGGCGCAAGGCGCATTTGACGAAATTTTGGTGAAGGCTCGCGGCCGTGCCTTCACGCGAGGCGAACGCCGAGCGCTCCGGGAAATGGGGTCATAACGATGGCGGTCAAGACAGTGGCACTGCGCCTCCCCATGCAGGGAGGCACCCAGATCGAAAATGTGACGAAGTCCGTGACGGAGGCTCTAGCTGGTACCAGGCTGTCGGCCGGGATCGTCACGGTCTTCGTGAGGCACACGACCGCGTCGGTAATGATCATCGAAGACGAACCTGGTATCAGGGCTGACACCAGGACCTTCTGGGACCGGGCTGTGCCGGCCGATCGAGACTGGCAGCACAATACGAGAAATGCCGGTGAAGACAACGGCCACAGCCACTTGCGAGGTCAGCTGCAGGGGCCATCGGTCACCATCCCTTTCCAGGAGGGGGGGATGCTCCTAGGGACCTGGCAACAGGTCGTCGTCGTCGATTTCGATACCAGATCCCGAACCAGGGAACTGATCATACAGATCATGGGGGAGTGAGAGGAATGACGAGGCCTGTTGTTGCGGTCGGGATTGTGCTGATCGGTCTCTGCCCTGCCTTGGCGATCGCGGAGTGGGGAAAACCGTTGGGTGGGACCTACGGCGGGCCCGAAGGGAAACCGCGCATCGTGACTCCCTCCCCGGCTGAGTTGGGTCCGGATGAACGGGCCACGATGGCGGTGTTCGAGCAGGCGACGAAATCCGTGGTCTTCATTGCCAATACTGCGATCAGGCGGGATCCCTGGTCGCTCGATCTGTTCGAAGCTCCGCAGGGCTCCGGTTCCGGATTTGTGTGGAATAAACAGGGACACATCGTCACGAATTTCCACGTCGTTTATGGAGCGAACTCGATCAAGGTGACGCTCGCCGACCGGTCTGAACATAAGGCTGTCGTGATCGGGGCAGATCCGGACCATGATCTTGCAGTGCTGCAAATCCAGGCGCCTGATGAGGCACTGTCGCCGGTAATGGTGGGTATTTCGAACGATCTACGGGTCGGACAAAAAGTCTTGGCAATTGGGAATCCGTTCGGCCTGGATCACACGTTGACGACCGGCGTGGTGAGTGCCTTAGGGCGGACGATCAAGTCGTTATCGAACCGCACGATTGAAGGGGTTATTCAAACTGATGCCGCCATTAACCCGGGAAACTCCGGAGGACCCTTGCTCGACAGTTCTGGCCGCTTGATCGGCGTGAATACCCAGATTGTAAGCCCGAGCGGTGCTTTTGCCGGAATCGGTTTTGCCGTGCCGGTCGACACGGTGAACCGCATCGTCCCGGAGTTGATCAAACACGGCAAGCTCATTCGACCAGGGCTCGGAGTCTCCCTTATTCCCGACGCGATGGCCAAGCGGTGGGGAGTCAGGGGAGTGATTATCGGCAAGGTGTCGCGCGGCAGCGGGGCTGAGCGGGCCGGACTGAAGGGAGCGCGGGAAACCTTCACGGGCCGGGTGGAATTAGGCGATGTCATCGTGTCTATCGACGGCAAGCCGATCGAGACCCAAGACGATCTGATGGAGACACTGGATCGGCACAAGGTGAACGACCGGGTGACGGTGGAGATTCTGCGGGAGAACCGCCGCGAACGTGTACCTGTGACGCTCCAAGCCGTCAATTGAAACCGTCACAAAAGGTCCTACACACAGGAGAAGTGGGTCTGTCATGTTGGGTTCGGCGGTACAACATACGTGTGCGAGAAACTGGTGGTGAGATGCGACAAACCAGGAGGCCTCTATGGTAGGATCACCCATCTGTTCTGCATGGAGGGCCACCGATGAGTGATCGCCGACCGACTGAACCGCCGGCTTCAGGACCCGATATGAAGACTGGGGATGTCGCCAATTCGTCGACGCGCAATGGAACCGATCCGCTTGAGCTCATTGAACAATGTCTCGCCTCATTTCCGGAGAGCGACCCGCGGCAGAAGATTCTCTATAAGCTGCGCCATGCCGTGATGCTCGGACAAGCTGCGCAGCAGCAGCGCGAGGTCGAATTCAAAAAAGTCGCCGACGTCATTGCGAAGCTCACAGCCCCGGCCAACCGAGTCGGCATTCTACTGGAAGTGCCCGGTGAAGGGCTCGCACGGATCCTGGTGGGAGGCGCCGAATACTATGCGTCGGTCGATCCGCGAGTGCAGGCGACCGAGTTGAAGATCGGCGCACAGATTCTGGTGAACGAAGCCTATGCGGTGATCAAGATCCTGGGCTATGACCGTAATGGGCCGGTGCTGAAGGTGGCGGAAGCGTTGGCAGACGGGCGGCTACGCTTCGAGCAGGAAATGGGTCGGCAGGTCTTGATCCTTCAGCGATCGAGCGATCTGATCGGCGTGGATCTGAAGGCCGGCGATGAGGTACGGATCGATCCCAGCCTCCACGTGGCGATCGAAAAGTTAGAAGACCGGAAAGCCAAGTCCCATCTCCTCGATGAGGTTCCCTCTGTCACGTGGGAGCAGATCGGGGGGCAAGCAGACGCGATCGCAGCGATTCAGAAGGCGATCGAATATCCCCTGCTCCATGCGGAGACATTCCAGCGTTTCAAGTTCACTCAACCGAAAGGCTTTTTGCTCCATGGACCGCCAGGCTGCGGAAAGACCTTGATCGGGCAGGCTGCTGCCGCCAGTCTTTCAAAGTTGGTGAAGGAGTCAAGCCCCTGTGCAACTGTTGTGAAGGGGGAAAGGCCACCTGTCACCCGGGGGGCCTTCCTCCATGTCAAAGGGCCGGAGATATTGAACATGTGGTTAGGGGAGTCGGAGCGGATGGTGCGGGATCTTTTCGCCCAGGCCCGCGCTCGCCGGAGCGAGGGAGCCTTACCCTTTATCTTTATCGATGAGGCTGAGTCGGTGCTCGGTACGAGGCGGGCATCCCGTTCCTTCAACATCTCCAGCACCCTGGTGCCGATGTTCTGTTCCGAGATGGACGGAATCGAATCGTTGCACGATGTGGTGATCATCCTGGCTTCGAACCGGCCTGACTTGATCGATCCTGCCGTGCTGCGGCCGGGTCGTATCGACCGGAAGATCAAAGTGAGTCGACCGAATCGTGAGTCGGCAGCGGCGATTTTGAACGTGTATCTGACGGAAGACCTTCCCCTGGACCGGCAATGGATCGATCAGCACGGTGGAGACCGGAAAAAGGCCTGCGCCGACCTCGTAGAACATGCACTCTCCGCGATCTTCTCGCGCATCGACGAGCATCGGCTGCTGTCGATCAGGCTTCGAAACGGACAACAGAAGGTCCTCTATCGCAGCGATCTCATCAGCGGCGCGATCCTCGCGTCGATCGTTCAACGGGCGAAAGAACAGGCGATCGATCGTGTGGTTGCGGCAGGCGGAACAGAGCAGAGCGGCATGACCCTGGACGATCTGGTGAACTCCGTGCACGCAGAGTTTCGGGAGGGCGAGATGTTGCCCCCGGACGATGCGGCAGAAGAATGGCTCAAGCTCCTCGATCACCACCCGGAACAGGTGGTGGGGATTTCGTCGTTCCGAAAGGGACGGCAAACGGAAGAGCGGTTGATCAATCAGATTATTTGAAGACGTAAGGGGTGAGAGGTAGGGCGTGAGGGGTAAGGGGTCAGGCGTGAGGAGTTCAGGAAGAAACCATCGTTCCGTCCGATCCAGCCTATTCGCCTTACGCCTAACGCTTCACGCCTAACGGTGTTATGCGACTTTTTGGCCTTGAGACGGAATACGGGATTACCAGGGAAGACCAGGAGGTGGTCGATCCCGTTGTGGAGTCGATGGAGCTGGTGCGGGCCCATCTGACTGCCTCGTTCGAACGACGCTGGGACTATGGCGGTGAAGATCCCCACGAGGATGCGCGCGGGTTTCGAGTCTCCGGCCTGCAGCAAGATAAGGAGGAAGATGAGTTCGCCAGAGCCGATGCCCATCGTCCATTTTCGTTCCATGAGATGAAGAGCGATCTGGTGCTCCCGAACGGAGCGCGCTTCTATAACGACCATACGCACCCTGAATATTCCACGCCTGAATGTCGCAGGCTGCTAGACATCCTTGCCCACGATCGTGCCGGAGAGCGTATTGTCCAGCGGGCGGCAGAGCGTCGTAATCATGTGCTCGGCGGTCAGTATGTACAGCTTTACAAGAACAATACGGACTTTCACGGACATAGTTACGGCTGTCACGATAACTACCTCGTGTCACGCTCGATTCCCTTCCATTCGCTGGCTGCGGGGCTGTTGCCGTTCCTCGTCAGCCGGCAGGTGATTGCCGGGGCAGGCAAAGTCGGGGTGGAGGGTCAGGAAAGCGGGTTCGTGCCCGGCTGCTATCAACTGTCTCAGCGAGCCGACTTTATGGAAACTGATCTGAGTGTG
>Ga0233416_10000539_pt1 | contig 11721 bp, 6 predicted proteins | sample Sediment_Towuti__2_FD_188638 | JGI IMG/M metagenome (GOLD analysis project Ga0233416, IMG submission 188638) | Sediment microbial communities from Lake Towuti, South Sulawesi, Indonesia - Sediment_Towuti_2014_0_MG | ecosystem: Environmental > Aquatic > Freshwater > Lake > Sediment | place... | reverse complement strand
TAGCATGGAAGAGAAGATCCGCACCCGGGCAGAGAAACTGGAGCAGTACTGCAACGACCTGAGCGGATGCCGGGTGACCGTCGACAAGCCGCATCGCCATCACCAGAAAGGGGCACTCTTTCAGGTCAGTATCGACCTGCGCATGCCCGGCGCCGAACTGATCGTCAAATCGGAGCCGGAGAGCAGCCTGCCGCTGGCGTTGCGTGCCGCTTTCGATACCGCCTGCCGCAGGCTCAAGGCGCAAAGGCAACGCTGGCAACCTTCAGCCGCCGCACGCCGTCCGCACTCCGTCGCCGGCTTATAAACCCGGGCGCATCGCAGGGGCCGCAGAGGAGCGGCCCCCTGCATGTCCGTCGCACGGAACAGACGACTCTTCCGACGCGAAACATATCGCGGAGCATTTTTTCCCACTTCCCGGATCTCACCGCCACCTTCCCCACGCCGACAATCGAAAAAACGTTGAAAAGACCATCGGATAGCCGGATATCGATTCAAAAAAACAAAACTATTTTTCACATCCCGGTCGCTGGTTATATTCGGCGGATATTGGCTAAGGGGAGGCTTCGCGGCCTTCGGATCGCAGCCATTTCATTACACGCGAGGAGAACCCCATGACGAAACGCATTGCCATTGCTCTGGCCGCCAGCATGTTGCTGGCTGCACCGGCCTTCGCCGGTGATCATGGCCAGAACAGCCATGACCCCATAAACGCCGAACACGGTGGCGACGCAGGCCCGGCCTGCACCGGCTTCGGCCCGCAGACCCCGCGCGATATCGACAGCAAGGCCGGCGCCAACTCCGTCACCTTCAAGGTTGCACCGCCGGCCTCGGAGATGCACCTGTGCAACATCCACTTTCATGAGGGCGCCGAGCACAAATCGAAAGATTTCGGCATGTTTATCGGCGAGGGCCATGAGGGCTTCGGCAGCGGCTATCAGTGCAGCCTGAGCAAGAAGCTCTCCAAGGCCGAGCGTGCCTGGAGCGGCGATGGCGTCTGCAAGGGCGCGCATGGCGATCTGAAGCCGGGCGACACCATCGAAGTCCACTATGTGCACACCAGCTGCAACGTGCAGCCTGGCCCGACCCTTGGCGCCTGCCTCACCGACACCTGCAAAGAGCCCGATCTGCGCGTAGAGACCCAGGTCTTCACGCTGGTGGCCGAGGGCGGCCTGGACTTCAACGCCATCCAGTCTGCTGCCGCTCTGCCGACCGATACCGGCGCCCCGGTTGAGTTCCTCGGCTCCACCACCGGTCCGAAGTACTCCGATCAGACCTGCTCGCCCTTCAAGGTCACCTGGAGCGTGCGTCCGAGCTGCGCCAAGCTGAACATCGCTTCGGTCGGCAAGTGGTGCGAAGGAAACGTCTTCAAGGAAGACCATGCCCACGGCGTGCGCAAGCTGGTCACCAACCCCGACCTGCTGTCGCGGATCAAGTAATCGCCTCGGCGAAATCGGACGGGGGTCGCAGCGATGCGGCCCCCGTTTGCTTTGCGCATTACCGCCCCAGCAGCTCCTGCCAGCGCTTCTCCAGCCGCTGTAGCGACACCGGCTGCGAGGTTTTCAGCTCCTGCGCGAAGAGCGAGACACGCAGCTCCTCGATCAACCAGCGAAACTCCACCAGTTGCGGCGGCAGTCCGTCGGCCAGCAGCGCCGCACGCACCTGCCACTGCTGCCAGAGCTTCGCCACCTGTTCGGCCAACTGCTTCTCCTTGAGCGGATCGCGACCGCTCTTCTCCAGCCGCATTTGTGCGGCGCGGATGAAGCGCGGCAGATGATCGAGCCATGCAATGGGGGTGGTGCGCACGAAATCGGCCGGCAGCAGTGCCGCCATCTGGGCGCGAATCTCTTCGGCCACCGGCTGGCGCTGCGGCGCCACCACCCGTTCCAGCGCCTCCTGCAACCCGGCGTGCGCCTTCAAGATTTCGGCAACACTCTTGGCCAGCCGCAACGCATCGGGCACCAATTGCGCCCGGCCGCCATCGAGCCTCTTGGCAAAGGCATCGCTGTCGCGCGGCAACGGTTCGGCCAGAAAAAGGCGGGCCACCGCCGCCTCGGCGATCTGTTCGCGCAGCGTGGCATCGGTGATCTTTGCCCGGTGCAACCCCTTCAGATCGAAAGCGGGCATCTGCTTGCGCAGCAGATCGACCTGCTGATGCAGGGCCAGCAGCACCAGCCGGCGAATACCGCCGGCGTGCGCCGCCGCCGCCCGCTCCTGCCGCTCGAAGAGGCGGATGGCGACGCTCTTGCCCTCATCGACCAGCGACGGAAAGGCGACGATGCGCAGATTGCCGCGCCTGCCCGCGACCTGCTCGGGCAGCGCCCCGAAATCCCAGCGCGTCAGCCCGCTCTTTTCGATGGACGCCGCATCGGCCAGCTCGGCCACCTCGCGCTGCGCCGCCGCCGCATGCTTGCGTTGCAGCCCGGCCAGATCCTCCCCCTCCTCGATGCGTTTGCCCCCTTCGCCCAGCAGGCGGAATTTCATGCGCAGATGTGCCGGCAATTCGATTTCGCGCCACAGCATTGGCGAGATGGCCACGCCGCCGATGCGCTGCAATTCGGCGGCAAAGCGGGCCAGCAGCTCCCCCTCGCCAAAAGTCATCGCCTGCGCCGCCGCCTCGGCAAAGCGCGGCGCCGGCACGAAATGGACGCGGGTCGATTTGGGCAGCGCCTTGATCAGAAAGGTGAGCTTCTCCACCAGCATCCCCGGCACCAGCCACTCGAAGCGCTTCGCATCGAGCAGCCCAAGCTGCGCCAGCGGCAGGCAGAGGGTGATGCCGTCGGCGTGGTGCAAGGGATCGAAATGGTATTCGTAGCGCAGCCGCAGCCCGGTCGGATCGAACCAGTCGGGATAGACGGCGCGATCGATGCTCGCCTCGCCAAAGAGCAGCTCGCGCGGCCAGAAGAGCAGGCGCGGATTGGACTTCTCGGCCTCCAGCCGCCAGCGCTCGAAAGCGCGCACGTCGCTGATCGATGCGGGCAGCAGCGGCTCGAAGAACTCTGCCAGTCGCTCCTCCTCGACCATCAGATCGCGGCGGCGGCTTTTGGCCTCCAAACCCTCCAGCTCGGCCAAGAGCTGCCGGTTGTGGCCATAAAACTTGCCGGAGGTGCGCATCTCCCCCAATACCAGCGCATGCCGGATGAACAGCTTGCGGCAGGCGACCGCATCGATGCGGCCGTAGTCGATTTGGCGCACCGCCAGCGTCAGGCCGAAGAGGCTGACCCGCTCGCTCGCCTCGACTCTCCCCCGCTTCTCGCTCCACTCCGGCTCGCCATGGTCGCGGCTGAGCAAATGGCCGGCGGCCTGCTCGATCCACTCCGGACGGATCGGCGCGACGGTGCGGGCAAAGAGGCGACTGGTCTCGACAAGCTCGGCGGCCATCGCCCACTGCGGCGGCTTCTTGTGCAGCTGCGAGGCGGGAAAGAGGAAGAAGCGCAGGCCGCGCACCCCGAGATAGTTGCGCTGCTCGGCGTCGAACAGACCGATCTGGCAGAGCAGGCCGGAAAGCAATGCGCGGTGGATAGCGTCGCTTGAAGCGGGCGCCTCATTCGGAGCCATCCCCAGCTCGCGCACCACGCCGAGCAGCTGACCGTGCAGATCGTGCCATTCGCGCAGCCGCACATGCGACAGGAAACTTTCCGTGCACAGCTTGCGCAGTTTGCTGCGCGAGAGATGGCGCGACTGCTCGGCATGCCACTGCCAGAGCTTCAGCCAGCCGGGAAAATCGGAGTGTTCGTCGGCAAACTGCCGGTGCTTCAGATCGGCCGCCGCCTGCTGCTCGTGCGGCCGCAACTTCGGATCCTGCACCGAGAGGGCGGCGACGATGATCAGCAGCTCGTGCAGCGCCCCCTCCTTGTGTCCGGCGATCAGCATGCGCGCCAGACGCGGATCGAGCGGCAGACGGGCAATCTGCCGCCCCATGGCGGTGATGCGCCGCGCGGAATCCATCGCCTGTAGTTCGAAGAGCAGTCGATAACCGTCGCCGACCGCCCTCCGCTCCGGCGGCGCCATGAAGGGGAAGGCCTCGACATCGCCGAGCTTCAGATGGGCCATCTGCAGAATCACGCTGGCCAGATTGGTGCGCAGAATCTCCGGATCGGTCTGCGCCGGGCGAGTATTGAAATCGGACTCGCCATAGAGGCGAATGCAGATACCGGGCGCCACGCGGCCGCAGCGGCCGGCGCGCTGGTTGGCCGCCGCCTGCGCGATCGACTCGATGGGCAGCCGCTGCACCTTGCTGCGCGGGCTGTAGCGGCTGACGCGCGCCAGCCCCGAATCGATCACATAACGGATGCCGGGCACGGTCAGCGAGGTCTCGGCAACATTGGTGGCCAGCACGATGCGCCGCCCGGTATGCGACTGGAAAACGCGATCCTGCTCGGCCGCCGAAAGACGCGAATAGAGCGGCAGAATCTCGCAGTGCGGCAGTTTCCGGTGGTGCAACGCCTCGGCCACCTCGCGAATCTCCCGCTCGCCGGGCAGGAAGACGAGAATGTCGCCGGGTACACCTCCATAGGCATCCTCGCCCCCCAGCTCCTCCACCGCCTCGACCACCGCCTGCGGCAGATCGCGGTCGCGGCTCTCCTCGTCGTCGGAGAGGGGGCGGTAGCGCACCTCCACCGGATAGCCGCGCCCGGAGACCTCGACCACCGGCGCATCATTGAAATAGCGGCTGAAGCTGGCGGTATCGATGGTGGCCGAGGTGACGATCAGCTTCAGATCGGGCCGTTTGGGCAGCAGCTGTTTGAGCACGCCGAGCAGAAAATCGATGTTCAGGCTGCGCTCGTGCGCCTCGTCGATGATCAGCGTGTCGTAGGCGAGCAGCAGCGGATCGCCCTGCAACTCGGCGAGCAGGATGCCGTCGGTCATCAATTTGAGCCGGCTCTCCGGGCGGGTGTGATCGTTGAAACGCACCTTGTAGCCGACTGCCTGCCCGAGCGGCGTCCCCAACTCCTCGGCAATGCGCCCGGCCACCGAGCGGGCGGCTATGCGGCGCGGCTGCGTGTGGCCGATGGCGCCATGAATGCCGCGCCCCAGCGCCAGACAGATTTTGGGAATCTGCGTCGTCTTGCCCGAGCCGGTCTCGCCGGCAATCACCACCACCTGATGGCGGGCGATCAGCTCGGAGAGCGCCTCGGCGTGCGCCGCAATCGGTAGCTCTGCGGGATATTCGAGGCGCAACGCCACTGCCTTGCGCGCGGCGACAATCGACTCGGAGCGGGCGATCTGCGCCTCGATGCCGGCCAGCGCCCGATCGACCGGCTGGCCGCCTTGGGCCCGGCGCAGCAGCCCCGGTAGCCGTTGCGACAGTGGCTGCCGATCGGCGACCAGCATGTCGTCGAGCCGGACGGCAAGCTGCTCAAGGCGACCAAGATCGGCTGCGGGCGCAAAGATTCCGGATTGTGCATCGCTTTTTGCCATGACGGCATCCTAGTGGGATGCGGGAGCTTGACCATGACGCTCTGCCACAAGCGCGAAATCTTCGCTTGTCAAGTGACCAGACACACCTAAAGTAGTCAGCCTTGAAACGGGGTGCCGGCTATCGGCCCGAGGATGTCTGGGGATATGCTGATGAAGAAAATTGCATTTGCCGTTGGCCTCGGCCTGCTGCTGGGTTCGCCCGCCGTAGCCGACGAGCATGCTGCCGGCAGTGAAAAACACTGGTCCTACTCCGGCGAGACGGGCCCCGCCCACTGGGGCGATTTCAGCGAGACCTGCGCCAAGGGCAAGCAACAATCGCCGATCAACATCATCACTACCGATGTCGTCAAGGGCAATGCCCCGCGATTATCGTTTCACTACGCCGATCCGGGCACCGGGCACCCGACCGAAACCAACAACGGCCACACCATTCAGATCAGCGTACCGGCCGGTCGTTTCATTACCCTCGACGGCGACCGCTACGATCTGCTCCAACTCCATTTCCACGCCCCCTCGGAAGAGCAACTGGATGGAGTGAACCGCGAAATGGTGCTGCACCTCGTTCACAAGAACGACAAAGGCAAGTTGGCCGTGGTGGCGCTGCTGTTCCGAAAAGGCGATCCAAACGCACCGCTGGATGAGATATTCCGACAAATGCCTGCTCAAAAAGAGCAACAACAGGAGCTCGCATCGCTCGATCTGGAGCAGTTGCTGCCGGCCGATCGTTCCTACTTCCATTTCATGGGCTCGCTGACCACCCCCCCCTGCACAGAAGGGGTAAAGTGGTTCGTGCTCAAACAGTCCGCCACGGTCAGCGCGCGCCAGCTCTCTGCCCTGACCTCGATCTATCGACATACCAATCGCCCGGTGCAAATGACCAACGGGCGTTCGGTGCTCTCGTCGAACTGAGACCGGCCCGAACGCAGTTCCGGCCTACCCCAAAGCGATCTTCACACCGTCGCTCAATACAAGGAGAAGAAGAATCATGAACAAGATGATTTCGGCCGCAGTCCTCGCGCTCGGCCTCGCCTACGTCGGTATCGCACATGCCGCTGAAGTGGTGAAACAGGATGACGCCGGCAACAAGCTGGAACTGGGCGGCACGCTGTTCATCAAAGACACCATCGACCAGCAGAAAAACACCGACAATGCCGGTGTATTGACCAAGGTCGGCACCGTCGGCGCCGAAATTGACCGTGCCTACCTCTATGCCAAGTACTCCTTCGACGAAAACTGGATGATGCGCGTGACTCTGGATGCACTCTATAACGCAGCTGCAACCGGCAAGAAGAGCGAAGTGTTCATCAAACACGCCTATCTCCAGGGCAAGCTGCATCCGGCGGCCATTGTCGAGATTGGCCTGATCGGGACTCCGTGGGTTCCCTATGAGGAGTCGCTGTGGAAGCACCGCAACATTTCGCAGAGCTTCGTCGACCGCAACAAGCTGGACGATTCGGCCGATGCAGGTGTCTCGCTGCAAGGCAAGCTTGCCAATGGCCTGGTCGGCTACCATTTGGCCGCTGTGAACGGCCGCGGCTTCAGTGATGTTGGCACCACTGCCTCCACCGACAAAAACATTCGCCTCGGCATCTACCCTGTAGAGGGTCTGACCGTCGATCTGGGCTACCGCTTCGGCTACAAGGGTACTCGCCGCGTTCCGGATACCGTGCCGAGCATGGAGGTTACTTCGACCCTGAGCCAGGCAATGCTCACCTACGGCGGCAATACCTTCCGTGTCGGCGGCAACTATATCCTCAACACCGACAAGGCAAAGTCGACTGCTGTGAAGACCACCAAGACCGCCTACGATGTGTGGGGCTGGGCATACTTCAGCGAGAACTACGGCCTCTTCGGCCGTTACGAGACCATGAAGACCAAGCGTTCCAATCTGACTGCCGCGCAAGTGCAGCAGAAGGACGATCGCTATGTCGCCGGTCTCGACTACCGCTACAACAAGCATGTCACCGCCTCGCTGGCCTGGGACCATCTGAAGCAGACCGGCGTTGGTTTTGCCACCAAGGCCACCGCGCAAGACGACCGCTACGGCCTCTACCTACTGGCCGATTTCTGATCGCCAGCTGACCTACGCCTGAATGGACAAGCCCCGCCGGCAACGGCGGGGCTTGTTGTTTGTGGCCACCATCGCAGCATGGGCACCCCGATGCCGCCACTCCCCCAACTTCTCCAACGCCCCCTCGACAACGATCTACTCCCGCAGGCTCTGCGTCTGGGAGCCACCCCGATGCAGGCGCACCTTCTGGCCGGACGACTGCACGGCTATCGCGGCGATCTGGAACCCATTCTCAACCCCTCGCTGCGTTTCCTGCCAGCCCCGCAACTGCTGCGCGACAGCAGCGAAGCGGCCGTACGACTGGCCGATGCCATCGAGCAGGGCGAACGCATCGGGCTGGTCACCGACTACGATGTCGACGGCATCACCTCGCATGTGGTGTTGCAGCAGGCGCTAACCCGCTATTTCGGCGTGGCGCCCGAGCTGGTCCAGAGCTTCGTCGGCCACCGTCTGGAGGAGGGCTACGGCATCAGCCCCCTGCTCGCCGAACGCATCTTGACCAGCGCAGCGCGCCCCGACCTGATCGTCAGCGCCGACTGCGGCTCCTCCGACGAGGAGCGGCTGCAACTGCTTCTGGCGTACGGCATCGAAGCGATCGTCACCGACCACCACGGCCTGCCCGTTGATGGGCCGCCCGCCTCGGCGCTGGCCACACTCAACCCCACCCGTGCCGACTGCACCTATCCCGACAAGGGGATCGCCGGCTGCATGGTAGCCTGGCTGTTGATGTCCGAGCTGCGACGCGAGCTGGTCGCGCGCGGCCATCTGCCGGAATCCGCCCCCAAGCTCGGCGATCTGCTCAGCTACGTGGCGCTGGGCACTGTGGCCGACTGCGTTTCTCTGGGCGAGAGCGGCGCCAATCGCGCCGTGGTGCGCCACGGTCTCTCGCTGATCAACCGTTTCGACCGCCCGGCCTGGCGCGCATTGCGCCGCCTTCTGGGCGATGCGCCCATCGATGCCGAAACGCTCGCCTTTCAGATCGGCCCGCGCATCAATGCCCGCTCGCGGCTGGCCGCCGCCGATGCTGCCCTCGGCTTTCTGTTGGCCGAGAACGACGAGCAGGCCGACGAACTGCTGGCTCAGCTCGATGGCGACAACCGTCAGCGGCGTGCAGTGGAGCAGGAGATGGCGGAGCAGGCGCGGAGGATGGCCGAGCCGCTGGTGGCCGAGGGGCGGCGCGCACTGGTGATTCACCTGCCCGATGGGCATCCCGGTGTACAGGGGATTGTCGCCTCCCGACTGGTCGAACGCTTCGGTCGCCCCAGCGTCGTGCTTTGCGGAGCCGATACCGAGGCAAAGGGGTCGGCCAGAAGCGTTGAGAAGGTGCATCTGCGCGACCTTCTGCAACGCATCCACGAGCACCAGCCCGAGCTACTGCCCCGATTCGGCGGCCACAAGGGAGCGGCCGGCCTGAGCGTGCCGCTGACCCGGATCTCCGAATTCGCGCAGGCCTTCGAGGATGAGTGCCGTGCGCTGCTGAGCGAGGAGCAGATCGGCCCGCGCCTCTACACCGATGGCGAAATAGCTCCCGCCGCGCTCACGCTGGCGCTACTCGACGAGATTGCCGCACTGGCCCCCTTCGGGCGCGGATTCGAATCGCCGCTCTTTCTCGGCGAGTTCCGGGTCGATGCGGTACGCGTCGTCGGACGCGACGGCCGTCATCTGCAACTCCAGCTGGGAAGCTCCGGGGCGTTCGCCTTCGAGGCCATCTGGTTTCGGGCATTGCCAGCCGCCGACAGCGATTGGCCGGTGGCGCCGGGCGATATGTTGCACTGTGCCTACCGTGTTGCGCGCAACGAATTTCGTGGTCGCATTCGCCTTCAGCTCTGTATCGAATACGGCTCGGCAAGCTGAATATCCTCTCATCGACGGCCATCGCACCACGGCATAAGATAGGGATATGAAGCTGATCGCCGAATTGAGGCATCGCCTGTTCCCTTCTGCATTGCCACGCCCCACGGCCGGCGACTTTTGGGCCAGCTTGGCCGCCTCGGCCCTGCTGCTGCCGCAGGCGATGGCTTTCGGAATCGCCCTGTGGCTGCCGATCACCCACGATGCCGGCGCCGCTGCCCTCTCCGGCATGCTCACCACCGTCTGGCTCTGCTTGGGCAGCGGCGTATTGCGCGGTACACAAGGGGTCGTCAGCGCCCCCACCGGCCCCTCGCTGGCGCTGATCGCCGGCAGCACCCTATCGCTTACTGCCGCCGGAATTGTCGGCAGCCAGTTGGCCAGCGCCATCTCGCTGGTGATTCTCTTTGCCGGCATTTTTCATCTGCTGATCGCCTTCTTCGGGCTGGGCGGGTTGATCAAGTTCATCCCCTATCCGGTGATCTCCGGCTTCATGTCGGGATCGGCGCTGGTGATGATTCTTTCGCAGCAGGGATCGATTCTCGGCGACGGCGACTGGTTTGCACTGGGCTGGATCACCACGGCAACCGCCCTCTGCACCTTCGCATGCATGCAGCTGCTGCCGCGCTGGTTTCCGCGCCTGCCCAACACCATCCTCGGGATGATCGGCGGCACCGTGATCTTCTATCTGCTGCTGCTCCTGCAACGGCAGGGTCGCCCCCCCTCCGACTGGATCGTCGGCACCATCCCCACGCTCGATGCCATCCCGCTCGGCCTGCCCGACTGGAATCTGGCCGGACTGCCGCTGTCGATGCTGATGCTGCACGGACTGGCGCTGGCAGTGCTCACCTCGCTCAATTCGCTGCTGGTGGCGATGATCGCCGATCTGAACAGCGGCCATCGCCATCACACCCGCCGCGAACTGGCCGGCCTCGGCCTTGGCCATCTGCTTTCGGCGCTCTCCGGTGGCACCACCGGTTCCGCCACCACCGGCGCCACCATCATTTCGGTGAAAAGCGGCGGGCGTCAGTGGGCAGCACTGCTCACGGCCGCCATCTTTCTGGTCATTCTCCTCTTTATGGGACCGGTGGCGGCATGGCTGCCGATCAGCGTCTTCTCCGGCATTATCCTGCATGTAGCGGTAATGACCATGTTCGACCGCGACATGCTCGGCTGGCTGGCCAATCGTCCGACTCGCCTCGATGGCGCCATCGCACTGCTGGTTACGGGTGTCACCGTCTTTTACAACCTGATCACCGCCATCGCACTCGGATTGATCCTCGCCGTGATCGAATTCATCCGCACCCAAACCCTCTCCACCGTGGTGCATCATCGCTGGACGCTGGAGCAGCGCACCTCGATGCGCCATCGCACCACCGACGAGAAAGAGCTGTTGCAGAAACATGCCGATCGGGTCGTTCTCTACGAACTGAAAGGCAACCTCTTCTTCGGCACTGCCGACCACATGTACGACACCATGCAACACGATTTCAAACACGCCTGCTGCGTCGTGCTCGACATGCGACGCGTCAGCCAGATCGATCTGACCGCCCGCCATATGCTGCAACAGATGTGCGCAGTGGCCACCCTTGCCGGCGGCAAGGTAATGATCGCACATGCCCCCAAGAGTCTGCTCGGATCGCCGCACCGCGATCGGCCCAAGAGCCCGATCCCCTTCCCTACCTTGCCCAGTTTGCAAGCCGATGTCTTCCCCGATACCGACGAAGCGCTGGAAGCAGCAGAGAACAAGCTGCTGGAACGACTCGGCTCCACTTTGCATCTGGAACACCACCGGCTACAACTGAGCGACTTCCCGCTGTTCGAGGATTTCCTGCCCGAAGAGATGCGAGCGTTGGAGCCGCTGATGTCCGCATGCCATTTCAAAACCGGCGAAGATATTTTTCATGCCGGCGCCCCCGGCGCATCGATGTTTTTTGTTTTGCACGGCCAGGTGGATATTCGCCTCAACTATCGCAAGCGGCAGTGGTTGCGGCTGGCCAAGTTCGGCTCCGGAACCTTTTTCGGCGAGGTCAGCCTGCTCGAACCGGGGGTGCGTAGCGCCGATGCGCGTGCGGTCACCGAGCTGCACCTGCTGGAACTGACCGAAGCGGGGCTGGAACAACTCAAGCGCGACCATCCGGCAGCTGCACTGAAGTTGCTCACCGCGCTGGGTCGCGAAGCGAGCCGCCATCTGCGGCTGGCAGATCTGGAGCTTCAGCGCATGGCGATCTATTAGCCTGGAAAAAGCAGTTCACCACGAAGGACACAGAGAACACGAAGGAAAGGGCTTAAGTGACATTTCGTGGAGGTTTTTTTCTTCTAACTCTATGCTGCGTATAGGGATTTCGGATACCTTATGCTTTTGGAGCTTATTGTGACGAAAA